>Ga0209157_1003553_pt1 | contig 11936 bp, 13 predicted proteins | sample GraSoiAngelo_135_FD_185892 | JGI IMG/M metagenome (GOLD analysis project Ga0209157, IMG submission 185892) | Grasslands soil microbial communities from the Angelo Coastal Reserve, California, USA - 14_0929_05_40cm (SPAdes) (version 2) | ecosystem: Environmental > Terrestrial > Soil > Grasslands ... | reverse complement strand
CCCAGTCCTCGAGGCACATCGCCTCGAACGCGGGCCGGAGCCGGTCGGGCAACCCCTGACGGAGCACCTGCCAGGTCTTTCCGCCGTCGGTGCTCTTGGAGACTCGAGAGCCGGCGAAATGACTCTTGCGCCAGGACCCGGGGCCCTTCTCGGCCGACGCCACGAACATGAGCTCCGGTTGTCTTGGATGAAGCACCAGGAGGTCGGGATACCCGCCGATCTCGTGGTGCAGGTCGGTCCATTGCTCCCACGTCTTTCCGCCATCGCCGCTCACGTACATCCCGATGCCCGTCGTGATGTAGATGCGGTCGGGGTTCAGCGGATTGATCACCGTGCGGTGGACGTCGTCGTCCATCCCCGGGATCACCTGAAACGTTTTTCCTGCATCGGTGCTCTTCAGCAGGCCGCCCTGCTCCACCCCGATGAACAGGGTCCGAGCGTCCCGCGGATGAAAGTTGATGTGCTTGGTGTGGGCGACGCCGGGTGGGGCGGGGAAGCTCCAGCGCGACGTGTCCACCGACCGTAACGCCGGGAGCTCGGTCCAGCCGCGTCCAAGGTCATCGCTGTAGAACAGGTGGGCGGGCTCCGTCCCGGCGAAGACGCGTACGCCGTCGGCGAGGCGGGCGCACGCGAGGCTGTACACGTTCTGCTCCGTGAGTCCCTTGTCTCGACGGTCCCAGGTGCGGCCGCCATCCCCGCTGACGAACATCGAGCCGTGCTTCATCCCCGCGAAGATCGTGCCGCTTTCCGGTTCGATCATGAGGGCGTGGACGTGCTTGTCGGTCAGCGTCCGATGGGCGACGTGCCACCCGCCGCCACCGGAATCTCGCTCCAGGCACACCACCCCTTCGATGGTGCCGACCAGCACCTGCCTGGAGGGTTCGGCAGAACGATAGATCGTGGGTCCACCATGCGAGAGGGTTATGGCCATGGGTGCCTCCTTCTCAGGGTGATGAAGACAGTGCGCCGCCTCGCCTCGGGTGTCAAGACTGGCGGGCGGCGGGACGCCACGTGACACGCCGGGCACGGCGAGTGTAGAATCCGCACCATGCCGACACTCTCTGTCGATCGGCTGGACCATCTGGTGCTCATCGTCCGCGACATGGACACGACGTGCGCGTTCTATCGCCGAGTTCTAGGCATCGAGGTGGAGACGTTCGGCCGGGGCCGAACCGCGCTCCGCGTCGGCCGGCAGAAGATCAACCTGGAGCACACCAGCGCACTCCCGTCGGACCAGCCGCCGCCCCGCCCGGGTCATCTCTGCTTCGTCACGAGCGCCCCGCTCGACGAGTGGATCGCGCACCTCGCGGTGTGTGGCGTCCCGCTGATCGAGGGTCCGGTGAAACGCAGCGGCGCCGAAGGGCCGATCGACTCGATCTACCTCCGGGACCCCGACGACAACTCGATCGAGATCGCGACATACGCGCCGGCGACGATCGTCACCTAGCGGCAGGCCCGCTTGGTGTACGGGCCCCCCAGCAGGGGCAGGACCTTCACCACCTCTGACTTCTTGCCCTTCACCTCCACGATGAAGCTCCCTCGGTCGGCGTCCCCCTTCTCGTCAACGTACGTGTCCATCAGGAGCCCGGGCTCGTCGGCCGCCGTGAACAGGTTGTTGTGCAGGCAGTCGCGCACCTTGTCCTGGTCGAACGCACCCACCCGGTCGACCGCGGCCTTCATGAGGTGGGCGCCGATGTATCCCTTGAATCCGTTGTGATCGGGCACCCTGCCGAACCGTTCCTGAAACCGCCGGCCCATGTCCAGCATGCTGGGCACCGGCGAGAGCGCCGTCATCGGCACGTGACAGCGAGCACCGGTCATCGCCTCGCCGCCGGCATCGATGGTGGTCTGCGCGCACAGGTTGTCGCCGACGGGCTCGACCTTGAGCCCCAGCTTGCGCATCTGAATCATGATGCGCGCGTTCTCTTCCTCGTGATTGTAGATCATGAGGTGGGTGGCCCCGGAGGCCCGCACCTGGGTCAGCTCGGCGGTGAAGTCCGCCTGCTGCGCTTCGGTGGAAATGTCGACCACGACGGACTTGCCGCGGTCCTTGAGAAATTTCACGAACATATCGTGGCCGCCCTTGCCGAAGGCGTTGTTGACGTAGATCAGCGCGATCCGATCCGCTTTAAGATCCTCCACGAGCCATTTGACGAGCTTGGCGAACCCGACCTGCTGACTGAAGGACGTCAGGAAGATATTGGGGTTCCCCTTCTGGACGACCAGCACTGACTCGGAGCCGCTGATCTGCGGGATCCCGGCCTGCCGGGCGAGCTCCATGTGCGCCACGGTGCTGGAGCTGTACACCGTCCCTAATATGGCGAACGGGCGCTCGTTGATCGCGCGGCGAATCACCGCGACGGAGGTCGGGGGATCCGTCTGCGTGTCCATGACGAAGGACTCCAGGCGTCGTCCCTGGATCCCGCCCTTCTTGTTGATCTCCTCCACCGCCAGGATGACGCCGTCGCGCCACATGTTCCCCGAGGGTGCGCCGCCACCGGTGATCTCGGCCACGATCGCGAGCTTCACCACGGTCTGTGCCGATCCCTGCGGTATGATCCCCGCCGCCGCGACCAGGACCACGCCCAGGGCGAGCAGGATTCGTTGCCGTCGCATGGGTGCCCTCCTGAGGCCGGTGATGCTCACGGCCCCTCGAATTCCAGGATGTTGAGGCCGGCATTGGAATCGGTCAGATACATGAGCCCGTTCGGGTCGACGTAGCAGTCGGCGGATTGAATCACCTGCGGCCGGCCCGGGCGCGGATCGACCATGCGCTCGGGGTTGGGCGGCACGTAGAATGCGACCTCGCGCGGCTGAAATGGGTTGTCGATGTCGAAGACGCGCACGCCCGCATTGTAGTAAGTGGCGAAGATCAGGCGCGAGCTCTGGAACGAGCCGGGCCGATTCTCGTGCAGGTTGTGCGGGCCGAAATTCCCGCCCTTGGCGCAATAGTCCGTCTCGGAAGGTGTCGGACAGGTGGCGATGCTGACGGGATTGCTCGGCTCGCGAATGTCGAACAGCCAGACGTAGCGCAGGCCCTGGCTGCAATTGGGGCTGGTGGCTTCGTCGGCGACCACCAGCAGGTTGCGATCCGGCAGCGGCAGCGGAGAATGGGTGCCGCCGCCGAAGGGCGGGTCCCAGTTTCGATGCGCGATCAGCCGGGGCCGGGTCGGATCGGCCACGTCGAGCACGGTGAGGCCCCCGTCACGCCAGGCGCCGTAGGCGAGCGTGCCGGCCACCAGCGCATGATGGAGCGCATAGCGGCGCCCGCTACGCCAGGTCGGCGTCTCGTCCCCACCCCGCCACATGCCCGGGATCCACCAGCGGCCGGCGACCTCGGGCTTCCTCGGGTCGGACACGTCGACGACCGCGAAGACATGGTCGGTGAACTCCGCAAAGTGGATGGAGGCGTACGCGTAACGGCCGCCCGTGTACCAGATCCGGTGCGGCCCGATGCCCGCGACCGGCATGAATCCGATCTCCGTCGGCTTGTGCGGTCTGGAGATATCGAACACGCGAATCCCGGCGGTGAAACTGCCCGCGCGCGCCGACAACTTGTCGGCCGGTGACGCGCCGAAATAATCCTCCTGGTTCTGGAACTCTTGCATGGTCCAGACGCTCGGCATGTTCGTCGCCAGCAACAGGTCATCATGAGTCTGAAGGTGAACGGTGCGCGTGTTGGGCGGGCAAGCGATGAAGTCGACGAATTTCGGGTGTCGCGCATCGCGCACGTCCAGGACCGTGAAGCCGTTGCTGAAGGTCTGGCCGACATAGGCATAGCCGCGATGCACGATGATCTGAACGCCGTCGCTGCGGCCCGCCTGGTCGGAATGGCTCACGAACTTGATGTTGCGGGATGCGACGGCCGTCATCGTGAAGCTCCTCACTCGCTCCCGGGTTGGGCTCGCGATCAGGCGGGGTGCCCCGCGCGTCGTCGATGCGCCGAGGATCAGCGCAAAGCGACGCCGCGTCAAGGGCCGACTAGTGGCCGACTCGTCCTACGGCGGTCACCACTTCCCGGTGACGCCGCTCTCGTCAGCGCTGGAGTCACCGCCGCGGGCCCACGCGATCGCCCGCGACAGGAGAATCGCGCCGGCGAAGCCCGCGATGGCCCACGCCCAGCCACGGCGTCCGCTCCGGCTGAGCGAGACGATGCCACCGATGAGAACCAGCCCAGCAGCCGCGACCGCCGGGATCAGCCACCACGGGAGTGCGGGAGTCGGCAGCGCCAGCCCGCGCCCCAGGGCGTCGAAGCCACGCACACCGTCGAGGATGCCCTGCGAAAACTCGCCGCGTCGGAAGGCGGGGAGAATCAGCCGGTCCATGATCTCGCTTCCGCGGCCGTCGTGCGCGTTGCCCCAGGCCGAGCCGAGCTGGATGCGCGCCTGGCGGTCGTCTTCGGCGACCAGCAGGAGCATGCCGTGGCTGAGGTGATCCGGCCCCAGATTCCAGGCCTTGAGCAGCTCGGACGCGTATCGCTCGATCGTATAGCCGGCGGCCTTCTGGGCCGCGAGCGATCGGATGGTGGCCACGGTCACCGGGTACCCCGTCTCTTTGAGGAGCGCGGCTCCGAGCCGGTCGATCTCCTGACGATGCTCGACCGTGATCAGCCCGATCTCGTCGCTGATGACGCCACCGGACGGCGGGCGCGACGGGAAGGATACCTGAGCCCAACCGATCGAGGCGAGGGGCCAGGCCACCAGAAGCAAGGAGAGCAGCATCCGCATCCACCAGGTGACCGTTTTCGAGCGACCCATGTCCTGTCCTCCTTCACGACGCGTCCTTAGAGCCGGTGAAGACCTCACTAAGCATCATAGGTAGTCGAGGCGGCGACTCCCAAGAATCGAGGAGCCACGCGTGATAGAGGTACCCCGGGCATTTACCACAACACCTGGGACCCGAAGGCGTCAAGCGAAGGCTCGCTCCTGGACGATGCGGCCGCCGACCGTCATGCGATGTAGATCTTCATCGGCTCGGCCACCCCGTGGTACAACTTGAAAAGGTGATTGATCTCCATACCTTCTCGATCACGGCGCGGCCCAACGTCACCTCGAAAGGGAGGGTTGTCATGATCCGGGCGATTGCATTGCTCGTCGGACTGGTCGCGCTGATGGTAGGCCCGCTCGCCGAGGCCACGACCTATCGGTGGGTCAACGCTCAGGGCGTCGTCACCTACTCGGACCAGCCCCCCCAGGTCCGGCCCGGCGATGGTGAACGCGACGCCCTCATCACCGAGGCGCTGGACATTTCGGGGACCAAGAAGGCGCTCGATACGATTCCGGCGCACATCCGGGCGCAGTACGACGCGCGCCAGACCACGCTCAAGGCCGAGGAAAAGACGCGCGTAGCGAGAATCCTCACCGACGCGTTCCGGCCAGACGTCCTCTACAGCGCCGTCCGGGGCGCCTTCAGATCGAACTACGACCCGCAGCGCATGGGCCTCGCCATGGCGCAGCTCCGAGCGCCGCTCTTCAGGAGGATCGTCGCTCTGGAGCTCGCCGCGGGCGAGCCGGGAGCGAAGCAGGATCTCGAGCGCTTCACCTTGGGCTTGCAAGGGGACATCCCGAAGCTGGCTCGCGTCGCGCTCGTCCAGCGGCACGAAACGGCCATGCGCAGCGCCGAGCTGCAGATCGAGATGGCCGTCGTCGCGTTCCAGGCGGTCTCGCGGTCGCTCGAGCCCGTTCTGTCGACCGCGCAGCGGCCCACCAGCCGCGAAACCGATGCGGCCGAGCGCAAGCTGCGGGGGCAGCAGGACGCCTTGACCCGCGCGGCCCTGGTGCGCTGGCTCTACACCTATCGCTCGCTGAGCGACGAAGAGCTGGCGACGTACGTGGAGTTCGGCGAGTCGGACCCCGGCCGCTGGTTCGTGACCACCCAGCGCCAAGGCTTGCTCGACGCGATGCGGGTGGCGATGGCCTCGGCGGCCCGCCAGATGGCGAGCGCCTTTCCGCCGAAGCGCTGATCCGCCGTCATCATCCTTTCCAGCTCCGAGCGCGCGCCGTGATGGCGCGCCTCGGTCTGCCGCTCGCCGTGCTGGTGCTCGCCCTCGGTCCCCGTGTGGTGGCTGCGAGCGATGCGCCGGTCGAGGACGTATGGAGGGCGCTGCGCGAGGCGCCCTGGGGAGCCACGTACGACGCGTGGACGCGGTCGGGCCCGGCCGCGAGCTGCGAGCGCTACCGCAGCACGGGCAGTTGGAGCACGGCCGACGAGGAGTGGGCGTACCGATGCCGCAGCGACGAGGCGGGCACCGTCCGAGACTGGTTCTTCTACGTCTTCCCTAACGATCCCCCGGCGCCGCGCCTCGCGCAGTTCCGCGCCCGAATTCTCGCGCCAGTCGGTCAGCCGTCGGCGTCGGACATAGCGGCGCTCGCCGAACGTCATCGAGCACTCGCCGAGCGAATTTCCGAGCGCTACGGCAATGCGGAGCGTCCCGCGAAGTTGATGGTGCATGAGTTCGGCTCGGCATCCTGGCGTGAGATCAGGCGGTGGCGAACCGACGTGCTGGAAATCCTGCTATACGGCGACGAACCGCCCTCCGGACCGCCGTACGTCGGGCTCCTGGCCCGTCAAGGGCCGCTCCTCACCGCCCTGATCGAGGAGGAGCGCGAGCGCGGCACGCGGGGGACGCTGGACTGGCAGGACGAGCTGGAGTCGCGACTCGCCATGCTGCTCGGCGAGGAGCTGCGTGCACCGTATCCCGACTACGGCGCGCTGATCGTCCGCTTGCGGGAGGGGCGAGGGGATCCGGCCACGCAGTCAAAGGCCTACAGCCTGGTCCTTGATCTCTTGAAGGCGGCGGCGACCCGCGACGCGCGACGGCCGGTGCTCCTCCACGCGGCCGATCTGCTCGCGGCTCAGCTCGGCAGCGACGACGAGCACTCGCCCGAGTGGGCCGCGCGGCGGCGGACGCTCAGCGCTCACGGCCTCGCGTGGGAATGGTCGCAGCTCGGCGCGACCTGGGTCTACGGGCACGGGCTGCTGTGGCGGATCTGGCGGGAACATCCTTCGAACCCGTGGGGGGAGCGCGCGTTCGTGCGGCTGCTCGCGCTCGGCTGGGACACGAGCGTCGCCTGTCGCAAGGGCAGCGACCAGTTCCGCGAGGTGATCCGCCAGGGCGAGGCCTTCCGCGTGCGCCGTGCCGCGAGCCCAGTGCGGGCGGACGTCGATTTCATGGTCGCGCAGTCCTATGAGACGTGGTGGTCGCTCAGCCAGGCATCGCCGCAGGACGAGTCTGCGCAACCTGCGCGATATCAGGCCGGGGCCCTGACGGCCAGGCAGAAGGCGATCGCGCTGTACAACGACGTGCTCAAACTGATCCCGGACAGTCCGGAAGCAACTTACGCACGGCGCGTCCTGCCCCGGCTCGCGCTGGGATTCGCCACCAACCAGCGGCGATTCTTCTGCGTCTACGACTGACCCGCCGACGGGCCGCCGCGTCGATCTGCTAGACTCCCTCACGGCGGTATTCATCCGCTGTCGAGGTCGACTCACCGGGAGGTCGCGCCATGAACGGGTGGACAGGTCGCGTGGGACTTCTCACCGTCGCCGGCGCCGTCGCGCTGCTCGCCGGCCTCGCCCACGGCCAGGACGACGCGAGCAAGGTGAGAGCGCTGATCCGGGACCTGAAGGATCCTGATTTCGACAAGGCCTACGGGGCCGCCGAGCAGCTCCGCAAGTACCCGCAACAGCGGGCGCTGATCGTCGCGGGGTTGATCGACACGATCACGACCCGTGACTGGAATCGATGCGGCGGCGACATGCGCCAGACGATCGCCGGTGCGCTCGAAGAGCTCAAGGCGAAAGAAGCCGTCGTGCCGCTCCTGGATCTGGTGAAGAGCGGAAAGTCGATCGAGCACGAGTGCGCGGAGTGAGGGTGTTGCCTGCTGGCCGTGACGCCAGCGGATGTGTTCGCGGAGCGGAAATACGAGCCGTTCTGCGGAAACACGGTGCTCGCGACGATCAACGCACTCGCGGACTTCTCCCACTCAAAGGCCATGGCGGATCTAGTCATCGCTGGGAGGTGGAAGGGCGAGCTCCTCGTCACCCTCGGTAAGGTCGGGCCGCCTCGCTACGCGAATTTCATCGGGCGCTACAAGGATGATCCCGACCTCTCGGTGCGTCAGGCGGTGGCAGCCGCCCTGGGGCTCATCGACAACGAGACGATCGCGGTCCCGGTCCTGATCCAGCTTCTGAGCCGGGGGGACAAGAAGGAAGACTTCGCCGTCAGGTGGGAGGCCGGGAGCTCCCTGGCCAAGGTCGCCGGCCGGAAGGGAAGCGAAGGCGTCCGGCGCCGCCTGACCGATCTCTTGCTGGAGCGTAACCCGATGACTGCCGTGCTGGCGGCCCGGGCGCTGGCCGCCGTGGGCGACGCCCGAGGACTGGAGAAACTGCGGGAGTTGACGAGCCATGGAGATGCTGCGGTTCGTCAGGAGGCGGTGCTCGCGCTAGGCGAAGCTGCGGATACGGGGTCGCGAGAAGTCCTGGTGCGACGATTGAAGGACGACAGTTTGACCGTGCGCGGGTGCGCAATCTACGCGCTCGGCCGGCTCGGTGATCCGTCCCTCATCCCGATACTCAGAAAGGCCGTCGAGGAGTCCTCCGGATACGAGGAGAAGTACGGCCTCCAGGCCTTCGACCTGAGGGAGACGCTCCAGGAGGCGATCACGGCGGCTCAAAAGTCGCGAGGACGCTGACGCGCGGGCCGGCCGTGACGCTGTATACTATGCCGGCTTGACCCTTGGAGAGGTGGCCGAGCTGGCCGAAGGCAGCCGCCTGCTAAGCGGTTACAGGGTTAAAAGCTCTGTCCCGGGTTCGAATCCCGGCCTCTCCGCCATTCGCTCAGCGCTCTCGGCTGGACAGAGCGTCGGACCGCGAATCGGACGCAGTTCGACGCTCTCTCCAGCTGGAGCTGACCTTCCGGGACGCGCCGGGGCGGGCCGCTACTGCTTTTTCGTCAGCGTGATCCCGGCGGCCTTCGCGGCCTCGTCGTACTTCGCAACCGACTCCGCGTGCTTGCCCTCCTGATGGAGTGCCCAGGCCTCCCGCGCGAGTACTTTCGCGGTGCCGGCGCTCGCGTCGTAGCGGGTGCCGACGGCTTTGTCGATCTGGGCTTGCAAGGCCGGACATTCAGAGGCGAGTGCGGGACCAGCGGCCGAAGCGACCAAGGCGAGGACCATGACAAAGAGCTTCATCTGTCTCCTCCTTTGGGGCTATCGGACGGGACCGAACGCCGGGATCATCGGAGCGATCCGGCACCATGTCAAGACACATCGCGCTGGCGCGTCGGGAGGTGTATCGTAACTTCCCGTTGCGCCCTTTTAACACGTGAGCGGGACATAAGACGTGCTCATCTTTGTTGTGGCCTGCACCCGTCTGGACCGATACGAGGAGCTGCTCTGGCAGTTCGGGGGCTGGAGCAATGTAAAGGTCGTCCTCGACCGTCGTGGAGGGGAGCGGCGGGAGCCCCGTGACGCGTTTGCTGGAGTAGAGAGGCGGCGAGCGGAGCGACGCCATTGGCTCGAGCCCTCCATGAGGAAGCTCGGTTGGTCTGTGGTCGATACCGACGAGCTCATCTGAGGCGATATCGGGTCCTCGTGGTCGCCTCCCAGAAATTAGTTTCTGACCGAGGTCCCGGCTACACTGATTGGAACGATAGTTTGTCTATCGGCACGCCTCTGGGAGTCTGCCATGAGAGGTATGGTCGTCCTTCTCGTCCTCATCGTCGCGCAGGTTGCTCCCCCCCATACGTTCGCGGCAAACTCGACTCCGCGGGTCGTCAGTCAGCAGGGGATCTCGGGACGCCCGCGAGTCGTTCTCAGTATCAATTCCAAGACCACGCAGCGGCAAGTGCACCTGGTGGGCGGGAGTTCCTCCTACCCAACCGTCGATGTCACGTGTGACGGAAAACGATGGACACTCCCGCTGACCCGGTCTGAGTTCGCCAAGAACAGGACCACGGCGACCTACGCCGTGCCGGAAGACCGCGCCGAGCGAATGCTCAAGGCGGTCGAGTGTCGCCTGCTCGTCCCGGGCCACGACATCGCCCTGGCCCGTCAGCAGCTACGAGCGTGGGCCAGCCCGTCGCTGGGCGCGGCTCACTAGCGGGAGGCACGGAAACAGAAGCGTGGGTTGAAGGCTGGCTGATCGGTCAGAGCCCCACTCCGGCGAGCGGTGCATGGCTGCTTGACGCCCACGATCGGCCGTCATAGGTTCGTGGCGTGACCGCGCCACCCAGTTTCCTTACTGCCTTCGTTGCTAACTTCGCTGACGGGCTGAAAGCAGCTGACGGCAAACAACCGCAAGCCGTCAACCAGCGGTCCGAGCAAATCTTTCAGCCCGGCATTGGCCCCCACACCGAGGCGCAGACGGTCCGGTTGGTACTGGATGAGATGCGTGCCGCCAGACCCGCCAGGTATTCCCGGGTCGAATTCGCCGTCCCGTATCCCACGCAGCGTCGCCAGAAGTGCGATCTCGCCGTCCAGGCTGGCGGCGAGCACTGGTTCATCGAGGTCAAGATGTGGCGGCTGTTGGGGGACAGCGGGAAGCTGAACGATAAGATCCTCATGAATGTCCTGTCGCCCTATGCCCAGCATCGGAGCGCCGTGATCGACTGCGAGAAGCTCTCGAGCTCCGGCTTCACCGGGCGGAAGGCGATTCTCATCTACGGGTATGAGGCCGCAGGATGGCCCCTGAGTCTTGTGATTGACGCCTTCCAGACGCTCGCCCGGACGCGGACGCATCTCAGTGAGTGTCAGGCGGCGAGCTTCGATGGGCTCTGTCACCCGATCCACCGCTCCGGAGCCGTCTACGGCTGGGAGCTGCTCGGAATTACTCCGCACATGGACGTGAATCGGCTTCAGTAGTCGTGGGAGGACGCTATGACGGAGCCAGGAAGGTAGGGGGCATCAATGGAGACGCACCTGGCACTGTGGTCGTTGATTCTGCTCTGCTTCTCCATGGCCAGCGCTTTTGGAGGGGGCCTGTACGAGCACATCGTGCTCACCCCGATATGGAGTGCATCGGCGCCAGCGTCGTTGTCGATCATCCAACGCGGTACGGGGGTATCCCTTCAACGGTTTTGGATCCCCGTGCATGCGGCCTGCTTCTGATAGGTCTCGCCTCCTACCTCGTGATGCGCGTTTGGAGCGGTCTGTTCTTCATCCGGGAGATGCTTGCGTTTCAAAAGATTCCTCCCGACTCCGCTCCGTCCCCAGAACTCTCAGCCAGAGTTGCTAGATGGACGTATTGGACGTGGTTCAGAGAGCCCCTCGATGCAATCTCCCTCCAGTGCTTTCTGTTGGCTCTTTACTGACTGGGGCTCTGAGCAAGACCGGCCTGCCCCGGGTCATCTCCACGCCGCTATGGAGCGGCTGGTATCGCAGCAGGGAAGCGCTGTAGAAGCAACCCGCTCGCAGTGGTGATCACGGACACTTACCAATTCGAGTCGTTCCTGTCCTGCGACGACGCGAGACGCTGTACGACGGAAGCTGACTCACAACTAGCCCGAGCCCGGGCTCCAGGCGACGGCGCCCGATAGCAACGCGATGAGCGGACCCGAGGCGTTCTGTTATCCTGCCCTCTGTGTCGCGAGACGATGACGTGGTCACGCCAGACGAGGAAGACATGCTCCACAGAAGCGCGACAGAGGTGAGCACATGAACGCGGAGACTGAAACAGCGATCCAGAACTTGAGCAAAGCCTTCGCGGACACCTCCGACCTTATGTCGACTATGAAGAGGATCGCGAACTCGCTCGCAAACATCGAACTTCATTTGCAGGCCATGAGGCCATCAAACGTGCAGACGGTCCGAGGTCCTACCCGCTGACACATTCCCGGACGGCCTTACCCGGTGCGTATCGATGCCTCCCCACACCGTGGAGCCGCGGGGGCGCGGTGTCGACGCGACAAGCGAGTCCGAGAACCTCCCGCCGCCGCT
>Ga0209157_1003552_pt1 | contig 11939 bp, 9 predicted proteins | sample GraSoiAngelo_135_FD_185892 | JGI IMG/M metagenome (GOLD analysis project Ga0209157, IMG submission 185892) | Grasslands soil microbial communities from the Angelo Coastal Reserve, California, USA - 14_0929_05_40cm (SPAdes) (version 2) | ecosystem: Environmental > Terrestrial > Soil > Grasslands ... | reverse complement strand
ACCCCCCTCTATGAGGAAGGCCGGAGGCTCTATACCGAGGAGATCAACGCGATCGTCCGGGCCTGCAGGCGGGCGAAGGTCGACGAGATCATCGTGGTCGATGGTCATGGGGGCGGATACGAAGGCGCGCGCGGGTTCATGAGTCTCATTCCCGACCGGTTGGAAGAGGGCGCTCGCTACGTCCTGGGCCACGCCTGGGCCAGGTATGTCGAGCCGCTGACCCAAGGGTGCGACGCGGTCCTGTTTGTCGGCGCGCACGCCAAAGCCGGTACGCCCGGCGGCGTCTTGTCCCACACCGTCTCGTCAGAAGCATGGTACCTGGCCACCATCAACGGGACACCGGTCGGCGAATCGGGCATTGTGGCCGCCATCGCGGGATCGTGGAACGTGCCGGCGGTCTTCGTGGCCGGGGATGACGCCACGTGCACGGAAGTGCGTGAACTTATCGGCCCAACGGTGGTCACCGCGCCGGTGAAGAAAGGCCTGGGGCGGTTTTCCGCCGTCCATCTCGCCCCCCTGGACGCGCGCACGCTGATCGAAACCAAAGCCGCCGAGGCGCTGGGGAATCGCCCGCGGTGGCCGAAGCCACTCACGTTTGCGCCTCCGGTCACCTTCCAGGTGGAGCTGGCCGCTCCCGATCGACTCGCGTCATTCGAAGGCCGCACCGGCGTCGAGCTGGTCGGTCCGCGCACGGTCAGGGCGGCCGGGAAGACCTTCTGGGATGCCTGGGACGCCCTCTGGTACCGGTACTGAAGGAGAGCCCTCCGGGAGCATAGAACGTGTTGGGTCGAACATTTGGACGCACCTGACATCGCACCTTTCAAAGGAGCGCATTCGTGCTGGATATGGTCATCCTGGGCCTGGTCCAGGGGCTGAAGGAGTTTCTCCCGGTTAGCAGCACGGCGCACCTCATCTTCGCCGAGGCGTTTCTCGGAATCTCCCGTCCCGGTATCCTCCTGGAAGCAGGGTTGCATCTGATCACCGCGATCACCGCGGGGATCTGGATGGGGTTGCGCAAAGAGGAGGCGGCGCGACTCTCGTTCCTGGCGGCAATCCCGGCCGTCGCCGGCGCGGCGGTACTGTTCTTCACCAAGGGGTAAGAGCGTATGGCGCGCAGGAAACGGGCCACCAACCGCCTTCATGCCGCCGGTGCCGTCGCGCTGGTCGCCGGGCTGGTGCTGGCACTGTCGTTTCTCCCTGATGCCACGGGCGTGCCTCTGGTCCTGGGACGCCTCCAGCGCATCGCGCTGGGGAACGGCGCATGGGTGATTCCGCTCGCCGGCGTGTTGAGCGGCATCGCTCTGCTCCGCGCGTCGGAGCGCTCGCGACTCGGCCGCAGAGCGTGCGGCGCCGCGCTGGTCGTGTTGGTTTCCATGACCGCCTACCACGCTCGCGTTCCACGGGGGGCGGAATGGTCCACCGGCCTGGGGGGCGGCGGCGGGGGCGCGATCGCCGGCGCGCTGCTCTGGGTCCTGCGCCGCGCGTTTGGCGAGGCAGGCGCATGGTTGGTCCTGGCCCTCAGCGCGATTGGCGGTGCGCTGCTCTGGGTGAATGTCTCCCTGGCGGCGGCAGTAGGGGGTGTGCTCTCTACCGTTCAATGGATCGCAGCTGAACTGGTCGGCGCTGTCCTGGCCTTCTGGCAGCTCATCGCCGGAGGCACTGCGGCGGCGGCGAGCATCGTGACCTCGTCGGTAACAGGCATCACACACGCCATCTGGCAGGGGGGCCGGGCAATCCGGGAACGTGTGGAGCTGCTCCGGCAATCGCCGCCTCCACACCCTGTTCCTCGGCCGGCAGACGCAGCGACCGCGGTGACGCCACGCGCCGTCCCCACTGGCGGGGTGCAACGCGTCCCAGATCCCGCGCAAAGCAGGGACCGGCAGCTCCCTCCTGGGACTGGGGCGGGCGAAGCGTTCAGGCAGGAAACGCTGGCGTTAGAAGCTCCTTTGGGCGGGTATCAGCTGCCGCCCGCGTCACTGCTGGCCGACCTGCCGACCACCCGGGGGAAGGCCAAAACGGAACCGGCGGAGCTCGCCAGGCAGTTGGAACAGACCCTGGCCAGCTTCGGTGTGGAGGCCAAGGTGACACGCTGGGAGCAGGGACCCGTGGTGACGCGGTTCGAGGTCCAGCCGGCGCCGGGGGTCCGCGTCCAGAAGATCAGCAGCCTGACCAACGATATCGCGCTTGCGCTGGCGGCGCCCAGCGTGCGCATCGAGGCGCCCATCCCTGGCAAGTCCGCCGTGGGGATCGAGGTGCCCAACCAGAAGACCGCGCTGGTCCATATTAAGGAGATGCTGGCGTCGGACGAGTACCAGCGTACGACCGGCCCGCTCGTTGTCGCCCTGGGCAAGGATATCGCCGGCCATCCGATCCTGGCCGATCTCACCGAAATGCCCCATTTGCTCATCGCCGGCGCCACGGGCTCCGGGAAATCGGTGATGCTGAACGCCATCATCGCCGGCCTGCTGTTCCGCTGCACACCCGCAGACGTGCGGCTGCTGATGATCGATCCCAAGCGGGTCGAGTTCACCAACTATAACAACATCCCGCAGCTGTTGATCCCGGTGGTGACCAATCCCCGCGCCGCCGCCGGCGCGCTACGGGAGATGCTGCGGGAGATGGAAGAACGGTTCGAGCGCTTTGCCGCCACCGGGACGCGGAACATCCAGGCCTACAATCAGCTCACCGACGTGGAGCGCCTGCCGTATCTGGTCATCATCGTCGATGAGCTGGCCGACCTGATGATGGTGGCCCCGGCGGATTTCGAAGATGTGATCTGCCGCCTGGCACAGATGACCCGGGCCACCGGCATCCACATGGTGGTGGCAACCCAACGTCCATCCGTGGACGTGATCACGGGCTTGATCAAGGCGAACATCCCGTCCCGCATTGCGTTCGCCGTCAGCAGCCAGGTGGACAGCCGCACCATCCTGGACATGCCGGGCGCGGAGAAGTTGCTGGGCAAAGGCGACATGCTGTTCTTGCCGATGGGCGCGGCGCGGTCCACGCGGGCGCAGGGGGCATTCATCGCCGATAGTGAGATTCAGGCGCTGGTGGCCTGGTGGAAGGCTCAGGGCCGGCCGGTATACGACCAAGACCTCCTGCAGGCAGAATCAGGAACCGCCGCAGGCAGCGGAGACGAAGACGCCCTGCTGGCCGACGCCGCACGGCTGATTGTGCGGGCGGGGTATGGCTCGGTGTCGCTGCTGCAACGGAAGATGAAGATCGGCTATGTCCGGGCCGCCCGCATCGTCGATCAGCTGGAAGAGAAAGGCATCGTGGGCCCCGCCCAGGGGAGCAACCCCCGCGACGTGCTGGTGGGACTGGATGAACTCGATCATCTGATCAACGCTCGCTCCGCCTCGTAAGGTCGCCCCGCGCGTGCCAGGAGTTCCCCTGGAGCGGCACGAAGGGTACGCAGGCCAACCCCACGCTGGTACACCCACGGGAGGTGCGTCGGACATGAGCACGGGTATGCGGATCGCTACCGCGGTCCTGGTCGCAGTCGCGGTGCTGCTCTGGGCGATCCCTGGACCGCAGGCTGCGGCGCAAACCAAGAAGTGGCGCGTCGGCATCGTCTATGACGTGGGCGGGCGCGGCGACCTGTCGTTCAATGACATGGCCTACGCGGGCCTGGCCCGCGCGCAGAAGGAACTCGGGTCCAGCATCGAGACCCGCGACCTCGAACCCACTGCCGGCGGGGAGAACCGCGAGGAACTCTTGCGGCTCTTGAGCGGGGAGAAGTATGATCTGATCTTCGGGATCGGGTTCCTCTTCACCGACAGCATCACCCGGGTGGCCAAGGACTTCCCGAACGTCAAATTTGCGATCGTGGACGGGTTCATCCCCGATCAGCCGAACGTGGTCAGCCTGGTCTTCAAAGAGCAGGAGGGGTCCTTCCTGGTTGGGGCCGCCGCCGCGCTGAAGTCCACAACCGGGAAGATCGGATTCGTGGGCGGCATGAAGATCCCCCTGATCGAAAAATTCGAGGCCGGCTACATCGCCGGCGCCAAATATGTGAGGAAGAATATCCAGGTCTTCAGCGAGTACGCCGGCACCACCGGTGAAGCGTTCCGCGATCCGGTGAAGGGCAAAGAGCTGGCCCTGGCGGAGTACGATCGCGGGGCGGACATCATCTATCACGCGTCCGGCGGCACCGGCATCGGCGTCTTCGAAGCCGCGGTGGTGAAGCAGCGGCTGGCGATTGGCGTCGACGCGGATCAGTCGTTGACGGTCAAGCCGGACCAGCGGGCACAAATCCTGACCAGCATGATGAAGCGGGTCGACGTGGCGGTCTATGACACCATCAAGGCCACGACCGCGGGGCAGTACAAGGCCGGGGTGCGCGAGTTTGGGTTGAAGGAAAACGGCGTCGGGTATGCCGTGAACGATTACAACAAGGCGATGATCCAGTCGGTCGCCGCCAGGCTGGAGGGGCTGAAGAAGGATATCATCGCCGGAAAGATCAAGGTTCCGTCCGACAAGAAGCAGCTGGAGGCGTTTCTTGCGACACTGAAGTGAGCCGGTTCGACGCAGGCAAGAGAAGTGGAGGCATTTGCCTCCACTTCTCTTTTTACGGCACGATTGCAATATGAGTGATCTGTTCATCGAGTTACAAGGAATTACGAAGCGCTTTCCCGGCGTCGTCGCCAACGATCGCATCGGTCTGGCGGTCCACCGCGGGGAGATTCACGCCATCGTGGGAGAGAACGGCGCCGGCAAGTCCACCCTCATGCGCGTCCTCTACGGTCTCTACCAGCCCGACGAGGGGGCCATTGCCGTCAAGGGCCACGCGGTCACCATCGATAGCCCGCGCCGAGCGCTGGAGCTGGGGATTGGCATGGTGCACCAGCATTTCATGCTGATCCCGGTGTTTACCGTGGCCGAGAACGTGATCCTGGGGAGCGAACCGGTCTGGCGATTCGGCCGGCTGCGGATGCGCGAGGCGCAGCAGCGGGTGGCCGAGCTCTGCCGGCAGTACGGCTTTGTGCTGGATCCCGCGGCCGAAGTCGGCAGCCTCTCCGTCGGAGAGCAGCAGCGGGTGGAGATCATCAAGGTGCTGTACCGCGGCGCCGAGCTCCTCATCCTGGACGAACCCACGGCGGTGCTGGTGCCCCAGGAGGTCGACGAGCTGTTTAACAACCTCCGCCAGCTCGTCGCACAGGGGAAGACCGTCATCTTCATCAGCCACAAGCTGGACGAGGTGCTGGCCATCTCAGACCAGATCACCGTGCTTCGCCGCGGGCGCGTCGTCGGCACCGTGCCGGCCGCCGGCACGACCAAGGCGCAGCTGGCGGAGATGATGGTGGGGCGGCCGGTGCTGGTGGAGCTGGCGCATCCACCGGTGGAGCCGGGCCCAGTGCGGCTGGACGTGCGGCAGGTACGCGTGCCCGGGCGGGGGACCCGCCCGGCCGTCCGTGATGTCTCGTTCGCCGTCCGGGCCGGCGAGATCTACGGCATCGCGGGCGTGGAGGGCAACGGCCAAACGGAGCTGGTCGAGACCCTGGTCGGCCTGCGTCGCATCACAGGGGGCCGGTTGCTGATCGACGGGCGCGACGTCACGCACGCCACGGCCCGCGCCATCCGCCTGATGGGCGTCGCGCACATTCCGGAAGACCGCCACCGCCGCGGCATCGCCCTGCCGATGGCGGTGTGGGAGAACATGATCCTCGGCCACCACACCCGGGGGGAGTTCACGCATGGGGCGTTGCTGGACCGGCCGGCCATCCGAGGGTTTGTGCGCCGGCGTGTGGGCGATTACGACATCCGGGTGGCCGATGTCGAGGCGCCGGTGCTCGCGCTTTCCGGGGGCAATCAGCAAAAAGTCGTCGTGGCGCGCGAGTTCAGTTTCGCCCCGCAGGTGCTCGTGGCCGCCCAGCCGACCCGCGGGCTGGACATCGGCGCGACGGAGTTTGTGATGCGGCAGCTGCTGGCTGCCCGCTCCTCCGGCATGGCAGTCCTGCTGGTCTCGGCCAACCTGGAAGAGATTCTCTCACTGTCTGACCGCGTCGGCGTGATGTATGGCGGTGCGCTGGTCGCCGAGTTTGCGCGCGGCGAGGTGTCGGCGGCGGAACTCGGCCTGTACATGACCGGCGCTGGGCGGACCGGCGAGGCTCGCGCGGGATGAAGCACCGCCTGCTCGTCCTGCAGATGGCAACGCCCGTGCTGGCCATCCTCTTCGGCATGCTCAGTGCCTCTGTGATCATCCTGGCCATCGGCCGCAATCCTCTCGACGTTTACGCGGTGATGGTGCGGTTCAACCTCACGCGCACCGACAGCCTCTTCTCCATCCTGTTCAAGACCACGCCGCTCATCTTCGCCGGCCTGGCGGTGGCCCTCTCATTCCGGGTCAGCCTGTTCAACATCGGCGTGGAAGGTCAATACTACATCGGGGCGTTCTGCGCCGCGCTGGTCGGATTCAGCATGAGAGGGCTGCCGGCCGTGCTTCACCTGCCGCTGGCGCTCCTGGCGGCCGCGGTTGGCGCGATGGTCTGGGCGCTTCTCCCGATTGTCTTGAAGCTACGCCGGGGCGCGCACGAAGTGATCACGACGATCATGATGAACTACATCGCGTCCGCGCTGCTGCTGTATCTGATCAACGATGTCTTCCGCGACCCCACACAGATCGGAACGCCGCGCGTCCGCACCCCGCTGGTGGCGGCCGCGGCGCGCGTGCCCTCCCTGGGCCCGTTGCTGGCCCCGCTGGGACTGCACGGGTCCGATGTGGAGAAACTCAATCTCCTCCTGCCGGTGGGCATCGTCATCGCGGTGGTCCTGGCCTACTTTCTCAGCCGCACCCGGTTTGGCTATGAGGTGCGGGCGGTGGCGTTCAACCCGCTGGCCGCGGAGGCGGCCGGCATTCCCAACGCGCGCGTCCAGTTTGGAATGTTCATGCTCAGCGCCGGCATCGCCGGCCTGGTCGGGCTCAACGACATCCTGGGCTTTTTTGGATACCTGGATATCGACTTCCCCAAGGGCCTCGGGTTCCTGGGGATCTCCGTAGCCTTGCTGGCCAAGAACAATCCCCTGGGCGTGATCCCGGCGGCGCTGCTGTTCGGCTTCCTGGACCGCGGAGCGGCGGGGGTGCAGTTCTTCGCCCGGGTGCCCAAAGAGATCATCGTTATCCTGCAGGCGCTCATCATCCTGGCCATCGTGGTCGCGTACGAGCTGCTGACCCGGTACGTGCGGATCCAGCGCAAGCGCGAGGCAGAGCTCCCAGTGACCGCGGCACCGGTGGCGGAGGCGACGGGACGTTGAAGAGTTGGAGAGTTGGAAAGTTGGATCCAACTCTTCAACTCTCCAACTTTCCAACTGCGGGGGAAAGGCTTATGCGATGGAGTACGTGACTTCGCTGTTCAGCGTGGCGCTCCTCGCCTCGGCGATCCGGGTGACGATGCCGATACTGCTGGCGTCGCTGGGCGCGGTGCACGCGGAGCGTGGCGGAGTCGTGAACATCGGGCTGGAAGGCATCATGATTATGGGAACGTTCTTCGGGGCGGTCGGCGCCTACGCGTTCGACGCGCAGTTTCCCTTCCTGGCCAAAACGTGGCCGGACCTGGCACCGCTTGCCGGGGTGCTGGCCGCCATCGCGGCGGGCCTGCTGTTCGGACTGATCCACGCGCTGGTGACGATCACGTTCCGCGTGGACCAGATCATCAGCGGCGTGGCGCTCAACCTGCTGGCCGGCGGATTAGCCCGTTTTCTCAATATCTTGCTCTTCGAGAAAGCCACGCAGTCACCCGGCGTGCGCGGGTTCACGCCCATCGATATCCCTCTCCTGCGTGACCTCCCCGCACTGCGGCCGCTGGTCACGGGGGTGTCGCCCATAATCATCACGGGCGTGGCGCTGGTCGCGGTAAGCCAGTGGGTGTTGAGGCGCACCCGGTTTGGGCTGCGGCTGCGGGCGGTGGGCGAGTACCCGCTGGCCGCGGACACCCTGGGGGTCAACGTGTACCGTCTCCGGTACGCGGGCGTATTGCTCAGCGGCGCCCTGGCGGGGATGGCGGGGGCATATCTGGCCATCGAGCAGGCGCACTTGTACTTCGAAGGTATGACGCAGGGGAGGGGATTCATCGCGCTGGCAGCCATGATCTTCGGAAACTGGTGGCCGGTGGGGGCCCTGGGCGCCTCGGCGCTGTTCGGCTACTTCGATGCCCTGAGTCTGCGCGTGGTGCGCCTGCCCGTGCCCTACCAATTCATCAACGTCCTGCCTCACATCGTCACCATCCTGGTGCTGGCCGGATTCGTGCGGCGGGCGCGGATGCCGGCCGCCGACGGAGTGCCCTATACGAAAGAAGAGGAGTAGGGACGATGCTGGATCTTGGATACTGGATATCGGATGCAGGATCCAAGATCCAAGATCAGGCATCCAGGATCCGTCATGCATAAGTTGCCGTCCTTCGTCGATATCAGCCCCGATGTGGCGGACGCGTTGGAGCGCCGACGGCCCGTCGTCGCCCTGGAGTCGGCCGTGATCTCTCACGGTCTCCCGCACCCGACGAGCCTCCAGACAGCGGCGATGATGGAAGCGGAAGTACGGACCGCCGGAGCGGTGCCGGCCACTGTCGCCGTCATCGCCGGCCGGATCACGGTGGGCGCTGCAGCAAGAGACCTGAAGCGGCTGACCTCGGCTCCGGTGATGAAGATCGCCGCGCGCGATCTGGCTGTGGCCTGCGGCACCTCAGCGCACGGCGGCACGACCGTCTCGGCCACGGCTGCGATTGCCGACCTCGCCGGCATTCCCGTCGTCGCCACCGGCGGCATCGGCGGCGTCCACCTGGGGGCCGAGCAGACGTGGGATGTATCCGCGGACCTGCGCGCGCTCGCCGAGTATCCCGTCGCCGTCGTCTGCGCCGGCGCCAAAGCGATCTGTGATATCGGCAAGACTCTGGAGTATCTGGACACCGCGGGTGTGACGGTCGTGGTGTATCGAGCCGACCGGTTTCCCAACTTCTATGCGCGGGACAGCGGCTTCTCCGCGCCGCGGCAGATCGATACGCCGCAGGAGGCGGCGGCGATCCTGGCTGCCGGCCGCGCCCTCGGCCGGCGGACAGCGCTGGTGATCGCCAACCCGATCCCCGCGCCCGAGGCGCTGCGAGAGGCGGACGTCGCGGATGCGGTGCGGCGGGCGATGGAGCGCGCGTCCGGCGCGGGCGTGCGCGGCGGGGATCTCACCCCATTCCTGCTCACCGCACTGGCCGACTTGACCGGCGGCCGGTCGCTCCGCGCGAACCTTGCCCTGCTGCGCGCCAATGCCGCATTGGCCGGCGCCGTCGCGGTCGCGGTTTCAAAGGATTGATCGTTTGCGCGATGGAACAAACACAACATGCGGGAGGACCGGGCCCCATCATCGCCTGACGATCTGTTCGGCATCGGGGAGCGGCTGCGGAATGCCCGTGAGGCGAAGGGCCTGACGCTGGCGGTCGCCGAGACGCTGACTCGCATCCGCGCCACCTACTTGGCGGCCCTCGAGGAAGAACAGTTTGACCGCCTGCCGGGGGCGGCCTACGCCCGGGGGTACCTGCGCACCTACGCGCTCGCCTTGGGCCTCGATCCCGACGATCTCATGGAGGCGTACCCGGGGGCCTTCAGCCAGCCCCACGAACCCATCTTCACTTCGCTGCCGACACCCTCGCTGACGCGCCGGATCGCGCTGTACGCCGGCGGCGCCATCCTTCTGGTGATCGCCGTTCTCGGCCTTATCGGCTACCAGCAATTGCACCAGTTTGCGCAACCTGTGCCAAAGCCCGCGCCACCATCCACCAGTGAGCCTGCCCATCCGGCGGAGGAACCAGCACCATCTCCGGCATCCCCACCGCTGGCAGGGGCTGTGCAGCCCGCGGCCCCCGCAGCGCGGGCGGCCATTCCAGGGGGCGGGGTCGAACTCACGGTGCAGGCCACCGGCCCATGCTGGCTGCTGGTATCGGCCGACGGCGAGGAAGTCTTTAAGGGCACCGTCAACGCCGGCGACGTCCGCGTGTGGCGTGCCCGCGAGCGCGTGACGGTACGCGTCGGGAACAACGAAGCCGTGTCGGTGCTGGTCAACGGCCAGCCCGTGCAGCAGGATCCGCGACGACAGGTCTGGGAAGAAACGTTCACCGCACCGTAACGCATGACACTGCGGAACCATGGTACCAGGGGACCAAGGAACCGGAGGGCCACGATGCAGCAACGCGTTGCCTCTTGCAAGCTTGGTCCCGGGTCCCATGGTCCCCTGGTTCCGTAGTTAGCCTTTATGCGTGCCGAGATTATTTCCGTTGGGACCGAGCTGTTGCTCGGCCAGATCGTCGATACCAACGCCGCCTACCTGGCACAGCGGCTGGCTGAGATCGGCATTGACGTGTATTTCAAGCAGACCGTCGGCGACAACTCGCCCCGGGTCGAGGAAGCGGTACGGCTGGCGATATCCAGGGCCGATGTGATCCTCATCACCGGAGGCCTGGGACCGACCGAAGACGACCTCACCGTGGCTGCGGTAGCCGCCGCGCTGGGCCTCGACCTGGTGCGCGACGAAGCGGTCGTTGATCACATCCGGCGCTTCTTTGAGACTCGCGGCCGCACCCCGTTGGGCAACGTCTACAAACAGGCGTTGATCCCACGCGGCGCGCGCGCCATCCCCAACGAGCGCGGGACGGCCCCGGGCATCCACCTTGAAGATCGTGATCGCATGTTTTTCCTCATGCCGGGCGTGCCGTATGAGATGAAGGGCATGATGGAGCACTACGTGCTGCCCGCGCTGCGGCACCGGATGGGCAGCACTGTCATTCGCTCGCGCGTTTTGCGCATCACCGGAGAAGGGGAGTCGGCTGTCGAGGAGCGGATCAAAGATCTGCTGCAGCAGACCGAGCCAACCATCGCGCCGTACGCCAAACTCGGTGAGGTGCACCTGCGCCTGACCGCGAAGGGGCCGCCCGAGCAGGTCGACGCCGCGCTGGTGCGCGGGGAGGCACAGTTGCGGGAGCGGCTGGGCGACCTCATCTACGGCGTGGACGACCAGACGCTGGAAGACGTGGTGGCGAAGGTCCTGACGACGAGGCACCTGACGCTTGGGGTCGCGGAGTCGTGCACCGGCGGGATGATCAGCGCTCGCCTCACCAACATCCCGGGCAGTTCCGCCTATTTCCTGGAGGGCGTGGTCGCCTACAGCAACGAGGCCAAAGTCCGAGACGTCGGAGTGGATCCCACGCTGATTACCACTCACGGCGCGGTCAGCGCAGAAGTGGCCGAGGCGATGGCCGGGGCGATTCGCCGCCGCTGTGGCGCGGCGGTCGGGTTGAGCGTGACGGGGATCGCCGGCCCCACGGGGGGCACTCCTGACAAACCGGTGGGGCTGGTCTACCTCGCCCTCGACGACGCCAGAGGGACGATGCACCGGAGACTGACGTTTGGCGCTGAAGCCGGACGGGAGGGGATCCGCGTCCTGGCGGCGCAGGCGGCGCTGAATCTCCTCCGGCTGCACCTGACGCGGGGATGAGTCCGCTGCACCGCATCTTCATCGCTGTGGAGCTCGATCCGGCGCTGCACCGGGCCGTGATCGAGCTGCAGCGTCACCTGGAGACAGCAGGCGCAAAGATCCGGTGGAACAAGCCGGGCCAGCTCCACTTTACATTGCGCTTTCTCGGCGAGATCACGCCGGCGCAGCTCGCCCTCGTCAAGATCGCCACGCGCGAAGCCGTCGGCGACACCACGCCGTTCACCATCGCGCTGCGGCACCTCGGGGCGTTTCCGAGTTTTCACCGCCCGCAGGTGGTCTGGGCCGGCGTGGAAGAGGGCGCCGCGGAGCTGCAGGCGCTGGCAACCGGACTGGAGGTGCAACTCACCCACCACCGCTTCCCGGCCGAGGAGCGACCGTTCAAACCCCACCTCACACTGGCCAGGATCCGCGACGCGCGGCAGTGGGGGGACGTTGTACGGGCACTTAGCCAGTTCCGCGATGTCAG
>Ga0209157_1003551_pt1 | contig 11943 bp, 11 predicted proteins | sample GraSoiAngelo_135_FD_185892 | JGI IMG/M metagenome (GOLD analysis project Ga0209157, IMG submission 185892) | Grasslands soil microbial communities from the Angelo Coastal Reserve, California, USA - 14_0929_05_40cm (SPAdes) (version 2) | ecosystem: Environmental > Terrestrial > Soil > Grasslands ... | reverse complement strand
CCCCCCTGCGGTAGCAGTCGAAGTGGAATCGGCAGAACCCGAGACGGTATACCGGCTCGCTGCAGCGCGCCACCCCTCCCCAGCTCGTCGTGAATCGGCAGGTCTCCATCGAGTCATCTCCTGGGCGCAGTATCCGGGACCCGCGGTCTTCCGGTCAAGCGTTGTCCCTTTGCCGTGAGCTTCTCGTTGACGGGGCCGGGGCGTGGACATACGATCCGCGCGCTATGGAAAGCGTCGGGCGGCTCGGGATCATCGCCGCGATCGTGTCGTTCGCGGGAGTCCTTCTGTGCGCGCGCGGGACCTTCAGGCTCGTCCAGTCGGTGCGCGCGCGCTTCACGTTCGGCGCGCCCTACCGCAGCGGCACGATCCAGGACCGGCTCCTGGGGCTCCTTCTGGAGATCGTGGTTCTCCTCGTCGGGGCGGCGCTGGCCTTCCTGGCCCTCGGCCAGGCCGACTTCCAGCCGAACGAGTCGACCGTACGGGTCGGCCAGATCGAAGCGCGGCGCTCCGGCTGGGCCAAGGTGCAGATCCGCCTCGTCCCGGATCCGCTCTACCCTTCGAGCCGGGTGATGGAGGGGGAGATCGCCGGGGCGCGCTGGGCCCTGGTGGGCGACTTCATCGCATGGGACCGAGGTCTGAAGTGGCTCGGCCTCCGCGACGGCCACCGCCTGCGCTATTTGATCGGGGCGAACGACACGACCGGCATGACGCGCGCGGATCGCGTCGAGCGCGCGCTCCTCGATCCGCTCCCCGGCGCAGCGGCGCGTCTGCTCTCGGTCGCGCGTTTCATCCCGTTCCTCAAGGTCCGCACGGAGTCTTCCCCCTGGTTCCCCGTGACCGACCGGCAGGTCATGGTGTTGTACGCCATCGGCCCGGGATACCTCGCCGAGGTCGCCTCGGAGTCCGGCCAGCCGGCCGGGCGTCGGCAGACCACGACGTATTGACAGGCCGGGACGGCCGCGGTACGGTAGCGCGGGTTTTTTCCAGTCGATTTTTGGATTTTCTCCGGCTCCTCTGTTAAGGTGTTTCGGGTCTGAGCGTCGCAGGGCCAACCCCAAGAGGCGTCATGATCGAAGTGGCCGGGCTGACGAAGGCGTACGGTGACCGTTTGGCGGTCGACGGCATCAGCTTCTCCGTGGACAAGGGCGAGATCGTCGGTTTCCTGGGGCCGAACGGCGCCGGCAAGACCACCACGATGCGTGTCCTGACGGGCTATGTCTCCCCCACCTCGGGGACGGCGCGGGTGGCCGGCTTCGACGTGCAAGAGGCGCCCATCGAGATGAAACGGCGCATCGGCTACCTGCCGGAGCACCCGCCGCTGTACCGCGAAATGATCGTCCGACCGTTCCTGCGATTCGTCGCGAGCATCCGCGGCGTGCCCCGCAAGGAGATCGACGCCCGCGTCGACCGCGCGATCGAGCGCTGCGGCCTTCAACAGGTCGCGGGGCGGCTGATCGGCAACCTGTCGAAGGGATTCCAGCAGCGCGTCGGGCTGGCCCAGGCCATCCTGCACGAGCCCGACGTGTTGATCCTCGACGAGCCGACGGTCGGACTCGACCCGTCGCAGATCCGCGAGATCCGGCAGCTCATCAAGAGCTTTGCCGGTGCCCACACGGTCATTCTCTCGACGCACATCCTGGCGGAAGTCACCATGACCTGCAACCGTGTGCTGATCATCAATGAGGGGCGGATCGCCGCGGACGAGACGATGGAAGTCCTGGCGGCGCGCGGCGGGAGGACGCGGCGCATCGCCTTGCGCCTGGCGCGGGCGGCCGACGGCACCGAGGGTCAGCTCCGCGCCATCCCGGGCGTGCTGGACGTGCGGCGCGAGGACGGGCAGGAGGGCGTCTTCCTGGTGGAGGCGGAGGGCGTGCGCGACGTGCGCGAGCAGATCGCGGAGCGGGCCGTGAGCCAGGGCTGGGGACTCCTTGAGATGCGGGCGGTCACCCTCAGCCTCGAGGACATCTTCATCCGGATCATCCAGGGGGAGGCGGCATGAGGAACGTTCTGGCCATCGCCTGGCGGGAGATCCGCACTTATTTCACTTCGCCCCTGGCGTACGTCATCATCGGCACGTTCCTGGCCTTGAGCGGCTACATCTTCTGGGCGCACCTGGTCCGATTTTCCGAGCTCTGCCTGCGCTTCGGCAGCAACCCGTACTTTCTGAACCAGCTCAATGTCAACGACATGGTGATAAGGCCGCTGTTCGGCAGCCTGGGCATCATCTTCCTGCTGATGATTCCGGTCGTGTCGATGCGCCTGTTCGCGGAAGAAAAGAAAAGCGGCACCGCGGAGCTCCTGTTCACCTGTCCGGTGACCACGGGACAGGTCATCCTGGGCAAGTTTCTCGGAGCCGCCTTTCTTCTCCTGGTGATGATCGGCGTCACTCTGAGCTATCCGCTGGTGATCCTGGCCAGTAACGCCAGTCCGGACATGAAGCCGACGCTCGTCGGCTACCTCGGCGTCCTCTTGATGGGTCTTTCGTTCCTGGGCCTGGGGCTCCTGATCTCCTCGATGACCGAGAACCAGATCATCGCCGCGGTCGGCGCGTTCGGGGCCTCGCTGGCATTCTGGATCCTCCCGTGGGTCGCCGACTCAGCGACGGTGACCCTCGCCAGTCTCATGAACTCGATGACGTTCGGTCTGTGGGAGAAGCTGCATCTGGGCGTGGGAGGGCCGACGCTCGGCGACCTGCTCAACAAGCTGTCGTTCATCGATCATTTGAAGGATTTCCAGAAGGGGCTGCTCGACACCGAGCACATCGTGTTCTACCTGAGCGTCGTGTTTCTTTCGTTGTTCCTGACGCAGCGCGTGGTCGATTCGCAGCGCTGGCGCGGATAGGGGTGGGGCGGTGAAGTTTCTCCAAGGATCGGCCGTGGGCTTAGGGGCGCTCCTCCTGGCGCTGGGCTTTATCCTGTCGAGCGTGGTGCCGGAGCACGCCATCTATGTCTGGAGCGTCACCGGCTTCGGGTTCGTGCTGTTCATCGCCGGGCTCTGGCTCAATCGCGACCGGGTCCTGGCCCTGCTGAAGGGGAAGAAGGTTCGCGCCGCGGGGGCCAGTGCCGGCTACGCCCTGACGGTCCTGGCGGTGATCGTCCTGGTCAACTTCCTGGCGGCCCGCCATCACAGGCGCTTCGACATGACCGAGGGCAAGGAATTCTCGCTCAGCGAGCAGACCATCAAGATCCTCGAGTCGCTGCCGCGCACGGTCACCGTCACGGCCTTTTACGCCGACGCCGAGCCCACCCGGCAGAAGCTGGAAGACCTGCTGGGCGAGTACCAGTACCACACCCGCAAACTGGAGGTGCATTACATCGATCCCTTCACCCACCCGGGCGACGCCAAACGCTACGGGATCACCGAGGCCAACACGATCGTCGTCGAGAGCGGCAAGAACGAGGACCGCGTGAAAACCGCCGACGAGGAATCGCTGACGAACGCCCTGATCAAGGTCACCAAGGACCGCGAAAGGGTCGTCTACTTCACCACCGGCCACGGTGAGCGCGATCTGGCCGTCAGCGAGAAGACGGGTCTGAGCCTCCTGAAGGGTGAGCTGGAGAAGCAGCACTATACCGTCAAGCCGCTGGTGATGAGCCAGGGCGTCCCGGAGGACGCCAGCGTGGTCGTGATCGCCGGTCCACAAAAGGCCTTCCTCGACGCCGAGGTCAAGATGGTCGACGACTACCTGCGTCGAGGGGGACATCTCCTGTACCTGCAGGATCCGGAGGACGCCACGGGTCTGGGCCCCGTCCTCGCGAATTATGGCCTCGCGGTGCGCGCCGACGTGGTGGTCGACAAGGTGTCCCGCCTGTTCGGCGGCGACTATCTGCTGCCCCTCGTGCCGGCCGACGGCTACGACGAGTTCCATCCGATCACGAAGACATTCCGCTACCAGACGATCTTCCCGCTCGCCTCGTCGGTGGAGGTCAAGACCTCTCTTCCCGAGGGGGTGACGGCGACGAAGCTGGCGCAGACATCCCCGATGTCGTGGGCCCAGCCGGACAGCGGCGAGCTCAAGACCGGTCACATCACGCTGAAGGAGGGATCCGGGACGAAGGGGCCGGTCACCATCGCGGCGGCGGTCACCAAGAAGATCGACCAGGCGCCGAAACCGGCGGCCGAGCCGGCCAAGAACAAGGAGGACGAGGCAAAGCCCACCGCCGAGACGAGGCTCGTGGTCTTCGGGGATTCCGACTTCATGACCAACGGTTTCTTCAATGCCTCCGGCGACGGCGACCTGGCCCTGAATAGCATCGCCTGGCTCTCGGAGCAGGAAGAGCTGGTGTCCATCCGTCCGAAGAGCTCCCAGCCGCGTATCGTGGTGCTGTCGCGCCAGCAGGTCTTGTACTACTTCTTCACCATCGTGGCCATCGCGCCAATCGCCATCACCGTTGCGGGCGTCGCAATCTGGTGGCGGCGCAAGAAGCTCTGAGACAGTAGCGGTGAAACACCGGATCGGTCCCGTCGTCTCCCTCGCGCTCCTGGTCGGCCTCGCGGCGTACGTCTACCTGGTCGAAGTGCGCGGCAAGGCGGGCGACGACAAGGCCCAGGGCGCCAAGGACAAGCCGATCGTCTTCGAGCGGGCGGCGCTGAAGGCGGTCCTCCTGAAGAACGACAACGGCACGATCCGGCTGGAGAAGCAGGGCGAGAGCTGGACGATCACCCAGCCGCTGCGGGCGGACGCCGACAAGGACGCGATCGAGGGGCTCTTGAACTCGCTGGAGTTCGCCAGGATCGACCGGCGTCTCGGCGCGGACGGGGATCGCAAGCAGTACGGCCTCGATCCACCGAAGGCCAGCCTGACCATCGAGACGACCCCGCCCGCCGACACGCGCACGCTGCAGATCGGCGACAGCGCCCCGATCGGTGGCGCCTGCTACGCCCTCCTCCCTGTGACGAACGAGGTCGCGGTGGTCAGCGCCTCGGTCGAGGACCTCAAGCGGAAGGATCTCCTCTCGCTGCGCGACAAATCCCTGCTTTCGCTCGACCCGTGGAAGGTGAAACGACTGACGCTCGAGAGGGGTCGGGAAACGATCCGCCTGGAGAAGCCGGAGGAGGGCTGGATCGTGCGTCAGCCGGTCGAGGCGCCGGCGGACGGCCCCACGCTCACCGACCTGTTGAGCGGCCTGGAGAGCCTGCGCGCCACCGCCTTCGTCTCCGAGAAGCCTTCGGAAGCCGACCTGAAGCGCTTCGGCCTGGCGCCGCCGCAGGCACGCATGACCCTTCTGCAGGAGGGCTGGGATGTCGAGAAATCGGTGATCTTCGGCAAGGAAGCCCCGGGCGGCGGCCGCTATGCCCGCACCATCGGACGCGATCCCGTGCTCACGGTCCCGGCCGATTTCTGGACCAAGGTGACCACGAAATTTTTCAATCTGAGGCGCAGGGACCTGATGGGGGTCCAGCAGTATCGCATCGACACGATCACCCTTGCGCGCAACGGCCATCCCGCGATCACTCTCAAGCGGGAGAAGGACCAGACCTGGACGCTGTCCGGCGCGTCGCGGGGAACGCTCAAGTCGGAATCGGTCGACACTCTTCTCAGGATGGTCAGCGACCTGAAGGCGCAGGCCTTCGACGACTCTCCGAAGGAATCGGTGCGCACGGGGATTTCCCGCCGGCCGGCGCTCGACCTGACCCTCCAGGAGGAACCGGACGTCTCGAGCGGGAAGGAGAAATCGCAGCACCTGCTGATCTCTCCCCCGGACAAGGCACGTCACATCCTGGTGCGCGACATGGCGTGGCGACCGATCGCCGTGGCCCCGGCCGGCGTCCTGGTCAAGATCGACGGTCAGATCGACGCCCTCCTGAAGGAAGCCGCCGAGGCTCCGAAGCCGCTGCCGAGCCCTGCCGCGTCCCCCATCCCCTCGCCCGCGTCAACATCGAAGTAGAGGCCTGTAAAAATTTGCAAGGGCCTGAAACCTCAGGCAGCGCTCCTTCGTATCAATGTGCGAATTGGGGTAGAAAGGAGAGGGAACGCCATGATGAGCCAGGCCATTCAGATCAGCGAGCGTTGGATAGGACGGAGGGCACAGGTGCGCATTTCCGGGCGGATCCTCTCGGGCTCGGCGGCCGGAAGACTTCTGTCACGCGTACGCGAAGCCCTGAGGCGCGGGATGCGGGAGCTGACGATCGATCTCGCCGGCTTGACCGCAATCGACTGCAGCGGCATCGGCGCCCTTTTGATCTGCCTGCAGGACGCGGAGCGGCATGGCGCGACGCTGCGCGTGGCGCGCAGCCGGGGACCGATCCGCAACATGCTGGCCCAGAGCTCTCTCCTGGATATTCTCGAGCGAAAGACGTTGCCGGGAAAAGACCCGCGCCGCGGAGCCGGACAGGACGCGCCTCTCTGGGTTCCCGTCTGAGCCGCCGGTCCCCGAAGCCTTCGGCCGCCGTTCAGGGCGGGAGCCCCGGCCCCGCCCGGAGACCACCCGCGCCCTCGATCTGCAGCAGGAGGCCGGCCGCGTCCGGGTCCACGGGATCGATTGACAGGAGACGCCGCAGCTCCCGGCGTGCGTCTTCAACCCGTCCTCCCGCCCGGAGCAGGACGGCCAGGTTGTACCGCGCGTCCGTGTTCAAAGGATCCAGATCGAGCGCCGCGCGATAACGCAATTCCGCCGCGGCCCCTTCGCCCCGCCGCCTGAGGAGCAACCCCAGGTTGGCCTGTGCCGCGGCCAGGTCCGGGTCGTCTTCGAGGGCCCGCACGAAGAGGCGCTCGGCATCCTTCACATGCCCCGCCTGCAGACGTAGGACTCCCAGGTTATTGCGCGCCGCCGCCAGGCCCGGCTCGATCAGGAGCGCCGTCTCGAAGGCAGTCGCCGCCCGGTCCGCCAGCCCGCGCGCCACGAGGGAGCGCCCCAGCGCGTTCCAGGCAGGGGCCAGGTCGGGGTCCCGACGCACCGCCTCGGCGTAGGTCACGGCGGCGGCGGCGTCGAGCCCCGAGGCGCGGTACGCTTCGCCCAGCAGGAAATGAGCGGTGCCGCTCTGCGGGTTGCGGGCGGCCGCCCGCGAAAGCGGCTGGACGGCGTCGCCCGCGAGACCGCTGCGCAGGGCCTCGATCCCAGCGGCAAGATACGGATCGCCCAGGCCCCAGAGATCGGCGTTCTTCAGCCCGATCGCGATCTCCAGCCTGAGATCGCGGCGCCGCGCCCGCCCCCGCAGGGCCGCCACGAGATCCGGATCGCTCGTGGCAACCCCCTCCGGCAGGATCGCCAGAACTGGCTGGCGGACGCGCCGCAGGGAGGCGAGCTGTTCCCGGAGCGAATCGCGAAACATCGACAACGGGGCGCGGGTTTCCAGGTAGAGATCGTCGTCGGTGTGGAGACGTCCGCCTTGCGACAGGGCCCGCAGCCCTTCCGGCCCGCTCACGAAGCGGGAGAGCAGATCGGCGAGGCCATCGATGCCGGCCCCTCTCAGGTGCTCCCAGGCCTGCCTCCGGCTGCCCTCGTGCTGATGCTTCGGGTCGAGCCTCAAGGGAGCGTCGCCGCCGATGAGGAAATAGTCGCCCCCGCCGGGTGATTCCTCCCAGAGCGTCGAGTCCGGAAACACGCGCAGGAACGATGCGACGATGCCGCGGAAGTCGTCCGGCGACAGACGGTAGGCCTGCACCCACTGGCAGAAGAGGCCTCCGGGATTCAGCCGGGCGCGCGCCAGCCGGTAAAACTCCACGGTAAACAGGTTGGACACACCTGCGACCCAGGGGTTCGAGGGCTGCGAAGTGATGACGTCGAAGCGCCGGGCCCGCGGGATGAGGCGGCCGCGCGCGTCGTCGATCACGAGACGCACCCTCGGGTCGGCGAGCGCGCGGCCGTTCCAGGCATCGAACCGCTTCGCCGCCTCGGCGACGGCCGGTGCTATCTCGACGACTTCGATCGAGCGCAAAGGGTGCCGCTCCGCCGCGCCGAGCGTGATGCCGCTGGCGAGACCGATCACCAGGACATCGAGGGGTTCGGGATGCAGCAGGAGAGGCAGGTGGGCGGAGAGAAGCTGCGTGCTCATGTCGCCGCCGGTCGATGCCTCCGTCTTGCCGTTGATCTGCAGCGACTGGATTCCGGCGGGGCTGCGGCGCACGGTCACCAGGCCCGTGCCATCTTCCCGGGAGAACAGGATCTCGCCGCGTCCGCGGATCAGCTCGCGCAGGTGGGCGCCTCCGCCCGAAGCGGACCTGTAGATCGGTCCGTACAGAAAGCCCCCACCCGACATCAGCTCTTGGTCCCAGCCGGGCAGGACCCAGGGGAGGACCAGCGCCCCGAACAGGAGGCCGCCGCCCGCCATCGCAACCTTGCGTCTCGGAAGCAGGCTCAGAGGAAGAAGGGCGATCAGCATCGAGACCGCCGAGGCCGCCACCAGAGAGAGCCTCGCGCCCAGGAAAGGCAGCGCCACGAGCCCCGCAAGGACGAAGCCCAAAACCGAGCCCCAGGTCGAGATTGCGTACAACCGGCCGGCGAGGCGGTGCGCATCGCGTGGGTCGCCGGCGGCGGCCGCCGCCAGGGCCGGAAACGCCGTCCCCTGGGCCACCGCAGGAACGAGCAGGAGGGCCGCGACCACGCCGAACTGCAGGGCGAGGAGCGATGCGGGGGCCGCGTCCGTCCACCCCGACGCGATCGCCGCCACGATCGGCAGGCGGCCCAGGATGGGAACGAGAAGCAGGGATGAGAGGCCGACGGCGGCGAGGGCGGCGGCCGCCGGAGCGGGGGATCCGTCACGCGCCATTCGTCTTCGCGCCAGGAACGGACCGACACCGAGGCCTAAAATGTAGGAGGCCAGGGTGATGCCGAGGGCGTACACGGTCGAGCCGAAGGCCAGGGCCGCGACGCGCGTCCAGCCGACCTGAAGGACGGCGCCGACCGCTCCCGAGAGCGCGGCGGCGGACATCAGAAGGCCCTGTCGCCGGGCGGAGGAGAATGCCGGCACGGCCTGCGCGGGCGCTTCCGAGGGGAGCGGTTCGCGCCCGGCCGGGGCCGCCCGTGGGCGGGATCGTAGAAGCACGGCCGCGGCTGCCGCGAGGGCGTTCATCAGGCCGGCCGCGAGGAAAGCCGCGCGGGTGCCGAGAAGCGGCAGGAGCGCGAAGGATCCGAGAAGCGCGCCTGCCGCAGCTCCCAGCGTGTTTGCTCCGTAAAGAGCGGCCAGGGCGCCCCCGGGCGGGGCCCCGAGCGACACGGACTCGCGCACGAGGTAGGGAAGGGTCGCGCCCATCAGAAGCGTCGTGGGCGCGAGCGCGAGGACGGCGAGACCGCAGCGCAGGACGCTCAGGGACCACTCCGATCCGCACCAAGGGCCGGCCGCCTCGAGAATGAGCGGCAGGACCCGCGCCAGCGCCGGCGCGAGGACGCCGCAGAGGGCCAGAAGCCCTTCGATGACGGCATAGGCGCGCAGCGGATCGCGCGACCGGCCCGCGGCGCGCGCAGCGATGGCCGACCCGAGGCCCAGTCCCCCGAGGAACACCGCCAGGACCGTCGTGAGCGCCTGCAGCGAGTTGCCGAGGCTCTGGCCCAGCGCCCGCGCCCAGGCCACCTCGTGCACAAGGCCGGCGCATCCCGACAGCGCGAAGACGAGCGTCAGGGCCCGCGGCGCGAGCGGTGTCCGGCTCACCTTTGGCGTCGTGCGCGCGGCCGCCTCAACGCCGGCCGCGCGGGGGCGGCGGGCGCTTCAGAAGCAGGCGGACGAGCTTCTCTTCCGGCCAGGTTTCGCGCTCGGGAAGGATCAGCAGAAACTCCCGCACCTCTCCGTCGACCCGCGCCGCGAAACGCGGCGCGAACGAGTCGGTGGCGCCGAAGAGAGAATCGGCACCCAGCTCGCGGACCCGGCCGTCGAACAGGGTGACGCGCAGATGCGCGACGCGCCCTTCGGGCGGGTAGTTGATCTCGATCTGGCGCACCTTGGAGAACTTCAGTTTCGAGGAATCGTCCAGGCGCACGCAGCGGCACTCGCGGCGGCGATCCTCGACGTCGAGCCGTTGTCCCGTCGCCTCCTCCGACCGCGGCGCTCCTCGGCGATAGTAGATGCGCTCGTAGGAGACGAAGGCCAGGTCGACGGCCGGGATCGTCCGCTCGCCACCCGGGGAGTCGAGGACCAGCGTCGGGTTACCGCGAGGCACGCGCGACGGACGCTCGGCCCCGGGCAGGGCCGGGGCCGTGAGCAGACCCCCGCACAGAAGGACGCCGACGAACCATTGCTGCGGCCGGGGGTGGATCACTCGCGGACGAACTGGATGTTCACCAGGGAGGAGTGCACGACGTAAATCGTGCGGTTATTGTCGGAAGGATCGGCCGGCACGACATAAAAACCAAGACGATTGGGATCATAGTCCAGGCTGTAGCCGAAGATCTTTTCGCCGTCATAGAACTCGAGCACGGTCTTCACCAGCGCCCGAGCGGCTCCTTTCGTGCTGCGCTTCCCGGATGGGAACCCGGCCACCAGACCCGCGTGCTTGTCCTTCCGTCCCCAGGTCTTGACGTGGAACAGGGCCTTGAGTTCCTCCAGACGAATTTCCTGTGATGCGGCGACCTGACCCTCGCGGCGCACCAGGTGGAACGAATCGCGCGAGGGGTCGAAATCGCGCGAGAACCCCTTGGTCACGCGACCGTCCTTGAAGTGGGCCACCAGCTTCGAGTTCCCGCCGATGGCCACCGCGCGTCTCGGCGCCGGCCCGACCGTCTCTCGCCCTGATTCGAGGTGGGAACTCATATCCGATCCCTGTGGCTCGGAGCCTGCCCGGGCAATCGAGGAGGGTCCCTCCTCCGTCGATACCGAGATTAGTAGCCGAGCTCCGGGAAGAACCTCTTCAGGACCAGCTTGGCGGCGAACAGCAGGGCGAGCGGGATGCCCACGAGCAGGAGGGCCTGGACCGCCGCGTTCCAGCCGGGCAGTGGATCGGCCGGGATCAGGCTCGGCCGGCCTCCTTGTGGTTGCTGCCCAGGAGGATTGGCGCCGCTCGGCCTGCGGTTCATCTTCGCCATGGGCGAGGATCTATATCACAAGCCCGGTGAAAAAGTCGCACGCGACCGCGCGCTCACAGAATCGTGACGGACCGATCTCGATCTTTCCGGCGGTGGCACAAACAGGGTATATTGATTATGTTGGCGACGGGGAAGGCGCAGATGACGGTCGAAGAAGCCCTCCGGGATGAACGCCTTGCAAGCCTGCCACTGTCCGCTCCGGTGTGGGTGCCGCGCGGCACGAGTCTGCGCGAGACGCTGCGTCTGATGCGGGAGCAGGGCGTCGGGTGCGTCCTGGTGTGCGAGGACGATCGGCCCGTCGGCATCTTTACGGAGCGCGACGTGCTCAACAAGCTGATCGGCAGCGGGGTGAGCGAGAGCGAGGCCGTGGACCGGTTCATGACCGCCGACCCCGCCTGCCTGACCCCCCGGCACACTCTGGGTGACGCGGTCCGCATGATGACGGGGCACGGCTACCGGCACATCCCGCTCCTGGACGAGCGCGGTCGCAGGTCCGGCCTGGTCGCCGCGCGCGACATCGTGAACTATATCGCCGAGCATTTCCCGGCGGAGGTCGTCAACCTTCCGCCCCGCTTGCACCAGATGTTCAACACGCCTGAAGGTGGTTGAGCCCGGCGCACCACGTTGCGGCCGCCTGCAGGCCGGCACGCAGGAGATACACGACACAGTGAGTACACAGATCGAGGTGGTTTCCCCCAAAGCCAAGGTCACGGAGCTCGACACCGTTGTCATCCGGTTCGCCGGCGACTCGGGCGACGGCATGCAGCTGACCGGGACGCAGTTCGCGGACACCACGGCGCTGGTCGGCAACGATCTGGCCACGCTTCCGGACTTCCCGGCCGAGATCCGCGCACCGGCCGGCACGCTGGCGGGCGTGTCCGGCTACCAGATTTCCTTCTCGTCGCACGACATCAAGACCCCCGGCGACCAGCCGAACGTGCTGATCGCCATGAATCCGGCCGCCCTGAAGACGAACATCGGCGACCTG
>Ga0209157_1003547_pt1 | contig 11949 bp, 11 predicted proteins | sample GraSoiAngelo_135_FD_185892 | JGI IMG/M metagenome (GOLD analysis project Ga0209157, IMG submission 185892) | Grasslands soil microbial communities from the Angelo Coastal Reserve, California, USA - 14_0929_05_40cm (SPAdes) (version 2) | ecosystem: Environmental > Terrestrial > Soil > Grasslands ... | reverse complement strand
CGGCGCTCCTCACCGCGTCCATCGCGGCGCTCCGCGCAGCGGAGGAAGCGGCCGGTGGTCTCGGCGAGCCCGTTGTCGTGATGGGTCACTCGCTTGGTGAGTTCACGGCGCTCGTCGCCGCGGGCGCGCTGCCGCTCGCGGCCGCGGTCGCGCTGGTGCGTCGCCGCGGCGAGCTCATGCAGGACGCCGATCCGTCCGGCGGCATGCTTGCCGTCATCGGTCTCGATGCCGACGCCATCGCGAAGGCGATCGCCGAGACCGGCCTCGTCGTGGCGAACGACAACGCGCCCGGACAGGTCGTCGTCTCCGGCCCGAAGGCCGGCTTCGAGCGGGCGACCACCGCACTGAAGGACGCCGGCGCGAAACGCGTGATCCAGCTGCGCACGTCGGCGGCCTTCCATTCGCCCGCGATGCGTCCGGTCGGACCGGAGCTTGCCAAAGCGATCGCGGCGACGCCGTTCGCGACGCTCCGATACCCGGTCGTCGCCAACGTCGATGCACAGGTGCACGAACATGCGGCGGATTTCGCGTCATTGCTGGAGAAACAGGTGTGGTCTCCGGTACAGTGGGTCGCCTGCGTGCGGCGTGCTCGAGGGGAGGGCGCGACCGCATTCGTCGAGTTCGGTCCCGGCAATGTCCTCACCGGACTTGCGAAACGGATCCTCCCCGATGCGCGGACCGCGAACGTGTCTGACGTGAAGACACTCGAGGAGGCACTCACTGTCCTTCGATAAGATCCTCATCGCCAATCGGGGCGAGATCGCACTGCGCGTCATCCGCGCGTGTCGCGAGCTCGGTATCCAGACCGTGCTCGTCTACAGCGAGGCGGACGCGCACAGCCTGCCGGTGCACCTCGCCGACGAAGCGATCTGTATCGGCCCCGCGTCTTCGCGCGAGAGCTATCTCAACATCCCGTCGATCATGTCGGCTGCGCTCATCAGCGGTGCGCAGGCGATCCATCCCGGGTATGGGTTCCTGGCGGAGAACGCCGACTTCGCCGAAGTCTGCAAGGAGCATGGGCTCGTCTTCATCGGTCCGCCACCTGAGATCCTCCGGCGCTTCCACGACAAGGTCGCGACGCGCGTCGCGATGAAGACGCTCGGTCTGCCGGTGATCCCGGGTTCGGATGGTCCGGTGAAGACCATGGCCGAGGGGCTGCGAATCGGCGAGGCTGTCGGCTATCCGGTGATGCTGAAGGCGCGCTCCGGCGGTGGCGGTCGCGGCATGCGCAAGGTGAGCGCTCCACAGGAGCTCCAGCGTCTCTGGGACCAGGCGAGCTCCGAGGCCAAGGCGTCGTTCGGTGACGCGGGCCTCTACGTCGAGCGCTGTCTCGAGGGTGTGCGTCACGTCGAAACCCAGATCGCCGTCGACGAGTACGGGAGCGGCATCTGCCTGGGAGAGCGCGAGTGCTCGATCCAGCGCCGCAATCAGAAGATGATCGAAGAGGCGCCGTCCGCATCGATCAGCGAGGAGCTGCGCCAGGAGATCGCGCGGCGCGCGGTCGACGCCGCGGTCCGGTGCGGCTATCGCAACGTCGGCACCTTCGAGTTCCTCGTCGACGCGCGCGGCGAGTTCTACTTCATCGAAGTGAACTCGCGGATCCAGGTCGAGCACACCGTGACCGAGATGACCACCGGCATCGATCTCGTGAAGGAGCAGATCGCGCTCGCGTCGGGGCAGCCGTTGTCTTTCAGCGAGGAACAGATCTGGGTCAGCGGGCACGCGATCGAGTGCCGCATCAACGCGGAGGACAGCGAGCAGAACTTCGCGCCGTCGACCGGCGTGCTCACGACCTGGCTCACGCCCGGCGGGCCCGGGATCCGCATCGATACGCACTGCTTCCAGGGCTACGAGGTGCCGCCCTACTACGACTCATTGCTCGCGAAGGTCATCGCCTGGGGCCGCGACCGCGCCGAGGCCGTCACGCGGATGCAGCGAGCGCTCGACGAATTCACGATCGTCGGCGTGACGACACATTCCGGCGCACAAGAAGATCCTCGCGAGCGAGCTCTTCCGCTCGGGTCAGGTGACGACACACCTCATCGACACCGTCGGAGTCGACGCGCTGAGCGCATAGCCGCCTCTAGACTCGCCGCGTGACATCGCTGGATCGGGCGGGCATCGAAGCGCTCATCCCGCACCGTGATCCTTTCCTTCTCATCGACCGCGTGACCGAGCTCGAGCCCGGCGTGCGGGCCGTCGCCGAGCACACCTTCACCGGCGAGGAGTGGTATCTGAAAGGCCATTTTCCCGGCAACCCGATCGTGCCCGGGGTCATTCTCGTCGAGTCGCTGGCCCAGGCCGCGACGGTGATGGCCATGGCGCTGCCCGAATACCGCGACGGCCTCGGGCTCTTCGCCGGCATCGATGAGATGCATTTCAAACGCATCGTCCGACCCGGTGAGACCGCGCGGTTCGAGGCCGTCGTCGACAGGATGCGACGCGGTTTCGCGCGCGTGAAGGTCCGCGCGTTCGTCGGCGACGAGCTCGCCGCCGAGGGCGTCGTCCAGGCGATCTTCCAGCCGCGCGCCGCGACTGCGGCGAAACAGACCGCGCGGTGAGCGGAGAACGCTTCCCGCGTCAAGTGGATCCCGAGAAGATGCGCCGCATGGAAGGCCGTCCGGTCATCGAGATCGTCGGCGTGCCGATGGATCTGGGCGGCAATCGTCGCGGGGTCGACATGGGCCCGTCCGGCATCCGCTACAGCGGACTCGTCACGAAGCTCTCCGAGATCGGCTTTCGCGTGCGCGACCGCGGCAACATCCACGTCGCCGATCCCGATGAGGGTCTCGCGACGCACGCGTACAAGAGGGTCGACGCGGAGCGGATGTTCAAAGGTCCGCGCGCGCACAACGTCACCGAGATCGTGCGCGCGTGCGAAGAGCTCGCGAGCGTCGTGGCGGACATCGCGCGCGCCGGCAACATCCCGCTCGTCCTCGGCGGTGACCACTCCATGGCGATGGGCACCCTCGCCGGCCTCGCCCGTGCAGGGAAGCGGCCCGGCGTGATCTGGATCGATGCGCACGGCGACATCAACACTCCCGAGACGACGCCATCGGGGAATGTGCACGGGATGCCCTTCGCGGTCGCGCTCGGGCTCGCGGGCGATCCGTTTCCCGCCGACCTGCGTGGAACGACAAGCGGCCAGCACGGCGTGCTGCTCGGGCTGCGCGATGTCGATCCGGGCGAGCGCGACAACATCAAGAAGGCCGGCGTTACGGCGCTCACGATGGCCGACATCGATCGTCTCGGCCTGGGCCCGGCGATGGAGAGGGCGATCGCGGTAGCGGGAAAGGGAGACGGGATCCATCTGTCGCTCGACATGGACGCGCTCGATCCCGACGAGGCCCCGGGCGTCGGGACGCCGGTCCGCGGCGGCCTCACCTACCGCGAGGCGCAGCTCGCGATGGAGATGCTCGCGGCGTCGGGCAAGCTGCGCTCGGTCGAGATCGCCGAGGTGAATCCGATCCTCGACGAGAGCAATCGCACCGCGGCGCTCGCCGTCGAGCTCGTCGCGAGTGCGCTGGGCCAGACGATCCTCTGACGACATCTCGCGCCAGCGGCCGCCTCGGTCAGGCCGAGCTCGACCGCATGCAGCAGCGCGACGGCGTCGCCCGCGGCATCCGCAACGGCCACGGCATCAAGTGACTACGTGCTCGGCATCGACCCGGCGGATTGGTCGCCGGCCGGCTCTTATCGTCCGCGGCCGCAGTGACGCACTGGCTCGTGTCGCTAGGTGCGCCCGCGATCCGTGACGGCGCGGTGCACCAGCGCCGCGACCTCGATGTTCCGTCGATCGCGTGCGATATCGAGTGGAGTGTGGCCTTTCGGGTCTGACGCGTTCGGATCGGCGCCGTAGGCGAGCAGCAGCTCCGCGCCCTCGAGATCGCCGGTGAAGGCGGCGGTGTGGAGCGGCGTCCCGCCTTCGCGGCTCTTCGCGTTCGGATCCGCGCCGGCCTCGAGGAGCAGGCGGATGATCTCGTGCTCGCTTGGGCCCGCGTCCGTGGCGACCGCCGAGTGGAGCGGAGTGAAGCCCTGGTCGCGTGAGGGAAGGCTTGGCCTGGCGCCCCGTTCGAGGAGGACCTTCACGACGTCCCGGCGCTTGAAGAAGGCCGCGAGGCCGAGCGGCGTGTAGCCGTCACGGGCGACCGCGTCGGCGCGCGAGCGGTCCTCTTCCACGAGCGCTGCCACGCGCCTTGCGTCGCCGGCGGTGGCCGCCTCGAAGACGTCGAGCGCGGGCGCGCGTGACAGCAGCGCGGCCGCGACCTCGGGCTTGCCGTGGTAATGGGCGAGCAGGACCGCCGACGTGCCGCGCTCGTCACGCGCGGACACCAGTGAGGGATCGGTGTCGAGCATCCGGTCGACCGCGGCGCGGTCGCCCTTCCTCACCGCGTCGAGGAACTGCGCTGCCACCTTCGGCCTCCCCGTTCGTTGCATTACTTAGCCTTGCTAACTAATATCACGGCATGCCGTCGAGCGCAAGAGGACCGGGACGACCGCGCGAACGCGAGCTCGCGGATCGCCTCCACTCCGCCGCGATCCATCTTCTGCGGCGCGCTCGGCGTGGTGATCCGCTCACTGGCGCGACGCCGGCGCAGCTTTCGGCCCTGTCCGTCCTGATGAGCGGGCCAAAGACGCTGGGAGACCTCGCGGCCGCGGAGCAGGTCCGGGCTCCCACGATCAGCCGGCTGGCTGCGGAGATGGTGCGGATCGGTCTCATCCGGAGGCGCGCCGATCCCGGGGACGGTCGTGTCGTGCGTGTCGAGATGACCGCGAAGGGCCGGCGCGTGCTCGGCAAGGGGCGCGAGCTGCGTATCGCCGATATCGAAGGCCGCGTTGGCCGCCTGGACCGCGCCGAAGTCGGAGCGCTCGAGAAGGCGGTGAGCATCGTCGAAGGAATGCTGCGCGACTGAACGGCGTTAGCCTGTTACTCGACAGGGGAGGCCGCGTGCAGATACGTCTTCATAACACGCTGACGCGGCGCGTGGAGCCGGTCGTGCCGGCTCACGCGGGCGAGATCCGCATGTACACCTGCGGACCCACCGTCTACCGACCCGTCCACGTCGGCAATCTCCGCTCGTATCTGCTCGCCGACTGGCTCCGGCGCACGTTCGAGCTGTTCGGCCACCACGTCGTGTCCGTGAAGAACATCACCGATGTCGGGCACATGCGGCAGGACGCGGTCGACCGGGGCGAGGACAAGGTCATCGCCGCGGCGCTCGCGGAGGGAAAAACGCCGATGCAGATCGCGGAGTTCTACGAGGCGGCGTTCCGCGAGGATGAGCGCAAGCTCGGCATCCTCCCCGCGACGGTGTATCCGCGCGCGACCGCTCACGTCGGCGAGATGATCGCGCTGATCGAGCGCCTGCTTGCACGCGGTCTCGCCTACGTCGTGGACGGGACCGTCTATTACGCGGTGAAGCAATTCGCGAGTTACGGCCGCCTGTCGGGGAACGTCGGCGAAGCGCTGCGGCAGGGCGTCCGGTCGGAGGTCGACCCGAACAAACGGAACGCCGCGGACTTCGCCCTCTGGAAGCGCGCGGAGCCGGGGCGGAGCGCGCTGGTGTGGGACTCGCCCTGGGGATCCGGCTTTCCCGGCTGGCACATCGAGTGTTCGGCGATGAGCACCAAGTACCTCGGCGAGCGGTTCGACGTGCATACCGGTGGCGTGGACAACATCTTCCCGCATCACGAGGACGAGATCGCGCAGTCGGAAGGAGCGCTGGGACACCCCGTCGTGGGTACGTGGGTGCACGGGCAGCATCTGCTCGCCGATGGCGTGAAGATGGCGAAGTCCGCGCGCAACACGCTCGAGGTCCACGAGATCGAGGAGCTCGGTCTCGATCCGCTGGCCTTCCGTTACCAGTGTCTCCTCACGCATTACCGCACGCGCATGCACTTCAGCGTCGCCGCGCTGCGCCAAGCTGCTGAGGGCCTCGACCACCTCCGCCAGCGCGTCCGCGTCCTGGCCCAGCTTTCTGGCGACAAGACAACGCCGCCGCGTCTCCCGGAGCGCGTCCGCGTCGCGTTCGGGTCCGTCGCCCTCGACCGCTGGAACGAGCTCCTTCGCGAGCGGCTCGCCGACGACCTCGACCTCCCCGGAGCGCTCGCGCTCGTGCAGGCGTGCGTCACCGACGCCGACATCCCGCCGTCGGTGCGCCTCCAGTTCGTCCACGACGCCGATGTGGTCCTCGGTCTCGATCTCGACGCCGTCGTGCGCGAGCGCACCGATGCGCCACCGGTGGTCCTCGAGGCCGTCGCCGGCCATGAGCTGGCACGTGCGACGCGTGATTACGACGCGGCGGATCGCCTCCGCGCGAAATTCGACGGTGTGCGGGTCGACGATCGTGCGAGCGGTGCGCTTGTCGCGCGCGCTGATCGGCGGCTCGCGCCGCGTCCGCGCCGGACCATCGCGTCGGCGCGTGAGCTTCGGGACCGGCGCGCCAAGCGCGCGGTCCGGTCATGGTCGGTCTGCGTGCTCGCGCGGGAGTGGCCGGACGACGTCGCACGCTGCGTGCGCAGCGTCCTTCGTTTCATTCCGGCCGACGGCGAGGTCCTCGTCCTCGATCAGGGATCGAGCGAAGATGCGAAGCGCCGTCTCGACGAGCTCGCCGCGCGCGAGCCCCGCGTGCTCGTCCACCACGCGGACCGCGACCTCGGTGAGGGCGCGGGTCGGAGCGCGTTGTTGCGCGTCGCGCGCGGGCGATCGGTGCTCGAGCTCGATCCGTCCGTCGAGATCACCGGGCCGCTCTTCACGGTGCTCGAGGAGGCGCTCGGCGATGGCGCGGGCATCGTGGGACCGTGGGGTCTGCGGACGGTCGACTTCAAGCATTTCGATGAGGTGACCGCTGGCGAGTGCGACGCGATACAGGGGTACTGCCAGGCCGCCCGCCGCGACATCCTTCTCGCGATCGGCGGCTTCGACGAGCGCTACCGCTTCTATCGGAACCTCGACATCGCGGTGTCGTCCGCGGTCCGAGAGCTCGGTCTGCGCGCGCTCGCGATCGGGGCCGATCGCGTGACGCGGCACGAGCACCGCGCCTGGGAGGCCCTCTCCGACGAGGAGCGCGAGAAGCGCAGCCGCAAGAACTACGACCGCATGTACAAGCGGTTCCACCGAACGGCGGTGTCGGCATGACGCGCGGAGCGCTCGTGCTGTGCGGCTCGGGCGAGTTCACGCGCGCCATGGCGGAAGTGGACCGCGCGATCCTCGCCGATATCGGGTCGCGTCACGTGCGCGTGGCGATCGTGCCGACCGCGGCAGGCCTCGAGGACACGCCGAGATCGTGGGTCGAGATGGGCACGGCTCATTTCGCTTCACTCGGTGCCGAGGCGACCGGGATCATGGTCCTGAACCGCGGCGACGCAGAGGATCCGCGGCACTCCGCGGCGATCGCGGACGCGGACTGGATCTACTTCTCGGGCGGCAAGCCCGGTCACCTGATCGAAACGCTCTCCGGCACGGCGTTCTGGTCCGCGGTCCTCGCGCGCCACCGCGCGGGCGCGGTGCTCGCTGGCGCGAGCGCGGGCGCGATGATGTTGGGAAGCCGCACCTTCTATTTTCCGGACGGGGTCGGTGCCGCCGGCGTGCCGCGGCGTGTGGCGGTCCGAGACGCGCTCGGCCTGTTGCCCGGCATCTTGGTGGCGCCGCATTTCGATGCGTTTCCGGTCGAGCGGTGGCGGGCTTGGGCCAACAGCTGGCCAGAGGGACATCGGATGCTGGGTATCGACGAAGACACCGCGATCGTCGAGCGTGCTGACGGGTGGATCGTGGGCGGGAGAGGCCGAGCGATGGTCTTCCGCTCGCTCGACGACCACGACGTGCATCCGACCGGCGCGCGCTTCGACGGCATCCATGTCGTCGACGCGGCCCGCACCTAGACTCGACGAATGGCGAGCCGAGAGCGCCGTCGCGTCGTCGTGACCGGCCTCGGCATGATCACGCCGCTGGGCGGCTCCGTCTCGAAGACGTGGGACGGCATCCTCGCGGGTCGCAGCGGCATCGGACCGATCACGCGCTTCGACACGACCGGGCTCGAGACGACGATCGGCGGCGAGGTGCGGGACTTCGATCCCCTCGAGTACATGGACCGCAAGGAAGCGCGTCGCGCCGACCGCTTCGCGCAGTTTGCCGTCGCCACCGCCTCGCAGGCGATCGCTGACGCGAAGCTGGAGATCACGAAGGACCTCGCGCCACGCGTCGGCGTCGCGTTCGGATCGGGCATCGGGGGCGTGAGCACCGTCGTCGAGAACGTCCTGTCGCACGCGAAGGACCCGCGGCGGGTCTCCGCGTTCATGATCCCGATGATGATCATCGACATGGCGGCCGGCGAGATCGCGATGAAGTTCGGCGCCAAGGGACCGAACATGGGTCACGTCTCCGCCTGCGCCTCGAGCGCCCACGCGATCGGCGAGGGATCCGAGATCATCCGCCGCGGGCAAGCGGACGTGATGATCGCGGGCGGCTCCGAAGCCGGCCTCATCAAGATCGCGATCGCGGCGTTCAATCAGGCGCATGCCCTGTCGCGCCGCAACAACGCGCCCGCGAAAGCGTCGCGGCCATTCGACAAGGAGCGGGACGGCTTTGTGTTCAGCGAGGGCGGCGGCTGCGTCGTCCTCGAGGAGCTCGAGTTCGCGAAAGCTCGTGGCGCGCGCATCCTTGCGGAGGTGATCGGCTACGGCCAGAGCGCCGACGCGCACCACGTGACCGCGCCGGCCGAGGGCGGCGAGGGCGCCGTGCGCGCGATGCGCATGGCGATCGAAGGCGCGGGCATCGCTCCGACCGATGTGGGGTATATCAACGCGCACGGCACCTCGACGCCGGCGAACGACGGATCCGAGACCGCCGCGGTGAAGACGCTCTTCGGCGATCATGCGTACAAGCTCGCGGTGTCGTCGACCAAGTCGATGACGGGGCACACGCTCGGTGCGGCAGGCGCGATCGAGGCGATCTTCTGCGTGCTGGCGATGCGTGACGGCGTGCTGCCCCCGACCATCAACCAGGAAGTAGCCGATCCCGACTGCGACCTCGACTACGTACCGAACGTCACGCGCAAACAGCAGGTCGACGTGTCGCTCTCCAACTCGATGGGCTTCGGTGGCCACAACGCCGCGCTCCTGCTGCGGCGCTGGGCGTAACCGGTGGCCGACCCGAAGAAGCTCCGAGCCGACGCGAACGCTCTCGTGACCGAGCTCCTGCAGCGGCTCGGCGCGGAAGACGTGCAGCAGCTCGAGATCCGCCGCGGCGGCCTGCGCGTGAAGGTGAGCAAGAATGGCTCACCGCCGGCGGCGTCGACCGCGCCCGCGCCGGCGAAACCCGGCGTCACCGTCACCGGACCGGACCAGCCGGCCCCGAGCGACCTCCCGACGGTGAACGCGCCGCTCACCGGCGTCTTCTACCGCTCGCCGACACCGCAGGCGCCGCCGTTCGTGCAGATCGGCGTGATCGTCAACACGGGCGACGTCATCGCGCTCATCGAGGCGATGAAGCTTTTCAACGAGATCCGCTCGACCGCCGGCGGAAAGGTGAAGCGCATCTTCGCGGAGAACGGGCAGCTCGTTCGCGCGCACCAGCCGCTTCTCGAGCTCGAGCCGATCTGATGGCCGCGGTGTGCGTCGTGTGCAAGAGCGCGCTCGCGGTCGATCGGATCCGGCTCCGCTACGAGGGCCGCTACTACGAGTTCGATCGCGACCGCTGCAAGCTCATCTTCCAGGAGAACCCCGACCGCTGGCTCGACGCGCAGGGCGAGGTGCTCGACCAGCCGCGGTAGCGCACGCGCTTAGAGTCGGACCGTGCGTCGCGATGTCGCGTTCGTCACTGCCCTCGCCGCGCTCACGCTGACGGCGAGCGCCTGCCTGCCCGCGGCACGCGTCCCCACGCCTTCGGTCACGCCGGGACCACCGTCGCCCTCGTCGTCGAGCTCGCCTCCTTCGTCAACTCCATCGCCAGCGCCCTCGCCATCGCTCTCACCGTCACCGACGCCGGCGTCTTCGGCCGCGGTCCACGCGACGGCCGTCACGCTGCCGGACGATCCGCACTTCTTCTCCGTCGGCGGGCAGGACTCGACCCGCATCCTGCTGTTCGACTCGGCCGCGACTCGCGCGCCGGTCGAGGTGGTCCGATTCGATCCGGCGCCGGTGCCGGGAGGCCCCGACGTCAGGACCATCGCGTTCGGCGCGTCCGCCGACGGACGCGTCCTCGTGATCGCGCGCCGATTCTCCGAGCAGCGCACGGTGCAGTACCTGGTGCGTCCGCAGACCGGCGAGGTCGTCGTGCTGCTGACGGATCTCGCTTCGTCTTTCAGCGTGCCGGTCGTGTCGCCGGACGGTGCGCGTTACGCGTTCGCGCGGAGCGGCGATGCCGCCGGCACCGGCGTGTTCATCGCCGACGCGCGCGCCGGCCCAGATCCCAAACGCATCGTCGCCTCGGATCCGCAGATCGTCGGCTCGCCGCCTCAGCCGTCCGCGTGGTCACCCGACGGCAAATGGCTCGCCGTGACGTACCAGAACGACGGTGGCAGCCGCATGGGCGTGGTCCAGATCTCAGCGGGCGAGACGACGCTCGACATCGCTCGCGAGGCGTTCACCGGCGGCAACGCGCGCCTGCTCGGGTATGGCGGTGCGATCGACTGGCGCGGCGGCGATCAGAACCTCCTCATCACGAGCTCGCGCAACATCTTCGGCGGACGCTCCTTCGTCTACACCGGCACGGTCGCCGGCGGAACCCCACGCGAGCTGTACGTGCCGAACACCGACACGGTCCTGAGCGGAGCGGCCTGGCATCCCGCGCTCGACCGCTTCTTTGTCGACGAGCGTCCTCTCTGTTGCGGCGTCAACGCGCCGAGCACGATCTCGATCCGGAAGCCGGATGGAAGCGGCACGAATGTGTACGCGTCGCCGTTCGTCGACGTGCCGTGGTGGTCGAAGGACGGAACGCGCCTGTGGGCGCAGGTCGGCGGTGACGACTCGGTCGGTTATCTCCGCGATCTGCTTTCGACGACGTCGGTCATGTTCTGTCTGCGCTCGGCCGGCCCGCCCTGTCTCTAGCGGCACTGTCCGCTGGTGCCGCACATCGACGCGACGACGCGGCCGCCGGGCAGCTCGAGGATGTCGAAGTCGCCGATGCCCGGTGCCCCCACCGTCGCACCGCGCGCAGCCGTCGCGTAGATCTTCGAACCATCGCTCGACCACCAGGCGTCCCAGATCTTCCTGGGCGACTCGACGCGCTTCGGCGCGTCCTCGGATAGAGCGCGCGTGTACACGTCGCGCTCAGCGAACGCGTCGTCGGCCGCGGTATACAGGACGCGGTCGGCGCCCGGATGCCAGGCGATCGAGCCGTAGAACTTCGCGCCGAGCGGCTCGAGGTCGTGGACCACACCGTCGTTGGGGTCCACGGCGTAGATGCGGTTCTCGCCGCCGAACGTGCCGGCGGAGCCGACCACAGCCAGGAATGGCGCCTTCGTGCGCCAGCTGACCTGCGAACCCGTGCCGGTCCAGTACTGCTCTCCGTCCGACGCGCGGAAGGCGCCGACACGCGTGACGGTGTCGGTGCCCTGTGCGAGAGCGATCGCGCTCCGATCGAGCGACCACGCGAGCGGATACCAGATCTTCGCCATGTCCGCGGGATCGTCATCCTCCACGAACAGCCGCGTCGGGCCCCCGGCGGCATCGCCGACGCGCACGCCGTCGTGTCCGTGGAACGCGTAGAGCGCGCCGTCCGGGCTGATGATGCCGCGCAGCGAGCCGATCGACCAGATCTCGTCGTCCTCATAAAGGAGCGTCGTGCGGCCGGCGGCGACGTCGATCAGGTACAGCGCCGATCGATCGGCTGGACCGACGGCGCCGACCAGAAGTTGTTTCCCGTCGGCGGACTCGCTGAACGGCGGCGCGTAGTACGGCCGACCCGGAGAGCCGCGGGCCGCGACGACCTCGGTGCTCGTTCCTCTCGCG
>Ga0209157_1003546_pt1 | contig 11953 bp, 14 predicted proteins | sample GraSoiAngelo_135_FD_185892 | JGI IMG/M metagenome (GOLD analysis project Ga0209157, IMG submission 185892) | Grasslands soil microbial communities from the Angelo Coastal Reserve, California, USA - 14_0929_05_40cm (SPAdes) (version 2) | ecosystem: Environmental > Terrestrial > Soil > Grasslands ... | reverse complement strand
TCTTGAAGCAAATGCGGGGTCTACCAGTTACGATAAGGCTGCTTGACCCACCGTTGCACGAGTTCCTACCAAATGAGGAGGACCTAATGCAAAAGATATTTGAGCTAAAGTCTAGCAACGGTAAACCATCCGAGATCGCGCGTGTTGAAAAAATACTCCACCGGGTGCACGAGCTGTCGGAGATAAACCCGATGCTTGGGCACAGGGGAGTCAGGATGGGGATCTCGTTCCCGGAAATCTACGAGACCCAAATAAGGTCAGTGTGTGAGGCAGCGGCCGAGCTCACAAAAGAAGGCGTAACAGTCGAACCGCAGATAATGGTGCCGCAGGTGGGTCTGGTGGAAGAGCTTTCAACTGTGCGACAGATATTTGAATCTGTCAAGCGTGAAGTGGAGCACCGGCAAAAGATAAAACTAAAGATCAAGTTTGGCAGCATGATCGAAGTGGTGCGCGCCTGCCTTGTGGCTGACGACATCGCGCACTTGGCAGACTTTATCAGCTTTGGCACGAATGACCTGACACAAGCTACTTTTAGCTTCAGCAGGGAGGACGCCGAGGGCAAGTTCCTGCCCTTCTATCTGGAAAAGGGGATCGTTAACGTGAACCCATTTCAGAGCATTGACACAAAAGGGGTGGGCAGGCTGATGAAGATGGCAGTTGACATGGCAAGGAAAGTGAAAAAGGACATCGAGATAGGCATCTGCGGTGAGCATGGTGGTGATCCTCGCTCAATAGAATTCTGCAGCTCTGCTGGTCTTGACTACGTCAGCGCCTCGTCTCACCGAATACCTATTGCCATTCTGGCTGCAGCACAGTCGACAATCAAGCAGAATAAGCATCTTCAACAGCATCCTACTATAGCTTAAAATGTGGGCGGGACAACCGAAATTAGGATGGCAGCTTCAAACGCAGGCGGCAACGTTACATATGAGTGCATGCGCTGTGGGACGCCAGTGACAGTTGAGGAATTATCAAGACTGCCGGAGATAAAGTGCATTTGCGGTTTCAGAGTGTTCAGGAAATCGAGGCCACCCATAGTAAAGCAGCTCAAAGCTATCTAGCACCTTTCTTTCCTTTTGTTGTAAGAATGGAATTTCTTGGCGTGGTCGCGCATCTGCTCCATCCCTTCAAAACCCATGTTGCATTCGTTGCATATGTAGAGCCGCTGTTCGTGCGACACCTGCTGGTGCTGCATCAATTCTTCGACCTTGTTGAACTTGCTGCCACACGTTTCGCATTCGTGTTTCTTGAACATGTCATCACCTATTGTTGTTCTTGCTGTCCCAGCACTTCCTGCACAGATTGCCTTCAATGTGCCATGCCGGTTTGGGGTGGTAGTAGAACATGCTTAGCTTGCCGTTGCAGGCAGCGCAAAAATTTGTTTTCTTGTTGTAATCCGTGTCTTTTTTCTCAAAGCATGATTTGCACAACAGATTGCCTTGCTCCATCTCCCACTGCCACCTTGGCTTGCAGCTGTCTCCAGCGATCTCTTTGCCGCATATCGCGCATATGTCTGGCGCCTCTACCTTCTTGAGCATGAACTCTTTTGTCTTCTCAATATGGCAATCGCTACAGAGCAGACCTTCAATGCCCCATTCTTCGCCTGGCTTGTACTTGTAGCGCCCCAGCTCCTTGCCACATACCGCGCAATTCACGATCTCCTTTTTGCCGAAAATGTGCAAGCGAAAATACTTGCCCTCACGGGTACAAAAACGTATGTCGGCGCTGTTTGGCCTCAAAAACGTTGTGAAATCCGTATTGACTTTTGCATTTTCCTTTTCCTTTGTTAGAAATTTCATATTATAACTTTTGGTATTCTATATATTTTGCGCAATACAAAATGCTTTAATAAAAGCGCTACCTAGCTGACTGGGTTTACATTATGAAGAAAATCGAAGCAGTTGTTCCTGCAGCAAGGTTGGACAAGGCTTTTACGGCGCTTAAAGAAATGGACTTGGGGGGCTTCACGTACTTTGACTCGAAAGGACAAGGCCAGATTCCACGACCAGAGCTGCAATCGGGGAGAGGCACCGGAACGTACAGGCCAGAGTTTAACGTAAATACGACAATAATGGTCGTGGCCAAGGATTCACTGGTCAACAAGATAATCGACAAGTTACTCCAGAGCACAAGCACTGGTCTCGCAGGAGAAGGGAAAATATTCGTCTCAGATGTGGACGAAGCAGTTGATATTGGAACAAAGCAGCGCGGCGACACCGCACTCTAAAAAATATTATTGCGTTAGTTCCTCGATCGCCTGGCTTGCGTTGAGCGTGCCTTTTTTCCTTCCGTATTCTTCAACAATCTTTAGCTGCCCAGGGGTAAAACACACTGGCATTGTTCTTTTTTCATTCATGACAAAATACTCGCACCTGCAACATTATAACCCTTTCTTCTAAAGGGCGGCGTCGCCCTTTTGCTTGCTTCCGATGTCGTATGCTTCTGCGACATCGTACACAAAAATCTTGCCATCGGAGGCTGAGCCAGTGTTTATGATCTTGAACACGTCGTCGATTATGGCCTTGGCTTTCGCGTCTGGCACTAGCACTTCAATTTTCGTGCGAAAACCAAACTCTGGCACGTACCGCATGACCCCTCTCCCGACCGAAACCGGCTCTCTCTTTGATCTGCCTCTTCCCTTTACGTCGTAAAAAGTCATGCCACCAACCTTGTGGTTGTGCAAAAGGTCATTGATTTCCGTGAGGCGCTCATGCGGGATGATAAGCTCCAGCCTTTTCATGTCCCTTACCAGCACACAGGAGGTATTAAGAATTATTCAAACCATGAAATTTAGAAAATTGTCATGATTTTTCTATGCTTTGTCATGACGCAGCCTTCAAACTACAGTCAGCATGCCAAGTCGTCCTGATTCTGAACGTCCATGCCACAATTTTCGCATACGAGCTTTTGAGATCGCGTTGCGCGTGATACGAGCCACGTCGTTCGTTCCCTCGTGTTCAGCAGCATCAACGTTTTCCTTCGAACTGTCTCTCATCCATCGCTTAATTGCGCAATAACACTCGGAATAGTTTCAAGCTACTGCTTCGCAGATATTCCGCCGTCCACCATCATGATCGTGCCGGTGACCCACCTAGAGTCATCCGAGCAGAGGTACACCACCGCGCCGGCGATGTCTTCCGGCTCGCCAACCTTGCGCAACGGAAAAGTGGACTCGAGCACCTTTTTCGCTTCCTCGTCCTGAAGGTAAGGCTCGATAATTGAGCTCCTTATCGTGGAGGGCGCAATGCAGTTGCAGCGAATCTTGTATTGTCCGTATTCAACCGCAATACTCTTTGTGAACATTATCACGCCGGCCTTGGTAACGCCATAAACCGACAACGGAACTTTAGGTATTGATCTTATGCCGAGCACTGACGAAATGTTGACGATGCTGCCGCCGCCATTTTTCATCATCACCGGGATCACAGCCTTTGTCATTCGGAGAGTGCCAGCGAGGTTGGTTTCTATAAGGTGGTCCCACTGATCTTCTGTCATTTCGTGGAACGGGACAGGATCGTTTATTATTCCTGCGTTATTTACAAGAATATCTATTTTGTCAAACGACTTGATTGTTTGATCTATTGCGCTTAGAATTTCTGCTTCCTTGGTAATATCTGTAATCACCGTCAAGGTGCTGTTCTTGTCGCCAACTTCAGATGCAACTTTTTGCAGCTTTGCTCTGTCTCTGCCAAGTAGCACAACCTTGCATCCTTCAGAAGCGAGCCTCTTTGAAATTGCCTTGCCTACGCCGCCACCTGCACCCGTTACCATAGCGACCTTGCCCTTTATCATGCCCCTTATTTCATCAGCTATTCTTTTAAAGTTTGACTGGCTAGGGCCTTGGTAACTGCCGCTTCTAGTTCTGAAATAACGGCGGAGGTATCTGACGCGTCGCTTTTGAAGGTGGCGCCGGCGGCGTAGACGTGGCCACCCCCTTCTGGCAGGTTCGCCGCAACATCCCGGCACGAAATTGCATCATTGTTCCGCCTTATGCTTACTTTCCCCTTTGTGCTGTAAAACATGACAAGATCGGCATTTGTCTTCGTAAACACTTCTTCTGAAAAGAGGCTATTCTGTAGATAAGGCGAAGACTGCACGTAGGCTATCTTGAATCTTCCAACCGGCCTTACTTGGATTGTTGCAAAGACCTGGCCCTTGGCTTTGTCGCGCAGCTGCACATAGTCATTGTAGCCGCTCTGCATTTCCACATCCCATAGAATTCCTTTTGCAGACTTTCTCGCAAGCTCTGACAACCTTGCGTAAAAATCAGGAAATGTTTGGTAGTAGCGCACAAGCTCGGATATTGGCGTCAAATACTGGTCCTTGGTGAAAAAGTCCATCGTGTGGGCCATGCCTGCGAGACTGTTCGCAAGTTTGTTGCCTGGCAAAAGGTTTTCGTACATCAGGTCGGCTGCGCATTTGCTGCCTGAAGTGTCGAGCACGATTTCGACAAGCGGTTTGAGTGCATCTATCGCCTGCTGTGACCAAGGATGGTGGTCGACCCATAATATCTTCCAGCCATTCCGTACGGCTTCAGAAAATATCTGCTTGCAAGTCTCAATTAAATCATCATTTAGCCCAAGGTCTGCAATGATTATCAGGCCTCGCTCAAGTGAATAGCGAGTTGCAGCATCAACAAAGTTGCCAAGCTTTTGGAAATTCTCTGCACCATAGCCCAAGAAAATGGTCGTTGCCTGGGGATAGCGCAATAGCCCAATTGCCGCAGAATAGAGCCCATCTAGATCGGATTCATGCGAGATTATAATTACTTTCACGCCTCTAAGTGGAAGTGTTGGATATAAATTTCAGCGCAGCTTTTCAAGCTCGTTGTCGTCGCGATAGTGATCGGGGTTGAGGCGAAAGCCCTTCACAGCCTCGTGGGGCACGTCTTTCAGCTTCAAATAATATTCCAGCTTCGCCTTTTTCATCCGCATTTTGAGCCATAGGACAAACCGCTGCTCAACGTCATTACCCTCCTGCTTTTGGATCTCAGGATACAGGTCAAGCAGCTTTTCTACAAAACCCGGATCAAAATAGATCTGGAAAAAATCCCAGCCCAAGGCCTTGCCACTTGACGAGCATTCGATCTTGCCCTTTTCGTGCGCGCCCCACTCGAGCGTGCCAATGAATTCCAATATCTTGGGCCTTTCTTTTTCAAAGTCAATGCAGGAACCCTGCACTACTATCCTGGGGGGCTTTTCTGCAAATTTACGATTCAATTGCTCCGAGCAGTAATTTGGTTGTCGCTCAATATAAGGGGTTTGCCGACATCATCGCGGCTTTGCAATAAATGCATTATATGTGCCTAAATAGTCAAGAAAAGCGTAAGTATTAGCAATTTCTCATATTTTTGTTATTTTGTGAGTAATATCAAGTCCACGAGATTTTTTGATCCTAGAGGTGGTCGGCAAGATCTAGGTTAATGCCTCGGCATTTCCGACCAGCCAGTTTTTAATATTACTGGAGGCCGTAGAGCGCAAACATGACTGAAGAGGTCGTTGTCTCTAATACCGCTGCTGTACAGCAGCGTACAACGTTGTACAGCAAGCAAGAGCCAAGGGATGTCATTGTTGCATTTAGGATGGCTAGATCCATGGTTGAGAGGATTGACAACTATCAATCATTGCATCGTAAGAAAAGTAGAACTGATGCCATATTGGACCTGCTAGATACTGCGCTCTATGTAATGGATAATGCCAGTCGACTCCAAGAACCTGAAGTTGTAAAGTACCTGCAGGAAAATCTGTATAACGTACAATTAGTTGACGATATTACAGAATGGCTGCAGGATAGAATTGAAGCAATAATTGGCGCGCTGGCAAGCGAAAGGGAAAGAAGGTTGAGGCTAAAGATAGCGCGCACCCGCGGAGACTGATATTGGTTCCACTATTCAAGTTCAAATTTGTAGCAATACTCGCAGGTAGTGCGAGTAGTTTTGGGTCACCCAGCCGCACAGTTCTGTAGTATCTATTGCTGCCCTACTCGCAAATTTTGAAATTGTTTCCTGAACTCATAGTACTAGAAAATTAGTCTAGACTAATCTTATTCAAGGTGCTATGGTACCAAAAGTGGTTCCATAAAGTCGAATCACTGATGATTTGGAGCTTTAGAAGTATATTGTGCAAGGTTGACGAACATTTGTGTCCGAATAAATTGCCCATCAACTTAAATAATTGTCGACCACATGTGTGACACCGTGTTACACCTGTGGGCAGCAAAATTTAGCGTACTATCAGTGACATTATCAAAATTTAGCAAACTTTAATAGTTCCCGTTATATGGCTCAGCTATGAGCTATTGCGACATAAGAATTGGGTTTGTTCCACATGCGGAATGTTGGCGGGCAGACGTTGGAGCGTTGAACGTCACGTAAAGAATAAACATAATGGTCAAGCTCAGGTAACCACTTTTGAAGAATACTCGGTGGGGGTAAGAAGCGGTTCGAGACCTGCCCCCAATTATCGTTATGAAAGAACAAACCTTTTCCAACTTAAGAATAGTCGCATCATAGATCCAACGAATATGATAATTGCCTTCGAAGATATTCAGGACACCTGGTGGAAAGACAAGCTTTCTACGACTGTAAAGAATATGTTAAAACGAGGACAACCCGATATTCATAAAATCCCCGGTTTGATTCGGGTGGAACGGTCGGGTCTACTTCTTCTTGCGGTTGGTAGCTTCATATGCCATAAGTGTAATGCGATAGGGATCACTTCAAATGGGTATATTGCCCGGGATGTTATCAACAATAGCCACCAATGTCCAATTAAATATCTGGTGAATCCTCCTGTTCATAATCCAGAAATTCTCCAGCGATTAGAACATGAAAGAGTGGCTCTTCTATTTGAGGTTATAAAGGCTCTCGCCGGGGAAAACCCGGTCATCCTGAAAGGTCTTTCCGAGGAAGATGGGCGCGTAGGGCTAAATATCGTTTCTCCTCCGAAAGTTGAAAAACCAGAGTGGCTAAAAGGGATAGTTCAGAGTAGAGACGAATGGTATTTCCCAAATGACGGTGAGTTATGGGAATTCTTATCTCAGTGTGGAGGTACGGCATCATCGTGCGTTAATCTTCATGATGGAAGGGGGGAATTCCCTTACACAATAGTCGCTGGTATTCTCGATAAATAGTGCACAGGAAAAATCAACTAATTATTAGAAAAATGAGGAAGCTTGGTATCGAGCTGATCGAGTTAATATGCCAGCTCTCTTCTATAACTAACGCACGCAATTGAGTGTAGTCTAAAATTTCTGACCGAAAGGTGTCGTAACGGAGTTTCCGACCTCATACCCCACAAGGGATATGACTGCCGCCAGAGCAACAACAACAGATATTCCTACGGATTTGCGTTGTAGCGGCATGTTGCGACATTTTCTTGCTATCAAAGCTGCCTAATGAAGGCATCTGCTGCTCCTGTTTCTTTGGGAAAATAGTCGAGGACCGTCGTCAAACACGTTAACCGTATGTGCCGGGCTCAACACGGAAAGGCTTAACAGTCCGAGACCAATAGAAAGCCCGATAGATGGGAATATCTGGAGTCAGGACCCGATTAACGGCGGCGCCGCCAATCGCTGCAGCAATCTTAATTTTGTACTTTAGCTCCACAATCTCAAATCATTTTGCGGATGCTTCAGGACCATCTGACGTCATAACATTCGACGTGTTTCAGACGGGCTACTACAGAGGGGTGGCTGGTCACGTCGATACCGCGTACTGGAAAGCCGATACACCACTTACGGTCGAATTTTACGAAGACGAGTTGCTATTAGAACACGCCAAGGTCTTTCTTAGCAATAATGGGAGTTTTTCATACATCGCAGTCAGCCCCATAATCAAGACCGAAGGCAACTACAGCTTTCTAGTATCTTATCAAGAATACAAAGCTACAAAAGAATTTTTCAATTCAGATATCTCGGAATATCCGGGCAGGTCATATTGTGAAAGGTGGCAAGTCTGTGGGGGCAACATGCCTGTTGGAAACAAAGTGTATCCTTTGGATTACAATATCTATGGCCACCGCTTTACAAATAGCACAGACGCTTTTGGGGATGTACCAAAGGTCCGTTTAGATGCTGATGCAAAGGCCATTGTGTTTGATATCAATGCGATAGCTGATGGAAGATTAATAGTTGCACCCTCGAAAAAGCTTCTGCAGTCAATCGAATTCGTTCCTGATAATAATATGGAAATCGAGTTGCCATTTGAAGTCTTGGTAGATGGCAAAACTGTTGACAATAGATCTACTGTGGTTCAGGGTGATTTGTTCTGGCCCGAAGGAAGGAAAACACCTATGTCTGCGGTTAAAGGGCAACCATTCTGGGCTGAGGAAGGAAGGGTACGTTTTGTATCGATACAATTCCAAGCTGGCTCAAAACAGATTGCAATAACTGGAACGTATCTTAGGGTGGCTGAGCCGGTTGGAGAATCAAAGTATTCCCATGGTCTTCGTTTTGTGCCTGAGTTACCGAATAATAAAAGCAACATTACGGCTCATATTCCAATATTCTATCCTGACCTCTGTCACTCTGCCAGCTTCAAAGGATTTACAATTAGTGGAAACGCAATAGATTTCGAAGTCATTCACCATCATAGCGGTGGCGGCGCATGCCCCGAGGCCATTTGGAGCGCAATATTTCAAGCAAATCTGGGCCAACTTGCAGCTGGCGAATACTCCTCTCGCCTGCTAATTAACGGCACAGAGACAGTAACGAAAAAGCTCGTAGTATCGTCAAGCGACCTTGAGATTGTATCAACGGGACGCTATACAGATCGAGATGACAGAAATCACATAATCGGAGAGATCCGCAATGTGGGGGTACTGCCCGTAACAAATGTTTCTGCAGTCATCTCATTCTATGATCAAAACAATATCAAGATTGCTGAAGAATATGCTTTTCCAGAAATAGCTATCCTAGCCACAAATCATTCTTCCGGCTTTGACTATCGCATCATGAATAATGAGATCAAACACGCGGCCACTAAGGTTGAAATAAATCACTATGACAAAATCGCGAGCCTAACCAATCCAGATCTAATTGTTTCTGTTGACGCGAAGAAGTTTCTACAGCCGTATGGCGATGCCTTCGTTGCTGGAAAAGTAACCAATAACTCTGAACATCTTTCGGCGAACCAAACTATAGTAGTATGCGTCTTGTACGACTCCAGTAATACCCTTATCATCGATACCATAGTGAATGATACTCGGCCGGCCAAAATTGAGCCTGGTCAGACGGCGGATTTTGTTGCCTATTCAAATTATCATCCAGTCGATTCCTATTATAGCGCAAGATGTAGTGCTGGTGAAGAGACAATAGGCACAAGGGTGATTCCAGAATTCGGATCAAGTTTAGTGGTTCTTGTTGGAATTCTAGGTGGTTTCACATGGATTGTTGTTTTCTCACGGCTCTTTAGGATTTCAAATCAGAGGTAAACCTAGGTCAGAAATATTAGCTCGATGAGCATGTTCAATCAAGTTTGTTGATACTAAATGCTCAGCAATGATTAATAGACTGATGCTTTGAATCCCTGAAAAGTGTGACAAAATGAAATCCGAAAACCCTCCCATAAACCAGATCCTCGATACGTACAAACCGATATGGTCCATAAGTCATGCCATTTCTCTAATGGGTTGGGATTTCGAAACTTACACGCTTGGCACATTCATTTATCCAATTTATTATAGCTGCAAACAACCTGCCAAATTCATGAACAGATTGAACTACAAGTACCTCTGAAGAACGCTAACTGCTCTGTCTATGCCAAGGTCAAGGAAGTAATTTCCGATCCTAGGTCCCCTGTCGGCGTTGAGGAACATCCGATAAAGCAGAGTAAACAGCTCTTTTGGCTCCATGTTGTTGTTCCTTGCTACGTCAAACACCTTTGATTGAAGCTCTTTGGCATTGTCTGGAGTACTCTGGTTCTTTGAAAAGGGTTTGATCACCTCAATGAGATCAGAGACTATCTTTCTTTGAGTATCTGTGAGTTTAATGTCAAACGTTTCTTCCCGAGCCATGTTATCATCAGCCCAGTTGGACGCCAGCTTTATCTTTTGGATAATTTGGTCAGTCTTGTCCTTCACAATATTGTAGGTTACCAACCGGTTAAAGATCTTGTCATATCTGTCATCTTCGCTTGATGGAAAAATGGCAGCCTGTTGAGAAATGAGCTGGTACGATATATGGGCACCCGGCTGCTTTGGAGGCCTGAGTTTGTTGATGTATTCGTATAGCCCCTTATCCTTTACCAGTTTTGCAGGATTGTCGACCTTTACCTTGCCAAAGTAAATGTCTTCAAGATCGTCATACTCTTTCATCAGGATTGGCACGTCGTCCAGCCCCACATGTCGCGTCCCTGTTATGCGCTTGAACAGCAGAAGCAATATCGATTCAGGCGTGCCGTAGCGCAGCCACATCTGGGGCGTTAGCACGTTGCCGGCAGACTTGCTTATCTTCTTGCCAGACTTGTCAAGGAACATTTCATACTTTACATGCAGAGGGTGACTGTAGCCGAGGATTTCGTCGGCTACCCAATCGTTTACGCGGACCGAGTCCATGATATCCTTACCATATGCCTCAAAGCGGATGTCAAAAGCCTTCCACCTTGCAGCAAACTCTACCTTCCAGGCAAGCTTGCCCTCGCCCTTTCTAATGTCAGTTTCGCCCTTGTGTCCGCAACCCTTGACATCCTCGTTCCCTATCCTGCTGCCAGAGCAGACATAAGCGACCTTTTTTTCTTCAGGCAAGTACTTTTGTGCAACGGCGGTATAGAGCCGGCCGCAGTTGTGGCACACCGGGAAGTATGGAAGTACTTCGATATACTTGTCCTGCCCCACAAACTCGGCTATTTTCTGACCCAGCTTACCACTGTTCTTCAATATGATGTCGATTTGCTCGATAAGAATTCCCTGCCTGTACGCTTCCCTGCCGCTTTGGAAGCGGTACTTGATCCCCACCTTGTCGAGTGCGTCCAAAAGGAGGCTACTCATGTGCGCGCCGTAGGAAGCATGACAGCTGCCAAACGGGTCTGGGATGCTTGACACCGGCCGGGCTATATGTTCCCGCAGCCAGTCGGGCAGACCGTGCGGAATCTTGCGGAGACCGTCCATGTCGTCAGCGTAAGCGATGAGTTCAGACTTGAAGCCAAAGTTCTGGAGAGCAAGCGCAATGCCGTATGCCCTCACGGCGTCGCCCATGCTGCCAATATGCGGTATGCCGGACGCGCCAAGTCCACTCTCAACCCATACTAAATCCAGGCTGCGGCCCAACTTTTTCTCCCTCTTGATCAGGGTATCTGCAACCTTGTCTATCCACGTTCCTTTGCCGATCAAAATTTGCTCTTCCATTTACAACACTTTTGAAACGTACGGTCCGTCCTGATGGTAGCCTAGCCTTTTGTAGTACTGCCTTGTACCAACGGCGCTTATGACTGCAATCTTGTCAATTGCTAATTCATCCTTTGCAACGCGTTCGGCTTCCTTTAGCAATTTTGCACCATATCCCCTGTGCTGGTAGCTGCCGTCGGTACCTTTGCTGCCTACACTTACGGCCTGTCCGTAAACATGAAGCTCACGCACAATTGCGCTGCCGACGAGCTCGCTCCTGTGCGTTCTTGCTACTTTGCGCAGCCGGACAAAGCCAAGTATGGTTTCTCCATCCCTGCTTTCATACGCCATGAATATTTCGCGTCCGCCTGAAGCAGAATAATCTGTTCGTCTCAGTGTCACTTCGTCTTCAGCAGGATATCTTCTCTGCAGGCCGGTTTCTCTGCATCTGATGCATTTGCACTTATAGCCCTGTTGCCCCAGCTTTTTCAAGACGATCTGCCGGAGGTTGCCGCTTTTGGGTCCGGCGATAATGTCTTTTGATTCTATTTCGCGCTGCACACGCATTATTCGCACCCATTCTGGCACAACCTTCTTTGCTTCGACAATAACGTTGACAAGTTCATCGTCGG
>Ga0209157_1003533_pt1 | contig 11986 bp, 15 predicted proteins | sample GraSoiAngelo_135_FD_185892 | JGI IMG/M metagenome (GOLD analysis project Ga0209157, IMG submission 185892) | Grasslands soil microbial communities from the Angelo Coastal Reserve, California, USA - 14_0929_05_40cm (SPAdes) (version 2) | ecosystem: Environmental > Terrestrial > Soil > Grasslands ... | reverse complement strand
CGTGTTCAACGCGGCCGCGGTCTCCCTCCCAGTAGCCCCCGTAATATCGCTCGCCATCGTGGCGCGGCGGAATCCAACGCGCTCCCTCGTACGGTGGCCGAGTCCAATACCCTTCGTGCCATTTGTAATGCCTGCCCACCGGATACCAATAACCCGCCACCCACACGTGCTCACGAGCGGGGCTTGGGGGAAGAACGGCGACCGCCCGTGGCGGCGGTGGTGCCCCAATCACGATTCCGACAGAAACCTGGGCTTCACTTGCGCGAGCTAGAACTAACAGCGTCGCGACCAGCAGTGTCGCTCTGATGACGTTTTTCATGTGGCTGTAGCCTCCCTCGACATCCTACGCGCAAGCGGGGAGGCGTTCGGAAGCAGTGCTATTCGTGAATGCGAAAGAAATACTTGGTCACGCGTACAGGTAAATGTCCTGCCCCAGGTTAATTCCACCACCTCGCCACAGACATTTCCACGTGGGGATCCTCGTCGTTAGGAAGTTCCGCCGCTCTTTCTGGAGGTGGTTGTCTTCTGACCTGAGCCGCCGTTCGGTAACCGCATACTTCTCCGCGGTTGCGCCGTTCCCCTTGCGGGCAGGTTGTTGCATCGAGGCTCGGACGCAGACGGACCGGACGCTGACCCAAGATGTCGACGGCGTACGGGCCCCGCGAAGCGCTGCCCACGGCGCTGCCGGGGAGGTCCGGGTATCGCTTGCGAAGGCCTTTGACCATTTGACCATCTGCCTACACGTGGATAGCACGCGACGTAGGCGTATAATCCGTGCCGTTTGAGGGGGAAAACGATGCGCGCGGGGATATTCTCGACCTTAGCTCTCTGCCTGCTTGGATGCTTCGCGGTTCGTGACTTGGCGCAGGAAAAATCAGACGCGACGAGTATTCGTGCCTTGGAATCAAAATGGGTGGATGCATATAAGCAGCGGCAAATCGCTACCGTTGCGGGGCTGCTGGCAGATGACTACGTCATTACCGTTGAAGATGGCACCACCTACGGTAAGGTCGGCTTCATTAGCTATAATGCGGGACCCTTGCGCGTGGATATTGCGGAATTGGCGGACGTCAAGATTCGCATGCACGAGAACATCGCGGTGGTGACAGGGGCCTACCACGAACGAGGCGAACTGGGCGGGAAAGCCTACGACTATCACGACCGGCTAACCGATGTGTGGATGAAGGTTGGCGGAAAATGGCTGCTCATTGCATCGCACTATAGCGTGCCCGCGCGCCCTTAGTCGAACCCCAGAATCACTCGCACAAGGTTGGCCCGCCTGCACCGTCCCTCGAGGAAATTGCTCTCCCTGGGAAATGCAAGCCATTCCTTTGCGAAGATAGATAGGGCCGGACAGCAGCTGACCACTTTCTTGACTTCCACCACAACACCCTACACTGCCTAGTACAACCTGGCTCCGCAAGAAGCGGGGAGACACTCCGCCGCATAAAAAAAAACGAGCAGCGAGATTTGTTCCCTGGCGCCCTGAAAATGAAGGTTTTGCGCGCGCTGAAGCGCGAACCTCTCCACGGCTATGCCCTCGCTCGGCACATCAAGCGCACCTCGAACGATCTGCTTCGGATCGAACAACGCGCGCTCTATCCGGCGAAGCCACCGGAACACGATGGACGTTGCAAGAGCAGTTTGAGAAAGCGTCTGCGATCTGTAATCTCCTGTTTATGGTCCTTTAACAATGGCCTCTTAGAGATCGGTTATCGCGGCTCAGAACAGAAAAAAACAAAAACTCGAGATCGTCTGCTTTAGGCCGATCACTGATCACCGTTTCGCACTCTTTGTTGGCTTGCAGATCTAGGCCTATTCGTCCTCCAGAATACCTGGAGAGTTGCATGTAATGCTCGATATAAAAATACGGCATCTCCCCAATTGCACCATCGCTACGCCGTAGGTATTGTCGCTGCGGGACCCTGAAGATCCGAGAAGAGGAGTTTGCAGTTTCATTACAAATGTAAAGAACTGATGTTGTGTCTCTTCCTTCGTGTTTCGCGCAAGTGGACAACCAAAGGTCAGAAGCACGTAGCGGGGAGAAAGAAACCATCCGCTAGAGAAGACTCCATGTCAAAGCGTACCTTGCGGTTGCTGCTGGTTGACTGGCTCTTTAGGGCGCGTTGTGGGCGGCGGATGACCCCTTCGTCGGCGAATGGAAGCTCAACCCGTCCAAAAGCAAGCTCAGCGACGAAATGAAGGTTGAGAGCGCCGGCGGAAACAAGTGCGCATTTGACTTCGGCGAAACCATCGTGGCCGATCGGACCGACCAGCCCGGTAACTTCGGCCCTGCCTTGATTGCATAACAATGTCGGTGAGCGTCCTGGGCCCGGGCCGCACCCATCATCGCCGCGACCTGCAAGCTCACCCAAGACGGCAACACCCACCTAGATTCGCCAGTGTTTCTAATTCTTAGATGGAGACGATATTTGAGCAACATCGGCACTGCGGCAGACCACCAGAACTGTATTGATGTCCACTTCGACCGATCGTCGGCTTATTGGACCGACATTTATGAGTACGAAGACGTGGATGGAACCATCTACCGGGAGCGGCGTGCGGTGGTGCTGGCACTTGCGCAAAAACTGGGATTGCCGGCCGAATCGCGAATTCTGGAAGTCGGGTGTGGATCGGGATTGACCAGCGTCGAGCTGGCTCACGAGGGTTATCGGATTCAAGCTGTCGATTCGGTGGACGCCGTGATCCAGCGTACGCGGCAACACGCCGACAAGGCGGGAGTCGGTGACCGGATTAGCGCGAGCGTTCGCAGTGTGTACGAGCTGGGCTATCCGGACAGTTCATTCGATCTGGTGCTGAAAATTGGGGTTGCCCCGTGGCTGCATTCCTTGGAGGAGGCGCTCCGCGAAGTGGTGCGGGTAGTGCGACCCGGCGGGTACTTGATTACGACGGCAGATAATTGGTGGCGGCTCAATCACTGGCTTGATCCTCGTTATTGGCCTCCGCTCCAACCGGTGAGGCGGCAAGTGCGCGACGTGCTTGAGCGGTGCGGGCTCGTTGGGCCGCGGGGAGCTTCAGCTCGGTTTCATTCCACCGGAGAATTTGACTCCTGCCTCTTGGCCGCCGGGCTCGAGAAGATTGCCGGCAGGACCGTGGGATTTGGCCCCTTTTCTTTCCTCGGATGGAAATTCCTCTCCGATTCCTCGGGAGTGAGGGTGCACCGCCGGCTGCAGCAACTCGCGGATAGAGGGGTGCCGATCTTACGGTCGATGGGAACACAATACATCGTTCTAGCCAGGAAAGGAGTCGCAACATCGGCTCCGCCGGGGAGGTGAAAACCATGCGTGAAATGACAAAAAAGGCGTTAGGGGGGCGACACCTTCATACCAGCGATTATCTGAGCATGATCGGTGTTCCCGAAATACGGCCGGCAACGAGCCCGTTCGATCCGGGTTACGACCCGGCGACGCTCGAGAGCCATCTGGAGCAAAGCGCTCATCTGATGTCCATTCTCAAGATCTCCATGGCTTGCTGGATGGTTGCGAAGGAGGCCGCCACGCGCCGCAAGGTGGCGGCAGCGAAAAAGCACCACGTACCGACGGTCACCGGAGGAGGGCCGTTCGAGGTGGCGGTGGCACAGGGGCAGCTTAGCGCTTATCTCGACCTGTGTGCGGACATAGGGGTAACGCGGATCGAGTGTGGCGAAGGTTTTACGGAAATGACGCTAAAAGCCGCCGATGTGGTCAAGATGGCGAGCGAACGAGGCCTGGATGTTCAGTTCGAGCTGGGTAAGAAGCATACCGGAGCGTTTACCGAGGACGGCGTAACGCAGCTGATCGAGCAGGGGCGGAGGTGGCTCGATGCGGGAGCGCTGCAACTGGTCGTGGAAGCCCGGGAGAGCGCAAAAGAAGTGGGACTTTTTGACGATAAGGGAAACCTCCATTGCGGATATGCCGATCGCTTTGCGAAGGCGTTCGGCTTGGATACGGTGATGTTCGAGGCGCCCAACAAAGCTAGCCAGTTTGCGTTGTTGAACCATCTCGGTCGCGAAGTGCACCTCTGCAATGTCCGGCTGGAAGAGCTTCTTCGCGTGGAAATTTACCGGCGTGGGCTCCATTCGGACGCTTTCGCGAGAGAGAATTTGCGACCGGTCACGCCGAATCCGGTCAGACCACGAGCGGAATCCCTCCGGTCGGAAGGAGAGCGTACTTGCGAAATAGCGTAGTCATTGCTTCCTTTCAGGAGGATGCGGAAATTAATCGGGATGGCTACGCCGTTGTGGCCATTGACGTGATTCGCGCGACGACGACAGCGATTACCGCCGTGGCCGCGGGGCGGCGTTGTTTTCCGGTTCCGTCTGTGGAAGCGGCGCTCTTGCTTGAGCGACAACTCCCGAACGCCTTGCTGGCGGGCGAGATTTCAGGAGACCTTCCGCAAGAATTTGCATTGAACAACAGCCCCTCCGAGATTGCGGCGCGAGAGGATTGCGACCGGCCACTCATCCTGCTGTCTTCCTCGGGAACCAAACTGATCCATGCGGCCAGGCAATGTGATTTCGCCTACCTGGCTTGCTTCCGGAACTGGGCCTCCTTGTCCCGATACCTGATTGATCGCCATTCCCGAGTGGCATTGATCGGGGCGGGCACGCGGGGGGAGTTTCGGGAAGAAGACCAGATTTGCTGTGCCTGGCTTGCGCGCGAGCTCATCGCCGCAGGGTATGAACCGGAAGACGAGCGAACTTCTGCCATCGTCGATCGCTGGAGCACCGCCACGGTAGAGGCCTGCCTGTGCAGCAAGAGCGTGGATTACCTGCGTAGATCGGGTCAAATCAGAGATCTCGATTTTACGTTGCAACATGTAAACGATTTGCCGCACGTGTTCAGGATGAGGGATGGCGAGGTGGTTATGGCCGCCAAGGCGGCAGCCGTAGGATGCAGTTGAGCATCCTCGGTGGTTCGTACTTAGTCTCGGGATGACCATGAACATCAACGACGTGTCAACCCCGGTTGTCGTGCTGCGGGGAGTCGAGTCGGCAAGCCACGGTGCTCTTGGCATCCTGCGCAGCCTCGGCCGATTGGGAGTGCCCGTGTACGCCGTGGCCTGCCGTCGGCGAACGGCTGCATTCTTCTCGCGCTATTGCAAGGGAAAGTATGTCTGGAACGTCGCCAACGGCCATGCCGAAAGGTCGGTGAATTTCTTGCTTGACGTTGGCCGAAAAATCGGGCGGCGTGCGATCCTGATCCCCAGCGACGACAAGGCGCTGCTGTTCTGTGCGAGTTGTGCGGAGATGCTGCGAGAACAATTCCAATTCCCCGACGTGTGCCCCGAGCTGATCCGCGAGCTTAGCAGCAAGGAGGGCATGTACCAACTGGCCAAGAAACACGGCGTGGCGACCCCGGAAGCGGCGTTTCCCAAATCGCGCCAGGATGTGCTGGAATTCGTTTCGCGCGCTACTTTTCCCATCATGGTCAAAGGGGTTTTCGCCTCAGTGCTGTTGCAAACGACCGGACAGAAAATGTTCATCGTTCGCAGCGCCTCCGAGCTGCTGGAGAAATACGACGCCCTGGAAGATCACGCCCACCCCAACTGGATGCTTCAGGAATACATACCGGGCGGAGATGATACGGTCTGGATGCTCGACGGGTATTTCAACGATCGATCGGAATGCCTGGTCTCTTTTACAGGGAAAAAGATCCGCCAGTACCCCGTCTTCCACGGCTCGACGTCGCTAGGGATTTGTGTCGAGAACGAGACGGTGCGGAAGACCACCACCGAGTTCATGAAAAAACTTGGCTACAAGGGCATCCTGGACGTCGGCTACCGTTATGATGCGCGCGATGGGCAGTACAAGCTCCTGGACGTCAACCCCCGGATCGGTTCCACGTTTCGACTCTTCGTCGCAGAAAATGGAATGGATGTTGCACGGGCCATGTATCTGGACTTGACGGGACAACCGGTCGTTCCGGGGACTCCGCGACCAGGCCGCAAATGGTTTGTTGAGGATCAGGACCTGGTTTCCTGCCTGCGCTACCACCGCCAAGGAAACTTGACTTTCAGGCAGTGGATCGCTTCCTTTCGCGGCGTCGAGGAAGCGGCGTTCTACGCCTCCGACGATCTATACCCTTGTGTCACTCGGGCCATGGCGCTTTGCGGCGAGGCCCTCAAACAGCTCCGTCGCCGGGGCGCCTGAGATCGCGCTCCATCAGCGCTGCCTCGGATTTCGCTGCTGGCGAATTTCCTCTAAGAGCCTCTTCAAGCACTCTTCGCATTCCTCGCGCAACCGCACAACCAGTGGTAGGTCCCCCGAATTCGACGGGCGAAAGGGATCAATAGCGATGATATTCAGTCTGCGGAAAGTCGGCGGGGACGCTCTGTCCCTTCTCACGAGCGATGTCCTGAATCGGGCAACAAGTTTCGTTATTTACGCGATGGTCGCTCGGCACCTCGGCGCGCAAGAGTTCGGTCAGCTTACGCTGGCGTTTTCGCTGTTTTACATGTTCCAGATTTTCGCGACTGCGGGCCTGAAGGTCTTCGTCATTCGCGAAGTCACGAATGACCGCTCCCTTACGCGCCTCTATTTCCTTAACTCCTGCGCGATTTTGGCAGTGTCTTCGCTTGTCTCAGTAAGCGCGCTACTGCTATTCCTTAGCCTGATGCGCTATTCGCGCTCCACGAATCTCGTGATTATTCTTCTTTCCCTGGGGTTGTTTCCAGCCGCAATTTCCGCCGTTTGCGAAGGCATTTTTCAAGCATGGGAACGCATGCGCTGGATCGCTTGGGTCAATGTGCCGATGAATCTGGGCAAGATGATGCTGGCGTTCCTGCTGCTCTCGCGAAACCACGGTCTGTACGCGGTTGTCGGCGTCCTGGTATCTGCATTTCTGATTGTAGCTATGGTCGAGACTTGGTTTGTTCTGCGGCGTTTCCCGGCGCCGCCGGCACCCTTGAGTCTCTCGTTTTCGCTACGCACCGTTCGTTCGGCAGTCACCTTTCTGGGAATCGACGGGACGCTGGCGATCGAGGGGAGCACCATCGCCCTTTTTCTCTCCAAGCTCGGCTCGGTGGCGCAAGTGGGCTTGTTCGGCGCCGCTTGCCAGGTGATGGTCCCGCTTAATTTGGTGTTTCAAAGCTTGGCGCGAACCATTTTCCCGTTGATGTGCCAGAGAGTTGAGCCCGGTCTGCAAAACCTCAAGCGCATTGCAGTCCCAGCCATTGAATTGCTGCTCATGTTGGCAATGCCCGTGGTCGCCGGATTTCTCTTCTTTGGCCGATGGGTCTTGTCGCTCTTTTACAAGAATCCCGCCTTTCACGAGGCAGCGCCCGTGTTGTGCATCATCGCTTGGGCGTTACTGCTGCAGGTGTTCAGTCAAGTGCTCGGCCAAGTTCTCCTGGCGACCCATCGCGAAAAGGTCACTCTGCGAATTGTGGTGGTCTGCACGATCGTCAACCTGCTCGCGGGATGGCCGCTAATCAAGTTCTTCGGTCTTCGCGGCGCAGCGATCACGTTGGTCCTTAACAAACTGGCCGGCAGCATTCAGCACTACGTCCCTGTTTCGCGACTGCTATCCGGGATCCCGCTCGGCAAGATTATCTGGAAACCTGCGGTCGCGGCAGCATGCATGGCGACTTATCTCGGGTTGGCCGCAACTCAGAGAAGCATTCTGACGGGCATTTTCGCCACGCTGCTCTACGGCCTTGTGCTACTCGTCCTGGGGATCTTGGCCTGCGGAAGCATCCGCGAATTCAAGACCCGATTTTTCTACACGTGGTCAGGTGCCACCGCGCGGCAGGAAGAGATACATTCATGACCGAATTGTCGGTCGTATTGATCACGAAAAATCAGGCGTGGAATGCTACCCGCCTGATCGAATCGGTGCTGGAAGCCATATCGCGCCTTTCGTCGACGGAGGTCACATTGGTCGACTCAGCTTCAGCGGATGAAACCGTTGAGCTGGCGCGGTGCTATCCTGTCAGCATCTTGCGTCTGCGAGGGGGGGCAGCCACTCCCCTGCGATCGGTCGATACGTGGGTTACCAACACGCGAAAGGCGAGTACATCCTGTTTCTGGATGGCGAGACGCGCCTGGTTCCGGGAGGGCTCCCACGGGCGCTTCGCGCACTCGAAAAGAACCCGCTCGCTGGCGCGGTGACGGGACGTGTGATTAACCTTCCCACTTCAGCGGTCGCAGAAGAGCCCACACCACCGCTTCTCAAAAATCTGCCGGAAATCCCAATAGAGGTGCGGTGGGGTTCTTCCGGAGGTCGTGGCGCGGCATTGTATTGGGCTCCGTTCTAGAGCAAGTTGGTATGTTTAATCCTTACGTCTGCTCCGATGAGGAGCCTGAGCTTGGACTGCGCATTCGTCCGGCAGGCTGTCGGTTCCTCGAGCTCGACTATCCGATTGTGCGTCATTACAACGATGCGCCCGTTGCCTTCTCCACGATATTGAGTCGCCGGCGCCGCAATTTCCTTCTCGGAATCGGCCAAGGCGCTCGCGGTCGCCTAACAAGCAAACTCCTTTGGTCCTGGCTGAAGGAACGATGGTGGGGTCCCACAGCGGCGTTGTGGTCGGTCGCCACGCTCGGCACTCTTTTAGCGAGCCTGGCCGCACCAGATTCTATCTGGCTGAAGATTTGGAGTTTGTGGCTCTTTCTGACACGTACCGCTATCTCCTTCCGAAAGCGCAGTCTTGTGCATGGTCTTGTGGCGATCTTCAACTGGCTGCTTATGGCAGAAGGTTTTGTGAAAGGGCTCCTGATGAGCCCGCTCGCACCGGAGAGCTTCGCAAATCTCGAAGTCATTCAAGAGCACGCGAATACGATCGAAGAAGTTCGCGCCGCGCGCTCGCTCTCTAGTGTTGGTACGCCCCCAAATCGAAACTCCCTCCCTGCGGCCGCGCCTTCCCATTGATGTCCGTATAGACGTACGTCCTCAGATCGTTGACGATTTCTGCAGGCAGGTTCGGCAGCGTCGTGGGGTCGATTCCCGCGCCTATTGCCGGGCTCGTCGTTAGCACCGTTAAACCTGGCCCCAGTAGCGATGGTGCTAGCGCGGTAGCATACTGTCCACCTGTCAAAACTGGTGGATTCACGAACAAGGGATCAGCCTGCACGAACTGTGCGGAAGCATTGGGTGTGAAATTCAGCGGGCTTCCGTAGTACAGATTGCCATAATCGCTGATGGTCGCATTCGTTCCTTCCGCGGAATAGGTAGGATTGGCCGTATCCCATGCCACCGCGATGTTGTTGATGAAGTACCCGTTCTTCGAGTTGTTGGTCGTCAACGAAGCCGCGTTCCCCAGTGTTGCGTCCAAATTATTCTTGTAGCAGGTGTTGTTCACGATCCAGAAGTTTGTCACAACAAAAGCCTCGATGCATCTCCCGCCGTTGCCGTACACAACGTTGTTGATGATCAGCGCCGGAGGTGTGTTCGCGGTGCTTGCCGAATAGGATCCGTTGCTAAGGTCTAGAATGATGCCGTTGCCGTCGGTGTGATTGGTCGAGCTGTCGTATTCCCCGACCACGATGTTGTTCGCGATCACGTTGTGGAAGCCCGGGTAAGTGTCGAACCATTGATCGCTGTTGAACGAGATACCGCTGGTCCAACCGTACCACTGCGGCACGCTTGTGGACGCCGGCATGTAGCCATTGTGGTAGACGGTGTTGTGATCGGCAGTGAGGTAATCGCAATCTCTGGTGCCGACCCCAGAACCCCCCGTATTGCTCATAGAGTTTCCGATGACGCGCAGGTGATGGCCACCGCGGCAGAAGAGGGCGTCGCCGGCATTGCCTCCCCCATCAAAGTTCAGTCCGCGAAATTCTAAATAGGATGGCCCGGTAGGAAACGTGGTGCCGCCGGCACCCAAGCGGAACATCGGCGACGCGTCCGCAGCTCCCGTCCACACAAAGTTCACAGCGCCATCTCCGTAGCTTTTGTAGACAATCCATGCGGATGGGCTCCCGTTTGTAGGAGGATTGAATGAAGAGCTGAGGTTGTAGGTTCCCGCGAGCAGGCACACGACCGAACCCGGCTGAGTCGCAGCGGCCGCGCCGTTGAAGGTTTTTGGCGCCGTCGCGCTCGTGCCGGAGTTCGCATCATTACCCGACGACGAAGCGAAGATGGTGCAGTCGCTCGCAAGCCCGCCGCTGTTGACGGTGAGTGTCGCCGGGCTGCTGGTCACGCTGCCGGAGGAGTTGCTGACCACCACGGTGAATTGTGACCCGTTGTCCGATGCCGTCGTGACGGGAGTGGTAAAGCTCGAAAAAGTTGCGCCGGAAATCGTGGCACCATTCTTCGCCCATTGGTAGTTCAGGGGAGCTGTGCCTGCGGCGACCACTGAAAATGTCGCTGACTGTCCTGGTGTCACGGTCTGACTGGCAGGTCCGGTTGTGATCGTCGGCATCACCGTCGATGCATTTACGGTCAGCGTGGCGGTGTTGCTCGTTACTGAACCCGCAGAATTGCTCACCACTACATCGAACGTCGAGCCGTTGTCAGCCGTCGCGGTTGCTGGCGTCGTGTAGCTGGCAGAAGTCGCGCCTGCGATGTTCGCGCCGTTCTTCTGCCATTGATAGCTCAACGGCGCGGTGCCAGTCGCCACGACGCTGAAGGTGGCCGGCTGTCCTCCTGTCACGGTTTGATTTGCCGGTTGCGTGGTGATCGTCGGCGCAACCGCAGGCGCATTCACGGTCAGCGTCGCGGCACTGCTAGTGACTGACCCTGCCGAGTTGCTCAGTACCACGTCGAAGGTCGATCCGCTGTCAGCAGTCGCGGTGGCCGGCGTAGTGTAGCTCGAAGAGGTCGCCCCGACGATATTCGCACCGTTCTTCTGCCACTGGTAACTCATCGGCGCTGTGCCGCTAGCCACCACCATGAACGTTGCCGCCTGCCCCGCAACGACCGTTTGGTTGTTAGGCTGCGTCGTGATCGCCGGCGGAACCGGAGCCGGATTCGCGCTGTTCAGGCTAGCAACAGATCCGGTGCAACCGCTGAGCAACAAGAGCGGCGCCAGGGCCAGCATGGCGAACGATGCCCAGCCCTGCCAAACAACCCGTTTTTCCCGGGGCCGCTCTATTGCCATCGCTTGCGCCACGGCCTGCACAGATATCCGGATCGATCTCTGACTTTTCTTCACTCTCTTTTCCTCTGCCAGCGAGCAGTCAGAAGCGGGGTAGGGAGCCGCTGATGTCGCTGATCCAAAAGCGCCCGAAGTTTTTGGCAACAGCTGAAATTGCCTGCGGGATGGTAGACAGACGAAGACTCACGAACTACTGGCGTGAGGGACAGGTTTGGTGCAGGGCACTCACTGTCTTTGGGCCAGCAATCGAGTGTCCATCAGGACAAAGCGGAAGCCGGCGATCCTTCCGACCGCCCGCGAGCTCGGGATCGGTATTACAGCCTACGGCGTGCTGTCGCGCTTCCAGGGCCAGAACCTCCAGGTCAGCCTCGCGCTCGCCGACGCGCTGGAAAAGGTCGCCGAGGGCATCGGGGCGACCGTTGCGCAGGTCACGCCCGCCACCGCGAGCAGCTGGCCGAGTCGCTCGGCGCGGCCACCATCGAGAAGGCTACCCCGCCGGCGACCGGTAGCCTGCCCGGCAGAGGGCCGCGCTCGACAGCGAGCGATAGAGCAGTCCCTGGCACATCTTCGATCGAACATCTTCGCGAAAATCTCGCAGCTGCAAGGCTAAAAATTCCTTCCGAAATGATCGCCGATCTGGATTCAATCGGCGAGGTTCTAAGCGGTGAAGGAGCATAAAAGAAGACAGGAAAAGAGGCAGGCTGCTGCGGGGGAGACCACCTACGTTCAAATGATAATCACTAGAGGCACTTGGCGCGGTGCGGGGAGACTGCTGCAAGTCGATCCCAAAGAGGCTGAGGAGAGAATTGCCAAACTGAAGCCTTTACACGGAAATGAAGGCGAGTGAATAGGTATAGGAGGTTCCAGCTGGTACGGATCGCAGCGGAGCAACGAAGCAGAAGCCCGGAGTCAAAAGACTCGCATCCGAGCCACAACCCGGCTATAGCCA
>Ga0209157_1003530_pt1 | contig 11991 bp, 7 predicted proteins | sample GraSoiAngelo_135_FD_185892 | JGI IMG/M metagenome (GOLD analysis project Ga0209157, IMG submission 185892) | Grasslands soil microbial communities from the Angelo Coastal Reserve, California, USA - 14_0929_05_40cm (SPAdes) (version 2) | ecosystem: Environmental > Terrestrial > Soil > Grasslands ... | reverse complement strand
GAACCAGCCGACTCAGGGCGCCAGGTCAGCGCCACCGAGTGCGACGTCCCTGCCGTCCCGGAGCCGCTCAGTGCTTCGACTGTAGTGGAAGTGGTCGCATTACTCTTGAACAAAAGGCTGCCCGAGGCCGAGCCGCTGGTCTGCGGCACGAACTTCACTGTGAACGACGCGCTCTTCCCAGCGGCGATGGTGAAGGGTAGGGATACCCCACTCAAGCTGAATTCCGAACTGTTTACCGTTGCCGAGGAAACAGTCACCGACGCTCCGGTGGCGCTCAAGGATGCACTCATGCTCTTACTGCTTCCCACAGCCACGCTGCCGAAGCTTAATGCCGAGGGACTCACCGCCAAATTCCCAGCAGTACTCCCGGTTCCGGATACGGCAACGGACATGGTGCTGCTACTACGGCCGTAGACCACAGAGATGTTGCCCGTTACACTGCCGCTCGTCTTGGGAGCAAACTGAACCGTGAACGTATAGCTTTGTCCAGAGGTGAGCGCAATTGGCAGATTTAGCCCGCTCAAGCTGAATCCAGCTCCTGTTATGGTGACCTGCGAAACCGTCACTTTCCCATTTCCAGTGTTGCTTAACGTTTCAGTGGCAGTCTTGCTGCTGCCGACTGGCACAGTCCCGAAGTTGTTGCTGGAGGGAATTGCCGCAAGGCTCGATTGCTGAGTTGCGCTGACCTTAACGCTGAAAGAAAACAACAGAAGAATGAAAGCCAGAAAAATGCGAACGGGTATCCTGGAAACATTGGGGGAGGTCATAACAATTCTAGTTTCCCGAGTTCCCCGTTCGTCGGGAAGGTCCCGAGAGGGCATCCAGAGACTCAGAGGTTTGCAAACCCTGAACTCCGGTTCACTTCTGAGTGCGAAGCATCTCTCCTTACGGGCTAGGAACAGTGGCCTGCACCTCGTTCGAGTACGCGCTTTCTGTGCCGCTCCCATTGAGAGCGGTCGTCACGTAAAAATAGGTTTTTCCCGCTTGCACGCTGCTATCGCTATACGTAGTGCCCACAATCAGTGCCGAATTCATCTTGGTGTAAGGTCCACCCGAAACGCTGCCACGATAGACGTTGTAACCCGTGATCCCGCTGGAACTGCTGGCTCCCCAAGAGAGTTGCACTTGGTGTTGCGCGACACCTGTGCCGGTTAACGCTTCAACCACCGGAGTTGCCGAAGCATTGCTGCTGAAGGAGATAGTTCCCGAGGCGGTTCCACTGCTTTGCGGCGTGAATGTCACACTCACCGGTGCGCTCTGCCCAGCGGCGAGCGCCAGCGGAAACGAAACTCCGCTCAAACTGAACTCTGGATTGCTGGTGCTTGCCGATGAAACTGTGACGCTGGAGCCGCTTGCGCTCAGCGTAGCCGTCAAACTCTTGTTTTGGCCCACCGTGATGCTGCCGAAGTCCAGCGTGGCCGGCGATAACAGCAACTGGCCGGACGCAGTAGCTGTACCCGAAAGCGCAATCGACAAATTAGAATTTGAAGCATCAGAAACCATGATGATGCTGCCGCTCGCAGTGCCCGAGGATGTCGGCGCAAAGACCGTGCTAAAGGTGTAACTCTGCCCCGGCGTCAAAGTGATCGGCAGGCTCAATCCGCTTATGCTGAACCCGGAGCCAGAAACATTGGCTTGGCTGATGTTCACGTTCGATCCGCCTGAATTGGTCACGCTTTGGTATTGGCTTGCGCTGCTGCCGACCTGCACACTTCCGAAGCTGTCGCTCGCGGGATTCGCGTTCAATATCCCTGCGCCTGCTCCGGCTCCGGTGAGTGGAATGGAAAGGGTCGAGTCGTAGGCATTACTGACAATCGAAACACTTCCACTGCTGGTGCTGCCTGCCGTCGGCGTGAACGAAATGCTGAAGGTCGCGCTCTGCCCGGATGCGAGCTTCCAGGGCAGCGCCGCGTGGCTTACGGCAAATCCGCTCCCGCTTGCTGAAATCTGCTGGACGGTCACGCTGGCCGTGCCGGTATTTGTTAGCGCCGCGAGTTGCGTCACGTTGTTGCCCGGCGCCGACGTCCCGAAGTTGATGCTGGACGGGCTTGCACTCAACATGCCCGTGCTGGCGCCTGTTCCATGTAGCGATACATAAAGTGTCGAGCTCGATGCGCTGCTAGTGAACCCTATGCTCCCATCCACGCGTCCTTGGACCAGCGGTGCGAATATCACCTGAAATTGTGCGGAGTTCCCGGGCCCCAATGTCATTGGGAAGCTCAGCCCACTTAAGCTGTACCCTGCGCCAGTAACACTCACGGACGAAATCGTGATATTTGACGTACCGGTATTCGACAGCCTGGCGGAGAGCACGTTCGAGCCGCCGACCATGACTTTGCCGAACCAAAGGTTCCCCGGTTTGCAACTCAAGGCACCGGTGTTCGTAAAAAAAAATAGCGGTAGAGTTACTATCCCTGTGCCCACTATCGCAGTGCCGGCGACAGGCAAAAGCATGAGGATTGCGAAACAGATGACAAAAGACCGAAGTGCGCGCTGAGAGATATGCATGGCACCTTCAGTTTTTTGCTTAATAGGGGTAGACGGGAAGGTATCGGCAGGCCAGATCAGTACCTTTGAGTCAAAGAGGATTCCTCTTTCGGGAGTGGTTCAGAAAACGGACGGCTGCTTCGAAGCCGAAAAATCGGGCCCGAAGATCCGGGCCCGCAAGAAACCTGGCTGATTCTGCCGCTACGGAGTCGGGATAATTGTTTTCACCTGGTTCGAATACCCGCTCTCGAGCCCCGTCCCATCGACCGCTGTTGTGACGTAATAGTACGTCTGGCCCGCTTGTACTGAGTTGTCGACAAATGCGGTGGTCGCATTCAGCGCGGTATTGATCTTTGTGAATGGTCCGCCCGAAACGGTCGCGCGGTACACGTTATAGCCCACCACGTCCGTCGAAGAGCTTGCAGCCCACGAGAGGTCGACATTGTGCGGTGGCGGCGCCGTTCCATTACCTGTTAACGATTCGCTCGTCGGCGAGTTCGAAGCACTACTCGCGAAAGAAATAGTCGCCGAAGCCGTCCCGCTCGACTGCGGCGTGAACGTCACCGTAATCGCCTTGCTCTGCCCAGCGGTAATCGTGAACGGGAATGACACGCCGCTCAGGGTGAATTCCGATGTGCTCGCTGAAGCTGACGATACCGTTACATTCGATCCTGTCGCGCTCAACGTAGCTGTCATGTTTTTGCTCTGCCCAATCACCACGCTGCTGAAATCCAAAGTGGAGGGGCTCACGCTCAGTTGACCAGGCACCGTTCCAGTTCCTGACAGCGAAATAGTCAGCGTGGAATTGGAGGCATCCGAGGTCAACGAAATTGTTCCGGTGACCGAACCCGCAGCTGTCGGCGCGAACGTTGTTCCAAAGGTAAAGCTTTGCCCCGCAATCAGAGTTAGAGGCAGGTTCAGCCCACTGATGCTGAATCCACTGCCGCCGCTCACGTTCGCCTGCGATACCGTGATCGTAGTCCCGCCGGTGTTCGTTAGAGTTTCCGATTGCGTCGCGCTGCCATTCACCTGAACGCTGCCAAAGCTTAGAGTCTGCGAACTGGCCGATAAGATCCCCGGTGTGGCCCCCGTTCCGGAGAGTGTGATTTTAAGGGTTGAATTCGAAGCGTTGCTCACAATCGACACACTGCCGGTCACTGCTCCGCTGGATTGTGGCGCGAACGTCACATTGAAATTTGCGCTTTGACCCGCGGCAAGTGTCGCTGGCACGCCACTGACGCTGAATCCGGAACCTGACACATTCGCTTGGGAGATTGTTACACTCGATCCGCCAGTGTTGGTCAATGTTTCTTGCAGACTCGAATTATTGCCGACCAATACAGTTCCGAAACTTAAGCTCGAGGGGCTGGCACCCAGCGTGCCTGGAGTTACTCCTGATCCGCTCAACGGAACGTTAAGGGTTGGGTTCGAAGCGTCGCTGGTAATGGCAACGTTCCCGCTGACCGATCCGCTTGTCTGTGGCGCAAATTGCACACTGAACGTTTTCGACTGTCCCGCGGAGAGGGTCGTAGGCAAGCTCAAACCACTCAATGTATATCCACTGCCACTCGCGCTCGCCTGGCTGATAGTTACACTCGTCCCACCTGAGTTTGTTAGAGTCGCCGAAAGCGTTTGGCTGGTTCCTGTCTGGACATTGCCGAAGGAAAGGCTGGAGGGATTTGAGACCAGTGACCCGGGCGTTACCGCGGTTGCGGAAAGTAGAATACTCAGCGTCGGATTTGTAGCATCGCTGGCAAGACTGATGCTCCCGCTCACAGTACCCGCAACTTGCGGCGCAAAAGTAACGTTAAAGCTTTGGCTCTGTCCTGCCGCCAGGGTCAGCGGCAACGCCAGTCCACTTGCGCTGAATCCGGTTCCTATAGTGGTCGCCTGGCTGATTGTTACGATGGTGCCACCCGAGTTCGTAATTGTGACCTGCTGAGTCTGGTTCGTTCCTACCTGCACATTTCCTAAGCTGACACTCGCGGGAGTCGCCACGAGCTGTCCGGCGGTCATCCCTGTTCCGGACACCGGTACCATGACTGTTGAATTAGTACCTGCAAGTCCGCCGCCGTGTCCTTTTCCATTGTGCCCTTGCGTCGAAACCACAAAACCTAGCGCAATGCTGCCGCTGTCAGGGCCGCCCGCCGGTGGGGTAAAGCTCACACTGACAACGACGCTCTGGCCCGCCCCCAGTGTCAGCGGCATCGTCAGCCCGCTCAGCGTGAATCCATTTCCGTTTACTGTCGCCTGCGAAATGGTGAGGCTCGATCCCCCTGAGTTTGCCAGGGTCGCGGATTGAGTTTGCGTCGTTCCTACTGGCACGCTGCCAAACGTGATGCTGGAAGGCGTTACGGTGAGTTGGCCAGGGTTAACCGCGTTTCCGGATGCAGTAAAGGTCGTAGATGCGCTGGCAATAGTGGTTGATGTGGCGGTCGTGGTATCTAGCGCGACCGTCCCCGTGGACTTGCCGTGCGCACGCGGATTGTAGGCTACGCTGAACGGCACGCTGTCGCCCGGGGCGAGCGTCACGGGGAGCTTGTCTCCCGCAATGCTGAAATCTGATTTATCAACCGCCGCCCGCAGTACAGTGATTCGCGAGTCACTCGTATTTAGGAGAGTATTGGTAAGCACTTCACTGTGGCCGACCAACACAGTTCCGAAATTCAGGTTTGGAGCGGCGATGGACAGGTTGCCGCTTTGCGAAACAGTTGGCTGGGTGGCACTCAAACCCTGGCAGCCGAACGTGGCGGCGAGAGCGAGAAGAAGAGTTATCGTTTTGAAGCGACCGAGATCCTTCACTGAAGGCCTCTTTTAGCCGTACGCGCTCATACGGCGGGGGAATTCGCAACGGCCTCAGTGTGAATGGTTTGCGATGGACAGGGTAGGTATCCAAAGTTCACATCGGGAATAGCCAAAGGTCACCCAAAACGGGAACACTTGGTCGCCTGCAGGTAACACTTCAAGACTGTTGGAAGGTGTGACGCGGACTAGCTAAAAGTTCGCCAAACTGTGACGCGCTGCTTGCGGCTTGCAGCATTTCGGGTCGCGAATGGCGCAAGAGTAAAGCACGCGGCGGAACGCGTGAGCCGGGAACAGAAGCGACAAGCCGCAGCGGCGCGAAAGATGTGGAACGAGGTCTCCTGACTGTGATTCGAAGTAGTGGTAACTATCCGGCATCCCCAATCTTTATCCATGCACGAGCCTGAGTGGACTTCTCCACCGCATCCAATATTCGATGCACCGCGACACCGTCATCGAAATTTGGGCGGAATCGCTGGCCCCGCTCCAGGGATTGGAGAAAATCTCCAAGAGTTGCGATAAACGTGTGCTCATAACCAATCTCGTGGCCAGGCTTCCAGAAATTCCCGGAATAAGGATGATCCGGGCCAGTTACTAATAAGTTGCGGCTTGCTTGCAGGTTGGGTGCTTGCGTGGCATCAAAAAATTCCAGCCGATTCATATTCTCGAGGTCGAACCTAATCATGCCCTTGGAACCGTTAATCTCGAACGCATTTCGATTCCGGCAGCCCACGCCATAACGGCTTACTTCTAAAGTTCCCACGCTGCCGTTCGCAAAACGAACCATCAACATGGCTGCATCGTCTACGTCCCGCCCCGGCGCGAAAGTATGAGTCGTCGCGCACAGCTCCGAAATTTCTCCGTTGAGATGCAAAGCAAGATCCACCGCGTGCGACAACAAATCGCCAGTCGCCCCGGAGCCTGCTTCAGCGCGCGTATATCGCCACCCCGCGGCTTTTGACGGATCATTGCCTGATTGGTTCAGGTACCACGCGCGGTAGTGAAAAATATCTCCCAGCCGGCCTTCCTCAATCAGTTGCTTTGCAAATGCGACTGCCGGGACCCGACGGTAGTTGAACCAGACCAGATTTGGCACTTGCTTTACCGTCTCAGCCATTGCTTCGGCCTCGTTGAGCGACATCGCCAACGGTTTTTCGCACCATATGATTTTTCCAGCTTGCGCGGCGGCGATCGCAATCGAAGCGTGCAGAGCGTTCGGCACAGCAATGTCCACCACCTGAATGTCGCTTCTGTTCACAACTTCTTGCCAGTCGGTTGCAACCTCATGCCAGCCCCATTGCGAAGCCATTGCCTCTAGGTTGGGACGATTGCGTCCGCAAATCACCCTCAGATTTAAGTCATAGGCAACCGGGAAAAAGCGCCCCACCTGGTGGAAAGCGTTAGAGTGCGCTCGCGCGATGAAGCCATGCCCAATCATCGCGATGTTTAGTTTCTTCTTGCTGTCAGTCATTCTTGGATTGGAGAAGTCTATCCTTCAGATTCCGCATCGAGATCGAAACGCCATTGCTCAATTGTCTGCGCTGGACCCTCGACGGCCAGCGCTCCGATAAATCCTTCCTGGGGTACTAGATTGAACAAACTCCATCGCGTAGCCGCTCTCGGGTCCGTCCTCACTTCCTGCAATGTCGCCGGCGCGTCCGGATCAATTGAAACGGAAAACTCCGACAAGGGAAACGACAACCCATCGCCACAGGCTTTGATAAACGCTTCCTTGCGCGTCCAGCAGGCAAAGAAAGCGCGCGCCAGTTGGTTCGACGGCATTGCTGATAATGCTTGGTACTCGTTTGTGGAAAAGAAACGCTCGGCGAGTTCGAGATATTCCACGTCTGGCCTGATTTTCTCGACATCCACTCCGATCGCCCTCACGCTAGCAACCGCTATGACCGCCAACCCAGAAGAATGAGAAATATTGAACCTTAGTTGTTGTGGATTTTGATCCTCGACAACTTGCGGTTTGCCGTTCGCCTCGTAGCTAAAACGAATATCCTGCGCCGGAATTCCGAGATAGCGTCCGAGAATCTCTCTCACCGCGCTCCGGCATCGCACAAAATGTTGCCGATCACGCGTGAAGTGAAACCGTTCCGCCCGTGCAATCTCATCCCGTGCAAGCACTTCTTGTAAATCAACCGCCGACTCGGGAGCGTCCAGGCAAATTTGCCAAACGTCGATGCGGTCCACTGGAAACGGCGGCTGGACCGGCGCCGCCCGCCAAGGTTCGGCCTCATTGCTCATGCTTCCCGATTGTACCGTGGAGGAGTTTTCAAGCCTTTCTCTGCGTCCTAGGCGGTTTTTTCTGCGAACTCCGGGGTTAAAAGCATTCAAGCACGAATCGCTGAACCTCGTAGAGCCATTCAGCCGGGGCTTATTCACACCATTCCCTCAGCCAACGCGGAGGAAGGCACACTAATTTCCTGTCTAAACCTGCTTGACAGACGCGACCAGATGCCGGAGAATCGGACTAATCCAAAGGGCAAGCGCCAGCCAATCTCCCAGCCAAGCTGATGGTGTGAGCTAAACTCCCCCGGACCCATGGGCCGTACCGGCTACATTGGTTCGTAGTAAAGGCTAAATCATGAAAAGTATTTTGTGCAGTTTATGGAACGATGATCGCGGGCAGGACATCGCTGAATATGCCGTCATGCTGGCTGTGATTCTGGTCATCGTCGTCGGTACCATCCGGCTGGTTGGCAGCAATGCCAACAATGTTTTTTCTTCCGTAGCCAGTTCCGTCCAGTAGCAAGGATCAAGCTCGGGATGTCCGCAGCCGCTTGCGGCGTTGGCTGTGGACGAGCGAGTGCTGATGCGCGTCTTGAGCGCATGGCTCACGGCACAGTTGCAGTGAATGTTGCTGTCGCCGCTACTCCGCTGACACTTGCACTGATGTGATACACGCCGGAGGACGGCGGTGTGGTGTAGGCCACAGACGCGTTCCCCGATGTGTCGCTGGTGGCTGGCACTGCAGAGAAGCTGCCGCCCGCGCCCCCATCTGAGAAAACTACGGAAGCGTTAGGAACTGCGTTCCCGTATTGATCGGACACATGGACGACAAGATTTTGCGCTAACTGCGTTGATGCAGGCGCGGTTTGGCCGCCTCCCGAAACAGCCGCCAGGTTCGTCGCAGGGCCCGCGGTCGCGGTTTCGTGCATATGCAGTATCGCGAGTGAAAGGGCGCTGGCGTTGATGGTTACCAACGCCGCTTTGGTAGATGTAGTGTAAAGTGTCGTGGCTCGGCCAAGGCTATCGGTAATGGCCGAGGTGGGGAAGAGTTTCCCGCCGGCGCCTCCATCGTTGAAATTTACCGTAATGCCGGGGACCCCGTTGCTGTATTGGTCCGCCACCTTCACTACAAGAGCAGCGGGCAACTGAGTGGTGACGGGCGCGCTCTGATTATTTCCCTTCAATGGCACAATCCACTTCGGCGCCGCCGGTGTCCCAGTCTCAGTTAGGACTGCGCCAGCGAAACCGGCAACCGAAGCAGTTATCGTTACCGTACGCGCGATCTTCGATAGAGTGTAAGTTGTCGAAGCAAAGCCATTCGCGTCAGTTACGGGTGTTGTAGTGCTGAACGTACCACCCTTGCCCCCATCGCTAAAAGTTACCGTGACCCCGGAAAATGGCTGTCCTGAGTAAGGATCAACCGCCTTTATCTTCAGCGCCACCGGAAGCACAGTGTTTACAATAGCTGTTTGGTTGTTTCCCGCCACCGTCAGTAAGGCCGGGAATAATCCATAAACCACCAGATTCTGCCGGGTCGCCACATACACCTTTCCATTGGCGACAGTCTGAGTGGCAAAATGCGCCGTGGTGGGCAACGTATCTCGCGTGCCCGCGTCCTTGGTCGTATAGAGAAGTTTGAGCGTGCCCGCGCCGTATGCTTGCATGTTCGTACCGTTGATGACCCACAAAATGCCATTGGTAATCCCGTAGGCCGAAATCGTCGCCACATGACCACCGCCAACTGAGGTTGTTGATTGAAGTACCGGACTAGTCGACAGCAGGCCGTTATTGAGCGAGAAAGCCTTTATCGGGGATACTCCGCCGAAAACGTACAATTTGCCGTTCCAGTACACTGGTACTCCATTTACCTCGCCGCCCGCGCCCGGGGAAACCTCCTGCACGATCTGTGTGTCCCCGGCTGGGTTGTAATGTCCCATGTTGTCGCGGTCCAGCAAATACAGAATTCCTTTCTTGCCCGTGGCCACCGCTAGATGTGGATGCGCTCCGGGCTGATCTGGCAGGACCAACACTCCGGCCGAACTCAGGTCAAGATCCATCTGGGAAAGCGTAGCCTGGTTATACGGTGTGAAGTAGTCGGTCAAGGGCAATCCGTTCGGTGTCTGCGTCAGCTTCAGCACACTGGAACCGAAGTCCTGTCCTCCCATATCTGCATCAAACCCGCCCTCGCCCGTTTCCGCATAGATATTCCCGGCACTGTCCGCCGTCAGTCCGGCTCCACTCTGCCAGATAGATGACAGACCCTTGACCGGTGAAGTGTCGAACGCCCCGACCTGCTGGAGTGTGAGCGCGTCGTATGCCAGCACCCAGCCCTGATTACCGTAATTGCATCCGTTCGAACCGAAGCCGGCGTAGATGGTGCCATTCACGAGCAGCAGACCGGGGCGGTTCATTTGGTACAAATCCTTGAATGTCGCCACCGAGCCGGTGTTCGTTCTGAATGTGGCTTTTAACTTCACCGGGCCATTGAATTTCTCTTGCCCCGTTGCCACATCGAGCGCGTGCAGGCGATGAACAAAGGTTCCGTTCTCGTCTGTTTTGGCTATCACGTACAGAGTACCCGTATTGGGATCGATGACCGGAGTGGATACGATGCCGAGCTCCGTGAACGCGGTCACGCCGGTGCACCCTTGCACCGTCCCTGGCACTGTGGTGATTCCAGCCGCTGGATTGATAAAACTCACGTGCCAAAGTGGCTGCGCGTTGATGCCCGCGTTGTTGTCCGCATCAAACGCATAAACGCTGTCATGCTGTGTCGCCACATAGACCACGTTATTTGTTTCGCTGCTGCCCGGTATGGAAATATTCGACAAGTACAAGGGCTGCCCCACCACGATCCCGTCGACACCCTGCGTAAATAATTTCCCAAAATTATTCTTGTTAACATTGCTCGGTGTAAGCAGAGTCTCTTTCGCATTCACTCCCGTTCGCGCGTTGTCATTGTGGTACGTCACTACGTTGACCTGAGGTTGCGCAGAGCCCAGAAGCATAAAGGCCCCTATGGCAATCAAAACGGCCACTCGCGCTAACTCGCGGAAGGAATTTCGAACGGACCGGTGCGCAATCAATTCGCAAACTGGGTACACACGCATACAGGTTCTCCACTTCGGAAATCGCACGAGTTTGGGAGCACAGCCTGGCCTGCCAGGAGGGAGAGGATGACAGTTTACATCAAGCAAGATGCCCTGGATGAAGCAATAAATATGGGGTTCCGAGGCGAAACCCGAAACGTTGTATGCAAAACATTTCAGCTTTGTTGAAAATCGTAGGCAGCAAAGATGACGCCGAAAGTATGTAAGCTAACGCCTGTGCAGTGGGCTCGATGCCGGTCTGGTAGCGCACTCTGCAGACCAGTGTTATTATCTAGCGAGTCTGCGATCCCCGGCAGCTTCAGATCGCATCGTAAGGTGAAGAATTATGGTTTGGACCACGCCAGTTTTCGAAGAAGTCTTGCTTTGCTGCGAAATTAATTCTTACGCGAGCGCAAAGCTATAAACGCTCCTCCATGTATGTGAAAATCCTCGGCTCCGCGGCCGGAGGAGGTTTTCCCCAATGGAATTGCGCATGCCCGAACTGCCAACTCGTCCGTAGAGGCAAATTCCCCGGCAAGGTTCGCTCCCAGGCGCAGGTCGCTGTCAGCGAAGATGGGAAGTCTTGGTTCTTGCTGGGCGCATCTCCCGATCTCCGCTCACAAATTGAGGCTGCTCCGGAATTACGGCCTCGGGACGGAACAAACAATTCTCCTTTGTCTGGCGTCGTATTGGCGAGTGCTGATCTCGACCATGTTCTCGGCTTGCTGCTTCTGCGAGAACTCCAACCACTGAATGTCTATGCTACTGGCTCTGTAACTCGCCTTCTGCGCGAGCAGAACAGCATGTTCGCAATGCTCAATCGCGCTCCAGACCAGGTTCGTTGGCGGGCAATGCGCGTCGAAGAGTCTTTCCAACTCTGTACTCTTTCCGGCCAGCACACCGGGATTACCTGCACATCCATTCCAATTTCGAATCGCTATCCCGTTTACGCGTCCAACTCCGATCCAGCTTTGAGTCCTGATGAGGCGCTCGTGGGATTGATCCTCACTTCGGATTCAGGGCGAAAGATGGTTTATGCGCCGGCCGTCGCTTCCATCACACAATCTCTTCGGGAGTGGCTGGAAAAGGCGGATCTGCTGCTCTTCGATGGAACGTTCTACAGCGACGACGAACTGACTACTGTCCGTGGATCTGGCGAGCTGGCGCGGGAGATGGGACATATCCCCGTCGGAGGCGAAGACGGGAGTTTGCGCCAGCTCGCTGGTCTCCGCATCCCGCGGAAGCTGTATATTCACATCAATAACACCAACCCCATGCTGAATGAAACCAGCCACGAATATCGAGCCGTGCGGGAAGCGGGATGGGAACTTGCGGAGGATGGATGGCAGGCCACTCTGTAGAAACCGCGCCCGCT
>Ga0209157_1003528_pt1 | contig 11991 bp, 9 predicted proteins | sample GraSoiAngelo_135_FD_185892 | JGI IMG/M metagenome (GOLD analysis project Ga0209157, IMG submission 185892) | Grasslands soil microbial communities from the Angelo Coastal Reserve, California, USA - 14_0929_05_40cm (SPAdes) (version 2) | ecosystem: Environmental > Terrestrial > Soil > Grasslands ... | reverse complement strand
CGCTCGCGGCGCCCGGCGTCCTCGCCGTCCTCACCGGCGCGGATTTCCTGCGGGACGGACTGAAATCCATTCCGCACCGGCCGTTTTCGCTGAGCCCGCCGGACATCCGTCTCGCGAACCGCGACGGCTCGGAGATCTTCATCGCGCCGCATTTTCCGCTGCCTGCGGACAAGGCGCGATTCGTCGGCGAAGCCGTCGCCATGGTCGTGGCCGAATCGGTTCACGCGGCGAAAGACGCTGCGGAACTCGTGCGCATCGACTACGAGCCGCTGCCCGCCGAAACGAGCGCCGGGGCGGCGGCGCGGCCTGGCGCGCCGCGCGTATGGGACCAGAGGGAATCCAACGTCTGCATCGACGCTGACGTAGGCGATCCGGTCGCGACCGACGCGGCATTCGCGCGCGCCGTGCACGTCGTGCGGCTGGAAACCCGGGTGCAGCGCGTGACCGGCGCGCCGATGGAGCCGCGCGCCGCGGTCGGCGCCTGCGACGCGGCGGCGGGGCGCACTACGCTGCACGCGGGCAGCGGCGGCGTGGTGCGCCAGAAGCGCGAGCTCGCGTGGATCCTCGGCGTCGAGGAGGACGCGGTGCGGGTGGTCGCGCACGACACCGGCGGCAACTTCGGCACGCGCAACAGTTTTTTTCCGGAGTTCGCCCTGGTGGCGTGGGCTGCGAAGCGCCTCGGCCGTCCCGTGAAATGGACTTGCGAGCGCAGCGAGGCGCTTCTTTCCGACTACCAGGGACGCGATCTGACCGTGAGCGCGGAACTCGCCATCGACGGCGAAGGAAATTTCCTTGCGTTGCGCTCATCCAACCTGAGCAACGCCGGCGCGCATTCCGCCTCTCACGTGCCGCTCTCCAAGGGCGCATCGATCATGACGAGCGTATACCGGATTCCCGCCGCGCACGTCCGTGCCCGCGCCGTCCTCAGCAACACGCCTCCCACGACGCCCTACCGCAGCGCGGGAAGGCCCGAGGTGATCTTCGTTCTCGAGCGGCTGATCGACCTCGCGGCGCTGCATCACGGTTTCGACCGGGTCGAGCTGCGGCGGCGCAATCTGATACCGGAATCGGCGATGCCTTTCGCGAATCCGCTCGGACTCACCTACGACAGCGGCGCATACGAAAAAGCGATGTCTGCGGCGCTCGCGCTGGGCGACTGGAACGGTTTTCCCGCGCGACGCGATGCAGCGCGCAGGCGCGGGCGTTTGCGCGGCATCGGCGTGGCGAACTACGTGGAGGTGACCTCGGGCTTTCCGACCGAGCGCGTGGAGATCACGGTGCGGCCGGAAGGCCGCGTCGACGCGGTGATCGGAACGCTCTCGAGCGGCCAGGGTCACGAGACCAGCTTCGCGCAGCTGCTGGTCGAGTGGCTCGGCGTTCCTTTCGACAGCGTGCGGCTGGTCACCGGCGACACGGACGTCGTCTCGGAGGGCGGCGGGTCGCACTCGGGCCGATCGATGCGGCTCGCCAGCATCGTCATGGGCAAGGCCTCGGAAGCCGTCGTCGCAAAGGGAAAGGAGATCGCCGCGCATCTCCTCGAAGCGGCGCAAGCGGACATCGAATTCAACGCAGGGACTTTCACCGTGAAGGGAACGGATCGCTCGATCGGGATCTTCGAGGCCGCGGCGGCCGCGCTCGGGAACGGCGTGCCCGAAGGGCTACGCGGTCCGCTTGCCGCTGCCCATACGGAGACCGTTCGCGTCGGCGGGTTTCCCTACGGGTGCCAGGTGTGCGAGGTGGAGGTCGATCCCGAAACGGGCGTCGTCGAAGTCGTGCGCGTCGCTGCAGTCGACGACGTCGGTCGCGCGATCAATCCGCTCATTCTCCACGGACAGACCCACGGCGGCCTCGCGCAAGGCATCGGCCAGGCCCTGCTCGAGGAATGCCGTTACGACCCCGAGTCGGGGCAGCTGCTGTCGGCTTCGTTCATGGATTATGCGATCCCGAGGGCGGATTGCTTCCCCGGGTTTGCGACCGAGCTGAGCGAAGTGCCTTCGACGGCCCACCCTCTGGGCATCCGCGCCGGAGGCGAAGGCGGTACCACGCCCGCCCTAGCGGCCACCATCAATGCGATCGTGGACGCGCTCGCGGAATTGGGCGTCACCCACATCGAGATGCCGGCGACGCCGGAGCGCGTCTGGCGCGCCATCCGCGCGGCGCGCAAACGCAGCGGCTGACCAGAGGGGACGGCCGCGGTGCGGGGTTCTCGGCCCCGATCGCTGCGGGCTATTTCGCCGGTCTTCTGAGATAGTTTCCGCCCGGTGCGCCGACGATGTTGCCGTCGCGATAGACGGGCCGGCCGCGCAGGAACGTGGTCTTCACGCGCCCGGTCAGCTCCTGTCCTTCGAACGGCGTGTAGCCTTGCGCGGACTCCGAGTCGGCGGCGCGGACGACGAATGATTCGTCCGGGTCCACGAGCACGAGGTCCGCATCAAACCCCGGAGCGATGTCGCCCTTGGCGAGCAGCCCGTAGCGCCGCGCGGGATTCCAGGAAAGGACCTCGGCGATGTGGTTGTAGCCCATGCCGCGCTTGCGTCCCTCGCTCAGCACCCCGGAGAGCAGGTACTCGGTGCCCCCAAATCCGGATCTTGCGAGCCAGATGTTCTTCGGAAATTGCGCGCTGTACTTTTGTTCGGTGGCGCAGCAGGCGTGATCGCTGACGATCCAGTCGACCTTGCGCTCGAGCACCGCCTCCCAGAGCGCCTCGACGTCGGCGCGCGGGCGGATCGGCGGATTGACTTTGGCGAGCACGCCGCACGCGCAGTCGGTGTCGAGCAGCAGGTGACCGACTGTCACTTCGCGCCGGAAATGGATGTGCGGAAAGATCTTCTGCATCATCAGGGCGGCATCGATCGCCTTCTTCGAGGAGAGGTGCAGCAGGTTGATGTTCAGGCACTCGGTCTCGTAGGCGAGGTAGGAGGCGATCCAGATCGCGAGGCCCTCCGCATGCGGCGGGCGCGCGGCACTGTAGGCGGCGAGCCCGTCCAGCCTGCCTTCGCGCTCGACGATCTTGGTGTAGGCGGTGAGGATTTCGGCGAGCTCGCAGTGCAGGCTCACGCTGATGTGCTCGGCGATCTCCGGGCGCGCGAGCATCAGCCGCCGCGCCGAGCGCATGATGAATTCGAAGTGCGCGACGTCGTAGCGCTCCTCCGGGCCGATCATGAGGAACTCGTTCTGGCTGGACGAGCGGCCGTGCAGTCCGTAGCCGCCGTAGAACATGAAGATCTTGAACGAAGGCACGCCCCAGTCGGTGAGCAGCGATTCCATCTCGTCGATGTGGCCCGCCTCGATGGGCGCGAGGTGGTAGCCGTAGTCCACCCAGTAGTTCCCTTCGGAGAGCCGCAGCACCTCGGGCATGAACTGGCGGTACGGCCCGCCGCGGTTGAGGTAGTACTGCCCGGTGCGGAAATAGGTGAGGCTCGTGGTCGTCCCGCCCATCGCCGCCGCCTTGCTCTCGGAGACGGCGTCCTGCGCGAGGTCCCGGTAGATGCCGATGTGCATGTGCGCGTCTACGCAGCCCGGAAAGCCGAGGAGATTTTTTCCGTCGATCACTTCGTTTGCGTCCTCCGGCCGGATGCCGCGGGTGAGCCCCGCGAACTTTCCGGCTTTGATTCCGACATCGAGAAGCTCGACCGTATTCTTGTTCGGGCGCACGACGCGGACGTTCTTGACGAGGAGGTCGTACGGACGGGTCATTCGGGTTCCGCCTGCCGCGCGCTCCGCTCGCGCGCGAGCCTCTTTTCCAGGTGGGGCAGCAGCCCGCCGTCGCGCACCATGCTCATGAGGTGCGGCGGGATCGGCTCGCAGGCGATTGCCTCGCCCGTGGTGAGATTCTCGATGCGGCCCGTTTCAAGATCGGCGCGGACCGAATCGCCCGCGCGGATTTTCTGCGCATCGGCGCACACCAGGGCCGGCAGGCCGAGATTGAGGGAGTTGCGGTAGAAGAGGCCGGCGAACGAGGGCGCGATCACCGCGACAACGCCGAGGTGCCGCAGCGCCTGCGGAGCCTGCTCGCGCGAGGAGCCGGCGCCGAAGTTGCGTCCGCCGACGACCACGTCGCCAGGCCTCACGTCGGTCGCGAAGCGCGGCTCGACGAGCTCCAGGCAATGCCGCGCCATCTCCTCGATTCCGAACTTCATGTACTGGCCGGGGGCGAGCATGTCGGTCTGGAGGTTATCCCCGAACACCCACGCGCGGCCGCTCATGCGAGGAACTCCCGGGGATCGCAGATCCGGCCGGCCACTGCGGACGCGGCCACGGTATACGGCGAGCCCAGATAGACCTGCGAGGACGCGGCGCCCATGCGGCCCCTGGAGTTGCGTGCGGTGGAGGAGATGACCACCGCGTTCTCGCCGAAGCGGAAACCGCCGTAGCCCGCGCACACCCCGCAGGCGTTGGGCAGCAGCTTCGCGCCGGCGTCGAGGAGGATCCCGAGCGTGCCTTCCTCGCGCGCGGTCTCCTGGTCCTTGAGCGAAGCGGGCGCGAGGAGCAGCGAGACGTTCGCGGCGGTCTGTCTTCCCTTGAGCACGCTCGCCGCCATGCGCAGGTCGTCGAGCTTCGCGCCGGTACACGCGCCGATATAGGCGACGTCGATCGCCGTGCGCGCGAATTCTCCCGCCGGCGCGGCATTGGCGGGGCTGTGCGGCGCGGAAACCTGCGGCGCGAGTGCCGCCGCGTCGAAACGGTGGTGCTCGAGAACGGGAGCGCCTGGGTCGCCCTGCCAGCGCTCGATCTCGACCCCGGTTGCGCCGGCGGCGTGGAGATAGGCGCGCGTGGTCGCGTCCGGCGCGACGAGGCCGGTCTGCGCGCCGAGCTCCGCGGCCATGTTGCACAGGGTCATGCGTTCCTGCATCGAGAGCGCCGCGACGGCGTCCCCCGCGTACTGCACCGCCTGGTACTGGCCGCCGTTCATGCCGAGCCGCGTGCACAGGAAGAGAATCAAGTCCTTGGCGACCACGCCGCGCCCGAGCTTTCCGCTCCACTCGACCAGGATGGTGTGCGGCACCGTGAGCCAGATTTCGCCCGTCACCAGAACGCCGAGCATTTCCGTGGCGCCGATGCCGAACATGTAGGCGCCGAACGCGCCGCCGGTGGGCGAGTGGCTGTCGCCGCCGACCGCGAACAGGCCCGGCCTGAGGTGCCCTTTCTCGGGGAGCACGACGTGGCAGATGCCGACGCCGTCGTAGAATTTCTGGACGCCGGCCTCCTTCACCCATTCGCGCGCGATGCGGATGATGTTCCTGCTCTCCTCGTCGTCCGCCGGAAGGTAATGGTCGGTGATGACGACGATCTTCTCCGGATCCCAGACTTTCGCGCCGAGCTTCTCGAGCATGGGCTTGACGCGCCGCGGACCGCCGGAGTCGTGCATCATCGCGAGGTCCACCCTGCAGGTGACGATCTCGCCGGGAGTCACGGCGTCGCGGCCGGCGGCCCGGGCGATGATCTTCTGCGCGAGGGTCTGCAGCACGGTCAGATTCCGAGGTAGGCGCGCTTGAGCTCGCTCTTGCCGAGCAGCTCTCCGGGCGTGCCGTGGAACGTCATCGCGCCATTTTCGAGCACGTAGGCGCGATGCGCAATCTCGAGCGCCTGGCCGACGTTCTGCTCGACCAGCAGGATCGACAAGCCTTCGGCGTTCAGCCGCCTAACCAGCGAGAACACCTCGTCGACCAGCATCGGCGAGAGCCCCAGCGATGGCTCGTCGAGGATCAGCAGCCGCGGTTCGGCCATCAGCGCGCGGCCGATCGCGAGCATCTGCTGCTCTCCGCCGGAGAGCGTGCCGGCGCGCTGCGCGGCCCGCTCCTCCAGCCGCGGAAATACGGAGAAGACGCGCTCCATGTTCCGCGCGCGGTGCTCGCGGCCGCGGCGATAGCTGCCGAGCTCGAGGTTTTCGCGCACCGAAAGATTCGGAAACACACGCCGGCCCTCGGGCACCTGGATCAGACCGGCGGCGACGATGTCGGTGTGGCGCGCGCGGGTGATGTCGCGCCCCTCGAACGCGACGCGGCCGCCGAACGCGGGGACAAGGCCGCATAGCGTATTGTTGAGGGTGGATTTGCCGGCGCCGTTCGAGCCCAGCACCGCGACGATCTCGCCCGCACCGATGTTCAGGTCGATGCCGCGCAGCACTTCGACCGCGCCGTAGCCGCCTCTGAGCGCGCTCACCTCAAGCATGGGCCTCGTTCCCGGACGTCCGCAGGCGTTCCGCCGCGCCGCGGCCGAGATACGCTTCGATGACGCGCGGATCGCGCGTCACGTCGGCGGGCTTGCCCTCGGCGATCAGCCGCCCGTTGTTGAGCACCCAGGTGTGCTCGGACAGATTCATCACCGCCTGCATCACGTGCTCGATCATGAGCACCGTGACGCCGCCGTCGCGGATCGAGCGGATCACCGGCGACATCTCCGAGACTTCCTGCGGGTTGAGGCCTGCGAGCACCTCGTCGAGCAAGAGAAGCTTCGGCTCCGTAGCGAGCGCGCGAGCAAGCTCCAGGCGCTTGCGCCCCGCAATGGTGAGATCCCGCGCCGGCCTGTCGAGCCGACCGGAAAGGCCGACGCGCAGCGCGATGCTCTCCGCGTGGGCGAGCGCCGCCTTGCGCTGCGCCCGGTGCAGGTGCGATCCCACCGCGATGTTCTCCCGCACCGTCTGCCCTGCGAACGGCTGCGCCATCTGGAAGGTGCGCGTCATTCCCAGGCGGCAGATGCGGTGCGGCGCAAGCCCGGTGACCTCCTGCCCGAGGAAGCTCACCGAGCCCGCGTCGGGCTCGAGGAACCCGGAGAGAATGCCGAACAGCGTGGACTTTCCCGCGCCGTTGGGACCGATGAGCGAGGTGATGCTGCCCGCCGGAACGGCGAGACTCGCGTCGTCGACCGCCTTCAGGCCGCCGAAGCTGATGGACACGTGGCGCGCTTGCAGCATCTCAAGGGGCCTTAGCCGCGAGGCGCTGGAACAATCCGCCGATGCCGCGCGGCAGGAACGTGACCATCGCGATCAGCACCGCTCCGTAGATCATCAGGCTCACACCGGGTGCGTCGCCCATCAGATTGCGGGTGAGCTCGCCCAGCAGCTTGAGCGCCGCGGCGCCGAGGAGCGGGCCGAAAACCGTGCCCAGCCCGCCGACGATCGGGCCGAGCAGCGCCTCGACGGACACCGCGGGTCCGTAGGCGAGGTGGGGATCGATGTACTGGAAATACTGCACGTAGAACGCCCCGCCCGCCGCCGTCAGCCCCGCCGAAATCACGATCGCCTGGAGCTTCACGCGGAACACATCCACGCCGAGCGCCGCGGCCGAGTCTTCGTTGTCGCGCACCGCCGTCAGCCACGCGCCGTAGCGCGAGTGCTTCAGCCACCAGGACAGGAGGAAGCCGGCGAGCGTCAGGGCGAGAATGACGTACAGAAACCCCGCCTTGCCCTGGAACTGGAAATCGAGCGCAGAGGACTTGAGCGGCACGAGCAGGCCCACGCCGCCGCCGGTGAACTTCACCGAGTTGGCGAGAATGCGAAAAACTTCCGCGAAGGCGAGCGTCACCAGCGCGAAGTACGAGCCGCGCAGCCCATAGCGGAACGAGAGCGCGCCGACGAGGGCGCCCACCGCGGCGCCGCAGACGATCGCAAAGGGCAGGCACAGCCAGGCATTCACCCCGAAATGGACCTGAAGGGCGGCGCTCGCGTAAGCGCCGGTGCCGAAAAACGCTGCGTGACCGAAAGAATACTGCCCGCCGAAGCCGGCGAGGATATTCCAGGCCTGGCCGAGCAGCGTGGCATAGAGCGTCATGATGACCAGATTGAGGACGACGCCCGACGAGACGAACGCGGGTAGGAGCGCCACGGCGCCGCAAAGCACGAGAATCGCGTAGAGCGTCTTCAAACTATGTCCGCGCGCCGAAAATCCCCTGCGGCCGGAACAGGAGGATGGCGATGAAAATGACGAAGATGCCAATCTGGCCGAGGCTTTCTCCCAGCCACAACCCACCGACGGATTCGACCACGCCGATGATGAAGCCGCCGAGCAACGCGCCGGCGAAGCTGCCCATGCCACCCAGCACGACGATGGTGAAGGCGATCAGCACGAAGCCGTTGCCGACCTGCGGATTGACGTAGTAGGCGGGCAGCAGAAAGCACGCGGCGGCTCCGAGGCACGCCAGCCCGATGCCGAAGCTCATCGCGAACACGTGTTCGACGTCGATGCCGACCAGTTTCGCGCCCTGGCGTTCCCTGGCCACCGCCCGGATCGCGCGCCCGAGGTCGCTGCGCGCGATGAACGCGAGCAGGATCGCCGTGGCGGCCAGCGCGCCGAAGAACGCGACGACTTTCGGCGTCGAGATCATCGCGCCGGCGACATCGACGGTCGAGAACGTGTAAGGCGTTTCGATCGTGCGCGTGTCCGAGCGCCACGCGTAGAGCGCGAAGTTCTCCAGGACGAGGGTGAGCCCGAGCGTGGCGAGAAGGATGTTCTCGTCCTTTCCGTGGCTCGCGCGGCCGATGACGAAGCGCTGCAGGGCGTAGCCCAGCGCGAACATGCCCGGGACCATGACGGGGAGCGCCGCGTAGGGATCCAGGCCCAGCTTCGCGTTGAGAAAGAACACGCCGTAGAGCGCGATCATCAGCACCGCCCCATGGGCGAAGTTGATGATGTGCAGCACGCCGTAGATCAGCGTCAATCCGAGCGCGATCAGCGCATACACCGCCCCGGTCGTCAGACCGTTGAGTATCGAGGGAAAGAGGATCGACAGCTCGAGCACGGCGGTGACCGGCCTGAATGCTCCCGCTCCGAAGAAGGAGCGGGATCGGGGCCGAGAAGCTTCAGGCCTTCCAGGGGAACACCGGCTCGGATTCGGCGTAGCTGTTGGGGAGCACGACCCGGATGTCGCCTTTGAGGACTTGAAGCACCAGCGGCTGCGCGCCCTGATTCTGGCCGTTGACGAAGCGCGTGGGCCCGTAGGGCATGAAATGCTTGTTCCAGCTGGAGGACGCGAGCGCGTCGATGATCGCCTCGCGCTTCGCCGACCCGGCACGCTCGATGGCGTCGGCAAGCAGGTAGACCGACTGGTAGTTGAGGTACACCTCGTAGGTGAAGAACTGGTTGATCTTTTCGACTTTGCGCCGCAGCGCGATCGCCCGCTTGTCCTTCGGGTCGTACCAGTGATTGCAGTCGATCACGCCGTTTGCGACGTCCGGCAATTCCTTCACGAACTTGAACGACGAGGCCGCGCCGCCCAGCACGGAGTAGATGGCCATCGGCCGGACGTTCTGCTGCTTCATCGTGCGCACGAGCAGCACGTATTCGTTGTAGTAATTGGCCGGAATGACGATGTCGGGGTTCAGCGCCTTCATGCGCAGCACGATGTTGCTGAAATCGCGCGTCGGGTTGGCGTGCTTGACCACCTCCAGCACCTGGTAGCCCATTCCGGGAAGCTGGCTCGCGAGAAGGTTGGCCGTACCGGTGCCGAACAGCGACTCCTCGTGGATGACCATCACGGTCTTCGCCGGCTTGCGGGCAAGCGTGTTCATGATGTGCAGGTCGTTGATCGCCGCCTCGGTGATCACCTTGTATCCGGGGCCGAAGCGGAAAGTGTTCTTAAGGCCGCGCTCGACTATCTGATCGGCGACGCCGACGTCCACGAGGTGGGGAATGTCGTATTTTGCGGCCGCCTGCGTCGTCGCCAGGCATATCGCGCTCGCATACGAGCCGACGATCGCCGACACCCCGGCTTCATTCATTTTTTCCACTTCCGACACGCCGACCTCGGGTTTGGATTGCGCATCGCCCAGGACCGCTTCGAGTTTCGCGCCGCCCATGGACTTGATGCCTCCGGCGGCGTTGATCTCGTCGATGGCGAGCTGCGCGCCGAACCGGCACAGCTGGCCGGAATAAGCGACGAAGCCCGTCACGGGATGGAGGACGCCGACCTTTATGGGCGCCGCCTGCGCACCGGCAATACCCTGGAAACCGAAGGTCCCGGCCGCGGCGGCGGCCGAAAGTCCGGCGGACTGCTTGAGAAACTTGCGGCGGCGTTGCTGGATGATCACCTTGCTTCCTCCGTGGAACCGCTCGTTTCGCAAGCGTAGCTTCGTTACGGTTTCTTCGCCAGCACCGCGCGCCAGCGGGTCATTTCCGATTGCAGGAATTTGCCGAGCTCTTCGGGCGTGCTGTGCTTCGCGACCAGGCCCATGTCGGTGAAGCGTTTGCGCAGGTCCGGGTTCGCGAGCGCGGCGCCGATTTCGGCGTTCAGCTTCTGCACGATCGCGGGCGGCGTGCCGGCGGGCGCGAACACGCCGCCCCAACTCGAGAAATCGTAGCCGGGTACCCCGCCTTCGGTTGCCGTCGGGATGTCCGGAAATGATGGGTTACGCTGAGGCGTGGTGACCGCCAGCGCGCGCAGGTTCCCCGCCTTGATGTGCGGCCCCGCGGCGGCGAGTGGATCGATCATGAACGAGATGCGGTTCGCGATCAGGTCGGGATGCGCGGCGGAACTGCCCTTGTACGGGACTTCCGTCATTTTCCCGAGCCCGCCGGCCGTCTGCGCAAACAGCAGCGTCGCCAATTGCTGCGGGCTGCCGTCTCCGGTGGTGCCGTAAGTAATCTTGCCAGCATTGTCCTTGATGTACTTGATGAGTTCCTGCAGCGATTTCACGGGCGACTGCGAGCTCACCACGAAAACGTACGGCGTGAGGTGCGTAAGCGAGACAGGCGCGAAGTCCTTGATGGTGTCGAACGGCAGGTCCGTCAACAGGATCGGATTGGTCGCCATGTTGGCCGCCGCCTGCAGCAGGGTGTAGCCGTCGGGCTCGGCCTTCGCAACCATGGCCGCGCCGATGGTGTTCGACGCGCCCGGACGGTTTTCCACGATCACCGGCTTGCCGAGCGAATCAGAAAGTCTTTCGCCGAGCAAGCGCGCCACGATGTCGCTCGGTCCGCCGGTCGTGACGGGCACGACAAAGCGTATGCTCTTGGTCGGGTATGCCGATTGGCTATGTGCGGCGAGCGGCGCAACAGCGATTGCGAATGACGCGGCGGCGATCAGCAGGTGACGCATCGATTCGTCCCTCGATTTTGTGGCAGCATGAGGTGGCAAGTATACTTGCTTGCGCAATCGCCGCGCCGGTTGAATTGAACGACCTGTTCGTTCCCGTGGGCGGCACGTCCTAGCGCGTCGCCTGGATTGCGCCTCGCAACACTTCGACCATCCTTCCGATCTCCGCCTGCGTGGAGATGAACGGCGGCGCCATGGCGATGATGTCGCCGGTGAAGCGGTAAAGCATCCCTTCTTCCATTGCGCGCTCGAATACTTTCAGCGCCCGCAGGCCCGGCTTGCCTTTCACCGGCTCGAACTCGACCGCCGCCGTGAGTCCGATGTTGCGGATGTCCGCGACACCCGGCTCGCCCTTCAGCGAATGCACGGCCTGCTCGAGCACGGGCTCGAGCTCGCGCGCCCGCTTGAAGGAGCCCTCTTCCTCGATCGCATCGAGCGTGGCATGCGCCGCGGCCGCGGCCACGGGATGGCCCGAGTAGGTGTAGCCGTGAAACAGCTCCACAGCGATCTCGGGGCCGGTCATGAAAGCGTCGTGGATCGCGGGTTTCACGATCACCCCGCCCATGGGGATGACGCCGTTGGTGACGATCTTGGCGAAGGTGATCATGTCGGGCGTGACGCCGAAGCGCTGCGCGCCGAAGGGCTCGCCCAGGCGCCCGAACCCGGTGATCACCTCGTCGAAAACGAGCAGGATGCCGTACTTGTCGCAGATCGCGCGCAGCCGCTCGAGATAGCCTGGCGGCGGCACGATCACCCCCGCCGAGCCCTGCATCGGCTCGACGATGACCGCGGCGATCGTCGATGCGTCGTGCAGCGCGACCAGGCGCTCGAGCTCGTCGGCCAGGTGCGCGCCCCACTTCGGCTGGCCGCGCGAGAACGCCATCTCGGCGGCGTTGTAGGTGTGCGGCAGGTGGTCGACCCCCTGCAGCAGGAGCGGCGCGAACATCCTGCGGTTGGGCGCGA
>Ga0209157_1003527_pt1 | contig 11991 bp, 9 predicted proteins | sample GraSoiAngelo_135_FD_185892 | JGI IMG/M metagenome (GOLD analysis project Ga0209157, IMG submission 185892) | Grasslands soil microbial communities from the Angelo Coastal Reserve, California, USA - 14_0929_05_40cm (SPAdes) (version 2) | ecosystem: Environmental > Terrestrial > Soil > Grasslands ... | reverse complement strand
CGATGCCGATCGCGTTCGACGGGCGGACGATCGGCGTCATCCAGCTCCTCAACAAGCGCAAGGGCTCCAGATTCACCAAGGAGGACGAGGCCGGGGTCGCCCGGATCGCGAAGACCCTCGGCATCGCTTTGAACAACCAGAACCAGCTCCTCCAGAGCCGGCCGAAGACGAAGTTCGACTACCTCCTGGCGCAGCACCGCATCAACCCGCAGGAGCTCAACTTTGCCATGGCCGAGGCGCGCCGCCGCCAGGTGGACGTCGAGTCGATTCTGGTCGAGCAGTACAAGGTCCCGAAGGCCGAGCTCGGTGTCTCGCTCTCCCAGTACTATCGGTGTCCATTCATCGAGTTCGACGAGCGGATCATCCCGCCGCCGGACCTCATGAGAGACCTGAAGCTCGATTACCTGAGGCGGAACTTCTGGCTCCCACTCAAACGCGAAGACAACATGGTGGTCGTGCTCATCGACAACCCCGAAGATCTGCAGCACGTGGACAGCGTGAGCCAGGCGCTGAAGAACCGGAAGATCAAGTGGGCGGTGGGCCTGCGGCAGGATATCCTCGCCTTCCTCAACGTCACGACCGGCGAGCCCACCGCGAAGGGGGCGATCGGCACCATCCTTGGCGAGCTCAAGGCCGAAGACGCGCCGGCCGAGAGCACTGTCGACAGCGCCGAGATCTCCGGTGGCGAGGTCGACGAGAACGACAGCGCCGTCATCCGGCTTGCCAACCAGGTCATCGTGGACGCCTACAAGGCGCGCGCCTCGGACATCCACATCGAGCCCTATGGCGGCCAGAAGGACACCGTGATCCGGTACCGCGTCGACGGCACCTGCTCCGAGTACCAGAAGGTCCCCGGCGCCTTCCGCCGCGCGCTCGTCACGCGGATCAAGATCATGGCGCAGCTCGACATCGCCGAGCGCCGCAAGCCGCAGGACGGCAAGATCAGGTTCAAGATGCCGGACAGCCGCGAGATCGAGCTCCGGGTCGCCACGGTCCCCACGGCGAACCAGAACGAAGACGTGGTCATGCGCATCCTCACCGCGAGCGAGCCGATGCCCCTGGACAAGCTCGGGATGACGGAGCGCAACCTCACGGAGATCAAGAAGATCGCCGTGAAACCGTACGGCCTTGTCCTGTGCGTGGGGCCGACCGGATCCGGCAAGACGACCACGCTCCATTCGATCCTCGGTTACATCAACAAGCCCGAGCGCAAGATCTGGACCGCGGAGGACCCGGTCGAGATCACGCAGTACGGCCTGCGCCAGGTGCAGGTGAACCCGAAGATCGGCTTCACGTTCGCCCAGGCCATGCGCTCCTTCCTCCGCGCCGACCCGGACGTGATCATGGTCGGTGAGATGCGCGACGAGGAGACGGCCTCGGTCGCCATCGAGGCGTCGCTCACCGGCCACCTCGTCCTCAGCACGCTGCACACGAACAGCTCCGTCGAGACGGTCGTCCGCCTGCTCGACATGGGGCTCGACCCGTTCAACTTCGCCGACGCGCTCCTGGGCATCCTCGCCCAGCGGCTCGTGAAGCGGCTCTGCTCCGAGTGCAAGACCGAGTACCATCCGGTGCGCGCCGAGTTCGACGAGCTCGCCGAGGCGTACGGCAAGGACGCGTTCGCGCAACTCGGCTGCAAGTACGACGAGGCGTTCGTCCTCTACAAGAGCAAGGGGTGCGCGGCCTGCACCAAGAGCGGCTACCGGGGGCGCGCGGCCATCCACGAGCTCCTGGTCGGCAGCGACGAGATGAAGCGGCTCATCCAGACCAAGGCGCGCGTCGCCGAGATGCTGACGCAGGCGAAGGCCGAGGGGACGACGACGCTCGTCCAGGACGGTGTGCTGAAGTCGCTCCAGGGTCTCACGGACTTCCGGCAGGTCAAGGCCGTCGCGATCAAGTAGTTCTGGCCGGGGCGGGGGGGGCGGTCCCCTCCCTCGACCACGCTAGCTTTCACCCGTTGCGGTCACTCCATTCGCGCTGTGTCCGAGTCATTCCCCAGAAGCTACGGGTCTCGGGAGGGAACCGCCCCCCCGCCCCGGCCGGAGCTACTTGCGCGCGAGTTTCTACTTAGGCGTCGGGGTGCAGCTTGACGTCTTTGAAGGTCCAGTAGAGCAGGAGGTCGTACGCGATCTTCAGGGCGCCGCCGGCCACGAACGGTGCCGCGAGCGCCACCGCCTGCATGACCCACCCCGTGAGCGCCGGCGTGACCGCCTGGGCGACCGTGCGCGCGACGTTCGTGGTGGTCGCCGCCGCCTCCCGCTCGTGGTCCGCGACGAGCGCCATCAGGTACGCCTGCCGGGTCGGCACGTCCATCTGCGAGAGGAGCTGGCGCACGCAGAGGAGCGCGATCGCGACCGAGGCCGTGGGCGCGAACGCGATCAGGATCAGCACCACGTTGGACACCAGGTGCGAAACCACCATCGTCGCGAGGAGCCCGAAGCGCGCGGCGGCCCGGGCTGCGAGCAGGAGCGACGCGGCCGTGAGGATCTGCGTGGCGAAGAAGACGTAGCCGAGCGCCTCGAGGCCGAGCGCGTAGCGCTCGTGGAAAAAGTAAACGACCAGCGACTGGAGCACGAACCCACCCGCGAACGAGTCGAGTGCCCCGAGCGCAGCGAGACGGCGGATGAGGGGCGCCGAGGGGAGGCGCGTTCCCTCGGGCCGGCGGCGCTCCTCGGACGCCTCGCGGGGAAGGCACGCGTACGCCGCGCACTGGACCGCGGCGCCGGCGAGGAAGATGACGAACAGCGGTCGGTACGCCGCGAGCGCGCCCACCGTGACCGCCCCGAGGGCCGCCGCGGCGTAACCGAGGAAGTTGTAGACGCTCAGGGCCACCGTGCGCCGGCTCGCCGGGACCGCGCGCGCGATGCGCACCTGCTCGAGGGTCAGGAAGGGGCCCGTCTCGCCCGTGCCGACCGCGACGTTGCCGAGAATCGCGGCGAGCACGACGAGCCGCGGATCACGCGACGACAGGAAGATCACGGCCGCGACGGCCGAGAGCGCGCCGAGCGCCAGCAGGGCCGCGCGCGCGCCGTACCGCTCTGCCGGGCGGCGGACGAGCCACGTCAGGGCCGCGCTTCCAGCGAGAGTCAGCGTGACCGCCACACCCAGGCCCGCGGCGCTCAGGCCGAGGTCGCTCAGATAGACGGGGAGGACGATCCCGAGAAATCCGTAGCAGAAGGTCCGCACGGTCTTCGCCGCGAAGATGGCCAGGACATCCGCTTGACAAAAGGTCGTCATGTGTTGAGTATAGCGTCAGGTGGAGGTGTTCCCATGAATCCCGTGGAGCGTGTCCTGTATCGGGAGCTGACCGAGCTGCTCGACCGGCTGGCGGCGTCCGTCCCGGAGGGCAGTCTCGAGCAAATCCGCGCCTCGAGCCCGACGCTCAGGGCGCGACTCGACGAAGCGGAGGCCAATCTCGCCCGAGTGCGCTCGGCGCTGCTCGATGGATATGGTCGCTGGCGCCGGGCGCTCGAGGACGTCGAGAACCTGTGGGCCCTGGCCGGGTGGCGGTCAACCGTGGCTGAAGAGCCGGCGGAGAAGGCCGGGGCGCTCGCCGCTTGAGGCCGACGCCGCGCCGACGTAAGCGACGCGGGTCGCCTCGAACCGCTGCCAGTAGTCCGGCAGCTCTTTCGCCAGCGCCACCTGGACCGCGAGCAGGCGCCCGGTCTCATCGCCCGCGGCGCGCGCGGCGGCGTCGACCTTGCGGCGCTGCTCCGGCGTGAGGTCGGTCGCCACCGCGTCGCGCAGCTCTGCGAGGAACGTGCGCACCCGCTGCGTGAACTCGTCGCGGTCGCGCGCGCTGTCGGCGACAGGCGCGGGCAGCCCGTGGGCCCGCCGCCGCTCGACCAGCGCGTCGAGGCACGCGAAGTCCACCGCCTCCTCGATTCGCTCGCGCAGCTCGGCCTCGACGCGCGCGACGAGATCGCGCGGCTGGCCGGAGTCGCGGCGGAGCGACGTGCTGAAAGACGAGTGGGCCGTCATCCGAGCAGCTGGCGCAGGCCCGTCGCGAGCGGCAGCGGCGCCAACCCGAACGTCGAGAAGAACGGCGCCGGATCGCAGACGTTGTCCTCTTCGAGCATCAGGAGCTGGTCGGGCGTGAGCGGGAAATAGGGCAGTCGGTGGAGGACGCGCGTCGCCGCCCACACGACGCCGCGGGGCACGTTGAACTTCAGGATCCGCCGCCGCCCGAGGACCTTGCCGATCAGGTCGACGAGCTCCCCGAGCGTGACCCTGTCGGGCCCGCCGACCTCGTAGGTCTGCTTCACCGCCGAGGGCCGGGAGAGCGCGCGGGCCACGCCCTGGGCCACCTGCTCGACGGGCACGGGCTGGAGACGGCCGCCGACGATGAGCGGCACGACCGGCAGGCGGCGCACGACCCAGACCAGGAGCGAGACGAAGCCGTCGCCGCGCCCGTAGATCACGGAAGGGCGGACGATCGTCCAGGGGAGGGAGCACGCGTGCACGGCCTCCTCGGCCGCCCACTTGGTCTGGTGGTAGCGCGAGCGGGCGCCCTCGCGCGCGCCGAGCGCGCTCATGTGGATGTAGCGGCGGACGCCGACGGACGCCGCCGCGGCGACCACGTTGCCCGTACCCTGCACGTGCACGCGGTAGAACGTCGTGTTCGTCGGGACGTGCTCGCGGATGATGCCGACGAGGTGGACCACCGCGTCGCAGCCGGCCATGCCCTCCTCGAGCGTCTGCGGCGACAGCACGTCTCCCTCGACGCGCTCGATCGCCTCGACGCCCCGGAGATCGCGCTCCGAGCCCCGACGCACCAGGCACCGCACGACATAGCCCTCCGCGCGCAGCGCCTGGATGACCGTGCGGCCGACGAACCCGGTCGCGCCGGTGACGAACACCCGATGCAGCGGACGCATCTCGACCCAACTATACCAGTGCTGAGAGCGTGACCTATAGGAGTGCTAAGATCGTAAGGTGAGCGCTCAGCGCGTCGCGTTCCTGCTCCTCCTCCTCCTCTGGCCAACGCTCGCCGCCGCCCAGGCGCCGGACTTCACCGGCGTCGATGAGGCCGCGAACGCCTTGGTGACCTCCGGGGAGATCCCCGGCGTCGTCGTCCTCATCGGGCGGGGCGACGAGGTCCTCCTGCACCGCGCGTACGGCTCGCGCCGGCTCGTTCCCGAGCCCGCGCCGATGATGCTCACAACGATCTTCGACATCGCCTCGCTCACGAAGCCCTTCGGCACGACGCTCGCCGTGATGTCGCTCGTCGAGCGCGGCGCGATCAAGCTCGACGAGCCGCTCGGGCGCTATCTGCGTGAGTTCCGTGGCAGGCGGTTCGAGGCCGTCACCATCCGGCGGATCCTGACCCACAGCGCGGGGTTCGCCGCGGTCCCGCCGAACAGGGCGGTCGCGCCGCGATTTCCGGAAGCCGCGTGGGCGCTCGCGAGGGTCCCGCTCGAATATCCGCCGGGGACCGGCTTCCAGTACAGCGATACCGGCTTCATCCTGCTCGGCGAGGTCGTCCGACGCGTGAGCGGCGAGCGCCTCGACCGCTACCTCGAGCACGTGTTCTTCCGCCCGCTCGACCTGCGCGACACGTCGTTCCGCCCCCGCGACGCCGTGAAGAGCCGCGTGGCGCCGACGGACTACGCCAACGGCCACCTGCTCCAGGGCGAGGCGAACGATGGGCGCGCGCGCCTGCTCGGGGGTGTCGCCGGCCACGCGGGGATGTTCTCGACGGCCGCCGACCTCGCGCGACTCTGCCGCATGCTGCTCAACGGTGGGACGCTCGACGGGCAGCAGTACCTCAAGCCCGAGACGGTCGCGCTCATGTGGGAGCCGAACCCGGACGGTCAGGTCACGCGGACGCTCGGCTGGGATCTCTCGTCGCCGTTCTCGCGCACCCTGGGGCCGTTCTTCCCGATGGGCTCGGTCGGGCACACGGGCTTTACGGGCACCGCGGTCTGGCTCGATCCGGCGAGCCGCACCTACATGATCGTGCTCACCAACCGCGTGCACCCGAACGGGGGTGGCGCCGAGGACATCCGCGAGCTGCGCCTTCGGATCGCCGGGACGGTGGGCGCCAGCCGCCGACCTTCCCGCCGAGACGCCGGCGCCGCTCCCGGTGTCGGCGGCCACGCCCGGACACGTGCGCACCGGGCTCGACGTCGTCGCCTCCCAGAACTTCGCGACGTTCATGGGCCACTCGGTCGGCCTCGTCACCAACCAGACGGGAGTGGACGTCCAGGGGCGGCGCGCGATCGACCTCTTCGCCGCGGCGCCGGGCGTGCGTCTGCGGGCGATCTTCTCGCCCGAGCACGGGATCGCCGGCGAGGCGATCACCAACGTCCCGAACGGCCGCGACCCCTGGACGAAGCGGCCGATCTGGAGCCTCTACGGCTCGACGCTCCGGCCGACTCGCGAGATGCTGAGGGGCGTGAGCATGCTCGTGTTCGACATGCAGGACATCGGCGTGCGCCACTACACCTACCTCACGACGCTCGTCTACGTGATGGAAGAGGCGGCGCGGGCGGGGATTCCCCTCGTCGTGCTCGACCGCCCGAACCCGATCACGGGCAGCGTCGTCGAGGGACCGCTAATGGACCGCGACCTCCAGTCGTTCACGGGCCCTCACACGGTCCCCATCCGCGTCGGGCTGACGATCGGTGAGTTCGCGCGGATGGTGGCCGCCGAGCGGAAGATCCCCGTGGCGCTCACGGTGATCCCGATGGCCGGCTGGGAGCGGCGGCTCTGGTACGACGAGACAGGGCTCCCGTGGGTGAACCCGTCGCCGAACATCCGGTCGCTCACCGAGGCGCTGCTCTACTCGGGGATCGGGCTCCTGGAGGCGGCGAACCTCTCGGTCGGGCGCGGAACCGACACGCCGTTCGAGGTCGTGGGGGCGCCATGGATCGAGCCCGAGGGGCTCGTGGACGCGCTCAATCGTCTGGAGCTCCGCGGCGTCAGGTTCGAGCCCGTCCGGTTCGCGCCGACGGCCGACCAGTACGCCCAGGTCCAGTGCGGCGGCGTGCGGCTGGTCGTCACCGACCGCAACGCGATCCGGCCGGTGACAGTGGCGCTCGCGCTCGCGCGCGAGCTACGCGTCCGTCACCGGGACGAGTTCAGACCCGAGAACATCCAGAACCTCCTGGTGAACCGGCCGACGATGTGGGCGTTCCTCAGCGGGCAGAGCCTCGACCGGCTCCTCACCTGGGCCGACGCTGACCGAAGCAGCTTCTTGAACCGGCGCGCGTCGTATCTCATGTACAGGTAGTCCCGCGCGGTCTCAGCGTTCGACGACGCGAAGGTTCCGGAGGTCGCTCCGCAGTCGGGCCCGGAGCGTGGCCGGGACAGTCACGACGGACGGGTCACCGTCGCTCACGAACCGCTCCCCAGGGTTCCGCTCGAAGTAGACGAGCCAGTGCCGCAGCTCCTCCTCGAGCGCCTGGATGCGCGGCAGCCTCACCGCGTCCCAGTCCCGCGAGAACGGCGAGGGCGCCGGCCCGCCCGAGACCTGGAGGATCGCGTCGTGGCTGTACGTGACCCCCTTGACCGAGCCCGAGAGCGCCCAGCTCACGTCCTTCGGGTACACGCCGTGAGGCAGCGCGAGCGCGCGGATCTTGTAGTCGGGGACGTGGCGCTGGATCCACTCCTGCGCGCTGGCGATCTGGCCGCGGACGATCGTCTCGTCGTACTTCCCGAGGTTCGCGTGCCAGAGCGTGTGGTTGCCGATCTCGTAGCCCCGGCTCGCGAGGTACTGGAGCTTCCGGCCCTCGTACGCCGGCTGGTTGAAGAGACGGTTCGGCGGGTCCGCGGCGGGCAGCACGAAGAAGACAGCGGCGCGCCCGAAGTCCGGGCGCGCGTCCGCGAACGCCTCGAGGATGCCGACGGCGGACTTCGGGTCGATTTCGGCCGTGCCGTTCGCCTCGAGGTAGCGGAACTGGCCGGGCGACGAGTCGTCGAACGTGAGGACCACGGGCGTCGTGCCGGCGGGAACGGCGATGCGCCCGTCGATCAGGTCGCCGAGGCTGATGAGGCGGTAACCGCGCGCGTAGAGCGTCTCGAGGTCACGCCGGAAGTTCTCGGGCGTGCGCGTCCACCGCGCCTCGGGGTAGTCGATCTTGTGGTACTCGAGGATCATGACGCGGCCGAGCTCGTTCGGCGGGAGCGGCTCGGCGCCGGCGAACGAGGCGACCAGGAGGGCCGCGGTCAGGATCAGCGCGACGACCAGGAGGAGCCTCACTTGGCCGCGAGGCCCTCCTTCTGCCTGAGCGCGGCGCTGGTGTAGTCGTTGCGCGGGTTCCAGAGCATCCAGCCGAGGGCGCCGCCGTCGTCCGCCGCTTTGATCTGCGCGAGGATCTCCGGCACGCCGAAGGGACGATGGTCGAACGCGTAGTCGCGGAAGTCCTGCAGCCACGGCCGCACCCGCACGCGGGTGTGGCCCGAGCGCTTCAGGATCAGCCGCACGGTCTCGAACACCACCTCGTAGGGGTGCTCGACGGGGTTGCGATAGTTCGGGATCCCGCGCTGGTAGCCCGACGGGTAGACCATCGGCGAGATGTAGTCGAGGTGCGGCGTCAGCTCCTCGATGCGCTGGCCGATGTCCGTGTCGTTCCCGTTGAACGCCGTGTAGCCGAAGACGTCGGCGGCGACGAAGGCGCCCATCGCGCCGAGCTCGCGGCGCGCGCGCGCGAGGAACGCGGCGATCGTGGGCAGCCGGGTCTCCTTCGAGTTCGGCTTCGAGTACTGCGCCGCGGCGAGGCGCCCGTCGGTCGGAAAGCGCACGTAGTCGAACTGGATCTCGTCGAATCCCCGCCGCACCGCCTCGCGGGCGATCGCGAGGTTGTAGTCCCAGACCTCCTCGCGGAAGGGGTCGAGCCACGCGAGCTTCTCGTTGTCGATCCACGGCTGTCCCGTCCGCGTGTCGATGACCGCCAGGTCGCGCCGGTGGTTCGCGAGGGCGTTGTCCTTGAAGGTGACGATACGGCCGATCGTGTAGACGCCGCGCGATTTCAGGTCGCTCATGAACGCGTCGAAGTCGCGGAGCGTCGCGGGACCCTGCGCGCCCGCCGCGAGGGCCTCGGGGATCTCGGTGGGGTAGACGATCCAGCCGCGGTCGCCCTTGACGTCGATGACCACCGCGTTCAGCTCGGTGCCCACGACCAGGTCGAGGACCCGGTTGCGGATGACGCGGTCGCTCACGCCGTAGTAGGTCAGGTACGCGGCCTTGATCACCTGCGGCCGGAGCACGACTTCCACGGCGCCCCGGTGCGGCTCGACCGTCGCCTTCTCGAAGCCCGGCATCTTGACGAGGAGCGGCGTTCTCGACGCCGAGCCCTCGAACTTGAACGTGCCGTCAGGCCCCGTCAGGTACTCCTTGCCGTCCAGGACGATGCCAGCGCCCTCGAGCGGCTGGCGGTGGCTGTCCAGAACCTTACCGGTCACCGTCCTTGGCCAGCTCCGGCGCGTCCGCGTCGGCTCGACATGCCCCGTGGGCGTCAGCCGGTCCGTAACCAGGCCCGGGCGGGGCTCGGGCAGGGGCCGCGCCAGGGGCGTCGCGCGAAGGTCGGAGGGGGCCAGGATCAGGTAGCCGGTCGCGATCGCGAGGAGCAGGAGCAGCAGCGCATAGCCGGCGTCGATGAGGTCTTGGCGTCGCCAGCGCGTCAGCTCGTGGAACATGGGGTCGTTCTTCGACACTAGCGCTCGTGTCAACCCCCACCAAGAAAAAACTTTGCGGATACAATTCTGCTCGTGCCGCTACCACGCTTCGGCTGCGAGACCGCGCGGACGCGCGGGCTCCAGATCAACGGCCTCCGCCTGCGCCTCCTCCAGTGGGGCGCGCCTGGTCGCCCCGCGCTCTGCTTCCTGCACGGCGGCGCGGCGCACGCTCACTGGTTCGATCTGGTGGCGCCCGCGTTCGCCGACCGGTTCCACGTGGTCGCGCTCGATCAGCGCGGCCACGGCGAGAGCCAGTGGGCCGAGCCGCCCGCGTACGCCACCGAGGACTTCGCGCGTGACCTCGTCGGCGTCATGGACGCGCTGGGCTGGGAGCGCATGACGGTCGTCGGGCATTCGATGGGCGGCCACAACGCGATGGCGTTCGCGGCGTGGCATCCCGAGCGCGTGAGCCGGCTCGTGATCGTCGACTCCCGGCCCGCGATTCCAGGGGACCGGCTCGACTGGATGCACGCGCGCGGACGTCGCGCGCCGCGCCTGCACCCCGACCCCGACGCGGCGGTCCGCGCGTTCCGTCTCCTCCCGCGCGAGACCGTCGCCGCCGCGGAGGTGCTCGCCCATCTTGCGCGCATGGGATTTGTCGAGCGCGACGGCGGGTGGACGTACCGGTTCGATCCGGCGTGCAACGGCTCCCGGCGTCCTGTCGACGCCTGGCCGCTGCTCGCGCGCATCGTCGCGCCGACCTTGATCGTGCGCGGAGAGCGAAGCCTTGTCTTACCGCGCGAGATGGCCGAGCGGATGCGCGCGGCGATCCCGCTGGCGACGCTCGTCGAGATCCCCGGCGCCTATCATCACCTTGTCCTCGACGACCCCACCGCGTTCGTCCGCGCCCTCGAGGCGTTCCTCGCCCAGTAAGACCCCCCGGGTAGGCATCCCGCTCCGCGCCGACTACACGGGAATGCGTTCGACGCGGACGGCGCAGACTTTGTATTCGGGGATTTTCGACGACGGGTCGAACGCGGAGTTCGTCAAGAAGTTCGCGGCCGACTCCTCGAGCTTCACGAACGGGACGAACACGGCGCCCGGCCGCACCGCCTCGGTGACGCACGCGTGGCCGGTCAGCTCGCCCCGCCGCGAGGCCACACGGATCCGCGCCCCTGTGTCCACGCCGAGCCGCCGCGCATCGCTCGGGTGGATGGCGACCTCGAGGCGCGGTGCCAGCTCCAGGAGCCCCTGGACGCGGCGAGTGAGCGTCCCGCCGTGCCAGTGGTAGAGGAGGCGGCCGGTGTTCAGGACGAACGGGAAGTCGCGGTCGGGAAGCTCCGCGGCCTCGGCGGTCTGGAGCGCCGGGATGAACCGCGCGCGCCCCGTCGGGAACGACTCCGCGTACAGGTACCGCGTGCCCGGATGGTCGGGGGTGGGGCAGGGCCACTGGATGCCGCCCTCGCGGTCGAGACGCGCGTGCGAGAGCCCCGCGAGGAACGGCGTGAGCCGAGCCATCTCGTCGAAGATCTCGCCGGGCCCCGCGTAGTCGAACTGGCCGCCGACGTCCAGCGTGAGGGTTCGCGCCACGCGCTTGGCGAGCTCGCACGTGATCCACCAGTCTGGACGCGCCTCGCCCGGTGCCGGCAGGGCCTGCCGCACGCGCTGGACGCGCCGCTCCGAGTTGGTGTACGTGCCGTCTTTCTCGGCGAACGCGGCAGCCGGCAGGAAGACGTGGGCGCGCTCCGCCGTCTCGTGCATGAAGAGGTCCTGCACGACGAGGAAGTCGAGCTGGTCGATCGCCTTCTCGGCGTGATGGAGGTCCGGCTCCGAGAGGAGCGGGTTCTCGCCGACGACGTACATGGCGCGCGTCGCGCCGTCGAGGCACCCCTCGATCATCTCGGTCACGACGCGCCCCGTCGTGCCCGGGGGCCGGACCCCCCAGCGCGCCTCGAACTTCGCGAGCGTGTCGGGATCGTACGTCTGGTACCCGGGAAGGTTCGTCGGGATGCAGCCGGCGTCGCCGCACCCCTGGACGTTGTTCTGGCCGCGCAGCGGGGAGATGCCGCTGCCGGGAAAGCCCATCTGGCCAGCGACGAGCGACAGGTTCAGGAGCGCGTGGGCGTTGTGGATGCCGTTCGTGTGCTGGGTGATGCCCATGCCCCAGATCAGGCAGGAGCCCGCGAACGGTGGCCGCGCGTACCAGCGCGCGGCTTGCGCGATGTCGCTCGCGGGCACGCCCGTCAGCCGTTCGGCGTACTCGAGCGAGAAGGGCCGAAGCGAGGCTCGCCAGTCCTCAAATCCCGCCGTCCGGGTCCGGACGAAGTCGAGGTTCGCGAGGTCCTCGTCCAGGATGACGCGCGCCATCGCGTT
>Ga0209157_1003524_pt1 | contig 11997 bp, 14 predicted proteins | sample GraSoiAngelo_135_FD_185892 | JGI IMG/M metagenome (GOLD analysis project Ga0209157, IMG submission 185892) | Grasslands soil microbial communities from the Angelo Coastal Reserve, California, USA - 14_0929_05_40cm (SPAdes) (version 2) | ecosystem: Environmental > Terrestrial > Soil > Grasslands ... | reverse complement strand
AGATTAAAACTCAAAGAAATTGACGGGGGCCCGCACAAGCGGTGGAGTATGTGGCTCAATTCGATGCAACGCGAAGAACCTTACCTGGCCTTGACATGCATCTCTAAGCTGGTGAAAGCCAGTGAGTGGGGAAACCCACAATTTGCACAGGTGCTGCATGGCTGTCGTCAGCTCGTGTCGTGAGATGTTGGGTTAAGTCCCGCAACGAGCGCAACCCCTGTGAACTGTTGCCACCCGGTCGTGAGGCCGGAGCACTCTGTTCAGACTGCCCTGTGAAACGGGGAGGAAGGTGGGGACGACGTCAAGTCAGTATGGCCCTTACGGCCAGGGCTGCACACGTACTACAATGCCCAGTACAGAACGATCCAAGACCGCGAGGTGGAGGAAATCTAGTAAAACTGGGCCCAGTTCAGATTGAAGTCTGCAACTCGACTTCATGAAGCCGGAATCGCTAGTAATGGCGCATCAGCTACGGCGCCGTGAATACGTTCCCGGGCCTTGTACACACCGCCCGTCACATCATGGAAGTCGCTTGTAGCCGAAGCCGGCGCGCTAACCCGCAAGGGAGGCAGCCTTCTACGCTATGAGCGGTAACTGGGATGAAGTCGTAACAAGGTAGCCGTAGGGGAACCTGCGGCTGGATCACCTCCTTTCTAAGGAGAAGCGCTGAAGCGCCGCGATGCGAAAATCGAGATTCGAGATTCGTGAAACGGTGCGTCAGCATAGGTCGACGGCTAACTCCGCGGGGTGAATCAATTGATCACTTCCCGGATATGCCGTGAAGACTTTGGAATCGAAAGAAACCAAAGCTCAAAGAAAAGACGGTAACGCACAATTCAGTCTTTGCTGCTGCACATCGACAATGCCGGATGACGATTGCAAGATCGACATCCGGCATTTTGTTTGTCTCATCGCCCTGGTCATTCTGATTCGGTTCGACATAACCCAAAAACGAGATACGATCTCCACCGCAAAACAATCACAGGAGATCAGCCCATGACCGCGAAAGCATTATTTGTCAGACTGGAGGCAAAACCGGGCAAAGAAAACGAAGTCGCGAAATTTCTGCGCGATGGACAGGGTTTGGTGCAACAAGAACCCGCAACAACCGCTTGGTTTGGGATTAAACTTGGCCCGACCACCTTCGCGATCTTCGACGCGTTTCCCGACGAAGCAGGACGCGACGCGCACTTGTCTGGAAAAGTTGCCAAGGCGTTGATGGAAAAAGCGCTCGATCTCCTGGCACAGCCGCCGAAGATCGAGAAGGCAGATGTACTGGCGGATAGATTGCCAGGTTGATCCTCCTGAGGACGTTCTCCGACCTTCGACAAGCGTTTTCAATTCGCAATTCGCGATCTGCAATCTACAATTTGCCACGTTGAATTAACAGCCTCCGGGCTTCAGCTTACGCAAGATCAAACGCCGGGTGTTTTCTGTTATGGATCATACCCTTCAACTTGGATTTCCCCTCTGGATTAGATTGGCCCATTTCTTCAACTTCCTTTTTATCACGTTGCTCATCCGCAGCGGGATCGAGATCATCGGCGCGCACCCAAAGTTTTATTGGCGTGACGACGCATTGCCAGGAAGTGAATGGATCCGCTTCACCCGGAAACGAATCCCCAAAGATCCCAATTGGACCGCAGAGGATGAAATCGAAGCGATGTCGCCATGGACTGCGTTGCCTGGCCACAACAATCTCGGTCTGGGCCGCCACTGGCACTTTTGGGCACTGAATGGCTGGCTGCTGGCTGGCCTGATCTACGTCGTCCTCCTCTTCACGACACCGCAGTGGCGACGACTGGTGCCGACGTCGTGGGAAATCTTTCCGACAGCGTGGCAGGCGATCGTGGCGTATGCCCACTTTCGACTGCCACCGAACGGAAACCCATTCAACGGAATTCAGCAGCTCACTTACTTTTTCGTTATCTTTATTCTATCCCCTTTCCAAATCGTTACCGGCATCATGATGTCACCCGCGCTGGCTGCGCGGTTTCCGTGGTTTCCCCGAATCCTTGGCGGCCGACAAGCCGCCCGCAGTCTGCACTTCATTGGTCTCATCATCTTTGTCGGTTTCATTGTCATCCACGTCATCTTTGTGGTCGCGCATGGGTTCACGCTTGAGATGGCGAAGATTGTGCTCGGCGGCGAATCCCACTCTCATGCCATCGCCGTCACGATCGGATTGATTGGCATCGCTGGAGTGATCGCATTCCATTTTTTAGGAACGTGGTATTCACTCGCCTTTCCGTTCCGAGCGAAAAGATTATTGGAACTCGGCGTCGATCCCTTGCGCAAAACTATAAGCACGTTTCCGCCTATGCGCGGGTTAACGGCCGCCCTCCACGCAATGAGACCTATCAGCGACTCGTGGCATCCAATTTTGCAGAGTGGCGGCTTGAGGTAAGCGGATTAGTCCGAAAAAATTTAGATCTCTCCCTGAATGATCTTCGCCAGATGCCACGCCAAACGCAGACCACGTTGCACTGCTGCATTCAAGGTTGGAGCTATTTCGCGCAGTGGGCCGGCGTGCCCCTATCCGCCATTATGGATAAGTGCGATCTACTGCCGAACGCGCGCTTTCTCGTTTTCTACACATTGGATGAGAAGTGGGAGAAACCGGGTCACGGCTATTACTATGAGGTCATCGACCTGGAAATCGCCCGACTGTCTCAGACCATTCTCGCTTATGAGATGAACCATCAGCCACTACCGATCCCTCACGGCGCGCCACTGCGGTTGCGCGTAGAAAATCAACTAGGCTACAAAATGGCCAAGTGGATCAATCGCCTCGAGTTTGTGGACAGCTTTAAGCACATCGGCGAGGGCCAAGGCGGTTGGCGCGATGATGTTCTCCATTATTATCCTTCCGACGCCGGCATTTGAACCCGATGCCTGATACTAACTTCGGAATTTTGCTTTCTGCAATCTGCCATCTACAATGTTCCATCTTCGATTTTCTGGGGGCATAGCTCAGTTGGTAGAGCGCCAGCTTTGCAAGCTGGAAGTCAGGGGTTCGAATCCCCTTGCCTCCAGTCTTCCCTCGCAGCGGTAGCGGAGAGGGAAAGACTGTCGCGCCATAGCTTCAGCGAAGGCGGACACGTTTAACCTTGCAACGTCAACGCAGCGAGCTACGACTCGGCAAGCCAACGACGAAACATGGCAACGTTCTTCTACATCTATATCTTGCAGAGCGAGCGCGACGAGGACCGATTCTATACCGGCTTGACGGACGACCTGCGTAAACGATTGAGAAAACATAACGAGGGACGAACTCTTCACACCTCGAAATGGCGACCATGGCGATTGAGGGCATATGTCGCGCTTTCCGATCGAGTTCGTGCTGCAAGGTTCGAGCGCTATCTCAAATCAGCCTCTGGCCGGGCATTTACGAAAAAGCATTTACGATCCGGTGCACTAGCGAGAGCGTAATCCCCTTGCCTCCAGTCTTCGCTCGCAGCGCAGGAGAGCGAAGACTTTCGCGCCGTAGCGCTTAGAAGGTGGACATGTGTGTTGTTATACGACGAGAGCGAGCTCCAACTCAGCGCGTACTGTTTGCGGAGACGTTGTTAACATCCGATTTTCGATTTGCGATTTTCGATTGTCGATTTAAGTAATTGCGCGAAACGTGCCACGAACCAATCGAAAATCGGCAATCGACATTCGAAGATTCCGCGGCGCAGCCGCAACCCCGGGCCTGTAGCTCAGTTGGTTAGAGCATGCGCTTGATAAGCGCAGGGTCACTGGTTCGAGCCCAGTCAGGCCCATTTTCATTTTCGATTTGCGATTTCGAATTTTCGATTGAGGAACGGTCGCCGCGGCGATCTGGTGCGGCCTCCTCGCCACAACCAACTTCAGACCGAATTCATCCTTACCGGGGATTTCTGCTTCCGCGCGACCACCAAACAGACTGCCAGCCCGAAAAACGCGCCGCTGATGTCGACCAGCACGTCGTTCAGCGACGCCGTGCGCGATGGTACGAACGATTGATGAAATTCGTCGCTGGCCGCAAAAATTCCGCAGACAAACCAGATCGCCATAAAGAAAACCCACGGCTTCGGACGCAAATTCGTGCCGCGGTACAGTGCACGACGAAGAAGAATCGCAAGAATCGCGTACTCCGTTAGATGCACGCATTTCCGCAGCAGGAAATGAACTTGGATAATCGCTTCCGCAGTGATGTCCGGTTTCAACCAAAGCAGGAGTGGGACAAGAAGACGCGAGGTATGTTCCGCCGACATCAGATCAGTCGAGCCGATGAAAATCACGCCGAGCCAAATCAATAACGGCAGCCAATATTTCAGAAAGCGTTTCATTCTGTAGTGGCAGGCGTGTCGCCTGCGAACTAAATCGATGCAGCCGGCACGGCCGCCGCTACAGTTGTCCAAATCGCATCGTGTCCAAGATCAATCTCACCACTCCCCTCACCTTCGAGCCAATCTTTATGGAACGAATGTGGGGCGGGCGCCGTTTTGAAACCAAGTTCGGCAAAAAACTGCCGCCAAAAATTCGAATCGGCGAATCATGGGAAATTGTCGATCGTCCTGAAGCTCAGAGCGTCGTGCGTGATGGCCCCTTGCGCGGGAAAACGTTGCACGAACTTTGGACCCAACATCGGCAAGAGCTTTTCGGCGGCGTCGCGGATAGCGCGCGGTTTCCGTTGTTGATCAAACTTCTCGATGCCAATCAGAAACTTTCGTTACAAGTGCACCCGACCGAAAAAGTCGCGGCGAAATTAGGGGGCGAGCCAAAAACCGAATCTTGGTATGTCGCCGCGGCTGACCCGGACGCTGGACTTTTTGTTGGACTAAAAGAAGCGATGACGCGCGCGCAATTCGAAGGAGCGCTACGCTCAGGGACAATTTCCGAGCACGTCCACACAATTCGGGTCAAGGCCGGCGACGCAATGTTCCTTCCTGCTGGCCGACTTCATGCGGTTGGTGCGGGCAATCTTCTCGTTGAAATCCAGCAAAACAGTGACACCACGTATCGCGTTTACGATTGGGACTACGTCGACGAGAAAGGTAAGCCGCGACAGTTGCATGTCGATCAAGCGCTCGAGTGCATCGACTTCAGCGATTGCAAGCCGCAATTGCTCCAGCCAAAAGGCGAGCTGCTGCTAAAACGTGCACTGTTCGAAATTCAAAAATGGACTCTCGATTCGCCACGCGAAGTCGCGCCGCGCGGTCAGTTTGCGATCGTTTGCTGCCTGAGCAACTCGATCCGATGCGCCGAGGTCGATCTTGTGCCCGGTGAATTTTTTCTCGTCCCGGCTCAGTTGCGGGATCGACAACTAAAACCGCTTGGCGCGCAAACAAGTCTCTTGCGCGTGACGATTCCGCTGCCCGCATTTCTTAGCTGTAGCGGCGCTCTGTGAGCGTCGCATTATTTCAGTGGCGGCCATAGACTGCCGCTACAGGATTAAGCTTCAATCCAAACGCGCCGGATAATTTCGCGATTTCTCACCGGAATCGCGTTCGTTTTTTGCAACTCACTTTTTTCGTTCCCAGTCGAGACAAGAAAAGTGCCGGCTCCGCACAATGAAAAGCAGAGCAGAACGATCGCGATCTTTGCCATCCAGCTCATGAGATTCCAAGCTTCACCCGGAAGGTTGGCCTAAGCGTCGCAGGTAAGTAAAGCTGTAAATACCGGTGCTATGGCCATCGGCCCACCGCGGCTGCAAAGCGTAACCGCCCACCAGATCGAACCCGATAAGCTGAAAACTTTTGTCGGTGTAAGTCACGTGTGGACGCGAGACGCTGCCCAGCACATCCGGTTCACCACCACACGCTGCGCACGGACACGCGCGACGCAACATTTCGAGTTTCAAAAACGATTCGGTGCCGTCGTTCCACGCAATGGCGAGCTCGTCTCCGATTTGTTGGATGTTGTTAGGCTCCAAACGCATGATGTCTCATCCGCGTTTTGGCCGCATCCGTTCGCCAAAAATCGCCGTGCCGACGCGCACCAGCGTCGCGCCCTCCTCGACCGCGACCGGGAAATCATTCGTCATACCCATCGAAAGATGGGGAAGCGTTACATCAAATTGCTTTTCGAGCGCGTCACGCAGATCGCGCAGTTGCACAAAGAATTTCCGCGATGCTTCTGCTTCCTCCGCGAGCGGTGGGATCGTCATCAGTCCTTCGATTGTGAGACGCGGAAGCGCGAGCAGCAATTCCATTTCTGCGCGCAGAGTTTCAGGTTTGAATCCGAATTTACTCCCCTCACCCGCCACGTTCACTTCCAAGAGCACACGTGGATGCAGTCCTTCTTCCTCGGCGATGCGATTTATCTCTTGCGCCAGCACGAGCGAATCCACGCTGTGAATCATTTCGAACAGCGGAAGCGCGTGGCGGATCTTGTTTTTCTGGAGATGACCGACGAAATGCCAGTGAATTGCGGACGGCAATTCTGGAATCTTCACCCGTGCTTCCTGAACACGACTTTCGCCAAATAATGACTGCCCGGCCTCGTGAGCCTCGCGTACTCTCTCGGCGGGATGTGTCTTCGAGATCGCGACAAGTTCGATTTCGTCGACGTCGCGTCCAATCTTCGTCGCGGCCCGCGCGATTTGCTCACGAACGCGTTCGAGATTTGCGGCGAGATCTTCCATGGGTTTCGCGGGAATTGAAACTAGCAGAGCTTTCGGCCAGAATGCAAAACCGCGAAAGTTTTGAAATTGCGATCCTAAACAGCGCTCGCTAAACCATCGGCATCCAGCACCGCCTTAGTAACCTCGCTTGTTCGTTTTCGATCTTAACTGCGCTGCTCACCGCAGCGCCCGTCTCTTCCAGTCATTCTGAAGAAACGATTCCAAGACTCAATTACGAAGCGGTGCCCGATTTCTTTCAACTTCCTGCGGGTGAGAATTTCGTCGAAGTCGCTGGGGTGACCGTCAATTCCAAGGGGCATATTTTCGTGTTTCATCGCGGCAAACATCCGTTGATGGAATTCGATGCATCGGGAAAATTCATCCGCAGCATTGCGGACGATCTCTTTGTCACTGCCCATATGGTGCGTGTCGACGCCGAGGACAATATCTGGACCACAGACGTCGGCGCGCACGTTGTTTTGAAGCTCAGTCCAGAAGGTCGCGTGTTGCTATCGTTAGGCCGAATGCGGATACCGGGCGATGACGTCCTTCACTTCAATCAGCCTACTGATGTTGCCTTCGATCGCGAAGGAAATATCTACGTCGCAGATGGCAAGGGCAATTCGCGAGTGTTGAAGTTCAACAAATATGGCAATCTGCCGCTTGCCTGGGGGATGAAAGGCGATGGCCCCGGACAATTCGATCTTCCACACTCCGTCGCGATCGATGACGATCCGGTTTACGTGGCCGATCGCGAGGACGCGCGTATCCAGATTTTCGACCTGAATGGCCGCTTATCTCCGTGAATGGAAATTAGGCCACCCGTATGGCCTCTTCATTACGCCTGATCATTTCATCTACATGGCTGACGCAATTGCTGGCCGAATTCTGAAGATCAACCGTGAAGGCAAGATTGTCGGCGTTTTGGATGGACCGCCGCCGGACAAGGGCAGGCATTTCGATCCGCACTTGATTGCTGTGGACAAAGACAATTCCATTTTTACCGCGGAAGTAATGCCGTGGCGCGCTCAAAAATTTCGGCTGAAATGAAAACAAAGTTCCCGTCTGGCTAATTTGTATTGTCTGCTCTCCTCAGCGGCAAAATGCTTGGAGCGACATCTTATGAAAATCGCAGTCCTCGGTAGCGGAATGGTTGGCAATGCGCTTGCCACAAAACTCGTTAACGTCGGCCATCAAGTCATGATGGGATCGCGCACCTCCGACAGTAAACCAGCGCAAAAATGGCAAACCGCCGCTGGCAAAGGCACGCAAATCGGCACGTTCGCGGAGGCAGCTGCGTTCGGCGAATTGGTTTTGAATTGCACGAATGGCGCAAATTCGATTGTCGCCCTTCGTCAGGCCGGTGAAGCAAAGTTGTGCGGCAAAATTTTGATCGATGTCGCGAACCCATTAGATATGTCGCAAAAGCCGCCCACGCTGACAATTTGTAATACCGACTCGCTCGGCGAACAGATTCAGCGCGAGTTTCTTGAGACGAAAGTCGTCAAAGCGCTCAATACGGTGAATTGCGAAGTAATGGTCAATCCTGAGCTCGCGCCAGGCGATCATAATCTATTCATCTGCGGCAACGATACGGCGGCGAAAGCAAAGGTGTCGGAGTTCATCGCGCGAAACTTCGGCTGGAAACGCGATAACATTGTCGACCTTGGCGACATTTCCGCGGCCCGCGGAACGGAAATGTATTTGCCGCTTTGGTTACGGCTCTGGGGCGTCGTCGGCTCACCGCATTTCAACATCCGCGTGATTCACGAATGACGTTTGCTGCAGCAATTCCATCATTTGCTTGGCGAGCTTCGGGCCGATGCCGGCTTCTTCGTGTTTGAAATACACAAACGCGTCACTCCAGCGGTTGTTTTGCTCGCGAACGAATTTCGCCCAGCGTTCGATGTCGATCTTTTCGTAATCCTCGCGCCTGAGACGCAGATAACCGTAATCGGCAGTCGCTGCCGTTGGCGTCGCCGTGTTCTCCGTCTCAGCGATGCAGAGCGCGATGTTCCGCGACTTGAGCACTCCGAAAATTTCGTCGTCGAACCACGATTCGTGACGGAATTCGAACGCCGCGCGCAAGTCCGGGAATTCGCGGAGGAATGAGCTCAGCACATCGGCATCTTTTTTGAACGTGGGCGGCAGCTGAAACAAAACCGGCCCGAGTCGCTCGCCGAGGCCAGTCACCACTTTGCAAAAATAATCGAGCGTATCTGCGCAATCGCGCAGCTTCGACCAATGCGTGATTTTTTGCGGTGCTTTCAGCGCAAAACGAAAATTTCCCGGAGTCAGCTGTTTCCAATTGTCGATCGTTTTCGGGGCTGGAATGCGATGGAACGTGTAGTTGATCTCCGTCGTTAAAAGTCGCTCAGCGTAAAATGGCAGCATTTTCCTCGCCGCCAAATCTTCGGGATAAAAATTCCCTTTCCACTCTGTGTACTGAAAACCTGACGTGCCGATCCAGAATTTCATGTGATCCGCTCAGGCCAAGATTCGCAGAGCGAGGGATCTCCGCAAGCGTCGTAAAAAGGCTCGTCAAGACATCCGTCCGACAACGCGCATGCGAATTGAATATGGCGGCAAGCTCTTCGCCGGCCAAAATGAACCGGAACACGGGAGGCTTGTTGCCATCGCAACATAAACAAGAAAGGGAAATCATGAAAAAAATGCTTTTAAGCATGGCATTGGCAGTTGTGGCCCCATTTGCATGGGCGCAGGTCTCGGAGACCACCACAACGACGACCACGACTGAAGGCAGCGGCACGATCACGGAGTACACTCCGGGGAGTGCAATCGTACTCAGGGAAAGTAGCGGACCGCGGACGTACCGCTTCGGCAAGACGGTCACTTATGTGACGCGGAGCGGCAAGGTCTTGGATGAAGACACGGTGAGAACAAGAGTTAAAATAGGTGTTCCAGTCCGGGTTCACTACGTCGGAACAGGCGACAACATGATGGTTGATCGCGTGATTATCGACGAGGATTAAGAGCCAAAAGAGCTAAGCTCGTTTGTCTCCATCGCGCCTTTCTGTTCTGCCTTCTCGGGTGGAACAGCAAAGGCGCGTTTTGTTTAAGTTTACGGACGATGTGCTCCACAGCCGGGCCGAATGGCTGCTACGATCAATTTTTGGGTGAACGCTGTTCTTCGCTTCGCAGTTGTCGCCGCGTTAATTTCCAGCGCGATCCTTCCGGCGGCGGCGAAAAAGAAGGCTACTCGCGAGAGAACTCCAAGTGACGCGGAGATCGAAGCTGCCACTCGTCTGCAAATCTTTCTTTATCGCGCGAACTTTAGTCCCGGCAATCTCAATGGACACTATGGTGATTTCACTTGGAAGGCGCTCGCGCTCTACCGGATTTCTCGCGGAGAACAACCGCAACAGCCACCCCCGCAGGTCAAGTCGAAAGGCAACATCGCGCCTGACATCAATGGTCTCGATCTTGCCAGCGTAGACCCAGTGTTCATTACCTACACGGTTACCGATGCCGATCTACAGAGCGTCGGTCCTTCGCCAAGCGGCGTGGCAGCGCAGGCCAAGCTAAAGTTTTTGCCTTACCACGACGCCGCTGAAGCCATCGCAGAGAAGTTTCACAGCGAGGTCCATTTGCTGGAGCAACTCAATCCGGGCAAGATGAAAACGATCAAGGCTGGTGATCAGATCATGGTCCCGAATGTCGACCCGTTTGAGCTTGCTTCGGTTAAGGACATCAAACCTGGCAGCGATATCGCGCCGCAGGCCGCAAATGATATAGAAGACCAACCCGACTCCCAAAAAGGAAACGAAGACGCAAGCAAAGGAGCCAACACCGGCCAATCCGCTGCGCCGCCTATCGCCGTGAAAATCGACACCAAAACCAATATGCTTGAAGTGCACGAAGGCGATAAGCTCATCGCTGCATATCCAGTCACCATCGGTTCGGCTCACACTGCGTCGCCTATCGGCGAGTGGAAAGTGAGCAGGATCACGAAGATGCCGACTTTTCGTTACGACAAGGAAATGCTCCAACACGGTAAACGCAGCGGCAATTTCCACCTGCTTCCACCCGGTCCGAACAATCCGGTCGGGGTGATGTGGATCGCACTCAACAAAAAAGGAATCGGCATTCACGGCACCAACAGTCCCGATTCGATTGGTCGTGCCGCCAGCCATGGCTGCATTCGTCTTGCCAACTGGGACGTCGTCCGGCTCGCGACAAAAATAAGGCCCGGCGAAACTGTCTCCATCCGCTAGAGTGGCGATAATGAGTGAAAGGCTCACGTCTCACGCATTAAAGGTCCTGCACGAGTGGGTCCGATCGGAAAGCTTGCGAAAACATTGCTACGCGGTAGCTGATTCAATGCGTTACTTCGCGCAATTACGGGGCGCAGATGCGGACTTGTGGGAGACGGTCGGCCTGTTACACGACATGGATTATGAACGCCATCCAAATCTTGAACACAGCCCGACTGAAGGGCATCCGTTCGTCGGCGTGGCATGGCTACGCGAGCACAGCTGGGGTGAAGAAATTTGCCGCGCGATTCTTTCACACGCAGATTACGCGAACGTCGCTCGTGAGACGCCGCTCGAGAAAACTCTCTACGCCGTCGATGAACTAAGCAGCTTTGTCATCGCCGTTGCGCTCGTTCGCCCCACGAAAAGCATCCACGATGTCGATGTTGCTGCGGTAAAAAAGAAGATGAAAGACAAAGCATTCGCGCGCGCCGTTAATCGCGATGACATCGTCCGCGGCGCGGCCGAGCTGGGCATGCCGTTCGACGATGTGATTGCCGAGGTCATCAACGCGCTCAAGTCAGACGCTGATCGGCTGGGACTGGTGGGAACCGCGTAGACAGACCGAAATGCTACACGCACAACTACAGTTTTTCTGCAACAATCTCCAGTACGAGCGGCGTGATCATTAACCAATTTGGATTCGCTTCTGCACTGGCTAGATCGGCGCGTACTTTGTCTGCGAATTTTTGGTCGATTCGTCCCATCTCGATGAGCCGGGGGAGGTAAATCTCAATAAACGTTGCTGGCCATTGCCACATATAGTCATTCGGGCGGATGCAAAATATGTGCGGCGCGGCCGAGCGAATGGCAAAATCATTCTCCGAGAGCAGTGCCGGCAGGTCGGCGGCACCATCCGGTTCACCGCCCGATTCACGCCACGTTTGAATCACGTGCTGCCTGAATCGCTCCTGATTCGGCAGACGCGGAACGAAGCGCCACGTCTCATAATGACCGTATTCGTGGAAGATAGCGATGCTGCCTTTTCGCATCACGCCAGCCAGCTTCTTGACCAATACGGCAGGATCGCTGACAAACGACACGACCCATCGGCACCACGAGAAATCGTAATCTCCTCTTGGCAGATCATCCGTCATCAAATCCAGCTCGTGGATCTTGATGTTCGTGAGC
>Ga0209157_1003518_pt1 | contig 12017 bp, 6 predicted proteins | sample GraSoiAngelo_135_FD_185892 | JGI IMG/M metagenome (GOLD analysis project Ga0209157, IMG submission 185892) | Grasslands soil microbial communities from the Angelo Coastal Reserve, California, USA - 14_0929_05_40cm (SPAdes) (version 2) | ecosystem: Environmental > Terrestrial > Soil > Grasslands ... | reverse complement strand
GTCCCCGTCCGGGCCGGCCGGAGCGAGGGCGAGCCTTACGGCAAAGAGATAGAGACCGAACACGGCGAAGAACAGGGTCAGGAAGGGAATCGTCCGGCCGGGACCGGGCCGCGCCCTAAGCATGGCGAGAAGGCCGCCCTCGATTCCTACGCCGAGGACGAACAGACGGGAGAGGGACCGCTGCAAGGCCCGGGCATCGTAGCAGAGACACTCACGGCCCACAAGTGAGGTGCTCCGCGTGACCGTCGTCGAAGGTGCTGTCGTCGCGGCCTACTATGCGACGCTCCTGGTGCTGGCGATCTACGGCCTGCACCGATACTATCTCCTGCACCTCTTCTACAGGCACCGGGGAGACGGCCCGGGCGCGGCCGCGCGGCTCGATCCTCTGCCGCACGTGACCGTCCAGCTCCCGGTCTACAACGAGCGCTACGTCGTCGAGCGGCTCATCCGGGCCGCCTGCGCCCTGGACTACCCGGCCGGCCGCCTGGAGATCCAGGTGCTCGACGATTCGACCGACGACACGTCCCGTCTCGCCTCCGCGGCGGTCGAGGCGATGCGCCGCCTCGGGCACGACGTCGTGCACCTGCGCCGCGGGACGCGGGAAGGATTCAAGGCCGGGGCGCTGTCGTACGGGCTGGCCCGGGCGAAGGGCGAGCTCGTCGCCGTGTTCGACGCCGATTTCGTGCCGCCGTCTCCGTTCCTCCTCGACCTCGTGCATCACTTCAGCGACCCGCGCGTCGGGATGGTGCAGGCGCGCTGGGGCCACCTCAATCGCGAGTACTCGGTTTTGACCCGCATCCAGTCGATCTGCCTGGACGGCCACTTCGTCATCGAGCATGCCGCCCGGCACCGCGCCGGCCGCTTCTTCAACTTCAACGGCACCGCCGGAATCTGGAGGCGGGCCTGCATCGAGTCGGCGGGAGGCTGGCAGGCGGACACCCTGACCGAGGATCTCGACCTGTCGTACCGCGCGCAGCTCCTGGGCTGGGAGTTCGTGTTCCTGCCGGATATCGTCGCCCCGGCCGAGCTGCCGGCCGACAACGACGCCTTCAAGACCCAGCAGCACCGCTGGACCCTGGGATCGATCCAGACGGCCCGCAAGATCCTGCCATTGCTCTTAAGGTCGCGACTGCCGCGAAAGGTGAAGGTGGAGGCATTCTTCCACCTCACCAACAACAGCGCCTACGCCCTCATGGTCCTGCTGGGAATCCTGATCGTACCCGCCATGCTCGCCCGCCGCGCGCTGGGCCTGGACGGGCTCACGTACCTCGACTTGCCTCTCTTCTTCCTGTCCACTCTGTCGGTCTCGACCTTCTACATCTGCTCGCAGCGCGAGGTGCGCCAGGACTGGCTGGCCAGCCTCGTCTACCTGCCTTTCCTGATGTCCCTCGGGATCGGACTAAGCCTGAACAACGCCCGCGCCGTGTGCGGCGCCTTTTCGGGGAGGAGGGTGGAATTCCTCCGCACTCCGAAGCACCGCCTGGAGGGAACCGGCGGGGATTGGTCGCGCTCCTCCTATCGCGGCTCGGGCCGCCGCGTGTGGACGGCCGCGGAAATGCTCCTGGGTATTTATTTCACCGGCGCGAGCGCTTACGCCATCATCGCCGGGAATGAAGCCATGCTCCCCTTCTTCCTTCTGTTCCAGATGGGGTACCTCTACACCTCCTTCCTGTCCCTGGCGCAGGCCCTGCGCCGCCGCCTCGAGCCCGGCCTCATCTTTCGGGCATTTCGAGAACGTGAGAAAAAACGCCTTGACGCGGACCCCGGCGCGGCGTAGATGAGTGCGCGACGCGAATCATTTCTAACCCGTCATTTGCTGATCGGCCATCGCCTCCCCCCGACGGATCCGGTTGCAGCCCAGAGGAGGGTCTGTGCCGCCGCTGCGGGCCGCTGCTCTTGCCGCCGGCGCTCTGCTCGTGCTCGACGCCGCGGCCGCCTCTCCCCTGGCGCCGGGGCCCACGACCTGCGCGCTGGAGCTTTCGGCCCGCGACGCATCCGGCAATACCGTGCTGCAAACGGTCGCGTACGCCCTCGACCGTCCCGGGCTGGTCCTGGCGCCCCTGTCCCCGGCGGCGCGCCTGCGGCCACGCTGGCAGCGCCTGCAGACGACCCCCGATCCCGCCCTGTTGGGGCCGGGCGCGGGGCGCGCCCCGATCGAGGTGACCGAGGTCCTGCTCCAGGACCCGAGCCGCGACCTGGTCCTCCTGCGCGCCCCGGGGCTTGCGGCCTGCAACGCGGGATGGGAGGGGACGGGCGACGGCCGGCCCGACGGCGCCGAGGCGGCGCCGCCCGCCCGGGCCGAGGGCGAGGCGCTGATCGGCATCCGCAATCGCGACGGGTATCGCCCGCGCGTCTTCCAGGCACGTCTCGACCAGATGATCGCCACGGGCGCCGGTCCGATGCTCCTCAAGATTCGCATCCCGGACGGCGGGGGTGCCGCCTCCGGCTTCGTCCTGGATCGACACCAGCACCTGATCGGATCCATCCTGCCGCCTCCCCCCGGCGGTGATCGATTGTTCGCCTGCGCCGTGCCGATCGATCGCCGCGGGCTCGATCTGGCCGCGTCCGGCGCCGGCCGCCCGGTGTCGGACGCGCTGGCGGCGCCGTCCGTGGAGGAAGTCTCGCGCACCCCCGCCGGCCTCTGGGCCCAGGCGCTCCTCCTGACGCGCGACGACCAGACGGACCAGGCGTTGCGCCTCCTGGACGCCGTCGCGACCTTGACCGGAGAATCCGATCTCCTGCTGATGGAACGCGGCGTCCGCCGCTTCCGCATCGGCCGGACCGACTCCGCCATCGAGGATTTCGCGCGCGCCGCGCAGTTCAACCCGCGCCGGCAGCTCGCGCGCTTCAACCTCGGCGTCGCTCTGGGCAGCGCCGGCCGCTATCCGGAGGCGATCGAGGCGTTCAGGCGCGCCCTCGAGATCGATCCGCGGCACGCGCAGACGCATTACCAGCTCGCCTTAGCCCTGATGGCCGCGCACCAGGCCGACCGGGCACGCGAGGAGTGCGACAGCCTCGAGCGGATTGATCCGGCGCTCGCCCGCGATTTGCGCACGGCCCTCGTATTCTGAGCGGGTCCCCCGGGGTCAGTGGAATCCCGGGACGGCCGATCACGATCCCGTAACGCCCCTCCGATAATTCCCGCGTCCGGCTTGCGTTCCATGACTCGGACCTTATATTGCGAATGCGTGATTCCCGAGGCCTGCACGTCGCCCGGCGGATCAGGCCCAGAGCGCCGCTTCTCGGTGACGACGTCGAGTGGCGGCGTCGACAAGATCGGGAGGATCGAGGATGAAAAGGAGCGTTCTTTCGTGCGCGGCGCGGCTCTGTGTGCTCCTGGCCACGGTCACGCCCATCCTGGCCCAGGAGCTGACCACCGGGACCATCGCCGGCAAGGTCGTCGATCCCACGGGGCGGGGCATTCCCGGCGCCGTGATCATCGCGACGTCCCAGTTCGGGACCCGCACCGCCGAGACCGACGCGGGTGGCGGCTACATCCTGCCGTTCCTGAGGCCCGCCACCTACACGGTGCGCGCCGAGGCGCCGGGCGGGTTCACCACCGTCATCCGCAATGACGTGACGGTCGGGCTGAGCCAGAAGACGAATCTCGATTTCACCCTCGAGCCGGGCAAGACCGAGACGATCACGGTCAGCGGCCAGGCGCCGCTGGTGGACGTGACCTCGACCTCGACGAGCACGAACATCAAGTACAAAGACTTCGCGGACGCCGTCCCGATCGGCCGCGCCTTCACCGACACGTACGCCGTGGCGGCGGGTGTGGTCAGCGGGCTCGGCACCGGAGACGGCAACTACTCGATCAGCGGTGCCTCGGGATTGGAGAACGCCTACCTGATCGACGGCGTCAACATCACCAACACGGGCTTCGGCGGCATCGGCGCCTACAACATCAACTACGGCTCGCTTGGCACCGGCGTCACCAGCGAGTTCCTCGACGAGGTGCAGATCAAGACCGGCGGCTTCGAGGCCGAGTACGGCCAGGCGCTCGGCGGCATCATCAACACGATCGTCAAGTCGGGCACCAACGACTTCAAGGGAAGCGTGTCCTGGTATTCGAGCCCGAGCAGCCTGCAATCGTCGCGGCAGCTCATCAAGCTGGACGGCGGGGCGTCCAACCGCGTCAACGAGGACGTGCAGGACTTCGCGTTCTCGGTGGGCGGGCCGTTCGTCAAAGACAAGCTCTTCTACTTCTTCGCCTTCAACCCGGTCCTGACGACGCACCGGGTGACGGCCCAGGCCCTGACGGACCCGGCTTTCACGGCCGCGAGTGCCGGAGTGTCCGTATTCGACGAGACGGCGCCGACCGGCTTCGACGCCCCCACCGCCCTGGCCTTCCCATCGGCGGGCCGCGAGTTCGACCGGAAGCGGACCTCCAACAACTACGCCGGCAAGATCAACTGGCAGGTATCGCCCAAGCAGCAGATCGAGTTCTCCTTTTTCGGCGACCCGTCCACGGGCAAGACCGGCCCGCAGCGCGGCACCGCCGTGCAGTATGGCGACTTCGCGTCCGGCGGCGGCGACAGCGAGATCAAGTACGGCTCCGACAACCAGACGCTGAAGTGGAGCGCCGTGTTCACTCCGCGCTTCTTCATGGAGGCGCAGATCGGCCACCACGCCGGCAAATTCCGCGAGACCTCGGCGCTCGACCAGTACTCCTACACCGACCTCCGGAACACCCTGGAGTTTTTCCGCGGTGCCGACAGCTACGACCCGGGCGGCGGCCCGCCTTTCGTGCCCCTGGCCCTTGAGCCCGTCACCGAGCGCCGCGGCGGCATCGGTTTCATCTCCAACCAGGACGACAAGGACACGGCGTACTCGGTGAAGATGACCAACGTCTTCGGGAAGCACGAGCTGAAGTACGGCGTGCAGTACGACGACATCTCCTACAGGGACACCGCGACCTACACCGGACCGTCGTTCGACGTCCAGCTCCCGGTCAGCGACCCGCTCACCGGAGCGCCGGTCGACGCCGACGCCAACGGCTTTCAGGACACGGTGAACGTGCCGACCCGCGGCGGCGGCCTGGTGAACGTGCGCAATGGCATCGGCACCGACGTGGCCGTGGCCTACGACAGCGCCAACCGATTCCGCGTCACCCGGGCGCGCCTGGGACCCGAGCTGCCGCCGACCAAGGCGACCGAGATGGGCGGGTTCGTGCAGGACACCTGGCAAATTCTTCCGCGCGTCACTTTCAAAGCCGGTGTACGGCTGTCCACCGAGTCGGTCGAGGGCGCCGGGTCCTTCACCCTGCCGTTCGCGACGCAAAACATCACTCTCTTCGGCGTGACCAACCGGATCTTCACGCCCGGGACCTCGACGTATACCCCCGACTCCTATGTGTTCGCGGGCAACCTGGCGCCGCGCCTCGGCGTCACCTGGGACGTTCTCGGCAACGGCAAGAGCCGCGCGTACATGAACTGGGGCCGATATTTCGAGAGAGTGCCGAACGACCTGGCGATCCGCGCCCTGAGCAACGAGGTCGGGATCAGCCGCCAGGAGTTCAGCGACCGCGATCTCACCACGCCGCGCCTGTCGCCTAACGGCCCGACCACCTGCAGCGATGGCGCCGGCGGCACCAACTCCTGCACGCCTCTGGTGGGCGTGTTGAGCCAGGGAGTCGACAAGACCAACGTCGTCGGCGGCACCAAGCTGCCTTACGAGGACGAGCTGTCGGCGGGCTTTGCCTTCGAGTTGACGCCGAACTCCTCGTTCGAGGTGCGGACGATCTATAGGACCCAGGGTCGCGCCCTGGAGGATGTCCAGGTCAACGCCATCGAGCAGATCCAGAATTTCTACTATGGCTACTCGTACGGATATCCCTACGATCCGTTCGGCGGCAGTAGCGGGACACCCCAGAGCACCTCCTTCCCGGCCGCCACGTTCGGCTCGTACGAGCTGGCAAACCCGGGCACCAAGAACGTGCCCAAGGGGGGTCTGTTCACCTTCCCGAAGCCGAACCGCCGGTACAAGTCGCTGGAATTCATCTACACGAAGCGGTTCTCGGACAACTGGTCGGTGTACGCCAATTACCGCTTCTCCCGCCTCATCGGAAATTACGAGGGTCTGTTCCGCAACGACAACGGCCAGAGCGACCCGAACATCACTTCGCTGTATGACTTCCCGAACTCGCCCCTGATGTCGGGCCAGTTCACCTCGGGACCGTTGCCGGCGGACGTGTCGCATGTGCTGCACGTCTACCCGTCGTACCAGTTCGCGAACAAGCTGCGCCTGGGCGCCAACTTCTCCTGGGCCTCGGGCGTGCCGCGCACCTCGATGCTGGCCCACCCGAGCTATCAGAACTCGGGCGAGATTCCGGGGATCAACCCGACGTACGCCTACTGGGCCGATCCGGGTAATAGCGGCAATCCGGCGAACTTCGTCCTGCGCAAGACGAAGAGCCTGGGCGCGGCGCTGGCCGACCCCGAATCCGGGCCGTTCGGCGGCGGGCCGTTCCTGTTCTCGTACGACCCGGTCAAGAGAGGCAACCTCGGGAGGACGCCGGACCTCGTGACGCTCGACCTGCACGGCGACTACCCGATCCAGTTCGGCAAGACGAAGCTGTCGGTGATGCTGGACGTGTTCAACGTCTTCCAGAGCCAGGAAGCGACCCTCTATGATGACAACGTCGAGCTGACGGCCGGCGTCACCGATCCGGACTTTCTGAAGCCGGTCCAGTACCAGGCACCTCGACAGTGGCGCCTGGCGGCGCGCTGGGAATTCTAGGGACTCGTCGCATCTCGGAACCTCCGACTTCGGGCGGCCCCCGCGAGGGGGCCGCTGTTTTTTTCAGGGGCGGCGCCGCGGCGTCGTGCCCTCGTCGCCCTGCCCCCGTCTCTCTTATACTCGGGACGTGAAGTCCGATCGCAGGCTCCCGACCCCGCCATCCTCGGTGCCGCCTCCGCGCAGCCGCGCCCTGTCGCGCCGCGGCGTCATCGTCCTCGCCGCTCTCGTCACCGTGACGGCGGTCCTGGCTGTCGGTTCCGTGGTGCGGGTGCCGGAAGGGATGGTCGCCGTATGCGGCGGGGCGTTGCGTGGTGCCGGCCTCCACCTCAGGCGGCCGTTCGCATCGGTCACGCTCATGGCGCAGAGCGGCCGTCTGGATGGCGTGACCATCGACAGGGCCACCGAGGAAGGCGCCACCGTTCGCATCCGATTGTCGTTCGCGTACGCGCTCCTGCCCGAAGCGGTGGCCGCGCGGGAGGGGGAAATCCGGTCATCCGGCCTGCGTGGGGTCGTGGCGCGCGCCGCCGGGGCGGCGATCGACCAGGTGCCGCTGGCGGCCCTCCTGCCGGCCGACCCGGCGCAGGGTAGCGCTCCTCTGCCGCGAACGGCGTGCGAGGCGATCGTCAGGGAGTTGCGCGACTCCGGGATCGAGCCGATCAACCTGGTCGCCCGGATCGGGTCGCCGGGCTCTTTCGCCGAGGCGGCGCCGGCTCTCAAGGCCGAGGCAACCGGGCTTCGGGTCCTGCTCATCGGTCTCGACGGCGCCGACTGGGACACCATCGGTCCCCTGATGGAGGCCGGCCGGCTGCCTCACTTGAAGGGCCTGATCGAGGACGGGGCCTACGGCCCGCTGCGTTCATACGACCCGATGATCTCCCCTCTCCTGTGGACGACGATGGTCACGGGGGTCGGCCCGGACATCCACGGTGTCGCCGATTTCCAGGCGATCGATGAGACGTCCGGCCGCCGCGTGCCGATCACCAGCCGGTTCCGGCGCGTCAAGGCGCTGTGGAACATTCTGGGCGATGCCTCGAGGACCAGCGCCTTCGTCGCCTGGTGGGCGTCGTACCCCGCCGAGAAGGTGGACGGCTTCCAGGTCTCGAACCTCGTGGTGTTCCAGACGCTGCGCCCCCGACCGCCCGCAAACCCGGTGCCGGGAGGTCTCACCTACCCGCCGGAGTACTTCGAGCACATCCTTCCGTCCCTGCGCACCGCCTCGGACCTGACGTACGAGGAGATCACATCCGTCCTGCACATCGGCCGCGCCGAGTTCGAGGCCGCGCAGGAGGACGTCCTGAAGCCCGCGACGTCCGACGACGAGAAGGAGAACCGGCGGCTCGCGCAGCGCCCCGTGCCGCTGACCATCTCGATTCTCGCCGGCTCGAAGAATTACGCGACCATCGCCTCGGATCTCGTGGCGCGGCGCCTTGACCTGACGGCGGTGTACTTCGAGGGGATCGACATGATGGGGCATCGTTTCCAGCACTGCATGCCGCCGCGCATGGCGATCTGTCCGGAGGAGGACTACCGCCGCTACAGGGACGCCGTCACCGGGTTCTACGTCAAGCAGGACGGCTTAATCGGCCGCATCGTGCAGTCGGCCGGTCCGGGAACGACCGTCATGATCGTTTCGGACCACGGCTTCAAGACCGGCGCAGGCCGGCCGCTCGACGTCCTGCCGTTCACCACCGAGCAGCCTGTCGAGTGGCACCGCGAGGACGGCATCTTCATCCTGAGCGGCCCGGGCGCCCGGCGCGGTCGTCTCGCGCCGCGCGCGACTCTCTTCGACATCATGCCGACGCTCCTCTACCTTCTCGGGCTTCCCGCCTCGGAGGAGATGCCGGGGCGCGTCCTGATCGAGGCGATCGACCCCGCGTTCGCCTCCGCCCACCCGGCGCGCACCATCCCGTCGTACGAGCGGGTCGGCGCGCCGCGCGAGACGACCGTCGTGGCCTCGAGCCCCGGCGCGCGCGAGGCGGAGGAGGAGTTGCTCGCGAATTTGCGCGCCCTCGGCTACATCGGCGGCGATCCCGCGGGCGGCGCGCACGCCGGCGTGCCGGAGGCGGAGGCGGCCACGGGCCCACCGACGACCCCGGCCGGCATGAGCCCGCCGCCGGACGGCGCCGCCACGCACACGGTCGCGCCCGGCCCCGGCGCCGAGACGCAGGTCTTCTATCACCGCAACCTCGCGACCTACTTCTTGAAGCGGCGCGACTATGGCCAGGCCGTCGAGCAGCTTCGCCTGGCCAATGAACGCCAGAAGCTTCCCAAGAACTACCAGCTCCTCTCCGAGGCCTATCTCGGGCTGGGCAAGGAAGACCTGGCGCTCGCGGCGCTGGAAGAAGGGCTGCGCACGATGGAGGCGATGGACCCGGAGTCGGTCCTGTGGATGGTGCAGCTCGCCCTGTCGCGCAAGGGCGGCCGCGACATGGCCACCGACATCGCGCGGCGCTGGGCCGGGCGCACGGCGAAGAAGGCCGGCCTCGACGACGCCGTCGCCGGCATCCTGAAAGAGGACGCGGGCGATCACGAGGCCGCCGCGGCGCTCTACATGAAATCGCTTCGGGCCGATCCCGCCCGCGCCGTCGCCGCGCAGCGCCTGTTCGCCCTGCAGCCGCCGCAAAAGCGCGCCCTCCTCGAGCCGATCCTGCGCCGGGCCCTGTCGCGCGACCCGCGCATCGACGAGTATCACAACCTCCTCGGAGTCCTGCTCGCCGAGTCGGGGCGGGCCCGGGAGGCGCTGGACGAGTTCCGGCGCGCGGCGGAGCTCGACCCGGAGAACCCGCGCTTTCTCGCCAACCTGGCCGGCGCCTACGCGCAGCTCCAGCGCTGGGATGAGGCGGGTGCGGAGTACGAGCGAGCCTGCGCGGCGTCGCCGTCCTCGGGCATGTATCTGAAGCTGGGATCGGTCTACAGGAGGCTGGGCCAGCCGGAGCGCGCCCTGGCCGCGTTCCGCCGGGCGCGCGACCTGGGGGACGACGGGAGCGCGCCGTTCCTCGGCATGGCGCTGGCGAAGGCGGAGATGAAGCGGATACCGGAGGCGATCGAACTCGTGCAGCAGGGGCTGGGCCGCCATCCCCAGGACGCGGCCCTGCGCTCTCTGTACGACGACCTGGTCAGGAAGTCACGTAATCCAGGATCGCCTCCTGGTCCGCCTGGCTCAGGCCGATGAACTCCACGCCCGCCTGATGGCCCCCGTCGGGGCTCTTCCCCGCGCGCACCACCTTCGCCTTCACCTTCACCTGCGATCGCGTGCCCGGCAGGTAGAACTCCAGCTCCAGGACCGACCCGACGGAGATCGCCGTGGAGGTCTCGAGCAAGAGCCCCTTCTCGCCCAGGTCCTTCGCCTGGCCGATCACCTGCCGCGAGGCGTGGGTGCCGGTAACATTGAACACTACCGTGATGCGTTTCGCCTCGCGCTTCTTGATCGACAGGATGCGCGCCACGATCCCCAGAAGCTCGTCCGGCTTCTCCGGCTTGGCGACGAATTCCGTGCACCCCGCCTTCATGCAGCGCTCCCGGTTCTGCGGCGTCCCCGTGGCGCTCATGATGATGATCGGCGTCGCAGCGAGCGCCGGTATCTTGCGCATGGCCGCGCAGGCCGCCGCCCCGTCCGTCTTCGGCATCTCCAGGTCGAGAAGCACCAGGTGCGGCTGCCGCTTTGAGGCGACGGCCACGGCCTCCTCGCCCGACGAGGCCGTGAGCACTTCGAAACCGCCACGCTGCAGGTACGATTTTTCGGTCTCGAGGAAGAACTTCAGGTCGTCCGCGATCAGGACCGTGACCTTCGCCAAACGTGTGCCTCCGGGCGTGTCGACCGAGTTTGACGAGCCGGCGCGGACCTTCCGGAGCGCCGATGGGCTTTCGAAGCGAGCGCGCGGACGCTACCACACGGTCGAAGAGGGTGTCAACGCAACTAGCGATCGAGGTTGTCGTCGAGAAGGAGCGCTTCGACGGACGAGCCTTTCGGGAGCGCGGCGATGTCCGAAGGAATGATGGCCAGAGCGTTGCCGCGGGCGCAGGACACGAAATCGGCGGAACCGCTGCTCGGGAGGACTTCGACGTCGTACCTGCCGCCCGACCAGGTCACGCGTGCCTGGTAGTAGCCGGCGCGGCCGGGGCGCTGGCGGACGGGACTCTTGAGGACGCCGCGCACGGTCGCGGGAGCCGGATGGGCGCTTCCCATCATGCGGCGCAGGGCGGCGCGGACGAAGACCTGGAAGATGACGTAGGTGGAGACGGGGTTGCCCGGGCAGCCGAAGATGAGGGTTCGACCGCGGCGGCCGAAGGTGAACGGCTTCCCGGGCTTGATGGCGACCTTGTCGAACAGGATTTCCACGCCGAGCGAACGCAGTGCGGCCCCCACGAGGTCGTGCGTTCCCATCGAAACGCCGCCGGACAGGACGAGGACGTCGTCGCGCAGGCCGTCTTCGATCATCAGGCGCAAGCGGGTTTCGTCATCCGGGGCGATGCCGAGGTAGCGCGCCACGCCGCCCGCACGCCGCACCAGGGCGCGCAGAACGGGACCGTTGCTGTTGCGAATCCGGCCCGGGCCGGGTGGGTGATCGGGCTCGACGAGCTCGTCGCCGGTCGCGATGATGGCCAGTCGCGGCCGGCCGCCGGCCGTGACTCGCGTGCGGCCGCAGGCGGCGAGGACACCGATCTCTCCGGGGCCGATAAACTCGCCGGCGTGCAGGAGAATCTCGCCGGCCCGCACGTCGGCGCCGCGGCGCGCAATGCTCGCGCCCGGCTGCACCGCGCTCTTCGGACGCACGGCCTGCGGGTCTCCTTCCACCATCCCGGTCTCTTCGACGATCAGGACGGCGTCGGCGCCCGGCGGGATCGGGGCGCCGGTCATGATGCGCGAGGCGTTGCCGGGGACGACCGGACGCAGGTTCGCCGGATCCATGCCCGCAGGAATCTCCTGCAGGACGCGCAGAGACCGCGGTTCCCGCTGCGTGTCCGCGGCGATGACGGCGTAGCCGTCCATCAGCGACTTGTCGAAATCGGGATAGTCGTGGTCGGCGCGAATCTCTTCCTGAAGCCGGCGTCCGAGGGCGTCATCCATGCGGACCTGTTCGAAGGGCAGGACGGGCGTGGCTTCCAGGACGATCGACATCGCCCGCTCGACGGCGAGCATTTCGGCCATGGGTGAAGTATACCGCGCCGCGACCGGGTCCTTCAGCGCGCCCGGGCGATCAGGACCCGGGGGATTCCGGCGAGGTCGGGCTCGATGGCCGCGAGGTCGAGGCGGGCGTGATCGCGGTACAGATCGC
>Ga0209157_1003517_pt1 | contig 12017 bp, 7 predicted proteins | sample GraSoiAngelo_135_FD_185892 | JGI IMG/M metagenome (GOLD analysis project Ga0209157, IMG submission 185892) | Grasslands soil microbial communities from the Angelo Coastal Reserve, California, USA - 14_0929_05_40cm (SPAdes) (version 2) | ecosystem: Environmental > Terrestrial > Soil > Grasslands ... | reverse complement strand
CATGGGTGATGTATACGAAGGAGGCACCTCTTTTCGCGACCAAGTCGACCATGTTGTTGAGGACTTCAGCTCTGATGGAAACATCTAGCATTGAAACAGGCTCGTCTGCTACGACAAGTTCAGGATTCAGGATAAATGCTCGGGCCACTGCTACTCTCTGCCGCTGCCCGCCGCTTAGCTCGTGAGGGTAACGATACATGAACTCTTCTGGCGGAACAAGCTCAACCTCTCTCAGGGCTTGCTTGACTCTCTCTTCGACCTCTTCACCGGTCTTATAGTCGTGTTGAACCTGGACTGGTTCTGCAACGATATCTTTCACCAGCATTCTAGGGTTGAGGGACTCGTACGGGTCTTGGAAGATTATTTGTAATTGGCGACGGACTCTCTTGAGCTGACGCGATGACAGTTTTGCGATGTTCCTTCCTCGAAACTCGATGGTCCCCTTGGTCACGTTTATGAGCCGTAAGATCAGCCGACCCGTTGTTGTCTTTCCACTCCCGCTCTCTCCAGCCAGTCCTAGAATCTCCCCTTTGCGAACTGTGAAGCTGACGTCATCAACTGCTTTGACGTAGAGTTGCTGACCAACCAAGGTTGAGAGAAAGCCTGTTCTGACCGGGAACCATTTTGTCAGGCCTTCGACCTTTAGCAGTTCATCTTGTTCCTTCATTTTGTCTCACATTTTGTCGGGGTACAAGTGGCATGCCACGTAGTGGTCCGGTCTCAACTCTATCAGAGGTGGCTGAACCTTCTTGCAGACATCCATGACATACGGGCATCTCGGGTTGAATCGACAGCCTACGGGAGGATTGAGAAGGTCGGGGGGCGTACCTGGTACGGAAGACAGTCTTTTACGTTCGCCTCGAATATCTGGAAACGCTTGCAGCAGACCCTGAGTGTACGGGTGCAGAGGCTCGTGGAAGACACTTGGAGTACTACCATATTCGGCAATGTTTCCTGCGTACATGATCACGACCCGTTCGCAGGTCTCAGCTATTATCGACAGGTCATGTGATATGAGAATCATGGAGAGATCAAGTTTTTCCTTCAGGTCCCTCATTAGACGTAGGACTTGAGCTTGGACTATGACGTCAAGCGCGGTTCCAGGCTCGTCAGCAATTACAAGTTTGGGGTTGCAGGCAAGCGCCATGGCGATGAGGGCTCTCTGCCTCATCCCGCCACTGAATTCGTGGGGATATCCGTCGACTCTTTCCGGATCGATCCCTACGAGCTCCAGAAGTTTCGCGGCCCGTTCTCGACATTCCTCCTTGGAGACTTCCTTATCGTGGGTCCTTATCGCTTCGATTATCTGGTCTCCTATCTTGTATACGGGATCGAGAGCGTTCATTGCTCCCTGAAAAACTATAGACATGTCCCTCCATCTTACTTGCCTCATCTCTCTGTCGGTTAGACTGAGAAGGTTCCTGCCGTCGAGGTTTATCTGGCCCTTCAGGATCCTTCCAGCTTTGGGAAGAAGTCTCATGAGTGAGAGTGCCACTGTGGTCTTGCCGCAGCCTGACTCGCCGGCGAGTCCGAGGGACTGGCCCTTCTTGACGCTGAAACTTATTCCTTCGGCTGCCCTCACTGGTCCTCTCTTGGTCTCGTAGTTTACTGTTAGATCTTTGACCTCCAAGACCGACAATGGGTTGTCTGACCTGTTATGCGATACGGAATCGAAAAGCTATGAATAAGCTTTGGGGAGGCAAGACTTCTATTTTCGTCTCTTTCCTGGCCGGCGACTGCGGGTTAACCTTCGGTCTGCAAGAGCTGTTAACGCCCATGCCGCGAATGCGACAATGATCACGCTGGCAAAGACGGGTTCGAGGAGGTTCGACCCGAAATACACCAGGTTTCCTTTCGGAGAGGCGAATCCAGGAGCGGTCAGGGTTGCTCCGATAGAGTAGATCGCTTCCTCCGTGGTCGTCACGGTCTCGCCAGTCGCCTCGTTTATGCTGATCTTGGCGAGAATATTGAACCCCACGTGGCTCGTCCACGCCGTCATCTGGGAGTCCGTGTTGAAGCCTCCTGACCATGAGTCCAGAGAGGCTGAGAGCGATGAGAAGTCGAGCAGGTTCAGGTTCGGTACTAGTTGTTCAATCTGGAGTGGCGAAATTTGGGCTCTGCCCATTTGAAACGTTACGGTCTCGATGCGGCTCGGATTTGGGAGCAGGGAGTTTTTTGCAAGGGTGACGAGGCTTTGTCCTACTTCGCTCTTGCCGACTAGGTTGAAGGCAACCCCGTTGGACATGACTCCTTCTTGGACTTTGAATGATCTCCAAGCAAAGTCAGCACTCGCAGAGCTTCCGAAGTAGGAATGGATAGCTCCTAAAACGGAGAAGTTGAGGCTATAAGTTAGGATTGTTCCGTTGGAAGATGCAGTTAGACTAGGGTTCTCCACCCAGACTTGAGGATCCAACCGTCGTAGAGAGTTGTTCAAGTCCTGCGTTAGAGCTGTTGAGTTGGAATGGTCGATCGTGAGGTTGAACGGAGATGTTGTGGTGATGTTCTGGAATAGGGAGCCTGAGATACCTACCGATATATGGTCTCCTGTCACAGAGATCTGGTAAGCGTTTGAAGATGTGGCGAGAGCCGCGTTGGGGAGGCCAGCGACCAGGGCCGCCACTAGGAGTATCAGTAGCGTCTTGACTCTGGTTACTCTTCGTACTAGGGGCAAAGTCTCCGGCCTAGAAAATGTGTAGGTGACTGATTAACGTCGTTGCCTCAGCCTGGGGTTCAAGATATCGTCTATGCCGTAACCCACGAGTATGAAGGAGAGCGATAGGAGCGCTATGGAAATACCTGGCGGAACGAACCACCACCAGAAGAAGAAGCCCTGGAAGCTCTCAGCATTGTTGAGCATTCTTCCCCATGACATGACGAATGGGTCGAAGAGCCCGAGAAAACTAAGGGCTGCTTCCAAGGTAATGGCTGCAGGGACGCTTGTTGCTAGGCTCACATAGGTGAGCCCCATAACATTGGGGAGGATGTGTTGGCGTATGAGGTGTCCGGTCCCTGCGCCAACCGCTCGGGAGGCTTCTACGAAAGGCCTCTCCTTCAGTGTCACAACTTGGGACCTGATCACTCTGGCGAAGCCCATCCAGCCGAGGAGTGCGATGACTGTTATTATTGACGTGAGGCTGGGACTGAGAATTGCGACGAGCACCAAGATTAGCGGGAGGCCTGGGAGGACCAGTAGCATGTCTGTGAACCTCATGAGAACCTCGTCGAGAACTCCGGCCTTGAAGCCTGCCACCAAGCCCACGACGAGCCCTACTCCTACGGCAATGCCGGCTGCGAGTAGCCCGACGAGAAGGGATACTCGGGCGCCGTAGACTAGCTGACTGAATAGGTCTCTCCCTACGTAATCAGTCCCGAGTAGCCCGTAGGAAGTTCCATAGAGCCTCAGGCTGATATCGTCCAAGTAGACGATCCCCGAGAACGGTTGAGAAAGATCAGTGTCAGCTATAGTGACGACGAGTTTGAACGAATAGGATCCCATGCTAGAGAAGACGAGCGCGTTCGGGAGTATTCCTCTCTGGCTGGCTGCTCGGAAGATCGAGGAGGTTTGGAGCGATGAGTCCAGCGAGTCGATTTGTGGATTCGGAGTATACCATAAGTTATAGGGCTGTTGTGCCAGACTATCGGCGGAAGCCACACGATATGACTGGTTTCCAATTCTGTCGATTGTGAAGAGGGCTGCTACAGTGCTCGGAGTGGCTCCGGATAGATGAAAGAGGACTGAGCCGGTTCCCACGAATCTTCCCGGAGGACCGTCATATGGATAGTTGAACCGGGACTCGACTGTGAAGTTGATGCCTCCATAGATGCTCCCTGACGTTCGTGGGGCTACGTTTACCTGGAGGCTTCCTGCGGCATTGTGACCCACTGTGGGAGAGTACTGGAAGCTAACCGCCCCCGGGTTGTTCGTGGTTAGCGTGTATTGCGAGATTGAATCCTGCGTGTCGAATGCCCCTGTTGAAGTCTGGGAGGGAACAAGTTGGTTGGCACTGAGTCCCTTCTCGAAGGTTAGGGTCCGATACCAGGATGGAGCAGCATAATTGGCTGCTAAGTTCTGGGCGTATACAGGATCGTTGCTTGTGAGGAGCGGGGCGAAGAGTGCTATGAGGATGTAGAATACGATGATGGATGTTCCGAAGATGGCTCTTCTACTTCTTCTAATGAGGAAGAAAACGTTAAGGATTCTGCCTAGGCCCTTTCGGAGGCGGACCTCTCTGGCTTCCAATTACGCCCTACCCGTACTTTATCCGGGGGTCGATTAGTCCAAGAATAATGTCTGCGGCGAAATTGGCGATAATGACCATGAGGGCGATAATGTAGAAGATGGCTTGCATTGCAGGATAGTCATTGTTGTTTATGGAACGGAGAATCCACCAGCCCATACCCTCGTAGGCAAATACGCTCTCCGTGATCAACGCTCCAGCTAGAATGAAGCCCACGCCCAGGGCAATCGATGTCACAATTGGAAGGGACGCATTCTTGAGAGCATGCTTAAAGAGCACGGTTCTCTCGCTTAGGCCCTTGGCTCTAGAGGTCAGAATATAATCGTCGGTCAGAGCTTCTGTCATTGTCGCTCTCGTGAGAAGCAGATAGCCACCGTACTGGAAGAGAAAGAGCACCATTACAGGGAGGAATAGGTGTTGCGCTCTCCCTTGAATATACTCGACAAGTCCGCTGAAAGTACCAGTATTTGGTGGACTGAGGGTCCAGTTGTCAGGCTGATCGTGGGCAAGAGGGAACCAGTGGAGGTAATAGAAGAAGATGAGGATGGCCGTGACGCCCATGAAGAAGGTTGGCAGCGAAAAAGTGACCAGCGAGCCTGTCACGGCTGCCGAGTCGAATACCCCACCCCTCCTGCTGGCCGTGATGACTCCGAGGAATACTCCAACAGTTATCGACAGAACGGTTGAGACCCCGATGAGGAGAAGAGTGTCGGTCAGCCTTGCGACGATCTCGTTGGAGACGGGCGCCGCGGTGTAGAAGGAGTATCCGAACTGGAAGGTCAGCATGTTGACGACGTAGTCCTGAAACCTCGTGAAGACATCTTTGTCAAGGCCGAATTTTGCTATGACGCTGTCGCGTGCTGTTGTGCTGTGGAGCTTTCCTGTTGAGGCTAGTGCGTCGATCGGGCTTCCCGGCATCACCTCGAAGATTATGAAGTTGAGGGTTATCACGAAGAGGAGCAGTACGAGGGTATATGCGGATCTTCTTGCTATGTAACCTCGGAGCCCCAAAGCCGACGAGTGATTGCTGGCGTGATTTTCTTTATATTCTTATCGTTGCGCCGAATCTTCCGCTTCTTCGGCTCTGATGCGCCGACTCCTGAGGAAGAAGAGCCCGACGGCAACGGCAACTACTGCACCCACGCCCCCTGCAGGAATTACCCAAACCGGAAAGTTGTTCAGTACTGGCGGGACGAGTTCTCCCGAAACAGTTACGGTCTGGTTCAGAGTGTCCGAGAGACGACACGAACACGTGTCCGTAACAGTGAGGCTCACGGTATAGTTGCCGGGCTTGTTGAAGGTGTGTGTGACGACATAGCCCCCGCCTGAGCCACCATCACTGAAGAGCCAGATGGGGTTCGGGAGCAGCGGGTCGCCGTCTGGGTCGTAGCTGGCCGTCGCGTCGAAGGTGACAGGTTGGCCGGGACGCGGGTTGCTGGGTGAGAAGGTGAATAGAGCTCTCGGGGGCGTGTTGTAGCCGCTGACGTAGATAGTCTCCATAGTGGATGCGTTGGCTGCTACCCCGGTAGGGTTCCCGTCGTCAGTCACCGTGAGGTTGACGTGGAGGGGTCCCCCTGAGATAGCGTAGGTGTGGATTATTACCGGCACGGTCACTGCTGTCTGATTCCCGTCGCCAAAATTCCATGAATATCTGACGATACTTCCGTCGGAGTCGTAGCTGCCCGAGGCATCAAAAGTGGTTGGTCTAGTGGCGACCGGAGGAGAAGGCGAGATTGCGAATGAGGCTTTAGGTGGAATGTTGTATGGGATGTTGGAGAAGAGCCCGTTTACTACTGTGTGTTGGATCTCCGTGGCGGTAGTTCCGACAATTGAGATCAGCGAAGTATTGTTCATCACAAGGCTCGTCGTCCCAAGAGCTAACACCTGGACTTTTACGTACAATAGGGTCCCGTTGCCAACGAAGCCGGCGTCGGGATAGTTGTTCACATAGATAAGATCGTCGGATTGTACTAGACCTGTCGTTGCGTTAAACTTACCGGTGAATAATGTACTCCCTCCCAAGGCATTGGCGATATCGCTCAACGCTGGACCCTCGATGACCTGAGTAATCTTGAGAAGTGTTGCATTCAGCTTAAGGTATAGCTGCCAAGCATGAAGAGTCTCGGGGCTTGGACCGACATTCGATACGTTAATCGCGAAGGTCGTAACGCTCCCTGCACCTAGGCCCAGGTTGACGATGCTGGGCGCGGTCATTACGGCATTGTTCGTTGCGCTGACCGGATGAAAGGCGATTGAGGGAAACGTTAAGATTAGCAACGCAAGGATGATCCAGATGGCTCGGCTTTTCATCATGATCCCTATGTGAACTGGTGAGTATAGGTAAGGACTAGGTCGTGAATGTCTACGATCGGGACGGGAGTATCGCCGGTCACATCGTACTGTGCTATGTTTGTAAACTGGTGCTGCCAGACGGCAATGAGGTCGTTTATGTCCACCACTCTGTCTCCAGTAACATCTCCCATCTTGCGGACGCAGCTTGTGTAGGAATACGTGGCTGTGAAGTTGTTGTCGGAAAGATGGGTCTCCGTTGGCAGTGGCGGTATGTATGTGGATAGTTTGCAACCGCCTGGGTTGACGAGGGTAGTGTTCCATGGGATTTGCATAGTTCTCGACGCCTTGGGCAGCAGAGAAGAGACTGTCAAACTACCAATGGGTTTTGTGGTGCTGTTATAGAAGAGCATTAGGCTGAATGTCTCCGACACGTTACCCTCGTTGACTACTGTCATACTTACGTTTATCGTCTGACCGCGATAGATATATTGTGGAATAGTGATGGAGCGTATTCCGACGTCTCGGAAAGCAACGATGGATGTCGTGACCAGGCTGTTGTCAGAGAGATTCTCTTCCGTGCAGCCGCAGGTGACCTGGGCAAGAATCTTGTAGACTCCTGGGGTTCGGCCTGTGGTGTTCCATGAATAGCTAGCGGTCCAGTTCAGGCCGGGGCCGATGCCCGATTGAGAGATCGGTGTGAGTGTCAGGAGGGAGGAGTTTGCGTAGAGGTTGAGAGTAGCATTCTCAGTATAGTTTCCCCGGTTTGCCACGATGACGCTGATTGACATGATCTTTCCAGGTTGCACCGAGGGGGTAGGAATGACGCTCAGGACTTGCAGGTTATGAAAGCTAAGAGTGTCATAGAAAAGGTCGAAGCTGGTGGCGGGCGGACGGTTTGAGGACCAGGCTATGCCGATGACGCCGGGCTGGGCTGGAAATGCAGAGGCCTGCCAGTTGGTGTTGGTGTCGGTCGTAAGTCGGGTATCGGAAGACCAGGAGGTTACATTCATTGGGTCATAGCTTCGCTTGAAGTAGAGATCCGTGAAGACTGTGGTTGAAGTAGAGTCTCGATCCGACTGGAAGACCATCCAGAATCCGCCATCGTTGGAGACCGCAACCGAAGGTTCGGTGCTATCCTTCGGGTCTGTAGTAAGCTGAACCGGGGTCGCCCAGTATGTGCCATTCCACGAGGTGAAAAAAAGGTTGCCATTATGGGCCGAAGGATTGAAGTTGCTCCTGTAGGAACTCCATGCAAGCCATGCGCCCCCATTGCTCGAGGGCACAGCCGAAGGTAGGTTATCGGTGACGCTTGTCACTGAGAAGGGCATTCGATTGGCAGTCTGGCCTAGCGCTGGATCCGGGTTCCAGGTTAATCCTAAATCCGAAGAACACGTGTAGTAAATGTCTGACTCGCCTCCTGGACTGAGCCTGTCGGAGGCCCAGAAGACGCAGAGTTGCCCTTTGGAATTCATAATTGCGGATGGTCCGAGGTTGAAGAATCCGTCTGAGACTAGGAGACTGAATCCATTCACAGCCCAACTTCGTCTCACAGGGTTGTAGTAGTTGTACACGATATTGCAGGAGGTCTCGATGCCATTGGACAGTGGGCACTGGGACCAGAAGAGTACGAGCGTGCCATTCGGAAGCTCGACTAGTGATGTAAGTCTATTGTCTGATGAGCCTGAGAAGCCTCCCTCGTCTACCGCTATTGGCGGAATCCAGGTGCCTCCCGTATTCGTCATAATGTAGAGATCTTCAGCCCCAGTCAGAACATTCTGAGCCCATGCAACGGCCAAGCCCCCATTCTTCATTTTGATCATAGACGGAGTCATGTCCGACGCTCCAACATCATGGTGGAGAGTCGTGATAGTTCCGAATATGGCGTTCGAAGTAGTTGTTGCATGCGCTTCCTGGACACTGGGGAGGATGCGCATCAGAGGCATGGCCTCGATAGAGATGATGACCAGGAGGACGAGGAACCCGAGCCGCCGTGTGGAATGATTGCTCATGAGCGGGTCCATGTAGTATACTATCGAGGTTAAATAAAAAGGGGGGTTGGGATTTTCGTCTTAGACGCTTAGAACACTGTTATGTCTGCGTTTGACCGCGTGAACTGCGTTGGGCCTAGGTAGATGTAGTGTGTGCCGTCTTCCGTCCAGAATCCTACCGCTGAGACCTGGTAGAATCCTACCTGGGTTGGCGTGTAGGTTAGGAACGCGCTACCACCGGCCGAGGTTACTGCAACCGGGCCGCTGGCAACTCTGTCGATCCCTTGGTCCGGGCGGACTATGATGAGCTCTGCACGCATTGTGACGGGCGCGTTGCTTGTCAGTGATACGTGGATATTGACGGAGCTGGTACACTTGCCTGTCGAATCCGGATTGCATGGCACGCTCTTAGGTCCCTGAACGTTTGCGCTTACGACGTCGGCACTGAAGGCGGGGGAGTCGTTGAAGACAGCATTGCTGAGGGTGACTGGTATGTTGGAGCTGACGCCACCTACGATGGTGACGAGGAAGGTGTTTGTGCTGTCCAGAGTGATGGCTGAAACACCTGCTTTTGCGGTAGATTGCACCTTCAGCTTGAGTGTCAGCAGGACACCGCCTGATCCAACGTAGCCTTGGCCGTCGGATAGACCGCCGCAGTACTCGCTGGCTGCGAACCTGCCGGTGAGGGTGTCGATGAATGTAGTGTAGAAGTCAACGCCGAAGTTGGCTTGGCATACCGGTTTGAGGGGACTTAGAGAGGCTAGGGGTAGGCCCGCGATTGCGAAGAAGTTCGGGTCTACTTTTCCGACCACGTTCCATGCTTGCATGTCACTTGGTCCAACGTTGTGCAATGATATCGTGTAGGTGATTGTGTTGTTCGTCGGTGGTGACACTAGCGGATATGCGGGTCCTATAGAGTGTGTGGTAACACTTGCCGGGTCTATGCTGATTGATGGTCCCGAGTCCGCATGTGCGACTATGGGAAGGGCTGGAGTGGCGATGTACAGGCTTGCTAGTAGCATTGGTAGTATTATGAGCACTCGCAAAGGATTATGGCTCTTCATTTTATGGATTCACACCTGCTGGTGCGCTGAACTGTCTTGTAAGTGTTGTGACGAGGTCGTGGATGTCAATAAGACCGTCGTGTGTAACGTCGGCATTGTATGGCGACGTGGTGATCAGGTTGCCTGAGCTGTCAGTGACCGGTACGAACTGGTGGTTATTGACGTAGATAAGGTCGTTGACGTTGACAGTATCGTCGGGCACACCCGAAGAGACACCGGAAGAGTCTGGCCAGATACCGGTCAGACTACCGACTACTCCAGAGGGCAGATACCCGTTCTTGTTGGTTACTGAACCCGAGGCTGGTGGCCACGCCCTTATGCCGCCTGCTATCATCGCCTGGATGATGTAGACATCTGTCTGCGTTCCTGGCCAGCCGGTGAAGCTTGCAGTTATCACCGGGGTCGTACAACCGGTTCCACACACGGACGATGAGACCGCGATGGTCTCGGTGCCCGTGGGGCTCTGTCGGAAGTCCGCAGCGTAACGCCAGTCGGATGCGTTGTCCGCCGTTGCTTGCACTTGCGCGATTGCCTGGTCTGAGGCATCGATGCTGCCATCGCGGTTTAGATCAGGCTGTAGCTCTAGTCCGCCGTGTAGTCCTGAGGGATCAGCAATGTCTCCCCCGGCTGGACTGGCCATGCGGGTGCCGTCGTGCCAGTATGGATTCGCCTTTAGTAGTATAGTGTTGGCGCATCCTGAGCCGCCGCAGCTGGATATCTTGTAGGGTCCGCTGCCTGTCTGCCAGTTCTTGATGGTCGAGCCGTAGCCTATGCTTGAGAGGTAGGATGGTATGGGTACTGCTGTTGCGTTGGGATATGTGCCTGGGAAGGCTGGGCAGTCGGTGCATGATCCATCGCTGAGCCCTGCCTTGTCGGGCAGTAGGCTCATGTCAGGGAAGAGACAGTTGCCGGTTGCTTTGGCTCCAGGTCCAAGCTTTCCTGCTGCTGGAGCTGTCCAGTCGTTGCAGTAGACGTGCTTTGGAATGATGGGGTTGAAGAGGCCCACTAGTAGCGGGAAGATCGCGCTGATAGAGTCGAAGTAGAAGAGTATGGTCTGTGTTCCGTCAGGGTTGTTGACTATCTGGACTCCATTGCCACAGTTGGTCGGGGAGTAGAATGGGGTTCCAGCTACGAAGTTGGGCCCGCATAGGTTGGCCACGTTGGAGGCGGTTAGTGGAGCCTGGTTCTCTGCGATATAGTCAGCGCTGAACGCGATGTCCTGAGCGGTCAACGGTACACCATCGCTCCAGAAGACGTCTGGTCGCACATGGCATGCGTAGTAGGTTGCTGATGCAGCGGTGTGAGTGTTGAAGTAGGTTCCAACCGCATAGTCGCTACAGAGGAAGGGTATCAGCTCTGATGGGTTTGCAGCGTTCCTGCCCATCATCGTGTCGTAGGTCTGTGCCATGGCCTGGATGTCCCAGAGGAAGGTGCTCTGCATGATGTTCAGGAACTCGATGGGATTGATGAAACCCCAATCGAAGACTGCACTGCTGTTCCCCACAAAGCTCTTGTGACCGACGGTGTTGCCTCCGCAGTTGTCATCATACCAGCTGATCAATGTCTGGTAGATGTTCAAGCCTACTCCGACCTCGTTGCCGATAAAGTTCTGCCAGCAAGCCCTCTGAGCATAAGTTGGGTTTGGACAGCCGCTGCTACCGACTGCAGACCCGTTGGCGCAGAGTCCTGCGCCTACGTCTTTGGTCCATGCAGCCTTGTAGGCAAGGTGAGAGTACATTGGCACCATTGGCATAGCGCCGGTAATCTTACCCTGGCTCGAACTGTAACCCCAGGCGACCTGCTGGGCTGCGACAGCCGCAGCATCAGCCTGAGAAATGGTGGGAGCGTTCAGGACAGCATGAGCCGCATTGTCGAATGCCGTGTTGCAGAAGCCTCCATAGTTCAGTGGAAAGTCGCCCTGCCATAATCCACAGTCAGGTGCAGGGGCGAAGTCGCTGGTCCAGAGGAATGGCAGATCGTTAGCCACGAGGATGTCTAGTCCCCAGCCGCCGGTGTAAATGTCCCACGTGTTCCATGGGTGATGCTGGAATATCTTGGCTAGAGCTGGCTTCGCGGCGACGTTGAGACTGGTGCTGAGCTTGCATGGTGCTGTTGGACAGACGGTTGTTAGGGTTGAGCCTGCTGGGCATGGTGGGATCGGGTTGATGTTGCCGCCTGCTTTGCTGCAGAACTGGTTCGGAAGATTCTGCATAATGTTAGCCATAGCCTGGCCTGCTCCGAGTCGGAGCGGGTCATCGCTGCGTATCATGAAGATGATTGGGCGTACGCAGAAGTTGCCTGTCTGACCGGTGATGGTTGAGCTGCATGCTGCTTGGCCTAGTGCGCCTGGAAGGGCTGGTCCATAGAGGAACCCGTCTGCCGGGTTGTACCTCCATCCGTCCTCGTAGAGCAGTTGCAACGCCTTTGTCGGGTTG
>Ga0209157_1003514_pt1 | contig 12022 bp, 10 predicted proteins | sample GraSoiAngelo_135_FD_185892 | JGI IMG/M metagenome (GOLD analysis project Ga0209157, IMG submission 185892) | Grasslands soil microbial communities from the Angelo Coastal Reserve, California, USA - 14_0929_05_40cm (SPAdes) (version 2) | ecosystem: Environmental > Terrestrial > Soil > Grasslands ... | reverse complement strand
GGACGGCTGCCCCCAGTCCTTCCGCATCCCGCACTGCGCGGAACGTCCGCATCACGCGCGCCGGGCGGTCGTAGGTCAGGAAGACCGCGTGTCCGTCCGGTTTCAGCGCGCGCCGGCAGCCCGCGAGCAGCGCGACCGGATCGGGGTGCCAGTACAGCGTGTGCATGCTCACCAGGACGTCGAAGTTCCCCGCGCCCGGCACTACGGCGCGCCCGATGTCCAGGTGTTGGAACGTCAAGTTGGTTCCGCGCGGCTTGCTCTTCTCGCGCGCGATCTCGACCAGGTGCCTCACGCCGTCGATCCCGACGACCGAGTAGCCCTCCTTGGCGAGCCGGAGGCTGACGTTCCCGATCCCACACGCGACGTCGAGCACTCGGGTCACGGGCGCGGTGGTCGCGTCGGGGACCGAGCGGGCGACGAACGCGACGATCTCCTCGAGCATGGCTTCATAGGGCGGGAAGCGCGTCACCACCGCGTCGTAGGTGACGCCGTACGTGACGGCGATCATGTGCTCGAGCGCTTCCCGAAAAGGCATACGATCTCCCGCCCGTTCCGCGGGCGCGGCCGGCCTGTCGCCCGCGAGAGGCCGAGGTGGGTACGGCACGATGTCGTCACGGCTCACTTAAGTCTCAGCGTTCTTCCTCGCCCACACCAAGAGGCTGGCGCCGCCGAGGAACGTCCTCCGCATGTCCAGCACCGCGAACCCGGCCCGTCGCACCTGGGCCGAAAACGTGGCCTCGTCCCAGTAGTGCGGCCCGATCCGCTCTCGAGCCGCCTCGAAGATCGCGTTGGGCAGCACCCACAGAAGACAGTGGAGCGCCGCACTCAGTCCGTCACGCCGGCCGATCTCCCGTAGCGTCGACCACTGCCCGATCTGGCGCGTGTGATTCACGAACACCGCGTACCCGCCGGGCTTGAGCACTCGGTGCGCCTCTCGAAGCAGCCGATCCGGCGCCGGATGCACGTAGAGGGAGTGGATACTGATCACCTGGTCGAAGGCGCCGTCGCGGAACGTATTGCCCCGAGTGAGTTCCCCCTGCCGAAAACCCAGGTTGGCCAGGTGCCGTGCCCGGCGCTTCTCCTTCGCCGCCCCGACCAGCGCCGCGTATGAGTCGAGCCCCGTGACCGTGAACCCCGCCTCGGCCAGCGCGCACGTGAAGTTGCCCGGCCCGCACCCCACGTCGAGCACCCGGACGTCCCGTCGCTCGAGACGCGCCGGAACCGCGGCTTCGACCAGGTCGCGGACCTCCCTCTGGAGTCGCTGGTAGTAGCTGAAGCGCGGGTAGACGTAGTCATAGACCACGCCGTAGCCGACGGAGAGCATCCGATCGAGCCACCCATGGATCGGATCGACCTTCCACTTCATGGCGACTCCCGCCGCTCCCGCCGTCACCGTCGTGGGCGCGCTGCGCTGCACCCTCGCGCGCCCCTAGGCTTTGCTCGCGAGGACCTTGTCGACCGCCCCGCGCAGCTCCGACGGCGTGAACGGCTTCAACAAGATGTAGTCGAATCCCAGCCGCGTAGCCTCGTTGATGATGTCGGGCGTGCCGTGGGCGGTCATGAGCATGCACGGCATGCCGGGATGGATCTGGCGGGCTTGCCCGAGCACCTCGAACCCGTTCATACCCGGCATTTTGTAGTCGACGACGAGGAGATCGAACGGCTCCTTGCGGCAGAGCTCGATGGCCGTCTCGCCACGGTTCGCGGCCCTGATCGAATACCCCAAGGCCTGCAGCACGTTGACGCACAGGATGACGACCGGGCCCGCGTCGTCGACAACGAGGATCTTCGGCCGGGCCGATTCCGTCAACGGACCCCTACCAGCGGCGGGGCGGCAGCGTCCGCGTCGGCCACGAACCGCAGATCGAGATGCCGGCTGATCTGCTCCAGGCGCGCCAGCGGGATCGTCGAGAAGGCGTCGGCGGCGACGGGGTCGAACTGCGTGCCGGCGCCGCGCACGATTTCCTGCATCGCCGTCGGCAGAGACCGCTTGCTCCGGTACGGGCGGTCGGAGGTGATCGCGTCGAACGCGTCCGCCACCGTCACGACACGGGCGATGAGCGGAATGTCGTCTCCCTTGAGCCCGTCCGGGTAGCCTTTGCCGTCATACCGCTCGTGGTGATGGCGCACCGCTTTGGCCTCGCACGCGAGGAATCGCATCGGCTTCAGAATCTTGTCGCCGACCACCGGGTGGGTACGGATCAGCTCGAACTCCTCCTCGGTCAGCTGCCGCGGCTTGCGGAGGATGTGGTCCATGATGGCCAGTTTGCCGAGATCGTGCAGCATGCCAGCCCGGCTCATCAGGGTGACCTCGGCCGGCGGAACGCCCATGACCGTCGCGAGCTCTCCGGAGTACAGCGACACCCGAGCGGAGTGGCCCTTGAGGTACGGGTCCTTCGACTCGAGTGCGATGACGAACGACGAGATCGTGTCGATCAGGTTCCGTTCGAGATTCTCGCGCAGGAGCATCTTCTGGAGCGCGACGGCCGTGGTCTGGGCATAGCCGAGCAGAAGCGCCTTCTCGTCCGGCAGGAAGGCGCCGTTGTCGGCGCTCCGTCCGATGCAGAGGATGCCCATCGCGTCGTCCACCCCCGGGACCAGCGCCGCGAGGCCTTCGAAGCTGTGATCTCGCTTCGTCAGCACGAACACATCGCGGCCGCCGCTCTTGACGACGTCGCCGAACGAGGCGTGCAGGAGCGCCAGAATCTGGCCGACCAGCGAGGGCTCGCCCTTCCGGCTCGCGTTGAAATTCCCTCCCTGGTCCCGCAACAGCATGAGCGCGCCGTCGCACCGCAAACTCTGCATCGTGTACTCGAGCACCTTCTCGCCGAAGACGCTCGGCTCGAGCCCCTGCAGAGCGACCTCGCCGATCCGCGAGATCGCTTGGACGCCGGCCTGTCTCCTCGCCAGCTCCTCCGTCAGTCCCGCGGGATAGGTGACGTTGCCGTTACCGGCCGCGCGGTCCCGCCGGAGCCGGTGGATGAGGTCTCTCACCTCGGTCACCGAAAAGGGCTTGGGCAGGTAGTCGTACGCGCCGTGGCGGAGGCCGAAGACGGCCGAATTGACGGAGGGCACTCCAGTGATCAGCACCACCGGCGTGCCCGGCAGCTTGCTTTTGACCGCACGGAGCAGATCGAGCCCGCTCAGGCCCGGCATCTTGATGTCGGACACCACGAGGTCGAAGGGATCGTCGCCCAGCTGCTCGAGCGCCTGCTCCGCGGTCGATGCCGTCGTCACCTGGCAGTGGTTCGAGGAAAACGCCGAGGCCAGGAACCTCAGGACGGAGGCATTGTCGTCCACCAGGAGAACGCGCAGCCGCTCAATTTGAGCCCCGCCCGTCGCCTGCTCCTGGCCTTCGATTTTGGTGGTCACCGTGATTCCCTACTTGGCCGCGCCGAGTTGGCTCAGGAACTCGAGCCACTGGCGGGACAGACCGTCTTTCGGGAAGCTCAGCGACTCGAGCTCCGGGCGGTCGTCGACGGCTGTCTTGCTCACGCCCGGCTGCGCGGACGCCGCGGGCTGCTCGGCAGGCACCGCCACCGTGGCGGTCTGGGCCTCGACCGGCGATGTGCCCTTCGTGGCCTGGGCGAAGAAGTAGGGCCGGTTTCCGTTCGCCTGCACCTGGGGCTTCGCCCACACCGGCAGGGTTGGCGCCTGAGCCGCGGTGATCGGCGCGGGCTCGGCGGGCGGGGCGGCGTCGGCCGAAGCAGCGACTGGAACCGCCTCGACCGCAGCGCTCGCCGGCTTCGCAGCCTCTGGGATTGCCGTGACGACCCCCTCGTCGACGTGTGGCTCGACACCAGGCCGAGCGAAGGCCGCGACCCATTCGGTCCCGTGTCCATTGGCTCCCGAGTCGACGGCGGCAAGGGACGCAGTGGCCTCGATCGACTGCAGTTGCAGCGCAGCCGGGGCCGGAACGGGCTCGACAACGGCTGGCTCAGAGACGGCCACGACAGGCGATGGCGACACCGTAGCCGCGGGTTCGGTGACGAGCGTCACGCTCTGACATTCGGGCACCCCCGGCGCGGATACGACGGCCGCGGCCGGCGGAGCGACGGGAGCTTGGGCGCTCGGGGTCTGAGCGACCGGCGGCTCGAGGCGCATCGGCGCCACCACGGCCGCCTGCGCCACCGTGGGCTCAACGACCGTGGGCTTGGCCGGCTCGACGTACGCCTCGACCGCGGGTACCACGGCCGGGGCGACGGACATGGGCTGGGAAGCCTCGACAGGCGACTTCCGAAGCCGTTCGACATGATCGAAATAGACGACCGACGCGCCGTTCACCTCGAGATGACGGAACTCGAGGCAATCGATCTCGAGGAAGCTGAGCTGCTTGACCCTTCGCAGGAACGAATCGGTCAGCCGCTCTGCGATGAAGACGATCCGCGGCGGCCTGGAAGTCGAGACCTGCGCCATCGGATAGAGGCGACGAAGAGTATCGGTGTACTCCAGGCACCAGGAGTAGGCATCCATGACTCTGAGGAGCAGCCCTTCATCCGCGGTGAAGTCGAGCGCGATCAGCGCGAGCGAGCCTTTGGCGTCGAGCCCGACAAGGTCGATCGCGGCTTGGCCGAGGAGCAATCGCGAATCCACGATCTTCAGGCCGGGCTCGATGCCTTCTACGTTCTCGGCGACTAGTCTTTCCAAGTTGCCGATGTCTTTGACTTCCAGCTTCCTGAACGTCGGTCTCATCGTCATCTCCCCTAGCCCTTTGGGTCCAAACCTCGCGTGCTCATACAGCAAACCCGGGACCAAGGGAATGGAAGGGCACAAGTAGCGGGGAAATATGGAAAATCGAGATTTCCGGTTGCGGGTTGGGTTGGCTGATTAGTTTCCAAGGTCGGCCCGGACCTCGCGACGAGCTTTCCGGAAAGAATTGAATTTCAGCTACTTGGGATATTTCGGAACTCAAGGCCCGGGATGGCGACGAACTGACCAGTGGCGATGGATTGTGCGCGCCGGTCACTCTTCCATCAATTTCTTGCGGAGAGTCTGCCGAGAAATACCCAGGATTTTTGCCGCCTTGCTCTTGTTGGACTCCACGCGCTGCATGATCTGAGCGATATACGCGCGTTCGACCTGGGCGAGCGTCCGAGGCTCGTCGCCCGACGACTCAGTCACGACAGGTTGGCGAGCCTGGGCGGCGAACTGCACAGGGAGATGCTGCGGTTCGATCGCGTCCGAGCTTCCCAGGATGACGAGGCGCTCGATCAGGTTCCGGACTTCCCGCACGTTACCCGGCCACTGGTAGCTCGCCATCAGCCGCTCGGCGTCGGGCGTGAACCCTTTGATGGATTTGTGGAAGCGCGTGTTCGCGTCCAGGACAAAGTGCCGAGCGAGCGGCATGATGTCATCCCGGCGTTCGCGCAGCGGCGGGATGTGGATCGGAATCACGTTGAGCCGGTAGAAGAGATCCTCGCGGAACTGCCCGTCCTTGACGCGCGCCTCCAGCGGGCGATTGGTCGCGGCGATGATGCGGAGGTCCACCTTGATGTCCCGCGTCCCGCCCACGCGCCTGAGCACGCGCTCTTGCAGGACCCGGAGAAACTTCGCCTGGCTGTTAAGCGACATCTCGCTGACCTCGTCGAGGAACAGCGTGCCGCGGTCGGCCAGCTCCATCAGCCCCTTCTTGGCGGCCTTGGCGTCGGTGAATGCGCCCTTTTCGTGGCCGAACAACTCGCTCTCGAACAAGGTCTCGGTGATCGCCGCGCAGTTGACCTCCATGAAGGGAAAGTCCCGCCGCGCACTCTCGTAGTGGAGACCCCGGGCGACCAGCTCTTTGCCGGTACCGCTCTCGCCGTGGATCAGGATCGTCGCCGCTTCACTGCGCGCCAGCTTGCTGATGAGCTCGCGCAGGCGGCGCGTGCTCTCGGAGTCCCCGATGAGCTGGTCGACGCGATACTGCTTCTCCTGAAGCCGGTGAAGGCGCTGGATCTCCCGCCGGGCTCGGACTTCCTCCAGCGCCCGCGCGACCGCGAGCTTGAGCTTGTCGAGGTGCTCGAATGGCTTCTCGAGGTAGTCGGTGGCGCCGGCCTTCATCGCCTCCACCGCGCTCTGGATCTGGCCGAAGCCGGTGATGATGATGACCGCGGTCTCGACGTGTCGAGCCTTGAGGGCTCGGAGCACCTCGATGCCATCCATGTCCGGGAGACGGAGGTCGAGGAGGACCAGGTCCGGGCTCACCTCGTCGGCAGTCTGGAGCCCCTCCTTACCTGTGCCGACCCCGTGGACTTCTATCTGGTCCCCGGCTAGCACCCGAGAACAGAGCGTACGGATGTTCCGCTCGTCGTCGACGACCAGGATATTGTCCATATTGCCTAAAATAGCTGATATTTCAGGAGGGTTCGCCCAATTTCTTACCACCGCTGTGGCTCCCACCCAGCGTAGGTTCCCGGGCCTGTACCCCTACGGGCGGGGCCGCGCTCTCGACGGCTCTTCGACGCTCGCATTTCCGGATAGCCCTCGCGCAACCGACAGCGAGCTCGGCCGGCGTGCTTGTTGGGCCCCGCCAGGCGGCGGCGTCAGTGGTGGCAACTGACGCAATCGAGCGGCGCGTGAGCTCCGCGGGTCGCGTTCTGCTCGCGGTGGCAGTCGACGCACCAGCCCATCGTGAGGGCTCGCGCCGGGGGCCGAAAGCCCAGAAGACGCACGAGGTCGTCCACCAGGCTCGGCCCGGTGTCGGCGCCAACGACGCGCATCCGCTCGATGGGACCGTGGCAGGTCTGGCAGGCGAGTTCGAAGCCCGCGTGGGGCTTGTGGGGAAATACGGCGAACTCAGGGACTTTGAACACCCTGGCCCACGGGATCGGCTGACCGCGTCGTGCGTAGTCGTGCAGTGTGGCGATCTCCGGGTTGTCCTGAGCGCCGATGATCCTGTGGCATCCCATGCAGCGTTCGACCGATGGGAGCCCGGCGTACTCGGAGCGGCGCGCGTCGGCGTGACAGTACTGGCAGGAAATCTGGAACGACCCCGCGTGGACCACGTGGCTGAAGAGAATCGGTTGGCGCGGAGCATCGGGAAACGTCACGAGCGGTTTCGCCATCTCCGGACGAAACGGTGGCGCGGCGATCGCGCGCAGGTACCGGATCAGCTGGCGAGTCTGGCTCTCGCTCAGAAAGTCGGCGAACGGCGGCATCCCGGGTGACAACCCTTCGGCCGGCCCTCCGCGCAGGATGATATTGACCAGGAACTCGTCGGGCAGCGCGTTCATCAGGCGGCCGTCCGTCAGGTCGGCTGGTTTTGTGGCGAATCCGGTGGCCGACGCCCCATCGCCACGCCCGGCGTCGCCGTGGCAGACGGCGCAGTACCGGAGGTAGAGAGCCTCGCCCGATTTGACGTCGCGAGTGCTGGCGACGGCCGGGGCGAGCCGGGCTCCGAACGTGAACGCGATCCCGACGAGACCGCCCGACGCGGCCAGCGCGACGGCGAACCCGAGGAGGATGCCACGCCCCCTCACGCTACTCCTTGATCATCTGCTCCCGCCGCCGGAGGTAGCCGTTGCGGACGGCGCTGTAGAGATCGACGACGCTCTCCTCCAGGCCCTGGAACAGATCGAGGTTCAGCGCGCGATCGTTGACCACTTCCCCGAGCTTCATGGCGAGCCCGGTCCAGATGAACGGCACAAAGTAGGAGAGGGGATTCATCAGCGCGTCGACCCCCCGACCGATCCCGTCGCGGATCGTCATCGGCGCCATCAAGGGCAAGACGAGATAGGGGCCGGGGCCCAGGCCCCAGACTCCGAGTGTCTGCCCGAAATCCTCCCGGCTCTTCTCGATCCCCCAGTACTTCGCCGCATCGAAGAGGCCGCCGATGCCGGCCGTGCTGTTGATCAGAAAGCGCCCGACCTCTCGACCCGCCCCGCCCCACTTCCCCTGGAGCAGGCTGTTCACCGCCCGTGGGACGACGGCGATGTTGTCGAAGCCGTTGTTGATCAGGATCTCGAACGGCTCGGGCACGATCACGCGGTAGACTTGCGCCACCGGCTTCAAGACGAACCGGTCGAGGTTTCGGTTGACCTCGAACATCGCTTCGTTGAACTTCTCCCAGGGGTCGTAGTCCTCGTCGCTCTCGCTTTCGGTCTCGACCTTCTCCGGGCCCGCGGGCGGGGTCTGGGCGATCATCGGCTCGGTCGCGCCGTCGTCACCCCTGTCGGCCACGCCGAGCGCCGGGACGGCGACCATCTCTGTGGCCGCGTCGCCGTGATCGCGCGGCGCGAGGACCGTGGCGGGCTCGGGATCCGCCTCGGAGTGCGCGCCCGCCGACACGGGAAGCGGGGACGCGGCCATCGGCGCTGAGTCCGCCCTGATCGCGCTCGAAAAGGTGCCGCACCCGCTGAGCGCCAGGGCCGCGATCACGACCACTAGCCCAGCGACGGTGCCGCGCAGGACGCCGATCACGAGCCGACGAACGGAGGGCCCTCCCCTCGAATGCGCTTACTGGTGGACGGCGTGGGTACGCTCGCGAATCTCGTACTATCTATATAGCGGAATCCCGGCGCGCGTTCGACAGAATTCGCGTCGCGGGTGGGGACGTCGGAATTTTCGCGTATTGTATCGACGCGGCTCCTGGCGTATGTTGGTCGAGCAAGGTGCGGATCGAGCACGACGATGATCGTGCCCGGAGTGAGGAGATGATGTGAGCCGAAGCCGAGCCCGCGAGTTCTGGTGCGGCGTCGTGTCCGAAACCGTCCAGATCCGGCTGCGTCGGCCGGGGGGGTTCGGGCGTCCCCAAGGCTATTTCGTGCAGTGCAACCAGAGCGACTGCCAGTACGTCGACGAGAACAAGCCACCCTGCCCGCTGAACTCCGCCATGTTCGCGGACGAGATCAAGGCCGCCGAGGAAGCGCGCGCGCAGCGAAGCGAATAGGGATCAGCGCGGGCGCAGCACCACCGTCGTGAGCGTCCCGAGATACTGCCGGGCGACGCGAAGCACGTCGCCGGATGTCACCGCCTCCACACCCCGGCGATAGCGCTCAGCATAGTCCTGGCCGACACCCTCGACCTCGTAGAAGGCGAGATACCACGCCAGACGCTCGTTCGTCCTGCGGTCCATCGCGTAGCGACCGAGGAGGTAGCCCTTGGCTCGCGCGAGCTCGTCGAGGCCGACCGGCTCGGTGCGAACACGCTCGACCTCCTGAAGGAGCGCCTCTTCCGCCTTCATCGCGTTCTGGGGCGCAGTCCCCAGGTACAGGGTCAGCGCTCCCGGCTCGCGCACGGGATCGTAGTAGGCCGCGGCCGTGTAGGCGAGACCCCGCTTGTCGCGCAGCTCGACGAACAGGCGACCGGCCATTCCGCCCCCGAGGATCGTCGACAGGACCTTGACCGCCGCGTGATCGGGATGGTCCAGCGACGGCGCGATCCCACCGACCAGGATCTGCGCCTGCTGCGCGGGCTGCTCGAAGGCCTGGCGCGTCCCCGGGTTCACCGGCGCAGGCCGTGAGGGCTCGGTGACAGGGCCGCCGCGCTCCAGGCGGCCGAACAGGCGCCGGGCTTCCGCGAACACCTCGGCGGCCGCCAGCTGGCCGCTGACCGCGAGCGTCATCCGCTCGGGCCGGTAGAAGCGCCGGTACCACGCGGCGATCGCCGCGTGGTCGACCCGACCGAGCGATTCCGGGGTGCCGAGCACCTGGAGCGCGTACGGGTGGGCCCCGTACAGGGCGGTGAAGAACTCGTCGAACGCGCGCGCCGGCGCGTTGTCGCGGCGCTTCTGGATCCGTCCCACCAGCCAGGCGCGCTCGCCATCGACCTCTGTGGGCGAGAGCTTCGGCTCGAGTGCGAGCTCGGCCGTGAATCCGAGCAGCTCGCGCCAGAAGCGCGACAGCGCCGACGCGCGGATCTCGGAGTAGTCCATTTCCCCCGTCGCGCTGATCTTGCCGCCGAGGGCGGCGATCGCTTCGGCCAGCTCGGCCCCGCTGCGCTTCGCGGTCCCTCTGACCATGACGGCGTGCACGAAATTCGAGATGCCGGCGTTCGACGGCTCTTCCCACCGCGTGCCCATCGAGACGAGGAGCGACACCGCGACGACCGGAGCCACCGGGTTCTCCCGCACCAGGACGGTGAGCCCGTTGTCGAGGCGCTCGCGCGTCGCCTGCGCCACCGCGTCGGCGGGTACCCCGAAGATTCCGACGGCCAGGACAACGAGAGCCCAGCGGATCATCGCGACGTGCCCTCGGGGACGAACCGCACGCGCGCGTAGTTGTCGTCGCCGAAGTACTTCCGCGCGACCGCCTGGATCTGGGCGCCGGTGATTCCACGGAGCCGCGAGAGATACGCGAGCTCGTTGTCGAGTGTCCAGGTCGTCTCCGCCTGTCCGTAGGTCTTCGCCAGCCCTTCGGCGGTCTCGATATCGAATGCGTAGCTCGACTCCGCGGTGATCAGGGCGCGCTGCCGCTCGGCCTCCGTCACGCCCTCGGCGCGCACCTTTCGGATCACGTCCAGGATCGCCGCCTCGGCTCGTTCGAGATCGGCCGGCTCGAGCCGCGCCGTCACGGTGACGAGCCCGCCCTGCTCGAGCGCGCCGTAGCCGGCCTCGATGTTCGCCACGAGTCGCAGCTGCTCGCGGACGGTCTGGTTCAGACGCGAGCTCGGTGAATCGCCGAGGATGTACGTGAGCAGATCCACCGCGTAGAGGTCCTCGTTGCCCGTCGGCGCGGTGCGCCACGCCAGACCCAGATACGCCTGTTTCTCGGCCCGCGCGACGTCAGCCCGCCGCGTCCGGTCGAGCGCGGGCACCGCCGGCGCCGCGCGCGGCGCCGGCGGCGCGGCCGCGATGCGGCCGAAGGTTGCGTCGGCCAGAAGCCGCACCCGAGCCGGCTCCACGGCGCCCACCACGACCAGCACCATGTTCTTCGGAACGAAGTGCTTCCGATAGAACTGGGCGAGCTGATCGCGAGTAAGTTTCTGGATGAACTCGCGGCGACCCAGAAGGGGCCGGCCGTAAGGGTGCGGTGAGTAGCTCAACTCGTAGAGACGCCGGAGCAGAAATTTCTCAGGGTCGTCCTCGATGAGGTTCATCTCCTCGAAGACCACCTTCTTCTCGTTCTCGATCTCGTCGGGCGGAAAGCTCGCGTTCACCGCCAGGTCGGCGAGCAGCTCGATGCCCCCGCGCACGTGCGCGGCGGGCACCACGAAGTCGTAGTGGGTCGTGTCGTACGAGGTGAACGCGTTGCTCGCCCCGCCGAAGCCCTCGACCAGCGTGTCGATCGAGCCCGGGGGCCGCGTCGGCGTCCCCTTGAACAGCATGTGCTCGATGTAGTGAGCGAGGCCGAGCTCGGCGGCGGCCTCGTCCCGCCCGCCCATTCGCATCCAGAGCTGGAGCGCCACCACGTCGCTCGCCCGGTGCTCCTGCACGAGCAAGACGACACCGTTCGGGAGCACTGCGCGCGTCGGCGCCGGCGCCGACCCGTGGCGAAGCCCGCCGACGGTGGCGCATCCGGCCAGCATGAGAAGGACGAGCCCAACTCGAAGATCCGGCCGCCGCACGCTAATTCACCCCGTTCAGGACGTAATCGAAGAGATCGAAGTTCCTCAGATCATCGGCGCGCGCCAGGCGCCGCGCGTGGGCGTCGGCGAGCGGCCGGTTGATGACGAAGGGTACCGTCTGCTCTGACACGCCGCCATGCGATCGGAGTGGCTCCTCGAGCAGGGAGAGGTCGTGCTCCGCCGGAGATTTCCCGAGCACCGTGTGCGCGTCGCCGATGACGATCAGATCGCCCACACGGTCTCGCGGCAGCTCGAACCGGGCGCAACCCGCCGCGTTGTCGTAGACCTCGGCGATCCCGGGCGTCGCGCCCAGGCGCGACGCGACCGCCCGGCCCTGGGCCGCGTCGTCGAGATAGATCGTGGCGAAGGACCCGAGCGCGCCGTGATGCACGACGTACGGGTCCGTGATCGGCAAAATCACGCGCGCGCGTCCAGGCCCGACCAGGGCCTCGAGGAGCGGACGGAGATAGACGACCTGCGGCGTGCCGTCCGGATGGGCCTTGGCGTTCATGCCGTGGTCGGCCGTGATCCCCAGCACCGC
>Ga0209157_1003513_pt1 | contig 12022 bp, 10 predicted proteins | sample GraSoiAngelo_135_FD_185892 | JGI IMG/M metagenome (GOLD analysis project Ga0209157, IMG submission 185892) | Grasslands soil microbial communities from the Angelo Coastal Reserve, California, USA - 14_0929_05_40cm (SPAdes) (version 2) | ecosystem: Environmental > Terrestrial > Soil > Grasslands ... | reverse complement strand
GTCCGACGAGGCGGCGGGAGTGCAAGGCGCGCGCTGCATGGATTGCGGGGTGCCGTTCTGCATGTCGGGGTGCCCGGTCAACAACATCATCCCGGACTGGAACGACCTGGTTTACCGGCAGGACTGGAAGACGGCGATCGAGGTGCTGCATTCGACCAACAACTTTCCGGAATTCACCGGCCGCATCTGTCCGGCGCCCTGCGAGGAAGCGTGCGTGCTGCGCATCAACGAGGATCCGGTAGGCATCAAGTCGATCGAGCACGCCATCATCGACAAGGCCTGGGAAGAGGGCTGGGTGCGGCCGCTGCCCGCGGCGCACAAGACGGGAAAGAAGGTCGCGGTCGTCGGCTCCGGCCCGGCCGGGCTGGCTTGCGCGCAGCAGCTGGCGCGCGCCGGCCACGACGTGACAGTGTTCGAGAAGAGCGACCGCATCGGCGGGCTGCTGCGTTACGGCATTCCCGACTTCAAGCTCGAAAAAGGCGTGATCGACCGCCGCCTTGAGCAGATGCGCGCCGAAGGGGTGAAATTCCGCCCGGCGGTTTTCGTCGGCGTGCGCTCACCGGCCGGCGGTGTGGGCAGCGACGCGCGCGAAAATATTTCTCCGGATCAATTGAAGACGGACTTCGATGCGATCGTGCTCGCAGCCGGCGCCGAGCAGCCGCGCGACCTGCCGATTCCCGGGCGTGCGCTCGACGGCGTGCACTACGCGATGGATTTCCTGCCGCTGCAGAACAAGCGCGTCGCCGGCGACGGCGGCGTGCCCGAGCTCTGGGCGACCGACAAGCACGTCGTGATCATCGGCGGCGGCGATACCGGCTCGGACTGCGTCGGGACGTCCAACCGCCAAAGCGCCAGGTCGATCACGCAATTCGAAGTGCTGCCCATGCCGCCGGACGTCGAGAACAACCCGGTGTGGCCGTATTGGCCGGTGCGGCTGCGCACCTCCTCGTCGCATGAAGAGGGCGTGAACCGCGACTGGTCGGTGGCCACCAAGGAGTTCGTGGGCGAGAACGGAAAGCTCAAAAGGCTGCGCGCCGCGCGGCTGGAATGGAACGACGGCAAGCCGCAGGAAGTGCCGGGGTCGCAGTTCGAGATGCCGGCCGACCTGGTGCTGCTGGCGATGGGCTTCGTCTCGCCGCTGCAGTCGATGCTCGAGGAGTTCGGGGTGCAAAAGGATTCCCGCGGCAATGCCCGGGCAGACACGGACGGGCCGCGTGCTTACGTGACGTCGGTGCCGAAGGTGTTCGCGGCAGGCGATGTGCGCCGCGGCCAGTCGCTCGTCGTCTGGGCGATCCGCGAAGGCCGCCAGTGCGCCCGCTCGGTGGACGAGTTCCTGACGGGTTTCTCGGAACTGCCGAGATAATCTGCCTATGGCTCTGGACGTAATCGTCCTTGCCGCCGGTTTGGGCAAGCGCATGCGCTCGGACCTGCCCAAGGTACTGCATCCGCTTGCGGGCCGGCCGCTGCTCGCCCATGTGATCGACGCCGCGCGCGCGCTCGCGCCCCGCAAGATTTTCGTGGTACATGGCCATGGCGCCGACAGAGTGCGCGCGGCTTTTCCGGATTCCGGCGTCGACTGGGTGCTGCAGGCCCAGCAGCTCGGCACCGGCCATGCCGTGCTGCAGGCGTTGCCACAGGTGTCGCCCGCCGCGGACGTGCTGATCCTGTACGGCGACGTGCCCCTGGTGCAGCCGGCGACATTGAAGCGCCTGGTCGAGGGCGCTCGCGGGAGCGTAGGCGTCGTTGTCGCCGAGCTCGCCGACCCTTCGGGCTATGGCCGCATCGTGCGCGATGACGCGCAGCGTGTCGCGCGCATCGTCGAGCAAAAGGACGCCACGGCGAGCGAGCTCGCCATCCGCGAGGTCCATGCGGGCTTTTTTTGCCTGAGCGCGCGGCGGCTCGTGCCATGGCTGTCGAAGATCAGCAATGACAATGCGCAGGAGGAGTATTACCTCACCGATCTGGTGGCGCTCGCCGTGGCCAACGCCGTGCCGGTGGTCGCTGTTAAGGTTGAAGATCAATGGGAAGTCGCCGGCGTCAATTCCATGCAGGAGCTCGCCGTGCTGGAACGCGTCTGCCAGGGGCGCGAGGCGAGGCGGCTGCTCGATGCTGGCGTGACGCTGGCGGACCCAGCGCGCATCGACGTGCGCGGCGCGCTCGAGTGCGGCCGCGACGTCTCAATCGACGTCAACTGCGTGTTCGAGGGAAGGGTGCGTCTTGGCGACAACGTCCGCGTAGGACCGAACTGCGTGCTGAAAAACGTCAGCATCGGCGCCGGCACCGAAGTGCTCGCCTTCTCGCATCTCGACGACGCCGCAATCGGCGAGCGCTGCCGCGTGGGGCCGTTCGCAAGGCTGCGGCCTGGCGCTAATCTGGCGGAGGACGTGCATGTCGGCAACTTTGTCGAGGTCAAGGCAAGCCACCTCGGCGCCGGCTCCAAGGCCAACCACCTCTCGTACATCGGCGACTCCGAAGTGGGCAGCCGCGTGAACGTGGGTGCTGGAACCATCACCTGCAACTACGACGGCGCGACGAAGCACCGCACGGTGATCGAGGACGATTGCTTCATCGGCTCGGACGCGACGCTGGTGGCGCCGGTGCGCATCGCACGCGGCTCTTACATCGGCGCCGGCTCGACCATCAGCAAGGACACGCCGCCGGGACAGCTCACCGTGGCGCGTGCCAGGCAGGTATCGATCCCGTCGTGGAAACCGCCGCGAAAGAAAGGCTGACACCATGTGTGGCATCGTCGGCGCTGCGGCGCGCCGCGACATCGTTCCGGTCCTCATAGAAGGCCTGCGCCGGCTCGAGTACCGCGGCTACGATTCCTGCGGCGTGGCCATTGTTTCCAATGGCCAGATCGGGCGCGTACGCAGCGTGGCGCGCGTCGCCGACCTCGCCTCACGCGTGAACGGCGAGCGCATCGCCGGCGTGACCGGGATTGCGCATACTCGCTGGGCGACGCATGGAGCGCCGGCGACCGAGAACGCGCATCCGCTTGTCTCCAGCGGCGAGATCGCGCTGGTGCACAACGGCATCATCGAGAACCACGACGAGCTGCGCGCCGAGCTGCAGGCGAAGGGCTATCGCTTCGAAAGCCAGACCGATACCGAAGTCATCGCGCATCTCGTGCATAGCCTCTATCGCGGCGACCTGGCCGAAGCAGTACGCGCCGCGGTAAAGCGGCTCACCGGCGCGTATGCCATCGCGGTCGTCGCGCGCAAGGAAGCACATCGCGTGGTCGGCGCACGTTTCGGCAGCCCGCTGGTAGTGGGAGTGGGCGAGAAAGAATGCTTCCTCGCCTCGGATGCGCTCGCACTTGCCGGCACAACCGAGCGCATCGCCTACCTCGAGGACGGCGATGTGGTTTCCATCGACCAGGACAGCTGGCGCGTCGTCGACCGGGATGGCCGCGCTGCGTCGCGCGAAGTGCGCACGGTGAAAACCACCGGCGCCGCGGCCGACCTGGGCCCGTACCGGCATTTCATGCAAAAGGAGATCTTCGAGCAACCGCGCGCGGTCTCCGACACGCTCCAGTCGGTCGGCACGATTACGCCTGCGCTGTTCGGCAGCGAAGCGCAGGAGCTGTTGCCCGAGGTCGATTCCATCCTGATCCTCGCCTGCGGCACGAGCTACCATGCCGGGCTGGTGGCGCGGTACTGGATCGAGGCGCTCGCCGGGCTGCCCTGCCAGGTCGAAATCGCGAGCGAATATCGCTACCGCTCGAGCGTTCCCGATCCGCGCACGCTGGTCACGGTCGTCTCTCAGTCGGGCGAGACCGCAGACACGCTGGGGGCGCTAAAGCACGCGCAGGCGCTCGGTCACGACAGCACGCTCGGCATCTGCAACGTCGCAACCAGCGCCATGCTGCGCATGACGCGGCTTGCGTTCCTCACGCATGCCGGTGTCGAGATTGGCGTCGCCTCGACCAAGGCCTTCACCACCCAACTGATCGCCCTATTTCTTCTTTCCTTGACCCTTGCCAAGATGCGCGGGCGCCTTGCTGCCGAGGAGGAAGCCGCGCACCTCAAGCGCTTGCGGCACCTACCCACCGCGCTAGCGGCGGTGCTCGCGCTCGAGCCGCAAGTCACGGCCTGGGCCGAGCGCTTTACGAAGAAGGAGCATGCGCTGTTCCTAGGCCGGGGGTTGCATTACCCGATCGCGCTCGAAGGCGCGCTGAAGCTGAAGGAGATTTCCTACATCCACGCCGAGGCTTACGCTGCGGGCGAGTTGAAGCACGGGCCGCTCGCGCTGGTTACCGGCGACATGCCGGTGGTGACCGTCGCGCCGAACGACGCGTTGCTTGAGAAGCTCAAGTCCAACATGCAAGAAGTGAGAGCGCGCGGCGGCGAGCTGTACGTGTTCGCCGATGCCGACACGCATATCACATCTTCCTCCGGCGTGAACGTGGTGCGTCTGCCGGAGCACTACGGGTTGCTGTCACCGATCCTGCACGTCGTGCCGTTGCAGCTACTCGCCTACCATGCGGCGCTTACCCGCGGCAACGATGTCGACAAGCCGAGAAACTTGGCGAAGTCGGTCACGGTGGAATAACCTTGACGCCTCGCAAACGGGGAGGAGAGCGATGCACATCAGGACACTAGCCGTCGCGCTGGTCGCGACGGGACTGTTTTCCGCCAATGCGCAGGCGCAGACGGAGATCCAGTGGTGGCATTCAATGACTGGCGCCCTCGGCGACAAGCTGAACGAGATCGCCAATGGCTTCAACGCCAGCCAGAAGGATTACAAGGTCGTGCCGGTCTACAGGGGCAGCTATCCCGAGTCGATGACGGCGGCGATCGCCGCGTTTCGCGCCGGCAGCGCGCCGCATATCCTGCAGGTGTTCGAGGTCGGCACCGCGACGATGATGGCGGCCAAGGGCGCGGTCAAACCCGTCTACCAGATGATGAAGGAGGCGGGTGAGCCGTTCGATCCGAAGAATTACCTGCCAGCGGTGTCCGGCTACTACTCCGACAGCAACGGCAATCTGCTGTCGCTGCCTTTCAACAGCTCGACGCCGGTGTTCTACGTCAACAAGGACGCCTACCGCAAGGCGGGGCTTGACGCGGACCAGCCGCCGAAGACCTGGAAGCAGTTCGCCGCCGCCGCCGGCAAGCTCAAGGCCTCTGGCCAGGGCTGCGTCTACAGCACCGGCTGGCCGGCGTGGGTGCACGTCGAGAACTTCAGTGCCTGGCACAACCTGCCGATCGGCACGCGGGAGAACGGCATCGCCGGCGTCGATACCGAGTTCAAGGTGAATTCTCCTGCGCACGTCAAGCATGTGGAGATGCTCGCGGACTTCGCGAAGAAGGGCTGGTTCACCTACTCGGGGCGGCGCAACGAGGCGGAAGCACGTTTCTTCAGCGGCGAGTGCACGATGCTCACCTCGAGCTCGGGCGCGCAGGCGAATATCCGCCGCAACGCCAAGTTCGACTTCTCCGTCAACTTCCTGCCCTACCACGACGAGATCAAGAGCGCGCCGCAAAACTCGATCATCGGCGGCGCGACGCTGTGGGTGATGAGCGGCAAGAAGCCCGCCGAGTACAAGGGAGTGACCAAGTTCTTTTCCTACCTTTCCTCGACCGGTGTGCAGGCCGACTGGTCCAAGTCGACCGGCTACGTGCCGATCACCAACGCCGCGTTCGAGGCGATCCGCAAGGAAGGCTTCTACGATAAAGTGCCTGGTGCCGATATCGCGGTGCGGCAGCTCAACTACAAGCCGCCGACGCCGAACTCGAGGGGCCTGCGCTTCGGCAACTATGTGCAAGGCCGCGAAGTGATCGAGGAGGAAATGGAGGCGGTGTTCTCGGGCAGCAAGGACGCCAAAGCCGCCATGGACGACGCCGTGCGGCGCGGCAACGAGATCCTGCGCAGGTTCGAGGCCGCAAACAAGAGCTAAGTGGAAAAGCGGGTCGTCTTCCGCTCGGCGTGGCTGCCGTACGCGCTGCTAGCGCCGCAGATCGCCGTCACGCTGGTGTTCTTCTTCTGGCCGGCGGCGCAGGCAGCATGGTTCTCGTTCCAGCTGCAGGACGCCTTTGGCCTGCGCACCGAGTTCGTCGGCCTGAGCAACTTCGCCGCGCTGTTCCGGGACGCGAACTACCTCCATTCATTCAAGGTTACAGCGCTGTTCAGCGCCCTGGTCGCAGTGAGCGGCATCGCGATCGCCTTGCTGCTCGCGGTGATGGCCGACCGCGTCGTGCGCGGCGCGCTCGCCTATAAAACCCTCCTCATCTGGCCTTATGCGGTGGCGCCGGCCGTGGCGGGCGTGCTGTGGGCGTTCCTGTTCGCGCCCTCGGTCGGCATCGTCACCCACGCGTTGCGGCAGGCGGGATACGACTGGAACTGGGTGCTGCGCGGCGAGCAGGCGATGCTGCTGGTCGTGATCGCCTCGGCCTGGAAGCAGGTCAGCTACAACTTCCTGTTCTTCCTCGCCGGCCTGCAGTCGATCCCGCGCTCCCTGATCGAGGCCGCCGCCATCGACGGCGCCGGTCCGGCGCGGCGCTTCTGGACCGTGGTGTTCCCGTTGCTGTCGCCAACCACGTTCTTTCTGCTCGTCGTCAATGTGGTGTACGCGTTTTTCGACACCTTCGGCGTGATCGACGCCACCACCCAGGGCGGCCCGGCCGGCAGCACGCAGATTCTTGTCTACAAGGTTTATTACGATGGCGTGAAGGCCGCCGATCTTGGCGGCTCGTCCGCACAGTCGGTGGTGCTGATGCTGATCGTAATCGCGCTGACGGTAGTGCAGTTCCGCTTCGTCGAGCGCAAGGTGCAGTACTGATGGTCGAAAACCGCCCCTGGCTGACAGTTCTGTCGCACGCCGTCCTGCTCGCCGGCGTCGCGCTGATCGCCTTTCCGCTGTACATCACGTTCGTCGCTTCGACGCTGACGCACCAGGAAATATTGCAGGTGCCGATGCCGCTCGTGCCGGGCGCTCACCTGTGGGAAAACTACTCTCAGGTCCTGACCGCCGGCTCGCACGCCGGCGCCGCGGCGCCGGTCGGCCGCATGATGCTGAACAGCCTGGTGATGGCGGTCGCCATCGCCGTGGGCAAGATCGCGATCTCGATCATCGCCTCGTTCGCCATCGTGTATTTCCGTTTTCCGTTGCGCAATTTCTTCTTCTGGATGATCTTCGTGACGCTGATGCTGCCGGTCGAAGTGCGCATCATTCCGACCTTCAAGGTGGTGTCCGACCTGGGCATGCTCAACTCCTACGTCGGGCTGACGCTGCCGCTGATCGCCTCCGCCACCGCCACCTTCCTGTTTCGCCAGTTCTTCCTCACCGTTCCCGACGAGCTCGCCGAGGCGGCGCGCATCGACGGCGCCGGCCCGATGCGTTTCTTTCGCGACATAGTGCTGCCGCTTTCCAAGACCAGCATGGCGGCGCTGTTTGTCATCCAGTTCATCTATGGCTGGAACCAATACCTCTGGCCGCTGCTGATCACCACTCAGGAGTCGATGTACACCGCCGTGATCGGCATCAAGCGCATGATTACAGGCGGCGATGCGCTCACCGAGTGGAACCTGGTGATGGCGACCGCGATGCTGGCGCTGTTGCCCCCGGCGGCGGTCGTCGTTCTGATGCAGCGCTGGTTCGTGAAGGGCCTGGTGGAGACCGAAAAATAATGGCCGGCGTGTCGTTTCGCGACGTGCGCAAGAGCTACGGCGACGCCGAGGTGATCCACGGCGTCACCGCCGAAGTGGCCGACGGCGAGTTCGTGGTCATCGTCGGGCCCTCGGGCTGCGGCAAATCGACGCTGCTGCGCATGGTCGCCGGGCTCGAGCGCATCAGCTCCGGCGGGATCGCGATCGGTCCGCGTGTCGTCAACGATCTCGAGCCGAAGGACCGCGATATCGCCATGGTGTTCCAGAACTACGCGCTCTATCCACACATGTCGGTTTACGAGAACATGTCCTATGGGCTGCGCCTCCGCGGCCTGTCGAAGGCGGACATCGACACGCGGGTGCGGCGCGCCGCCGGGATCCTCGAGCTGGAGGCCTTTCTGCAAAGAAGGCCGCGCCAGCTTTCGGGCGGCCAGCGCCAGCGCGTCGCCATGGGGCGCGCCATCGTGCGCGAGCCGGCGGTGTTCCTGTTCGATGAACCGCTGTCCAATCTCGATGCCAAACTCAGGGTGCAGATGCGCGCCGAGCTGCAGTCCCTCCACCGGCGCCTCGCTACCACCAGCCTTTACGTCACTCACGACCAGGTCGAGGCGATGACGCTGGCGCATCGCATGATCGTGATGAACGCCGGCCGCGTCGAGCAGATCGGCGCGCCGCTCGAGGTGTACGCGCGGCCGGCCTCCACTTTCGTTGCCGGGTTCATCGGCTCGCCGCCGATGAACCTGATCCCGCGGCAACGGCAGGGGCGCGAGGTGCTGTTCGGCATCCGCCCGGAGCACCTCGAGCCGTGCCCGCCGGCTGAAGCCATGCTGGTCGCCGAAATCGATCTCGTCGAGCCGCTCGGAGCCGATACGCTGGTCTACGGCCATCTTGCAGCGGACCGCGGCGCGCGCATCGCCGCCCGGCTGCCTGCTTCCTTGCAGGCGCACGCCGGAACGCTGCCGCTGCGCTTCGATTCGTCGCAGGTCCATTATTTCGACCCGGCGAGCGGCGCGCGCATCGACTGATGCTGAAGACCACGCCGTTCCACGAGCGCACTGCCGCGCTCTGCCTGAGCCACGCCTGGCGGCGCTGGGCGGGCTGCGTGGTCGCGAGCTCCTACGAGCTCTCGCATGAGCGCGAGTACCACGCCATCCGCGGCTCGGCGGCGATGCTCGACATCTCGCCGCTCTACAAGGACGGCACCGTGGCACGGCTCGACGAGCAGACCTTCCGCATGACGTCGGCCGACCCCAATCTGCGCTGGCTGCAGGACAACGCGCTCGGGCTCGAGGTCACCATCGAGGATGTCTCGGACTCGATCGGGGCGCTCGCGCGCGGCACCGACGTCGATAAACCGAGAAATCTGGCGAAGTCCGTCACGGTCGAGTGAGCCGGGAGCGCTACGATGCAGTCGTCATCGGCGCCGGGCACAACGGCCTCACCTGTGCCTGCTATCTGGCAAAGGCCGGCCTCAAGGTAAAAGTGCTCGAGCGCCGCGCCGCCGTCGGCGGCGCGGCAGCCAGCGCGGAGTTCCATCCCGGGTTCCGCAATTCGGTTGCGGCTTACACCGTCAGCCTGTTGCAGGCCAAGGTGATCCGCGACCTGCGCCTCTCGGAGCATGGCCTGCGCATCGTCGAGCGCCCGCTGGCCAACTTCCTGCCGCTCGAAAGCGGCTATCTGAAGGTGGGCGGCGGCCTGCAAGCCACGCAGCGCGAGCTGGCGCGCTTTTCCGCGCGCGACGCCGAGCGGCTGCCGCACTATTGGGCGGTCCTGGGGCGCGTTGCGGACGCGCTGCGCGAGCTGGCGCTGCAATGCCCGCCGAACGTCGGCGGCGGCTTCATCGACCTGCTGCGCGCCCTGAAGGCGGGCAGGCTGCTCAAGGCGCTCGACATGGAGGCGCGGCGCGATTTCCTTTTCTTTTTCACGCGCAGCGCCGCCGAGCTGCTCGAGCAGTGGTTCGAGTCGGAAGGCATCCGCGCGGCGTTCGGCTTTGACGCGGTGGTGGGCAATTACGCGAGCCCTTACCACGCCGGAACGGCGTACGTGCTGCTTCACCATTCCTTCGGCGAGGTCAACGGCAAGCGCGGCGTGTGGGGACACGCGATCGGCGGCATGGGAGCGATCAGCGAGGCGCTCGCGGCCGAGGCGCGCCGCAACGGCGTCGACATCGAGTGCAATGCGCGCGTGGTCCGCGTCGCGCAGGGAATGGTGACGCTGGAGGACGAGCGCAAGATCACGGCGCGCGCGGTGGTGGCCAACGTGAACCCCAAGCTGCTGTATCTCGAGCTGGTCGACAGGAGCAGCCTGCCGCCGGAGTTCGTCGCCCGGATGCAGCGCTATAAATGCGCCTCGGCGAGCTTTCGCATGAACGTCGCGCTGTCGGCGCTGCCGCGCTTCGCCTGCCATCCGGAGCCGGGACCGCACCATGCCTCGGGCATCATCATGGCGCCGTCGCTCGCGTACATGGACCGAGCATATCTCGATGCGCGCCAGGATGGCATTTCGCGCTCGCCGATCGTCGAGATGGTGATCCAGAGCACGCTCGACGATACGCTGGCGCCCAGGGGCGCACATGTCGCGAGCCTGTTCTGCCAGCATTTTGCGCCCGAGGTCGACTGGAGCCTGCGCAAGCAGGAAGCGGTCGAGCGCATCTTCGACGTGATCGAGTCGCACGCGCCCGGCTTCCGCGCCAGCCTGATCGCCTACAGCGCGCTGTCGCCCGCCGACCTCGAGCGCGACTTCGGCCTCGTCGGCGGCGACATCTTCCACGGTGCGCTCACGCTGGATCAGCTCTGGTCGGCACGGCCGCTGCTCGGCTACGCCGATTACCGTGCACCCCTCGACGGCTTGTACCTGTGCGGCTCCGGCGCGCATCCCGGCGGCGGCGTGACCGGCGCGCCGGGCCATAATTGCGCGCGGGAAGTGCTGCGCGACCTCGGGCGGCGATTCCCCGGATAGGCAGCCAAGGAGAAAACCATGCGTGGATTCGGGATGGCGGTTGCGGGGCTCTGTACCCTGTTTTTATCCGGCTGCGGCTACAACCAGCTGCAAAGCAGGGACGAGCAGGTGAAGGCGGCGTGGTCCGAGGTACTGAACCAGTATCAACGCCGCGCGGATCTGGTACCGAACCTGGTCAACACGGTGAAGGGCTTTGCCCAGCAGGAGAAAGACGTCCTCACGCAGGTGACGGCGGCGCGCTCGCGCGTTGGATCGATTCAGGCGACGCCTGAGCTGGTCGACAACCCGGAAGCCTTCGCCAGGTTCCAGGCGGCGCAGCGCGAGCTCGGCGGCGCGCTCTCGCGCCTGCTGGCGGTCGCCGAGTCCTATCCGCAGCTCAAGTCGGACGCGAATTTCCGCGACCTGCAGGCGCAGCTCGAAGGCACCGAGAACCGCATCGCGGTGGCGCGCAACCGCTACATCAGGGCGGTGCAGGAGTACAACGTGACGGTGCGCTCGTTTCCGAGCAACCTGACTGCCATGCTTTTCGGCTTCAAGCCCAAGCCGAATTTCACGGTGGAAAACGAGCAGGAGATCGCGAAGCCGCCGCGCGTCGATTTCGGCACCAAGGCCAAGTGATCCGGCTCGTCGCGTGGTTTTTCGCCGCCGCGGCGTGGGCGCAGCAGTCCGTGCCGCCGCTCACGGCGCAGGTCGTGGACCAGACCGGGACCCTGACCACCGAGCAAAATGCAGCGCTGGAGCGCAAGCTCAGGGAGTTCGAGCTGCGCAAGGGCGCCCAGATCGCCGTGCTCATGGTGCGGAGCACTGCGCCCGAGCCGATCGAGCAGTACTCGTTGCGCGTCGTCGAGCAGTGGAAGCTGGGTCGCAAAAAGGTCGACGACGGCGCCCTGCTCATCGTCGCGAAGAACGACCGGGCGCTGCGCATCGAGGTGGGCTACGGTCTGGAGGGCGTGCTCAACGACGCCACCGCCAAGCGCATCGTGAGCGACATCATCGTGCCGCGCTTTCGCGAAGGCGATTTCTACGGCGGCGTCAACGCCGGCGTGGACGCGATGATGGGCGTCATAGAGGGCGAGCCCCTGCCCGCGCCGAAAAAAGCGGCAACCTCCGAAGGCGGCAGTGTCGGGCAAGCGCTGCCAATCCTGCTGATTCTCGCACTGGTGGCCGGAGGCCTGCTGCGCGCGACGCTCGGCCGGTTTCTCGGCGGTGCCATCACGGGCGGAATGGTCGGCGCGCTGGCGTGGCTGCTCGTCGGCACGCTGGCGGTCGCGCTCTTCGCGGGAGTGATTGCATTCCTGTTCACGCTGCTCGGCGGGGGGCGCGGTTACGGCTATTACGGCGGCTTTCCCGGCGGCTTCGGCGGCGGCGGATTCAGCAGCAGCGGCGGATTCAGCGGGGGCGGCGGCAGCTTCGGCGGCGGCGGCGCATCGGGGCGCTGGTGACATGGATCTCGCCC
>Ga0209157_1003508_pt1 | contig 12033 bp, 7 predicted proteins | sample GraSoiAngelo_135_FD_185892 | JGI IMG/M metagenome (GOLD analysis project Ga0209157, IMG submission 185892) | Grasslands soil microbial communities from the Angelo Coastal Reserve, California, USA - 14_0929_05_40cm (SPAdes) (version 2) | ecosystem: Environmental > Terrestrial > Soil > Grasslands ... | reverse complement strand
CGCCGATCGGATCCCGGCCCATGGCACTCAAATGCTGGTATCCGTTGCAGGTGCCGTCCATACTCACCGGCAAGTGTGAAAGAAAATCGGGCCCCTGCTCTCGAAAGTCTTTCCACTCCAGACAAGCGGCTAAGAACATCCAGGGTTTATCGGCTTCATCCCAAAACCGGTGAGGACGAAAGGGATTGTCCGCGAAGGCGATGATTTCCCGCTCGTGCTCGTTGACCCATCTGGCGCGCCCCTCAAAAGATACTTTGTCCTTCTTCCAGTAACAGTTGGCAAGGTGGATCGCCAGCCAATACGCTCCACGCTCTCCAAGCGGCTTGCCGTCTGCAAATTCAAGCAGGGATCTGCCGCCATCGTCCGATTGAGCGTTGATCAGTTGAGGCACCGGATAAGCACGGCCCCGATGGTCCAACTGATGCGGAAAATAAAATCGCGGTTCGTCGAGCAGGCGCTCACACAGCGCCAAACTCAAGGTTATGATCTTCCGGGTGCCTTTAATCCGGCTGTTCAGATTGAAGGCAGCCGCGCGTTCCCGCTTACGTTCGGTTATCTGTCTGGGATCTGCATCGTCCGCCAACCGGGGAGGCATCTGCCCAACGGTGTGTGCCGGCAATCCGAAAAACAGATGGCCCTCATCCCACGCCTTCCACTGATACCGGTAAATCTTCTGATTGATGCGGTACGGCGTACTCTGCAGCGCGTTGACCGCGGAAAGGACGATCGTCATGTCGGCCTTTTTAAGCAGTTGTTTCGCCCGGGTCGTGGGTTGGCGTTTCAGGAGATTCAAGCGGCTGACCAGATAGCCGCCGCCGGAAAGCGACGTCCAAGAGCGAGGCGGAACGATCATCGGCAGATAAACCGGCGACAAGGACGCCAGCGTCGTGTCGTGATCGGCGATCCAATCGCCGGCTGCCGTTGTGAGCGCAATTCGTTGAGTGGTTTTTGTACCTTGATTGTCACTCTCGCGAACCGTTTGGAACTCAAAGAGGGGCTGCCCGTCGAATTTCGCAAAACGGACCGCCAGCGCAATTAGTTTGTCGCCGAGGTGAAGCGCGCGGTAGCTCTTTGCCCACTCCTCATCATCGTTAAGCTCTAGTGCCAACTCTTCCGCGCGGCGCCCGGCGTCTCGGCCTCGGTTCCGGGAGCGCAGTTCCTGGGCGATATCCACCTCCCGCTTTTGAAAGCAATCAAAGATTCTTTCCTTCCGGCATCGTTGACCGATTTCGTAGGCGGCGGATGTGAGGGTAGGCGCCACACCGTCGCCAAATTCGGACTGGCTGATGATGTTCAACAACGTACAGAGAGTAATCAAAGCGAGTACTTCGTGGTTGATCGATAACAGTGGCGTCGCATACCTGGGCAACCGGCGATGCCCGGAACTCTTCAGGGCCAGTTGTTCGGCAAGAATCGCTTCCGCCAGCGGTTTCAGAGCAGCTGCCACCAAATTCCGTACCGGTTTGGAGTCGGTCGTCTGGGCATATTCACGGCTATGGCAATAGCGCAGGATGCCGTCCCGGACGGCATCCGTTTCGAGCTTCTTTTGCCGGTCTATATCATTCATTTGCAAAGAGTTGATCCGGTATTGTCGCAAATATCTTACCCTATTGGAATAGAGAGCTTGATTATTTCAGGCGTAGTCAAGATGGAATGCATTCATCTCGGGATGAATGCATTCATCTCAGGACCAATGCTCTCATCTCGGGACCAATGCTCTCATCTCGGGACCAATGCTCTCATCTCGGGACCAATGCTCTCATCTCGGGATCAATGCTCTCATCTCGGGATCAATGCTCTCATCTCGGGATCAACGCTCTCATCTCGGGATCAATGCTCTCATCTCGGGATCAACGCTCTCATCTCGGGATCAATGCTCTCATCTCGGGATCAATGCTCTCATCTCAGGATCAAACCGTTAACCGTAGGCGGTGAGTGTATCCAACGGAATGTTTCTGCTTCCGTCCGCCGAATAACCGCGGGTAAATCCCGCAAAGGATGTGTTTTATGTCAAATTCAGCAAAACAACACCCGATCAAAGCGATCATGAACTTCCGTACGCTGACGGCAGATGCTGTCGTTACGGCGGCAGTGAATATCGCAGGTACGGCGTACAACAATGCCAAGTTCGCCGGTGCGTCTCCGCAGCCGGTCGATCAGCCGACGTTGAAAGCGGCCACTGATGCTTTGGTGGCTGCCAATGCGGCGGCGGTCGACGGCGGCAAGAAGGCCGTCCAGGAACAGAAGCATTTGAAGGAAGTGGTCGTTAAATTCCTGATCCAGCTCGCCCATTGGGCCGAGGCCAACTGTAAGGAAGATATGACGACGTTCCTCTCATCGGGCTTCCAGGCGGCCTCTGCTACCAAGCCGAAAGCTCCACCGGTCACCGAATCGATCCGTAAGGTCATTTTGGGGGCCAAGAGCGGAGAACTCGTGGTCAAGCTCATGAGGTATCCGGGCGCCGCGAGCTATGAAGTCCGCTGGGGTCAGGTGTCTGCCGGAGGCGGGATGCCGACAGCGTGGACCACGCTGCCGCTGGCGAACGTCAAGACGCCGGCCACGATTTCCGGCCTCACTCCCGGCACGACCTATTTGATTCAGGCACGTGCTGTGACCAAAGCCGGCTATACCGACTACGGCCAGCCGATCGCGCAAATGGTCATCTAAGCCTTAGTTGGATCGTCAAATCTTCGGGCCGTCTGGAAAAGTAATTCCAGACGGCTCTTTTTTGCCGCGCGGCCTGCGAGTTGACATAATCGGTTTATGTGACGCGGACGCTCCCACACTCGCGCGCTTCACATCACACACAGCGCTTGAATCGCCTATCCTTACCCCGAAAGATACTATCCTCACGCCGGATTCGGGTATTCCATCACTCCGGTCCTGAAATTCCCGGATCGGCCAGGGAGGGAAAACCGCGTTCATTTTTCCTATGCTTACGATGTCATTTCACTCTACGCAACCCGGCGATTGATATTCAACTTAGCCATTTTTCGATAAAGCGTCATTCGCGAAACCTTGAGCAGACCTGCAGCTTTCATCTTGTTCCAATTCGCCTCACAGAGAGCGGAGAGAATATACTCGCGCTCGTTGGAGGTCTTATCGACATACGCAGAGAATATGTTTTGAAAGTAGCACGGCAGATTTTCAAATGAAACGAAACCAGGGTCTATGAATATCGCTTCGATCAAATTCCGGAGTTCTCGAACGTTTCCCGGCCACTCATGCTCAAGGAGGCACTTCGTTAATTCGGCCGTGAAGCCTTTCACGTAGTGGCCCTTCTTTTCGTTATACTGGTTCAGAAAAAACTGCAGTAAATCCGGAATGTCTTCCTTTCTATCGGCGAGCGGCGGCAAATGAATCCTCACTACATCGATCCGGAAAAACAGATCTCGGCGAAACTTCTTTTTTGCAATGAGCATCTCAAGGTCCTGATTCGTCGTGGCAATGAATCGCGCATCAGTCCGAATCATCTTGCCGCCGCCTAAGAGAAAGATTTCGCGGTTCTCCAGGATCCGGAGGATAGTTGCTTGGCCATGCAGACTCATTTCGCCGATTTCGTCAAGAAATACAGTTCCGCTTCCAGCCATTCGTATCTTTCCGAAATAGCTTTCGTCAGCGCCTGTATAGGCGCCGCCCGCCCGCTGGCCTTGGTCCACCGCCGCAGGAAAATCCACCGCAGGTTGACATAATGGGGAGCATTTTTAGCCGACCGCCGCGGCGAACTATGTCGAAGTGGAAGACGAGATGTTGATAGCCGCGGCGGTTGGCTAAAAATGCTCCCCATTATGGCGAACGCACTTAATGCGTATTCCAACAATTCTGCCGATCACTATGTTCAAATTCAGACTGCCATGCCGAGAAGACAGCAAAGAACAAGAAAGCCCCGACGAACCACCTATAAGCAGACCACTCAAGAGTTTTTCGTCTCCGTCTCTCCAAAATCGTGATTAGTGCCGTGACGATGCCAGCTGTAACGAGTACCTGCCACTGGTTTAGGAGAAGGAGGATCAGAAATTCGGATAAGTGTTTCTAAAGAAGACTGTGCGTGGCATCCGCCGATAACTGTCGAAAAAAATCCTGGTCCATCCCTGGTAAAATCAGACTAGATTAAGTCAGTATCTATCGTACGCTTCCTGATGGCCGCGTTGTCATGCCCCTTGTTTGCGCAATGCTCGGACGCCGGCCGCGGGTCCTGCTTGCGGTGTCATTATTTGGCAACTCTTTACCATTGAAATAGTAAGAATTACCGATGCGGACCCGCATACTTCAGCCCGTCATAATAATAGAAAGTGAACTGCCACAGACCGGACTTGTTGATGTCTTCCGCACTGAGATCGTAGATCCAGACGAAATTCCCGATCTTCGCCCTCGGTTCCAGATCCAAAAGCCGGCGCAATGCCGTCGCACTCTCCTTCTCGGATGCGCTTGCGTCAGAGGTGAAGGAGTACGCGTCGAGGATCTTCGCCACGCTCACCGCATAGATTCCCGGTCTGAATGGTTCGTGCTTTTCGTCGAATGTGAATGGGAAGCTTGAACGGAACTCATCATTCAGACGGTACGGAAGAAGCGCATTGTAGTGGATTCTTTCAAGCAGGTTGTACTCGACACCGACAACATAAAGATTCGGATTCGGAAGTTTGTTGGCTTTGATGTATTCCGTCAGGCGATAAAAATTCTGCCCCAGATCCACATTCGAGTCCGCCACGTATCGCCATCCCCGCCGCGGTCCACCTGCGAGCGGATTGAAATACTCAATGGGATCGTACCCAAGCGTCAGCGAAATCGAGGCGAGCCAGATTGCGAGACCGACGAGAAAAATCGTCCACCTCGAACGTCGGATATAGAGAGTCGCAAACAGCCCACCGCCAATAACGAAGAGAAAAGGAAACAACGGCAGGATGTGGCGAATCCCGATGTTGATGTGACTCGACATCGACATCGCGATGTAAAAAGCCGGTGGAAAAAGGAGACAGAAGCTCGTTCGCGCGTCGGCGCGCGCGAACGACGTGACGAACCAGGGCAGTGCCGCAGTTGAAACCAACAGAAGAGGAATGGGCGCCTTCACGAGGAAGGTCAACGGAAAGTAGTACCACCAGCCTGCCGTCGAGAAATTGCCGAGAAGATATGCCGGATGCCCAATCGCGTTGTGCCTAATCACGATATCGAGGCCTCGCAAGTAATCCTCGGGAATTGGAACGAAGCCATAAAAAAGCTTGGAGTGGAAGGCATAACCGGCATTGACGACGAGGAGCATCAGCATCGACGCCAATCCAATGGACGATAGCCCCATACGTGCCGTCAATTTTCTTGACGCCATCATCACGATGAGTATGGTCATCCAGCACGCCGGAACAACTACCATGGAGTGCTTGACCAGAATCGACACGCTTGCGGCCAGGCTTACCGCGAGCGAAGCTGCAAGCGATGGGACCTTGAGCCATCGCCACACGAGATACCAGAACGCCGCGTAGACGAGAGTCGCGCCAATATCCGTCAAGACGAATCGTGAGTGCGCAAAAATGTTCGGCTCGAACGTAAAAAGCGCCAAAGACATCACACCCGCAGCGCTGCCGAAAAGACTGCTGGACCACTTGTAGATGAGAAGTCCCAGCACGCAGGCCACAAGTATCATCGGAACCCTGGCCCAGAAGATGAGCTGACGAGCCTTCTCACCCGACAGAAAGAAGAAATCGCTGCAGAACGCGAACCACTCTCCCCAATCGTTCACATGTTTCCAGTGGTCCGTAATGGTTGGCTTTAGTAACAACAGCGGCATCGCTGACAGCACCTTGATGAGAGGCGGATGTTCGGAGTTGAAGTCGAATCGATGTTCAGTCAGATGGAGGTAGCCTGCTGGAATATGCGCAAACTCGTCGGAAGCCATACCCGTCGATCGATTGCTGATCAGCAGCCGCGCAGCAAACAACAAGATCAACAGAAAAGCGGCGACCCCTGCGCGTACCCTCCGCAGCGACATTCTCCCGCCTTTTATTTCAGACGCTCTATGCTAACGACCCAATTCATTTATCGTCTTTATTGGTCCGGTTCCACTACTAGTCATGCTTGCGGCTCGTAAAGAGCCGTGCATCCTCATTCCCGCTGACTTACGTTACGTTCGTGTTTATCGTCTTCACCAGTTTTAAAAACTCGAAAGCCTCGGCATATCGCCCAATGTTCTCAGTAATGGCCATCGCCTCGGGACTGCGCTTCCACCGTCAGAAGATGAGCGATCGATGAAAACTTGGCTATCCGCTCCGCATGACTGAAAGGTAGTTCCAGACCCGCGACAGTTTTCGAGCTGTGACTCCTCAACTGGGTGTGCGATTATGACTACTCATCACTCTACTTGGTGCGCCAAATCCTATAGACGGGTTCCTGGCGGGTGTGGCCCCATCCATCCTGGACGGGGAAAGTGATAGTCCGGACCGGCTCGGCGTCTGAGACTCGCTCATCGGGCTTGGTAATGACTACAGCGCCTGGACGCAGCGGGGCGCCGTCCAACTTGACCGTTCTGGCGCCGCCGCCAGCTACCCCCGAAGACCGCCAGGCCTTTGGCTCCTCGGCTGTGAAGAATGCGTACGCGATGTCCGGGTATCCGTCACCGGCGTTCTGAGAGAGCAGAATCGGAACCATGTGAGCGGCTGCTCTGGCGGTAGCAATCGCCTCCTGGAAGCCAGGATCGAAGAAGACACGCTGCCGGCTGGGGTAGCTCGTGAAATAGTCGCCTAGGAAGTTACTCATCTCCACAACCAACAGGGTTGCTAGTCCCAGTGACAACCAGCGCTGGTTGCCCAGAGCGCGCCATGTCTCGAAGGCTCCAAGCGCCATGATCAAGGCTAGGAAAGGCACGGTCTCAATGGTCCGCAGTCCGTGACCGAGATGCATGGTCAGGCTAGCTGGAACGGGACCCAACAGGCTGGCAAGAGCGATAAAACGCCAAAAGGGCGCCGCGCGAGAGCGCCAGAGCGCTGCGACGCCCAAGGGTAGCAAAGGCGCCAGACTCATGAACAACATTCCGCCCCGCCCAGTGACGTGACGTCCCCAAGGGTCACCCGAATAGAAGAGGAAAGAGGGGCTCCATGCCGCGCTGTATACCCGTACGAAACGTTCGGCCGCTACCAGCAGCGATGGCCTGCTGTCCTCGGCTATCGACACAGCCAAGTCAGGGTAAGCGCGGCAAGTGGCAGCGGGGTGACAGAGAATGGACAGAAACTCGAAACGCCCCGTGAGCGCGCCAGGATGGCGGGACCCCCAAACGATGAGAGGAACATACGCGAGCATAACTACAACCGTCAATGAGACCAGCGCCAGCCCCTGCCTTCGCCAGTGACCGACGTAGCCGATCCAGAGCCCAACCACCAATAGCCCCACGTAGAGCCGTCCGGTGGCATAGGTGTAAACACTCAACCCCAAGAGCAGCCCGGCGAGCACGCTCAAACCGGCAACTGACCATCGACCCAGCCCTTTATCCATATCGCTTGCGTTCCCGGCCGCCCGGTTTTGGGCCTTCCACCAGACAAGCAGAAAGCCCGCCAGAAAAGGCGGCAGCGCTGCAACCTCAAAGCCTATCCGGCCAATGACGAAGAGCCAGGGCAGTATTCCGAGCGTGGCCAGCGTAGCCAATGCCAAGCATTGGCTCTCGAAAAGGCCTCGGACCAGCAAGGCGAGGAGCACGGCGGTCAGGAAGGAAAGCAGACTGGGAATCAGACGCACGATAGCGACGCTCGGCCCGACCAGCCGCATGGCCCCGGCTGTCAAATAAATGGTGACGGGATTCTTATACTCACCAAAAGTCCGGAAGAAGAGTGGCCACGCCTCTCCGTGCTCGTCCCTGCCGTCGACGGAGATGGCATAAGCGTTATAGCCTACTGAAGCCTCGTCCAGAAAAAAGCCCGGTGGCGAGGAGGTCAGGCGCCAGCAGTGGAGAACAAGCAGACCCAGTCCAACAACGGCCCACTTGAACCAGACCTTGCAAACCCAAGTCGTCGCCGAAGCATCGTACGGCCGCGCATCTTTGATACAGGAAAGCTCAAAGTTGCGCTGATTACTACGCGCCCTACCGAAGCCCAACATATCTCACTTCCTCGTAATAATAGAATGTAAACTCGGACATTCCGGCCTGTGCAATGTCACGCACCCTTATATCGTAAATACACAGAAAATTCCCAAGTCGCGCTCGCGGCTTAAGCTGAAGAAGGCGTCGTATCGCCAAAGCACTGGCTTTCTCAGAGGGGTTGTCGAGGGAGACGTGAATACGAAAGGGTCCAGTAGTCTGGCTAGTCTGGCGGCGCTCATGGCATAGATTCCAAGCCTGAAGTATTCTCGGTGTTCCTGGTACGCGTAAGGGAGCTCGGACGAAGCTCATCGGGCAGTCGATATGGGAGGAGAACTGGTAATGAGTCGTTCCAATTGTCGACGTGACGCCAATATTCGGGAATCGCAGGTTTAAGGTAGAGCAATGGCAACCCCGCCAGAATTTTAATGAGCGGAGGATGTTCCGGATTGAAGTCGAATCGGCACTCCTTGAGGTGAAGGTAGCCCGCCGGAATATGAACGAACTCGTCGGCCGCCATCCCTGTTTATCTAATGCTGATCAACAACCGCATGGCAAAAACCGCGACCAGCGAAAATGCGAGTATCCTCACCATTCTGCGGCCTACAAAGCAAACAGGATAAGGCAGATCAGGGCACCAGAAGCGGTAATTGTCGCCCCGGCCGTGAAGCTCGGCGGATTATATGCAAATCGAACGCGGTGCTTCCCGGCGTCAGGCAGCAATACGGCGCGGAAAAGGTAGTTAGCTGGATAGATCTGTATGGCTTTTCCATCCAGGTAAGCTTTCCATCCGGGGAAATACATGTCCGTCAAAACGAGGATCCGAACACCGGCGGTTTCCAAGGAAATCTCAACGTGCGAAGGATCTTGGTAGGCAATCTCCGCGCGGTCTTCGGCCGGTGAGCTATCCGCCGCCGCGAATGGTCTTTGAAACGCCTCGCGCTCGTCAACACCGGAGATCAGCAGACGACGGTTAAAGTCAAAATCTGGTTGTGAGACGATTTGAAGCGCAGACTGCTCATCTGTGACGTCAAACTCACGTCGAAGATAAACACGTGGAAGCGCATGCGGGTTCTCAACGATCGACGTGCCCGACAGAATGTATCGGACGCTGAAGGCATCCAACGCTTTCGACGTTATCAGATTATCGAGATTGGTATTCCAATAATAGGCCCGGCGAATGAGGTCACGCAGATTCTCCCCGCCCATTCCCGAAAACATTCGGATAATTTCCCGTTTGAACAGTGTGGAGCTTGTAATCCTTCCAGCGGGCTCATCGAGATCGAGCGACGGCAGCAAGTCCGCATAGCTAGGTTGAAGTCGGGAAATGAAATTGAAGTAAGTTGACGGAGTGAGCGCGTCATAACCGCGAATATCCGCGACGCCATAAAGAATTGAGGTATTCGGAGGCAAGGCGTTGTTGGTCCCGAGCAATCGGAAGCTTTTGAGGTCTTTCTGCAAGGCCGCAATCGCTTTCGGCGTCTCCCCAATGCTTCCTGGGCTCGCCACCGCGTTGTACGAATGCCCGAATATAAAGAGGTCGCTATACATTAAGGCGAGAAAGAGCCACAGGACGGAACGGTTCAGTCTGCCCTGTTCGCGCAAGTGCAGAAGAAGCAGACCCGCCAGCGCCAGCAGCAGAAACACTGTGAGATTTCTGGCTTGGTAGGATCTGAGACCCAACGCCGCCGAAAAGTCACGGAAATAGAAATGGATTACCAGAGCAAATGTCAGCAAGACACCCGAAACCAGCAGCGCCTTTCGCGCAACGCGAGGCGCCGAGTCTCCAAGTATTCGGTCGAACTCCACAGCGAAGCAAACTACGAGCGAAAAAACGATACCGACCAAAAACTTGTTCGTATCCATCGCGTTGAATAAAGGCAGTGCGGTAATCTTTGCGAGAAGCGGAACCTTATAAACAATGCCACCGCACAGTAAAGCAATGATCCAGAAATTTCGGAGGGACGCATGAATTCTAACGGAGAGCAAAGATATCAACGACAGAATTAGCGGCACGACTCCGATATAGCAGCTCGTGCCGACCAGGTTGGCGAAACCCCAATAGTTTCCGTCATACGGCGTACCGAAGAAATTCGGAATCACGAAGCTGATGAGCTCATACCATGGATAGACTTTGAGATTGAATTGAGATCGAAATGCCCAGGCTGCGCTCTCCTTCATGTACTCCAGCATCGGCAGTAATTGAATGGCAGCGAGACAAGCGCCCAGCACCCACGCGCCCGCGTACGCAAGAGCGATCCTGCCTGTTTCCACCCATGGCCGCTTATCGCCCGTCAGTCGCAACACCACATAAGTCGATAGAGCGAAGGCAGATACCAGCGAAGTCTGCGGTTGTCCCGCAAAAAACTGTGCAGCAACTAGACACGCCGCCAAAACGAAATTACGGACAGTAATTCGCTTCAGAAGGCGTTCTGCGGCCCAGAAGAGCGCCGGCAGCAGTATGGCGGCATTCGCCGCGGGGAACCCCAGCCACACGATCATGTTACGGTTGAACGTAAAAACCACGGCGCCAAGGAGCGAAGCGTGTTTGCTTAGGCCAAGTTGCCTTAAGAACGCAAACGTAAAAATGCCGGCTGCGAAAAGCCGCGCGAACAACAACAGCACTGAAGTCGTGGCGGGACTGCAGATGAAATTCAGCACATTTAGCGGATAAAACACACCGGACTGTCCATTCGCCAACAGAGGAGACCCACCAAACGAGTATGGATTCCAGAGGGGAAACCGGCCGTGACGCACTTCATCCACAATCAATTTCCACCAGGGATAGAACTGAACCACCTGATCCAAGAGTTCAGGGTTTCGATGAGCGGATGATGTCGATGCTTGGCCTCTCCAGGGCTCGAATGCGTACAGCAAATCAAAGGGAACAGCCGACTTTATCTCTAGAATATTTCTATGAAGAAAAGAAACAATGAGAATCACCAGCAATGATGGGATAACAAAGCGACTTTGGTTCAAACCGAATCATCCTAGCGGAACATAAACCACAAGTTTTTCGACCAGCAGTATAAATTCCGGCGAACCAACACTCAGGTTCGCATGTTGCCTTCAAGAATCGTCCATTGGTCAGCGAGGACCTGGCGCCTGATAACGACAACATTCAGGCTTTACTGAGGACCACCATGAGTGACGCCCCGGCGACGCTAGAATTCTATAATCAGAATGGGACTCCAACCACAAGAAGCTTCTCTACGTTTGTGAAACAGACGTATGCGGAGTGAGGGTTGATCGGAAAGTACGATTTTATCGCTGAGCCAACAATTTGCTAGCGCCGGTTTAAAACGGTGCCATTCCCGCGGGTTCGATGGGACCAGAGCGGCGAGGAATCACCGTTCGGGCACACGCCGACATTGGGCGAGTCTCGTTGAAGACAACAGTCCCGCGTCTTGTTTTCCACTAGAGAAGAATCGTCACGCGCTTGTTCAAAGCATAAGCGAAATAAGCGAGAGCCCGTAACTATCGGCGCGTCGTGGAACCGAACGTGCGGTCTTGGAAGTGTCGTATAACGCGTTTCATGTAAACCGCCGGCGAGGTTCAGGGCCGGTTTTCCCAGGTCTCGCCCTATTTTCCGGGGTGGGCGGAGATCAGGACCGCCGACCCGAGTTTATCCCTTGTGTGGTATAGCGCCGGTCGGTGCTCGATGCAGCCGCTGCTGTCGAGATTGCATTGGACGTGGTGAACTCGCAAAGCAGTCCTGGCGGACCGCAGAAGTAAGACGTTGTTTCGCCGTTATAGGTTTTCTTCAGCCTCCGGCCGTCGCCGTCCTTGTTGAAGAGCGATACGGACAGTCACTGCGGCGGGCGCTCTTACTCCTAGAATCGGAAAGCATGTTTCCGCGCGTTCTTTGCCGCGGCGGAACGCTTCGAAACTGGCCGTTTTCTGACGAAGAGCCCGTTCCAATTCCCGCCTTATTTTTCGTGCGATTCGTCCCATCGTTTTCCTTGTCCTGCTGCTGA
>Ga0209157_1003507_pt1 | contig 12035 bp, 14 predicted proteins | sample GraSoiAngelo_135_FD_185892 | JGI IMG/M metagenome (GOLD analysis project Ga0209157, IMG submission 185892) | Grasslands soil microbial communities from the Angelo Coastal Reserve, California, USA - 14_0929_05_40cm (SPAdes) (version 2) | ecosystem: Environmental > Terrestrial > Soil > Grasslands ... | reverse complement strand
GGTATGCTGATAATGTATCTCACGCTATTAATTTGAAAAACTAAATACCTACAAAAGTTGAATCTAGATGAATGAAGACGCTGAGCATTGACGATCAGACATACAGGCGACTGACATCCATAATGAGCGACATTATGCACACAAAAAAGCACGACATCAATTATGACGACGTCATAAATGAGTTGATAGACGTGTACCAGGATAACCTCAGGTTCAGTGGCGAAAACGCTGGAGGCTAATTTAAATTGCCGCTGTCCTAACGGGTAATGGCCATGCGTTTACTGGCTGGATGTGCACTTGCGTTCGTTTTCATGTTCTCTCTATTTACAACGGTTTACGCTTTTGACGGTCCGGAGATAATCCTGAAATCCTCCTTCGTGGATTCTGAAGGCAGGGTCAACGTCGTCGGAACTGTTAGGAACTTTGCTTCAACGCCGGTGCAGGTTACGATGGGGATAGGGACAGATGATGGTAGAACACTGCAAACGCCAACGTACGGCAGGACAATATGGCCGCTCACAGATTCGCCGTTTAAATTTGTGCTCGACGGCGCGGCGAACACCAGTGAGCCTTTTATTATGGATATCAAAGAAATTGAAGCCCCAAATTACAGCAGCATGTTGGTTCTCAGCTATGACGGCATGGCGGTTGGTGAGAAAAGGGCGTTTGTCGGGACCATAAAGAACATCTCACCGCTTGACATACACAATCTAAGCGTGTTTGCAGCAGTCCACAGCCAGGATCACAAGTCGCAGCTCGACACTGTAAGAAGCAACGTCATACAGGTTATCCAATCCGGAGAAGAACTAGAGTTTACTGCCATACCGGACCCAGCGATAAGATCAGGTGTGTTCTACTACAGCTGCGCCGGGCTTGATTTTGACGCGCCGATACCCACGATAGACGCGGGCGGCGGCAAGTTCATTCCGTTCAACCTGAATACGTTCGCGCAGATAAGCAGCCTGCGGTACGAAAACACGACTGACAGCATTGCGTTTGGGATCCGGCCCTATTCTCCAAAAGGATGGCCACTGAGCTTGCAGATACCGCAGTTTTCGCAGAATCAGACTGTGACTGTAATGCTCGACGGCGAGCGGCATGACGCCTCGGTCAAGGGTGATGGTAAGACCGTTTACATCGACTTTTTCGTGCCAAAGGGCGATCACCAGATAGAGATACAAGGAGTGAGGAATGTTCCCGAGTTCCCATTTGCAATTTTTGCGCTAGGAGCCATGACGGCTGCAGCGATAATTCTGACAAAGCTCAAGACAGCATTTAGGATCTCCTAGAACGTCAAAGATTCTCCTGAACGTCGCTCTAGTGAAATCATGACCGGCTGAAGCTAAGGCTTTATGCGACAGCCTGGCCAATAAAGAGTCAGAATCGTTTGAGTGCTTATGCACACACTAAACTTCTGCTTGCAAACAATGGCCAAAAACATGGGATCGAAAAAGGGTTGATGCACAACAAGAACGGGGATACAGTTAACCTTTCGACCGCACAGGACGAGAATTCCTTCATTGTCTGCTGGACCTGTAGTTCCTCTGCGCCACAGCGGCCTTTATGGTGGAGTGGCAAGCGGGACACTCGGCCCAGCTGTGGCCGCCAAAGTACAGCCAGTCAAAGCCACATTTTTCGTAGGTGCACTTTAGCCATCTACCCCTCGGCACCTTGGGCCAGTTATCCTGCATTGGTTTTCGCGCGCGGCGCGCTGACCTTGGCTTTCTATTAGACCTCAGAAATGGCACGGTTCAGGGTCCGGTTTGCCCAGTTAAAGATATTGTGATTTATTTTTATATCTATATATAAGATCAATTATGAAGACGTTCTCATGTTTTATATATAGAAATCATAAGCTACTTGACCACTGAGAAGTCTTATATATGTCACTTTTCTATGCCTTTAGCTAATGAACAAGGCAATCATTGCAGGCTTGGCTGCTGGTGTTCTGGTAGTAGGACTAATTTTCAGTCCACTGTTTACGGCATTCCCACTATCAACAGCACAGGCACAAGATACCGGCAAAACAAAACACTTTACCTTAGTCGCAAGCGAAAAAGAACTACAAATTGTACCAGACAGTGATTTGCATCCAGGAGGTGTAATGTACAACGCGATGGTATTCAATGGAACTATACCAGGACCAGTTATAGCAGTTCATCAAGGAGACAAGGTAGAAATTACTTTGAAGAATGAAGGTAAGCAGATTCACAGTCTTGACTTCCACGCCGCAATTACTACAACAGGAGCCAACTCTGGTCCAGTGAAAGCAGGCGAAAGTAAGACTTGGTCATTTAATGCAGTGAACGCAGGCGCATTCTTCTACCATTGCAGCGGTGACGGTCTCGTCGGCGTATGGGAACATATTGCCAATGGAATGTATGGCGCTGTAGTAATTCATCCACACAATGAGAAACCAGCCAAAGAATTCTATCTAGCTTTTGGACAGGTTTACAGCACCAATATTGATACCAGCACGAATCCATATGGTACAGGAAACGGCACGGGAAGCTTTGATGCACTAAAGTTCCTCGCCAAGCAGAATGACTTTGTACTCACTAACGGAATGGCACACAAGTATGCTCCAGCAATTGGAGGAGTGACCAAGTTAGTATTGAACAAACCACTTAATAAAGCGTTAGGAGATGCACTTGCTGGGAATGGCACATTGAAGGACTTCTTCGTGGTCAAACCAGGTGAGCAGACAAGATGGTACATCGTCAATGCAGGACCGAACGACTACATTGCATTCCACTTCATAGGGGCTCAGATGGATGTCAGGGATGGTTCGATAAAGAACAGATATGGCACACAAGACAAGAATGATGAAACGTGGACCATTCCGCCAGGTTCCGCAACTGTCATTGAAGCAGTCTTCCCACAAGGAGGAGGACCAGAAGGAAGCCCAGATGCTAATTTTGGCCTATATGTCGGTGTTGACCACGAAATGACTGATGTAGTAAAAGGCGGTGCATTCGCAGTAGTAGCACTCCCCAGTGAGGCAGCAATGGCAAACGACCAGCCAGAAGGAACAGCGGTCATGTCGATGGAAGACACGATGGGCTAAAAGCCCTCCGTCCTTTTTCCTTTTTCTTTTTACCACAAAGCTTTTCTATACATTATCTCGCACTAATTACATTGGCTAAGCGTCAGTTTACGATAGATATTGGAAAGGAGCAGATCCCAGTCGAAGGCCAGGTACACAGAAACGTTGCAGTAAAGTACCTTATGAAGAGGCGCAGATCTCTCTTGATGACGAAGAACCCGGAAAAAGTTGAAAAACTCTGGACGGACCTGCCAAAAAAGATCAGCATAATAGGCAGACAGCTGACCCGCGAATACAAAGTTAACTGGGAAAGACTGGGAACTGAAGAGTTCGAGGGCTCCCGCTTCGTATTCACGCTGGACGATCTGGACGAAAAGACAATAAAAAAATAGTTACTTTTCTGTTCCACTGTCCGGGACGATGAGGCCGCCAATCTGGCTGTATGTCTTTAGGAACTGCAGCCCCTTGGAAGTAGTCTTGTAAGTCTGCGTTCCCTTCTCAAATTCAAGCAGGCCGTTCTCTACCAGAACTGAAAGATATTCCTTTAGCTGCGCGTACGAAAGGTATGCTTTGTACATTATCTTGGTCTTTGTCGCGCCACCGTTCGCAGCTTCCAAGATCTGCGAAACAATGTCGGTTCTGCTCCTATATTTCATGTTTATTACTAACAGGATAACCATTATAAAAATTGCAAGCATAGATCTTATATAATATTGTTCTATACAAAGGATTTTATCAGAACTTGGATTCCACTAACATGTTGAACAGCATCAACTTTGTCGTACTGGGCGACTCTAGCATAGCCGCGCAGCTCGGGAAAAAGGGGACTGCGACAGACATTGTAATTCATGATCGCAAGACCGCGGACACGGTCTACACCTGGACTGTGCCCGCCACATTTCCCGACAAGATACAGTCGCTCATGCAAGCGGTCAACATCGCCGAGTATGCTATACTGAACGTTGCCAAGCTAGACAAATTCCTTGGCGAGCAGATAATGGCGCTTGACTCTGTCGGCCTCGGCGACGGGTTCGTGCTCCACTCGTACGAAGTTGACAGGGAAAAACTGAAAACGCTCCTGAAATCGACGTCGCTTGCGAATTACCAGTTCGTAGATTCTGTCGACGAGCTAAAACAAGAAACCGCCAAGCTCAAACCCAAAAGCGCAGCCGGGCCTCTAATAATCCCGGTCGACCACGCCTTTGACGTCAAGGGTGTCGGCACGGTCGCGCTCGGGGTGGTCAAACAGGGCACAGTCAAAGTCTACGACGAGCTTGCCCTGCTACCGGGCAAAAAAAACATTCTTGTTAAGTCCATTCAGATGCATGACGACCCTGTTGAAAGCTCTTCAAGCCCTGCAAGGGTTGGGCTTGCGATCAAGGGTGGTGGAGCTGACGACATTTCGAGAGGCGACGTAATATGCGCGGCCGGCGCGGTCAAGGTCTCGTCAGACACAATTCCAGTCAAGTTTGCAATGAGCCGGTTCTTCCAGGGAGACCTTCCAGAGAACCACACGTACATGATCTCGGTCGGCATGCAGGTCAAGGCTGCGAAGGTAAAACTTGAAGGCGAGATTTTGCATGTGACGCCGGAAAAGCCGATCGTCTATCGACAGGGGCAGACGCTTGTGCTGCTAAAGCCGGACAGCCAGCGGACACGGATAGCGGGCAAAGGGTTGATACAATAAATTGCCAGCTGCCCGCAGGATCCATTCGGAGAAAAAAGGGTTCAGGGTGCTTGGCATAGCGGAAAGTTTCAAGAAATCCTGCAAAAAATCAACGCTTGCCGGCGTCGTTATGCGGCGCGACCTGATAATAGATGGTATGATGTTTGGCAGCTCTACGATAGAAGGCGATGACGCTACTGAAAGCATAATTTCTTTACACAAGTCTCTTGCAAGGGACGACATCAACTGCATATTGCTAGACGGCCTCGTGATCAGCATGTACAACATTATCAACGGCGAGAAAATCGCAGGCGCGACCGGACTACCTGTTGTCGCGATAACGTTTGAAGATTCGAAAGGGCTTGAGGGGAGCATCAAGCATCACTTTGACGACTGGCAGCACAAGGTGGAACAGTACCAGAAGCTGGGCAAGCGCGAACGGATCGCTCTGAAAACCGGCAAGAATCTTTTCATCCGCTACTGGGGTCTGAGCCAAAAGAAAGTTGTTTCAATTTTGAACTCATTCACCCTGCAGGGCTCAGTTCCGGAACCAATTCGGGTCGCCAAGCTAGCAGCGCGGTCACATGCTAATGCTTTAAATTAGAACTTAAAAAAGAATAACTGCGGTGGGGTGGCAGAGCGGCCATGCGTTCGCCTGCAGATCGCATGTCAGCAGTCAGCGGATTTATAGGGGTTCGAATCCCCTCCCCACCTCCAAACTCATCGGCAAACACATATTCGCGCCCATCACTGCCATCAGACCATGCGTAGGTTCCTACACAGATTTACAGTGAAACAAGGCATCAACAAAGTCTGGGAGTTTTACACCGATGTTGGGCACCTGCAAGTTATTTCGCCGCCACATATGCAACTGAGGCTAGTCAAGTCGACCCACCAAAAGCTTGTGCAGGGTTCTGAAGTGTGGCTGACCGGCATACTGCTCACGAGAAGCAATTGGCACTCAGAGATCACCTCGTTTGAGCCGTACGAATATGTCGACGAAATGCTTAGCGGCAGATTCCGGTTGTGGAAGCATGTCCACTCCTTCAGCGAAATCGATGACAACACAACCGAAGTGATAGACGAAATTGAGTTCGAACTTCACTATGGCTTACTTGGGAGGATGTTTGAAGGATATGTTTATTCTCAGCTGGAAAAGATCTTTGCGTACCGGAAGCAGGCCACGATAAAGGCGTTAGAAAACTAGATCACTTTGGTCGACTTGGCCAGCTCATGAGCCGATTTCTTGTCCAGCTTCACCTTACTCAGAATAGTGTATCTGTCGGGACGGAGCGACTGCGCTGTTGTCAGGGCTTTCACCACGTGCTCCTCTGTAAGACCGATCCGCTTTGCATTGGTGGGCGCGCCAACATTTTCCAAAGTCTCAGCAATCTTTTCCCAGTCAAGGCCGTGCAGTTTTGCCATCATTATAGTGCCAAGACCGACGCGCTCGCCATGCAGCCCGTAGCTTGGCCCTGCCACGTATTCGACGGCGTGACTAAATAGGTGCTCGGCCCCGGAGCACGGTCTGCTACTGCCCGCGATGCACGCCGCAACACCAGCGCTTATCAATGCCTCGACAATAGTGCGTATGCCGAACTGGCTCTTGCCTTTCAATCTTTCAGATTCGTCAAGGATTATCTTGGCACTCATATAGGCAAGGTTGGCCGCGTAGCTACCAAAGTATTCACCCTTTTCGTCCCGTGCAAGCTCCCAGTCCTTGACTGCAGTTATCTTGGCAACCAGGTCGCCACAACCTCCCGCGAGCAGCCGGGAAGGGGCCTGGGACATGAGGTGTGTGTCTGCGATCACGCCGATTGGCGTGCTTGCCTTTATGGAATGGGGTTTGTCGGTTCCCCTGACGGAAACAAAGGGGCTTGATATGCCATCATGGGACGCCGATGTGGGCACACTCAAAAATGGTCTGCTTATTTTGAAGGCAGTCATTTTTGCAACATCGACTGACCTGCCGCCGCCAAATCCTATTACAAAATCAGGCAGTCTGTCAGCGATCTTGTCCTGCAGCCTGGCGACAGTGTTCATGGACGCGTCGCTTACTACATGCCAAGAGGTCTTCAGAGATGCTTTTTCGAGTGATGAATCGCATTCGCCGCCGGCTTTCGCCTTGACAACCGCGCCAGTTATGACTAGTACCTTTGCAGCTCCTTCATCAAGCGACCTCACAAGCAAGCCGACTTCCGATACTACGCCCCCGCCTATGAGTATCTTTCTCGGTAACTCCATAAGGTGAGTAGACGGAGAATTCAATTGAAAAGACCTGAGCAGAGCAAATAATAAAGCTTGTACAACTATTCCTTGGTCTCTTCTTCTCCAGTCTCCGATTCCATGTTGCCCTCGGGTTCTGCCGCAGGCGCTTCTTCCGTCTTGCCAGCTTCAACCTGACCGGCCACTTCGGCAGTCGCGTAGCCGCGCCCCACCTTTGTTATCTTGATCTTGACGCTGTCTCCTACCTTTGTGCCAGCGACAAAAATCACCAGACCCTGCACTCTTGCAACTCCGCTGTCGCCCCTCTTGCTCATCGACTCGATCTTGACATCGTATTCTTCTCCTACCCGTACGGGTGACGGCCTAAATGGCCTTGGACCACCAAACCTATTTCCACCGAACCTTCTACCACCGCCACCGCCGTAGCCACCAGAGCCTCCACGGGAGCCGCTGTCGCTGCCTCCGTAACTTGAACTGTCTTCCAAATTGGATCGCTCCGTAATATAAAAACAGGTAAGTATTTCAACTTTATTTTCCCTCGGGCGCCTAGGCCAAATATTTAATACAGACATCAGGTGAAGGAAGGTCATAATCTGTGTTTGCGCCGTTAGTTTGATAGCCATTTAGGGATTGCATTCATGCAGCGTAAATCGCCTTACCAAGAGTCTACAAGCCAAAATATTATGGCAGTGATACTGCAGAGTCTGCCGCAGGAATCGGGCCTGACGAAAATAGAGTACGAAGGTCCGCGTATCGCGCTCTACTCAAAGAACCCGAGCTATCTGATGCAGAACAATCAGCTTGTCTCAAATATGGTCAACACTATAAAAAAGAGGATCGTTATACGCACGGACGAGTCTATAAGGCGGCCTCAGGACGAGTCTGCCCGAATAATTGCAGACACAATACCGAAGGAGGTCGGAGTCGCCGGGACTTTCTTTGATGCCGTGCTCGGTGAGGCCGTGCTGTTTGCTAAAAAACCTTGGATGTTGGCACAGGTGGGCGAGGATTTAGACAATATCGAGCTTGCAGAAAAGACCGGCTGGAAAGTGCGGGTCAGAAAGGCGCCGAAGGACATAGCCCCTATTGAGGCTCTCTACAAGATTCTGGGTGAAACTGTGAGTGAACGCACCAAGTTCTACCGCGAAGTGGGGGACAAGATATTTCGCGACAAGCTAAGCGAATCTGCAGAGGCCAGCCTTATGACGCTTGGAGGATTTGCAGAAGTTGGCAGATCTTGCATGCTTCTGACTACTCCTGAGAGCAAGGTTCTGCTTGATTGTGGCCTGAACCCTTCTGCTAAAGACTCACTTGCCGCAATGCCTCGCTTTGATGTTGCAGGCATAGGGATGGAAGAGATTGACGCGGTATTGTTGAGCCACGCACATATGGATCATGCCGGCTTTTTGCCCGCGCTTTACAAGTACGGCTATGGAGGTCCAGTTTACTGCACCGAGCCGACGCTCTTACTGATGAGCATGCTGCAAAAAGACTACGTAAAGTGCTCCGGGGATCTGGCGCTCTATTCAGAAAAGGATATCGACAGCGCGGTCACCCATACTATAACGCTGACGCACGGGATAGTGACGGACATTTCGCCTGACGTCAAGCTGGTCCTTTCAAATTCGGGCCACATCCTAGGCTCGACGTCGGTCCACCTGCATATCGGAAACGGCGATCACAATCTTGTCTATACCGGCGACATGAAGTTTGGTAGGACTCTTGCTCTTGAAAATGCGTCTTGGAACTTTCCGCGCGTCGAAACAATGATTATTGAAAGCACGTACGGCGGCAAGGAAGACATCATATGCCCAAGGGAAGAGGCCGAAGCCCGCCTTGCCAGTTCAATTAGCAAGACCGTTTCGGCGGGGGGACACGTGCTTTTACCGGTGCCCGTGGTGGGCATTTCGCAGGAGATTATTCTTGTGCTTGACAGGTTCATGAAGGGAGTGCAGGCTAAGGTGCTCGTTGAAAAATCCATTTCGAAAGCAACAGCCATCTACGAAGCCTATCCCGAGTTCCTCTCAAAAGAATTGCGCCAACGTGTACTGGAATCAGAAGCAAGCCAGTTTGGTTCACAGTTCTCCATAGTAGAATCTCAATTGCTCAAGATTGGTGAGCCTGCGGTGATACTTGCTCCTTCATCGATGCTATTAGGAGGGCCTTCGGTTGATTACCTCAAGCAAATAGCCGCCGATCCATGCAACAGGCTAATCATGTTACCGTACCAGGCGGTCGAAACACCGGGCAGAGCCATTCAGGACGGCGCCCGCCAAGTGGCTATCAGGGGGGAAACAATAAACTTGCAGTGCCAAGTCGAAAGGATAGACGGCTTTGCCAGCCACAGCGACTACAATCAGACAATGGAATATGTCAAGAGACTCAGGCCAAAGCTCAGGCGAGTTCTCGTCAACCACGGTGAGCGGCCAAAGGCACAAAACCTTGCAAGCTCGATAAATAAGTTCTTCAAAATACAGACCCAGCATCCGCTTGTGCAAGAAGCGATAAAGTTACTTTAGGTCGTATGCTCCGCGCCAAATCTTGACGCCAGGTGGTGTGATGACAATACGCTCTTCGCCTAGCCTTGCAATGTCGCCGCCTACGGACTGCGCGTATGAATATAGGTCTTCAACAACCTTGCGCAATTCTTCAACATCCTTTTGCGCTAGCGGTGTGACCCTAAGGATCAGAATCATATGTTTCTTGATATCTTCTTTTATTGCAGTGATGTCACTCACATCGCGCAGCGTAAGTGCCTTCAAATAAACAGGTGTTTTTTGTGCTTGCATCTGTCTGAATTGAATTGAGATTGTTATGCGTTGTCAATAGTCGTGGTGGTCAAATCTCATTCACTGAATAGTTGATTTTAGCTGGATGATAGTAAATGTAGGATTTTGTACCCTTGGATGCTATATTCGTATGGCGTCGGCCAAAGAACTGTCGGCTGGCAACGTAATGACCTCTCTTTCGCTGCCGTCGATAGTTACTTTAACCTTGGACTCAGAGTCTTTTGGGGCGTCAGAGTACCGCAGTGCAATGGCAGCGCATGTCGCAACCATGGCATCGTCATGCTTTCCGCGAAGTATGCACGTCGGGCCGACGTGATCCTTGGCTTCTATCATAACATCTCCTTCGGTGACAAGCGCCTTTATCATTTCGTTTTCGTCCTTATTCCTGCCAACTACTAGCTTTGCCTCGGGCGTCAGTCGGAAGTGCCTGCCAACCTTTAAGAGCTCGATGTCGTTAAGCGACGGGATGCCGTCAAAGCGTTCCATGATGTCTTCAACGCGTTTTGAAAACGCGGGATCGGTCAACAGGCATCCGCCAGCAGCGTTCGGAGGCTCAGCAATGCCAAAGTGCTTTGCCATCACAAGTTGGCCTTTCCTAGACCTACCCTTGATTTCCCCCATGTTCTCGCGTTTTACTAATCCTGATTTTTCTGCGTCTGTAGGTGGCAAGTTCTTTGCAGACAGCGGACGCAGTACTTTGCCTTCCATGCCAGTTTCATTTTCAATAATCTGGAGCGCACGGCTATTCTGGCTCATTGGTCGCTGGAAGAGAACTTCGCCAGTAATGACAAGATCTGCGCCTATCTTCTCCATGTGCTCTCTTGCAGCATTATACATCATGGCCCTGCAGTCAATGCAGGGGTTCATGCCAGAGCCGTAGCCGTACTTTGGTTTCTTTAGCATGCGAAGATATTCTTCGCCAAAATACACCGTCTTTAATTTTATGCCTAATTCGTCGGCCACCTCCTTTACGCGGTGGCCGCAGCCCTTACCGCAGTCAAAGTCGCAAAACGGTGTCTTTATCGCGACAGCCTCGATTTCGACTCCTTGCTCCAGCATCATTCTCACAGCAAGGCTGCTGTCGAGGCCGCCAGACAGCAAAGCAACTGCCTTTGGCTTTTTTTCGTCAACCGATTTATCAACGTTTTGCTGCGACATTGTTAGCATTTGCGGCCATTTGGTTATAAAAATGATATGTGCCCCGCCTCTGACTCACACGCTGTCACTGGTTAGCCATAAGCTGTTTCCTCTGCGCGCTCTACAAACGGGGTACATTATGTATGATGTCATGCTATTTGTCTTTTATGATGTCTGATAGGTTTATCTCAAATGCGGCGACGGGCATCCTTAGCTTGAAATTCTCGAGCGCAAGCGGGGTAACTTCGCCTATGGTGCCCATCAACATGCCATCAATGACAATTTCGGCAGACCTGCCTTCCATGAACATCGTATTTTGCGCCGCCTTTGTAATCGCGTCCCTGCCAAAGCACGACTTGATCAGGGCTTGCATTACAGACCTTATTTCGGTGTAGCCTGCATCAACATGGGTTATGACGCCGCCCACATTCCATCTTTCTGTTATGGCTCCATTCTTGTGGAAGGTCTTGCCGATCTCGAAAAGTCGCTGCGGGTATTCTTCGTGCACATTGCGGGAGAGCGATTGGAGGAGCGCAGGGATAAGCGAGTCGCGCAGGATTTCGTGCTCGAGGCTTTTGGAGCCGTCGACTGCCAGGGCGTCCTTGCCGGTAATGCCAAACGCGTTGTACTGCACTTCCCTGCTCGTCAGCGAGAAGCTGAGTGCCTCGATCATGCCAAGGCCTGTCAGGGCTTCTCTTATCGCGCAGAAATAAGTGGAAAGTAAATTTTTCTGGCCTGCCGTCGGCGAAGCCGGGAATGTCGGCTCTAAGTTGAATATGCCGTAGCCTATCGCCACTTCCTCTGCAATGTCTATTGCGTGGTTGATGTCTATGCGGTATCGCGGTACTGTGCAGATAATTTTTCTGCCACTTGCCTTTGCGTCAAGCCTGCTCTTCTTCAGATAATCGATCGCCTGCTTGGCGTCAAGCGCCATGCCAAGGATGCTGCTAACGTAGCCAATGTCAGCTGAAATTACCTTTGGCTTCATCTGAGGGGTTTCAACCTTTTTGCCCGAATCTATAGTTACAGTCCTTATCTCGAAGCCCGCGTCGTAGAGGGTAACTGCAATTATTGCAAGCGCGTCTTCGGCGGCCTTTTGGTCGGTTGCGGTGACTTCGACAAAGAGGTTGCGGCAGCTTTTGTCCAGCTTCGTCACGTTGCCGTTGATTAT
>Ga0209157_1003506_pt1 | contig 12037 bp, 5 predicted proteins | sample GraSoiAngelo_135_FD_185892 | JGI IMG/M metagenome (GOLD analysis project Ga0209157, IMG submission 185892) | Grasslands soil microbial communities from the Angelo Coastal Reserve, California, USA - 14_0929_05_40cm (SPAdes) (version 2) | ecosystem: Environmental > Terrestrial > Soil > Grasslands ... | reverse complement strand
TGGTGATGGCGCTGATTGTCAGCGTAGTCGAACCAAGGTTCGTAAGAGTTATGGGCTGGGAGACGCTCGTTGTTCCTACGACCTGGCTGCCGAAGTCGACGCTGGCGGGCGCCAACTGAGCTGACGACAATAATCCGAAGACTCCAACGCCTGTCGTTGTGCCCACGAAGACTTTACCGTTTGCAATCATGGGCGTGATGAACTTGTTCCCGTTCCCGAAATTGTCGCGGCCGTTCGCGGCCTGATTGCTGTTGTAAAGTTCCATGGCAAGATTCGCGGCGTCATAAGCACGCAAGACTGCGGGGTTGGTGTTGGACGTGACCCAAACGATGCCATTCGCGGTGCCGTTGGCCGAGATGCTCGGAGTTGCGCCAGGGTATGCGAAGGTGACACTGCTTGTTGAGGAGGGATTGGACTGTAGCCTGGCGTTGATAAAGGGAAACATTTTCAAGTGATCGCCGACCGATCCGTAGTAGATCGCATTGTTAAAGTAGGCGGGCATGCCATACTCACCTCCCGCAAGAGCTGTGGTGAGTTGCTGATAGATATTGTTCGTACTGGAATTGAACTTACCCATGTTGTCTCGGTTAACGAGATAAATGTTCCGGTCCTTGCCTGCCCCTACCGCGAGGTGCCAGGTCATATTGCTGGAGTCGATCATATCCGGCAGGACCAACGCCCCGCCCGAGCCGAGGTCCTCGTCGGCATTCGACTCGGCAACGGTATTGAACATGTTGAAATAGTCCGCCACCGCCAGCGTGCCACTGGTGGAGAGTTTCATGAACGCGTTTCCGTAGTTTCCGTTGATTGGAAAGCCCTGTGCGTTGAGTGTCGTGTCGGCCGTCCCATTCGCGGTGAGGAAATAGATGTTGCCGGAATCGGCGGCCATACCTGCGCCACTCTGCCAGACGGAGCCCTCACTTCCGTTAGGAGTGATGTTCAGCAGGCGAGTTTGGAGCAGAGTGCTTTTGTCGTAACCGATGATCCATGCTGTATAGGGATTGATATCGCAGTGGGAAGACCAAGCCGTGTAAACAATGTTGTTCAACAGAAGGAGGGAGGCGCGTTCCTTGTGCTGCTTTGGATCAAACGTGAGAGTTGTACCGTTCCCTTCGGCACCTGCGCCCGAATACGTCGCCTGGATTTCTACGGGCCCGCCGAACTCCTCGGTCCCGGTCGTAATATCGAGCGCGTGTAAGCGTTGATGGTATGCACCGGACGAAACTTCTTTGCTCATTGCAACTGCGTAAATCGTGCCATGTGGTCCGCTTGAAAGATCGATGACGGGAGTGGCGGTGACACCGATCTCCGGTGTGACTTGCGAGCAGCTACGATCGTCGGATGGAGTTTCGCCCGCCTGGAGCATCGTCACTTGCCAAAGAAGCGCGCCCGTATCGGCATCGTAGGCGTAAACGCTATCGTGTTCGCTGGCTACAAATACAACGTTGCGCGTTGTGGAGTTCACGGTCAGGTTTCCCACATAAAGAGGTTCCGCATCCACTTTCCCGTCCGTGGGAAGGATAAAGCGTTTCCCAAACGTATTCATGGTGACGTTGCCAGGGTTCAAGACTGTCTCATTCAGGTTTTGACCGGTGCGGGCGTTGTCATTGTGATAGGTCAAGACATTCTGTGCGGCGCAAGGAATTGTGTATAGAGCTAAAAGCAGCGGCAGACAAAGCCGAATCCTCATTATATGTTCCCCCCACAGCGTTCAACTTGTCTAAGGTCGAGCCGAAATTATCGACGAATCGGATTTGGACTCCAAGGAAAACTTCCCAGCGAATGCGGGGGCGGAACGATTACGGAGCGGCTATCAGAATGTTCGGAATTCGCCGTCACTCTTGGGAAGCCCAGACGACGCTCAAGGATCTTTAATATTTCCAAACGAAGATGGTGGAACTGACGGTGTGGCTGCTCGCCTATTTGTCGACAAATACACGAATTACTGAATGGTAACTGAGTTGCCAAGGCACCTCCGCATGCAGGAGTTTCCAAGTTTTACGTCAAGGACTTGGCGGTAAGGACAACGTTGAGTGGTGGCCCAAAGGACTTGGGTCAACTCAACAATTGCGTGAGGAGCAGCTGATGAAGAACCGCACGATTTTTTTGTTTACGATGGTTGCCGCATTGATGACATTACCATCCCTAACCCTATTTGCAGACGATGACAACGACGATAACGAAGACTCGCGCTTTTCAGCGGAGATCTTTTGGGCCAAAGGGCACGACCACGAGCGCAATGCCCGTCCAAGGGCGGCGACCGACAGTTCTCCAAACTTGAGTTGGCACGGCGGAAACATCATGTCGAGCGTGCAGGTTACGCCCATTTTTTGGGGGCCCAACTGGGGCAGTACGGACTTCACAAAAGACAAGATGACCGGCCTGCAAACCTTTTACATGGATATCGGGAATTCCGCGTACGCGCACACTTCGGACGAATATAGGGACGCCAACGGATTTGTGACCGATAACATCACCTATGTACAAAACTTCATGGATGTATCGCCGGCGCCAAGCAGGGGTAACCGGGTTTCGCCTATCCTGGCCGAGGTGTGCAAACTCATCACCAGTCCGTCTCCAAACGGTTACTATCCCGTTTATGTCGATAGGCCGCGAGGCAGTGCAGGGTTCTGCGCCTGGCATAGCGCCGGATATTGTGGCGCGACACCTGTTCAATTTGCATTCTTCTTTAACCTCGATGGCGATCCAGGATGCGATCCGGAGGACAAATCTTCAGGCCACTCTCAGGGCCTGGCTGCGCTTGCCAACGTTTCGGCCCACGAGCTTTCGGAAGCCCTGACGGATCCTCGCCTTAATGCATGGTACGACTCCTCTGGCGCGGAAAACGCCGACAAGTGTGCCTGGTCGTTTGGAACGTCCTTGCTGAGTTTTTCGAACAACTCCCATTCGAACAACTCCCAGTGGAAGATTCAGGGCAACTGGTCGAACAAGGCCTTCAACGCGGGGACCGGCTATCCGAATACCAGGGGGCAGAACGGATGCATCGACGGAAATTAGAAGTAATAAGGAGCACGCCTCCTCACCAGAGTGCTGTACTTTGGGTTTAAACCGGCGAGGAGGCGTGCCCAGGTCTGCCGCATGAAAATAGGACAGACCCTTCCGCATCCCGGTAACGAGCAACGAGCGGACAAAGGTAATGCGGGAGCGGATGGGAAAGTGATGCGGGCAATAATGGATCGATCAATTCTTTGGCTGTCTTCGCAATTCACCACACCTGCGTAAGATCGAGCACGAATCCGGGGAGTTCCGGATCTCCGCTAACCGACTCGGGATTTTCGAGAACCTTTGGCTGCTCGCTTTGCCGATAGATATGCACCTTACGGTCGAATGGGTCGATGAGCCAGCCAAGCTGAACGCCAGCCGCCAGATATTCCTCCATCTTTGACTTTTGCTGCCGGAGCGTTTCGCTTTGTGAACGGATCTCAATGACGAAATTCGGGACCACAGGTGCGAACTTCATACGTTCTTCTTTCGTCAGCGCATCCCACTTCTCGCGCAGAACCCATGCCGCATCCGGTGCTCGGACTGCGCCATTTGGTAGCGTAAATCCGGCAGAGGAGTCGAAGCCGATTCCTCTTCCGTCTTTTTTGACCCATTCAGCCAATTGCGCATTGACATTGAAATTCCAGGCTCCGCTTTCAGAACACGCGGGAGGCATGATGACGATCTCTTTCTGGGCCGTTAGTTCGAGACGAAGTTCGGGATTGTCGCTACATAAGCGATAAAACTGGTCCGGGGTGAGACCGACCGATTCGACATTCAAAAGCAAGTTCATGCTTGGTTTCATTGTTTCCGATTGCAAAATCACGTTGCCCATCGCTGGTACTCCCTTGAGCAATTTTAGTTCAAAAATCCGGCGTTCCGGGTCAGATCAAAAAGCAGAAGGATCTCGCGCATAGCATTACCCTTGGTTTCCCAAACGTCTGCTTTGGACTTCGGCCAGATCCTATCACGCCTCAGTTTGCTGTTAAGGCCTGCGTGTGGTAACTTCGCGCCATATATTTCCAGACATCTGCTAAAGCCTGGCGTTACGAATGAAAGGAATTGTGGGCTTTAGACAAAGGAGGCGTATGAGAAGAAAGCTGTCGCTTCTCCCGATCGTGTCGCTGATTCTGCTGATGCTAATGGGCGGTACAGCGAAGGCGCAGGATGCCAGGGCGGTTCTGCAGGCGGCCGTCAAGTCAATGGGCACTGATTCGCTGAAGTGCATTACGTATTCGGGCACCGGTGGTTATGTCGGCATTGTGGGCCAGAATTACGCCCCCGGCGATGACTGGCCAAAAGTGGAGCTAGCGAATTTCTCCAGGACCATCAACTTCGACGGCCGAGCCATGAGAGAAGAGCAGGTTCGGCGGCAGGGGAACTACCCGCAACGCGGCGGCGGGGGCATTCCGCTCCAAGGGGAACAGCGGCAGATCAACCTCGTGAGCGGCAATTATGCTTGGAATCTGCAGGGCGCGAACGTCAATCCACAGCCGGCTGCCGCGCAAACTCGGCAGCTCGAGATCTGGCTCGACCCTCACGGTTTCCTCAAGGGTGCGATAGCGGCGAAGGACCTTATATCGTTTGAGCGGTATGAAGGCGGCCCCGCCCGCGACGGCGGTTTCGGAGAGAAGAGGAAGATCCTCGCTTATACGATGGGCAAGTTCCGGATCCAGGGATCCATCGATGATCGGGATGAAGTCGTGCGCGTTCAGACGTTCGTTCCGACGCCGTTGCTTGGGGATACCGTCGAGGAAAAGACCTATGGAGCCTACAAGCAGTTTGGTGGTGTGAAATTTCCCACGAATTTTCATCACCACACGAACTGGGATCACGAAGAACGGCCCCAGGGGTATTTCGGAGTCCGCGATGGGGGCCATAACTCATTCGGCATCACGATAGCCAACGTCCAGCCGAACGTCTGTGGCGAGGCGATCACGGTGCCCGAGGCAGTCCAGACTGCGGCGATTCCGCCCGTTCGAGTAGAGTCGCAGCGGCTGGCTGATGGAGTGTTCTACCTGACAGGCGGTTCCCACCACAGTGTAGCTGTCGGGTTCAGCGATTTCGTGACCGTCGTCGAGGCACCGCTCGATGAAGCGCGGTCCCTGGCGGTGATCGCGGAGGTGAAACGGCTCTTTCCCGACAAACGGATCAAGTACGTCGTCAGCACGCATCACCACTTCGACCACTCCGGCGGCCTTCGCACCTACGTGCATGAGGGCGCGATCCCCGTGGCGCACCGGGACATAGTGCCCTACTATTACTACGCTGTCATGGACCTCGCGCCACGGACGCTGGAGCCGGACCGGTTGTCCCTCTATCCGCCGGATGAGTTCCAGGAGACCTTCGTTCTGGAAGCGGTACAAAACGACAAGTACACGATCAGTGACGGGACCCGAATCATGGATCTGCACCTCGTCGAGGGCAATCCGCATGCGGTGGGCATGCTGATGGTGCACCTGCCCAAAGAGAGAATTCTGATAGAAGCGGATCTGTTCAATCCGCCGGCGCCGAACGCGTCCTATCCAGCCACTCCCTCACGGGCGGCCACGAGTCTCTACAATAACGTGCAGCGGCTGAAGCTTCAGGTGGACCAGATCGCCCCGATTCATGGGCGGCTTGTTCCGTGGGGCGAATTCGCGAAATTCGCCAGCTCAGGCAAATCCAACTGACGGCCCAGCGATGGAGGAGAACAAGCAGGAGGCCGAGCATGGGGCCTCCTGCTTTTTTCTTGGCACACTCAGAACAGAACCTTCAACGCAAATTGAATCTGCCGCGAAGTTCCCACGATCGACGTAATCGTGCCGGCGTTGGAGTTCGGAGCACCGCTGCTATTGAAGGCGCCCAAGGTGGTCACAGGGAAGTTGAAATTGGTGTGATTGAGAATATTAAAGAATTCCGCGCGAAACTGGACAACTGCCCTCTCGGTGACCTTGGTATCTTTCGACAGATTGACGTCCAGAGTCGAGTAGCTGGGTGACGTTCCGATATTCCGCCCGGCGTTACCCAAGGTGCCGATCGGTTGAAGCTGGAAACAGGCCGGATTGTACCAATGAATTCGCGACTGGTTTGCCGTAATATCGCAGCCTGCGATGCGATTGGGACGCGGAGTGGCGAAATTGTTTCCGAGCAGCGCGGTGTCGAATCCGGTGGTTATGGTAAACGGCACGCCGGTGCGGAAGGCCTCAATGCCGCTCAACTGCCAGCCTTCGATGGCGCGATTTCCCTTGAACGGCAACCGGTACACGGCGTTCAGCGTGAGGTTATGGCGGATATCGTAACTGCAATTACCCTTGTCGGTAGAGCCGTCATAGGGATTGTTCCACGCGGAGGTTCCGTTATTGCCCCCAAGGCCGCCGTAGGTGTAAGCGAGGTCGACGCAATGCGAGAAAGTGTAGGAAAAGTAGGTCTGAATGTTATTGGAGAACCGTTCATTGACGCTCATCAGCATGGCGTTGTAGCGCGAAAGACTGCTGGGCTGCGTGAGCGATAACGTGCCGAAATTGGGATTAAGTCTGGGATTGCTGACACCCACGCCGTTCACGATTTTTCCGAAGTGCTGCACTCCATTGGCATCTAGTTCGATTCGAGGCGGATTGTAATCGCGGAAGGAAAGCAGATTAACGCCGCGAGAGCCGACGTAACCGACAGTGAGCGTCGTATCGCGAAAGAGTTGGCGCTGGACGTTTAAATTCCACTGCATCTGGTAAGGAGTCTTCTGGATGTCGTACACCGTGCCGAAGGTCAGCGACGGCAGTGGTTGTGCTCCGATAGTCCCTTGGAATGGAATCGGAAATGAGGGGTTCTCCTGGTTCAGCGAGTTGAACGGCGGCGTTCCGACGTACCCGGAAAAATAGGCATAGGTCTGATAGGGGTCATGGAACAGCCCGAAGCCGCCCCGCATCGAGGTCTTGTGATCGCCGAAGACATCGTATGCGAATCCGAACCTGGGGTCCCAGTTCCACACGGAGGGATTGGTTTTGAATGCATGAGGAACGTTGGTGTACGCGGTATCCGCGAGGGGATTGACGACGTTGTGGAGATTCCCGTGCCTCTCGATCGGGTTGGTCTGAAACTCATAGCGAAGACCCATGTTGAGCGTGAGTTTGCGTGTCACCTTCCAATCGTCTTGAATGTAGGGCGCAAAGGCGATGTCGCGAAAGTCGCGATTGCCGTAGGCTTCGCCGTTCCGGGCGCCGGTAAAGATTCGAGGCGTTCCGGTTAAGAGCGCCGGAAGACCGGGGAAGGTGTAGTTTCCGTTCCAATAGGTGTAGCTGTAAGAATTGATCTGCTGCCGCCGGAGACGCCCCCCGAACCTGAGCGAATGCGAACCCCTGGTCCAGAGGACATCATCGGTGATGGTGAATTTATTTTGCAGAAAGCGAAACGGGTTTACGAAGTTCGCCCCCAGCGGAGACAATCCGGTCACCGTAATCGTGACGTCCTGCCGTCCGGGAAAAGCCTGCTGCAACGGAGCGTAGGTGTTGGGCTGCGTCTCGGTCGTACTGGGCCTCGTGAAAGCGAATCCGAACGAGTTGAGCAGGTTTGGCGAGAAAACGTGGCGCTCCTGGATGGTGGAGTATTGATTTGCCGAGCGGTCGAAAGTCGGCCACAGCGGAATCGGCTGGTTGGTGATCCCAGCGCTCACGAGCGTCCCGACGTCGTTGACGTAGCGAGCAAATAGCGAGTCGGTCGAAGACAAGGTGTAGTCGAAACGCCCGAAATAGTAATTTTCTTCCGCTGTTTGGCCGCCCACCGTGATGAGTGTGCCGGTACCGCCGTCTAAATCCGTCGTGGGCACCGGGTACAAGTCAATGATGGATTTAACGCTCGGCACGGCTTGAGCGCGAGCGGCTAAAGTCGGGACGAAGGCCTGGAAACTTTGATCCAGGTGTTGACGGAGCCCTTCATAGTTGAAGAAGAAAAACGCTTTGTCTGGTTTCACAGGGCCGCCAACGCTGGTGCCGAATTGATTCCGGCGAAATGGCGCCGGGCTCTTCTGCTCAAAAAAATTGCGCGCGTCGAGAGCGCTGTTGCGCAAAAACTCGTAAAGGGATCCATGGAAGGAGTTGGTTCCGGACCTGGTTGCAGAGTTGATCACGGCGCCGTTGCCGCCGAACTCGGCGCTGTACGTGTTGGTGAGCGTCTGAAACTCGGCAATCGCTTCTATTCCAAGTGAAGTGCCGGTGACGGCGGATCCGCTTCCTCTCTGCCACCAGTCCTGGATGTTTTCGCCGTCAAGCAGGATCGCATACCCCTCTGGGCGGGAGCCGGAGATGGCGTATGTCGCTGCACGTCCGACGAGCGCGCTGCTACCTCCCGCCGGATACGAAACCGCGGTAGGTGCCAGCAGGATCAGTTGCTCGAAGTTCCGGCCGTTTAAAGGCATCTCGCGCATTTGGGTCTGATTGACAAGCGAGGAAACGCTGGAGGACGTGGTCTCGACTGCCGAGACCTCCTCGGTCACATTGACCGTTTCCGCGGCTTGTCCGATGGGCAATTGCAGATCGACCACCGGACGGCTGCCCACTGTTAGAACGATCCCGCGTCGCACTACCGTTTGAAACCCAGCCAGCGATCCCTGAACCTCGTACTCGCCGATCGGCAACTCCGGAGCGACGTACCGGCCTTGATCATTGGACAAGACCGTTCGCGTAAAAGCGGTTCCTATATTTCTCACAGTGATCGATGCCCCAGCGATCGCGGCCCCGGACGGGTCGAGGACCGTACCGGAAATAGCTGCCGTGGCACCTTGCGCCTGCAACTGCCCGGCTCCGAACGCTATGAAAGTGGCGGCTATGATTGTCCGTGAGATAATGTTCATTGGATTCACCTGATCGTCAGAATTTTTTTCTACCGTCCAGCCGCACGAATCCTAACATCACGTTCGCGTGAGATGAAGAAATATTCAAGCTATCATTACACCCGTCAACGAACCGGGCGAGGCTCCGAGTTGTCTAAACAATCTTTACTTTCCATCCTCCTGATAGCTGGCGTTTTTCACACGGGCTACGGCTTCGGCGCTGCACCACAAAAGACTTTGTCGAAAAAACAGGATTCGCCGTGTCCCTCGATCGACAGGAAATTTCCCAATTTCGAGCTGAAGGACATTTCCGCCGAAGCACTGGCCCATCTCAGAAAGTACTCTCTGCCGATTGGGGATCGCGCTGCGTTCTGCCGCTACCTGGAACATATCCAACATGACCACGAGGTCAAGATCGAGGAAGGTCTTTTGGATATGATGGGCGATTATTTCTTAGCAACTCAAAAGATCGAAACCGGCTATTACTTCAGCTACAAGATCGGTTTCCCCGAACGAGAGATACCGCAAGTCGTACTCGATCGCGCTTCCTCCGAGAGCGAACAAGCGGACCTATTTCTCAAGGCCATCGATTCCGATTCGGACCGGGCGAGGAAAGCGCTACTCGAAAGACAGATTAAAACTCTGTCAGCTTCGACCAGAAAAGAGGGTGCCCTCAAACTCATTCGATTGCTGTTGGAGAAGTCCTGGGTCTTCAATCCCGCGATTCAAAAATACCTGGAATCCGAAAGCTACCACGACGACAGTTACGTTTTCGTGGATCGAGGTTTGAGGACAACATCGTACGCCCACATGGGCGCAACGCTGGATTCGTATCTGAATAGACCAGGTGTTAACGCGTCGACAACGCGGTTTCCTGAGAAAGCAAAACGTGTTCTTGTCATTGGCCCTGGTCTTGACTTCAGCCATCCCGAACTGGGGGAGGAAATCCCGCAACAGTCCTACGAACCTTTTGCCGTCTTAGACATTCTCTTGAAATCCAAGAGGTCCGACTTTGAAGGTATTCGAGTCGACTTGTTCGATATCAGTCCCCGTGTCATCGAGCATTGGGAAGACCTTGTGAGGTCAGCAAACCAGGGCAAACCGGCGACGTTATTCCTGGTTAGCGGACCGGCGATGTTGAGAGGGGGAAATCCATCGTCAAACGACGTGATCACAAGCTACATCGCTCACTTTGGAAACTCTCTTCCAGGCGTGACCTCGGAAATCTCGATGAAAAGGAGCCGGCGGCCTATTCCTAGAACACTGGATTCAGACTCGGTCTCTCTACGCACGTTGACCATTCCCTCCGCCGTGGTGAAAAAATTTCATCCTTTTCAGGGCGATCTGACCACGACCGATCTTGAAAATCTGGCGGCCAAGAACGGCGGTAAGTACGACCTCATTTTTTGTTTCAATACGCTGGAGTATTTGAACGAGACCGAGCGGGCGTTAGCCGGAATTAACATCCGAGAGTCGCTCTCGGCGAATGGAATTTTTGTCACCGACAACCGTTTTGAAATAGATTTGGGAGAGCGTCCCCAACAATCCGGAAAGCCCGCCTCAGCCGCCAAACCGATTTTCGAAGCATCATTCTTCGAAATGGCTTCCGACGTCACCACCGTGACTGGCCGCCACATCGTCATTTACCGAAGAGGACATAAATAACAAGCCAGGTCTTCGTTGATGCGTTTCAAGATTCGGCGAAACTTGCGACCCTCACCCGGCGCGTCAGCCTTGCGGCTGTCGCGCCGCCCTCTCCCAGAGGGAGAGGGTAGCTTTCGCATCAGAACACGAATTTCAAACCGAATTGGATCTCGCGGTTATGCGTGCTGGTCGTTGTGATTCTACCGCCGGCGTCGTTGTAAGAGCCGTCCTGAAGGATCGGCTGCATGTTGGGTTGTCCGAGATTCGTGTGATTCAAAACGTTGAAGAATTCGGCCCGGAACGTAAGCGTTTTATCCTCTTTGAAGTTGAACCGTTTGAACAACGCGAAATCGACATTCACCAGATTCGGTCCAACGATGGTGCCTCGCCCCACATTACCGAAGAAGCCTGGTACTGGGTTTCGCAACCCCAACGGGTTTGGCAGCGCGAACGCATAGGGGTCATACCAGTGCTCTGCGGTTCCCAGGCTTATCCCGTTTGCTCCGATACCCTGCGTCGGGTTCAAGCTTCGGCCTGGAGCGAGATCGGGACGGTCCGCGGCGCCGGAATTCCCCGTACGGGAAAAATCAAACATCAACTGCGGCGTCAGCGGCTGGCCGGACATGACCAGGGAAGTGCCTGAGATTTCCCAACCGCCCAGCAGCGCCGAAGCCGCGCGACTGTTAAAACGGAACGGGAACGGGTAACTGGCACTCGACGAGAACACGTGCGTGGCGTCGTGGGCCGCGCGCCCCCATTCGCGTGCGGAATCGTCCGGATCGAGGCTTGTCGAGGGATCCCTCTGGCCATTGTCGCCGTTATTCAGGCCGCCCTGCTGATCCATGACCTTGGAGAAGGTGTAGGCAGTGGTAAATGTCACACCGGCGCCGGCCTGGCGGATGAACTTCACTTGCAGTCCGTTGTAATGAGAGTTGCTGTCGTTGGTTTTCTCACGGACACGGTCCCAGTTCGGGTTCCGGCGCGTGATGTTGAGGGTGGTGCACGCCGTAGCCGGATTCGGCCCGAAACAGTTAGCGGCTGCCGTGCCTCTTGCGGGATACCACTTCTGCCCGTTCACGATTTCGTAGTTGGGGTAATTGAGCTGGATGTAGCGCGTGAGATGCCGGCCTTGTGAGCCGACATAGGAAACTTCCAGCAAGTTCCGTTGACCCAACTGTTGCTGGACCGCCAGAGTGAAGTTGTATTTGGTACCGGCGGGCATCGTGGACGCTATCGGCTCCATCTGGATGGCGGCGACGTTCGCGAGATTGAGCAAAGGCGCAGCATTTGGGAAGGTCGCGGCCAGGGTACTTGTGTCACGTGCTCGCAGGCGATGGAAGAAAGGCGGATACTTGGACGTTTGCTGGTTAAATAAAAACGGAACAATCAGGTCGTGATAGATGCCAAAGCCCCCACGCACAACGCGTGTGGCCTTGCTGTTGGTCTGCCAGGCAAAACCAAACCGCGGTTGGAAATTCAAATCCTTGGTCTTGAAAAACGCATCAATCGCTGGGTAGACGGTTTCCTTCGCATCCCGAATATTGAGCAGGTTCGAGATCTGGTGGTTGGATTCCCTTGGATCCGTCG
>Ga0209157_1003503_pt1 | contig 12041 bp, 9 predicted proteins | sample GraSoiAngelo_135_FD_185892 | JGI IMG/M metagenome (GOLD analysis project Ga0209157, IMG submission 185892) | Grasslands soil microbial communities from the Angelo Coastal Reserve, California, USA - 14_0929_05_40cm (SPAdes) (version 2) | ecosystem: Environmental > Terrestrial > Soil > Grasslands ... | reverse complement strand
CGGTCGACCTCGTTGAGCGGCGCCTCCGCGTCGCCCTCGCGGAGCCCGCGCGCCCACTCGACGAACGCGTCCCAGCGCTGGACGGCGGCCATCGGATCGGCAGGGAACCGTCCCCCGGAGGCCCGCTCCACGTCGACCAGCCGCCCGCCGAGGAGCACGCTCGCCCGTCCCTTGACGTTCGCCAGCCGGACGCTCATCGCGCCCCTCCATACTGCGGCTTCCCGGAGGCGTCCAGTTGGAAGGAGCGGCCCGGGCGAAGTCGTTTGACGCTTCGAGCCGCTCCGTCCTAGCCTCTCCGCCCGTCATGCGCACCCCGCCGCCACCCGGAGGTGGCGCGCCCACGACGGGCCCTCCCGGGGCCCGGCCACGCGGTCCCCGCCGCCGCAGGCGGCGCGGGCACGGCGAACGCGCCCCCCGCCCCGCGCCCGCGGTCGTGCCGGAGACGAGCCGGCTCGCGGCGCCGGCTCCCGGCGAAGCGCCCCTCACCCCCGCCGAGGTCGTCGAGATGAAGGAGCACCTCGCCTTCCTCCGGCGCTACAAGGAGGTGCTGCGGCTCAAGCTGAACGCCGTCGAGGACCTCCTCGTGAACCAGCAGCGGGAGCCGGCCGACCGCGGCGTCTGCCGCCATCTGCTCGGCAAGGTGGACCGTGCCGTGGTCGAGCACGCCATCGAGCGCGACCCCCTGCGGGGCGATGCCGCCGCACGCGCCCGCATGCTCGCCGGCGCGGTGCGGCTCACCGCGGACGTGGGTGTGCTGCTCGCCTATCTCGAGGCGCTCGCCCACGTCCGCTCCCACGCGGAGGCGGCGCAGGCGTTCGCGGAAGTCGTCCGCCGGATCGACTTCGAGAGCGTGTCGGCGACGCGGCTCGCGCGGCTGCTGCAGGTCCTGATCGACACCTTCGTCGACCACGAGCGCGTGCAGGTCCTCTTCAGCCTGCTCGCCGGGCCCGCCTTCCGGCGTGCGTTCGACGCCGCCCTCCCGACGTTTCCTCCGGCGGTGGCAGAGGTGTGCGCGCCGCTCCGGGCCGTGCACCGCCGGCTGCTCGAGGACGGCGGCGGGCCCGAGGCCCCGGAGCTGCTGGCGAAGGGGATGGAGCAGGTCCTCTCGGCGCCCGACCCCGTGCTGCGGAGCTACGCGGAGCCGCTGCGCGCCGGCATGCTCGAGCTCGCCCTCGGCGGCGACGTGCCGGCCGAGGTGGCGGATCGGGCGGTCGGCGTGCTCCTGCCGAGCCTCGCGCGCGACGGCCGCACCTACGCGCGCTTCGCGATCCGCCGCGCCGGACAGCTCCTCGCGCGCCACGTCGACGACCGGGCCCGAGCCGTGCTCGAGGAGCTGCGCCGTGCGCAGCCGGGCACGCGCACGGCCGAGCGCTGGCTGGCGGCGCTCGATGCACGTCGCTTCGGGCGGATCGCGCTGGCGGGGGAGCCGCCGGCGCGCGGACGGCTGATCGCGGCCTTCTGGCTCGACGGGCAGCGCCCCGTGTGGCTCCGGACGGCGAGCGCCGGCGCGGGCGAGCGCCTAGCGGCCGAGGCCCGTGTGCAGGCGGAGCTGGCGCTTCCTGGCGTCGCGACGCTCGTGGAGCACGGCGTCGCGCTCGGCCTCCCGTACGTTGCCGTGCTCGGACCGGGCCGTCCGCTGGCGCGCGAGGAACCGCTCGACCCGTCCACTGCCCTCGGGATCGTAGCGGCGGCGGCGCGCGTGCTTCGCGCCGTGGCGCTGGCGGGGATCGCGCTCCCCGATGCGGAGGCCGAACGCTTCCTCCACACGCCGCCGCCCGGCCCTGCCGTGACGCTCGCGGATCTCGACGGCGCCCGGCGTGCAGAGCCCCCGGTCGCCGCGGCCGAGCACGTCGCGCTGGCCACGGGGCTCGCGCGCCAGATCGTGCCGGTTGGCCCTGGGAACCGGCAGATGCGCGAGCTCGGCGAGCAGATGGCACGTGCGTCGGACCTGCCGGCTCTGATCGCGCTCGTCGAGCGCGCGGCACTGCACGCCGCTCGCGACTGACGCACGGATCCGTTCGGGCGAAGTACGGCGTTGAACGGAACCGTCCGCTCGCGCCTGGGCATCGCGGCCGCGCGCTATCCCTTCAAGGGGTGAGGAAGGAAGAAAAATGGGATGATTACGCCCTCCCCGGTCGGGGACCGGGCGTGAGACCGGCGCCGAGCGTCGGGGGCTGCCATCCCGCGGAATGTCTCCCTTTTTTGCCGTTCGCAGGGGCTGCGACCGAGCCCCGCAGTGCGATCGCTCGGCCCGCTCCGGCACGGCTCCTGCTGTAGGAAGCGCGAGGAGGACGGAGCGATGTACCAGGCTGGTGATTACGTATGGCCTACCGACCTACCCGGACGCTTCCTCTGCCGGGTCGCGGACGCCGAGACCTTCCGAATCGGTTCTGGCACGTCGCAGATCTTGAAGCTCGAGCCGCTCGAAGGACCGTGGCCTCCAGGCACCTGTCTGATCCGCCTGGAGGGCGCCGTGATCCGAGCCCGTCGCGAGGCGCGATCGGCAGTGAGGCGCCCGACGCTTCGCTCCGCGCCTCCCGGCTCGGGTCGGCGGGCGACCGGCTGACGAGCGCGCGGCTCTTGGATGGCATCGCGGGTGTTGTCATCGACGCGCACGAATAGAGGTGGAGGATGTCCGACGCATCTGAGAGCCGCGCGTCCGCTGGCCGGTCCCGGTTGATCACCGACCCGGTCGCGAGCGTCCGCGGCGAGCCCGTCCGTGTCCATGCTGCCCCCTGGCACGGGCGTGCCGCCGCGGGAGCGAGCGAAGGGCCATTGCTGTGGACGCGCCTCGGACCTGCCGGTGGCGCAAGCCTCGAGCGGGCGATCTGGCTCACGCCGTACCCAGCCGAGACGATGGTGGAGGACGTCTTCGGGGCGGGGCCGGATGCCCGCCTCGAGGTGGCCGTGCCGCGCAGGCCGGATTTCCGCCTCGAGGTGACGGTGCCGGGCAAGGCGCGGGCCTGATGGACCTTCAGCGGGTTTCTCCGGCCGATCCGACCTGGCCCAATCATGCCGAGCACGATGTGCTCCTCCCGGTGCAGTTCTCCCGGGTCTTCAGCCGGGACCTTCGACTCGAGCGCGAGCGGCTCCTCATGTTCGCCGTCCTCGAGGACGCGATCACGAGCTATCTCACGCACGCGCGTGCCCGCACCCGCCGCGGGCGCGAGACGTTCGCCGAGGTACACGACTGGGTCAGCTCGCCCGACCGGCGCCGGCTCTTCGCGTTCGAGACGATCTGCGACGTCCTCGGGATCGACGCCGGCTCGCTGCGTCGTGCGCTGGGCGAGCGGCGGACGCGGCGAGGGCGCCAGCTGAGGTGCCGGCCGTTGTCCACGGCGGGCCGAACTGCGCGATCCACGCGACCGCGGGGCACGCCGGCTCGGGTGTGCCGGGCAGCTACCCGGTCCGCCTGAAGAGCTGAACCACCCGTCGCGCGACCGCAGCGGCCTTGGCGCGGTCCGCACCCTACCCTGTCGGCTCTCGTCGGGCTATGGTCCGGACGATGACCGCCTATCTCGTCAGCGCGGCGCGCACGCCGATCGGCGGGTTCGGCGGCGCCCTCGCCTCGCTCTCCGCGCCCGAGCTCGGGGCGGCGGCGCTGCGCGCGGTCGTCGCGCGCGCGGGGGTCCCGCCCGAGGCGGTCGAGCAGGTGATCATGGGCAACGTGATCGCCGCCGGCGTCGGGCAGGCGCCGGCCCGCCAGGCGGGGCTCGGCGCCGGCATCCCGCGGGCTCACGGCGCGCTCACCGTGAACAAGGTGTGCGGCTCGGGCCTCATGGCGGTCATGCTGGCGGCCCAAGCCATCCGCCTCGGCGAAGCCCAGCTGATTGCCGCCGGCGGCATGGAGAGCATGAGCCGCGCGCCGTATCTCCTGCCCCAGGCGCGCCACGGGCACCGGCTCGGCCACGGCCGGGTGGTCGATGCAATGATCCTCGATGGCCTCTGGGACCCGTACAACGACTTCCACATGGGCAACGCCGCCGAACGGACCGCTCGCGCCCTCGGCATCGGGCGCGAGGTGCAGGACCGCTTCGCCGCCGAGAGCTACCGCCGGGCGCAGGCGGCGCTCGCCGAGGGCCGCTTCGCCGCCGAGATCGCGCCCGTCACCGTGGCGGACCGCCGCGGGCCGACCGCGGTCGACACCGACGAGGGGCCGGCGCGCGCCGACTTCGCCCGCATGCCGCAGCTGCGACCTGCCTTCGAGCCCGACGGCACGATCACCGCCGCCAACGCCTCGACGATCGCCGACGGGGCGGCCGCCGTCATCGTCGCGAGCGAGGACGCCATCCGCCGCCACGGGCTAACGCCGCGGGCGCGCATCGTCGCATCCGCCGTGGCGGGTCGGGCGCCCGAGGAGTTCCCGGTGGCCCCGATCGACGCCGTCCGCAAGGTGCTGACGGGGGCCGGGCTCACCACGCCCGACGTCGACCTCTTCGAGGTGAACGAGGCCTTTGCGGTGGTGGTGCTGGCGGCCATCGCGGAGCTCGGCCTCGATCCGGCGCGCGTCAACGTCCACGGCGGTGCCATCGCCCTCGGCCACCCGATCGGTGCGAGCGGCGCCCGCGTCCTGGTGACGCTGCTGCATGCCCTCGAGCAGCACGGGCTCCGCCGCGGGCTCGCGACGCTCTGCCTCGGCGGCGGCGAGGCGGTGGCGATGGTGATCGACCGGACGGTTTGAGCCGTCGCACCCTCCGGCCGGCTCGACCCGCTCCGACGCGCGGTCTATCGCCGCAGCTCTCGCTCTCGCCGGGCGCGCCGCTCACCGGCAGACGCACAGCCCCAGGAGATGGTCGGCCGTGCAGACCCGCCCCGCGGGACAGCTGCCGAGGCACACCGGGAACAACCCGCTGCACGGCAGCGGCAGCAACGTCGTGCTGGTCGTGGTGGTGGTGGTCGGCACGCGCGTGGTGGTGGTCGTCGTCGTGGTGGTGGTGGTGGTCGGCACGCGCGTGGTCGTGGTCGTCGTCGTGGTGGTCGTGGTCAGCGTCGTCGTGGTCGGCGGCGTCGTGGTCGTCGTCAGCGTCGTAGTGGTCGGCGGCGTCGTGGTCGTGGTGGAAGTCGTAGCCAGCGTCGTGCTGGTCGACGTCGTCGTGGTCGGCGGCGTGCTCGTGGTCGTGGTCAGCGTCGTGGTGGTCGTCGTCGGGTTGCTGGTCGTCGGCGGCAAGAAGGTGGCAAGCACCATGTACCAGTTGGTGGCCGTGCCCAGGGTCAGGCTCGCCTCCTGCGGGCCGGCGGCGCTGGAGAGGATGTCCTCGAGGTCGGAGGAGGCGCTGCCGTTCTCCACGTCGAGGACGAAGGGCACCGTCTGGCTGCTTCCGGGAGTCGCCCAAGCCGGCTGGCCGGCGGTGAGGACGGCCGCCACGACCAGCTCGCCGGCGGGGACCGGGGCGGTCGAACCCGCACGGGCGTCGGTTCCCACGCCTTGCGCTATCAGGGCTTGGTCGAGCGCTCCCACCGTGGCCACATGCCTGAAGTCCGCGACCGCCTCCTGCAGATAGGCGGGGGCGGACGCCGATACCGTGATCACCAGGCCCGATGGCGCCGCGGCAGAATTCTCGCGATACAGGAGGGCGATGTCGCCCGCTCCGTTCCACGTCGTCGAGACCGAGCGCGTCCAGGGGCCATTGACGTTGTCCGAGACCTGCACCTCGCCCGGAACGTCGAACTGACCGAACCACCCGACCAGCAGGTCGCCGGGCGCAACCGGCTCCGTCAGGTTGAGGGTGTACGACGGGACGCGGTTGGCGACCGAGGCTGCCGCTCCCTGGATGAATTCGGGCGACTCGGCCGGCGTGGTGACCACCAGGGCTGCCGACCGCGCCGAATGATCGTTCGCGAGGTCGAAGGCGTCAACCGAATACGTGTGCGTGGTCGATGGCGTCACATCCGGATCCAGGAAGGTCGTGGTGCTGAGCCCTGTCGTCCCGACGGCCGAGCCGTCTCGGTACACGGTATAGCCGGCGACGCTGCCGGTGGACGCCGACCACGAGAGGGCGACCCGTGTCGAGGCCACGCTGGTGGCCTCCAGGCCGGTGGGACTGGAGGGTGGCTCCGGTGGGCTGGCGGGAGCGGGATGGAAGACTGCGCTCACCGCGTACCAGTCCGTCTCAGAGGCAAGGGTGGCAGTCCCGTACTGGTTGCCCGCGGCGCTCGAGGTGATGTCCTCTTCAAAGGCGGATCCCTCCGCCGTCTGCGCGCGCGGCGTGTACGGGACGCCCGCGCTGCTTCCAGGCGTCACCGCGCCGGGCGCGGGAGACGCCACCAGGGCCGCGAACACCAGCTCGCCCGCGCCCACGGCGCCCGTCGCACCGGTGTCAACGGCCGCTCCATCGGGAGCGCGCGCCGCGACCATCTGGTCCAGAGAGCCGGCGAGCGCGACGCCCGAATACTCGGCGACGGTTCCCTGCAGGTAGGCGGTCGAAGAGACGGAGACGGTGATCGTCATCCCGCCGGGTGCCGCCTGGCTGTCCTCGCGGTAATAGAGGGCGATGTCACCCGTGTCATCCAGGAAGGTCAACGACTTGGGCGCCCGCGTCCAGGCGCCGTTCACGTTGTCCGACACCTGGACCCGCTCGGGGGCATTGTACTGAGCAAACCACCCGACCAGCAGGTCCCCCTGGGCAACCGGGCCGCTGAGCGTGACGGTGACCGAGGGGACTCGCGCGGTCGAGAACGCGGCTCCCTGAACGAAGGTCGGGGTGGTCGATTGGGCGACCGCCGGGCGTGGAAGTAGAGCGGCGAGGGTGGCAATCCAGGCAAGGGCCGCAGTGGGCAGAGCCGAAGGGAAAGGTTTCATGGTGGTCCCCTGCGGCGCCGTCGCGGGGGCGGCGGGGGCGGCGAAGGCGGCGACCAGGCGCGGGGCCACGCCGCTGGGTCGCATCTGCCCACCCATAGCATCGCCGCGTCGGCGCGCACTCCCCTCCCTCTCCCCTCCCTCTCGACCTGCCCCTCACGCCTGGCGGGATGCGGGAGGCGCTGGCGGGTGCCCCGGTGGGCGAGCCGTCAGTCGCGTCTACGCCCCCCGTGCGCTACAACCGCCCGGGAGGTGGGGTCATGACCGCAGGCGAGGACATCTACGGCAGCGCGGAGCATCTCGCCTTTCGCGACACGGTCCGGAAGTTCGTCCAGACAGAGCTGGTGCCGCGCGCGCGCGAGTTCGACCAGCTGGGCCGGATCGACAAGTCGCTCTACCGGAAGATGGGCGAGCTCGGCCTGCTCGGCATCCGCTGGGATCTGCGCGACGGCGGGCAGGGCCTCGATTACTCCTACCACGCGGTCTTCCTCGAGGAGCTCGCCCTCTGCGACAACGCCGGAGTGGCGATGGGCATCAGCGTGCAGACCGACATGGCCACGCCGGCACTCGCCCGCTTCGGGAGCGACGAGCTCAAGCGCCGCTACCTGACCCCCGCCATCCGCGGCGAGCAGGTGGGCGCCATCGCGGTGACCGAGCCCGGCGCCGGCTCCGACGTCGCCGGCATCAAGACGCGCGCCGTCCGCCACGGCGACGAGTGGGTGATCAACGGCTCCAAGATGTACATCACCAACGCCGCCACCGCCGACTGGCTCTGTCTGCTCGCGGTCTCGGACCCGGAGGCCGGCTACGGCGGCTTTTCCCAGATCATCGTCCCCACCGGCCGGCCGGGCATCAGCTACCAGCTGCTCGACAAGATCGGCAACAAGGGCTCGGACACCGGCCTCTTCTTCTTCGAGGACGTACGGGTCCCCGTGTCGAACACCATCGGCGACCCGCACCGCGGCTTCCAGCAGCAGATGAACCAGTTCCAGGACGAGCGGATGGTGCCGATCGTCATGGCGCCGGTGGTCTCCCGCCACCTCTGGGAGGTCACCCTCAAGCACTGCCAGGAGCGCGTCGTGTTCGGCAAGCCGCTCGCCAAGATGCAGGTGAACCAGCACAAGTTCGTCGACATGATGATCCAGATCACCGCCGCCGAGGCGTTCGCACGCCGCTGCATCCGCCAGATGGCACGCGGCGAGGACGCCACGCTCGACATCTCGATGGCCAAGGTCTTCTGCACCGCCGTCGAGCAGTTCGTCGCGACCACCTGCGTGCAGCTCTTCGGCGGCGCGGGCTACTGCTGGGAGAACCCCGCCGCGCGCGCCTTCGTCGACTCGCGGCTGATCAGCATCGGCGGGGGCGCCGACGAGGTGATGAAGCAGGTGGTGGCCAGGATCCTCCAGGTCTGATGCCCGCCGCGCTCTACGAGCTGCGCGGCGACGCCGCCTGGATCACGCTCAACCAGCCCGAGCGGCGGAACGCGCTCTCCGATGCGCTGGTCGCCGAGCTCCGCCAGCACCTCGCCACGGCGCTCGCCGCGCCGGAGGTGCGGGCCGTCGTCCTCACCGGCGCCGGGCCCGCGTTCTGCGCCGGCGCGGACCTGAAGAGCGGGGGCATCGGCGCCGCCGACCATCCGTTCGTCGAGGTGCTGAGGACGATCTGGGAGGCGCCGAAGCCCATCGTCGGGCGCATCAACGGCCACGCCTTCGGCGGCGGCGTCGGTCTGGTTGCGGCGTGCGACCTGACGGTCGCCGCCGACTCGACGCTGTTCGCCTTCAGCGAGGTCCGCGTCGGCGTCATCCCGGCGATGATCTCCGTCCTCTGCGTCCGCAAGCTCGGCGTCCAGCAGGCGATGTGGCTCTTCCTGACCGGCGAGCGCTTCTCCGCGGCGCGCGCCGTCGAGCTCGGCCTCGTCCACCGCGCCGTCCCGGCGGCCGCGCTCGACGCGGCGGTCGAGGAGGTGCTCGGCCTCGTCCGGCTCGGCGGGCCGAACGCCGTCCGCGAGGCGAAGCAGCTCGTCCGGCGCATCCCCGAGCTCTCGGTGGAGGAGGGTTTCCGCTGGACGGCCGCGAAGAGCGCCGAGCTCTTCGCCTCGGAGGAGGCGGCCGAGGGCATGCGCGCGTTCGTCGAGAAGCGGCCGCCCCGCTGGGCGGCGAAGTCGTGAGCGAGCCGGACGTCCTCCGCATCGCGAACGCGAGCGGCTTCTACGGCGACCGGCTGAGCGCCGCACGCGAGATGGTGGAGGACGGGCCGATCGACGTCCTCACCGGCGACTACCTCGCCGAGCTCACCCTCATGATCCTCTACCGCGATCGGCTGAAGGATCCCGCGGCGGGCTTCGCGCGCACCTTCCTCCGGCAGCTCGAGGAGGTGCTCGCCACGTGCGTCGCCCGCGGCATCAAGGTCGTGGTGAATGCCGGCGGGCTCAACCCCGCCGGCCTCGCCGCCCGCACCGAGGAGCTGGCCGGGCGCCTCGGCGTCACGGCGCGCGTGGCCTACATCGACGGGGACGACCTCCTGCCGCGGCTCCCGTCGCTCCGGGCAAGCGGCCTCGAGCTCCACCATCTGGACAAGGGCATCCCGCTCGCGGCCCTCGACCGGCCGGTCGTGACCGCCAACGCCTACCTCGGCGCCTGGGGCATCGTCGAGGCGCTCCGCCGCGGCGCCGACATCGTCATCTGCCCGCGCGTCACCGACGCCGCGCTGGCGCTCGGGCCCGCGGCCTGGAAGTTCGGCTGGGCGCGCGACGACTGGGACCGGCTTGCCGCCGGAATCGTCGCCGGTCACACGATCGAGTGCGGCGCCCAGGCGACCGGCGGCAACTACGCCTTCTTCCAGGAGGTCCCGGACCTCGCGCACCCGGGCTTCCCCATCGCCGAGATGCGTCCCGACGGCACGTTCGTCGTCACCAAGCATCCCGGTACGGGCGGCCTCGTCTCGGTCGGCACCGTGACCGCGCAGCTCCTCTACGAGATCCAGGGGCCGCGCTACCTGAACCCCGACGCCACCGCGCGCTTCGACTCGATCCGGCTCGCGGACGACGGGCCCGATCGGGTGCGCGTCTTCGGGGTGAAGGGCGAGCCGCCGCCGCCGACCACCAAGGTGTGCATCAACTACCTCGGCGGGTACCGGAACACGGTGACCTTCGTGCTCGCAGGCCTCGACGTCGAGGAGAAGGCACGCCTCGCCGAGGAGACCCTCTGGCGCCTTGTCGGCGGCCGCGATCGCTTCGCGCAGACCAGCGTCGAGCTCGTCCGCTCCGACCGTCCCGACCCGCGTGCGCACGACGATGCGTTCGCCTACCTGCACGTGACCGTGAAGGATCCGGATGCGGCGCGCGTCGGGCGGGCCTTCAGCAACAAGGCGATCGAGATGGCGCTCGCCAGCTACCCCGGCTTCTTCGTGACCGCGCCCCCGGCCGATGCGTCGCCCTACGGCGTCTACTGGCCCGCGCTGGTGCCGTCAGACCTGCTCGAGCACCGAGTGGTGATCGGCGGCGAGACGATCCCCGTGCCACCGGTCGCGGTCCCGCCTGGCCGCCACGAGGCGCGGGTGCCGGCCGTCGAGGTTCCGGCTGCGCCGACGGGGCCGACGGAGCGGGTGCCTCTTGGCGGGCTCTTCGGCGCGCGCTCGGGCGACAAGGGCGGGAACGCCAACGTCGGCGTGTGGGCGCGGAGCGGCCCGGCGTACGCCTGGCTCGAGCGCGAGCTCGATGTCGAGCGCTTCCGCGCGCTCGTCCCGGAGTCGGCGGGCCTCCCGGTCGAGCGTCACGCGCTCCCGAACCTCTGGAGCCTCAACTTCGTCGTCCACGGGCTCCTCGGCGACGGCGTCGCCTCGTCGACGCGCACCGACCCGCAGGCGAAGAGCCTCGGCGAGTACCTGCGCGCCAGGCTGATCGACGTCCCGCGCGCCCTGCTCCCCGGCTGAGATCTCGACCGCGGTCGTCGGGGCCACGACGGCCGCTTCCCGCGCACCAGACCCGCGGCCAGCCCGGAGTGTTGCTGTGCGGCAGCCTTGCGGAACCCGCACCGTAGGCGCCGTGAGCCTCTCCCGAGCGAGTCGCACGGGGCACGATGCCGGCCAGCTCGCAAAGCTTGCATGGACACAAATCTTGCAAATCGCCAACCCACGCACTGCTGATCCATCCGTACGATACCCATGGCGTAGCGCTTGCTCAGCGCGCACGATCCGCGCGGCTCTCAGGCCTGGCCGCGGATGATGCAGCGGGCGCTGGGCGCATGACCCGTCGCACCGCAAGGAAGACAGCATGGTGAATGAGCGCGGCAGGACAGACGCCCCTTCGAGGCTCCTGAAGACGGGGGTGCACACGTTGATCCTCGCCGTGTTGTGCGCGGCGCGTCTGGCCGAAGCGGACTCGGCCACGGTGTCCACCGACAAGCTCGACTACCCGCCCGGGCAGACCGTCGTCATCACCGGCTCCGGCTGGGCGCCGGGGGAGGCCGTCTCGCTCCTCCTCGAGAGAGACCCCCTGACCCACGCAAACCAGGTCTTCTTCTCCCTGGCCGATTCCGGCGGCTCGCTCTCCGACAGCGAGTACGTCGTCCAATCCTACGACCTGGGCGTCACGTTCACGCTGACCGCGACGGGTCTCACGTCGGGCAACGTCGCGCGGGCGACCTTCACGGACGGATCGTGCGGCGACGGTGCCGTGAATTCCTCCGGCGAAGAGTGCGACGAGGGAGCGGCGAACGGCTCGGCCAGCTCCTGCTGCAACGCGAACTGCAAGTTGAAGTCGGCGGGCACGGTCTGCCGCGCCTCGGCGGGCACCTGCGACGTGGCCGAGACGTGCAACGGCGCGAACGGCGCGTGCCCGGCGGACGCTTTTCTCCCCGCGAGCACGGTGTGTCGCGCCGCCGCCGGCGACTGCGACGTGGCCGAGAGCTGTCCCGGCAACGGCCCCAACTGCCCCGCGGACGCGAAGAAGGCGAGCGGCACGGTCTGCACCGACGACGGCAACCCCTGCACGGCCGACACCTGCGACGGCACGCAAGTAACCTGCCAGCACCCCGCCGGCAACGCGGGGGCGGTGTGCCGGGCGGCGGCCGGGGCCTGCGACGCGGCCGAGACCTGCACGGGCACCAGCACGGCGTGCCCGGCCGATGCCAAGAGCCCGGCCGGCACGGTCTGCCGCGCCTCGGCGGGCACGTGCGACGTCGCCGAGACCTGCGACGGCGTCGGCAACAGCTGTCCCGCCGACGGCTTCCAGGCCGCGAGCGTCGTC
>Ga0209157_1003502_pt1 | contig 12042 bp, 12 predicted proteins | sample GraSoiAngelo_135_FD_185892 | JGI IMG/M metagenome (GOLD analysis project Ga0209157, IMG submission 185892) | Grasslands soil microbial communities from the Angelo Coastal Reserve, California, USA - 14_0929_05_40cm (SPAdes) (version 2) | ecosystem: Environmental > Terrestrial > Soil > Grasslands ... | reverse complement strand
GCGCGGCTGAAGCAACTCGGACAGCAGTCGCTAAAGCCCTTCAACCCATTCTTGAATCCGACGGGGATGCGTCTGTAGCCTTCTGGCCGAGAAAGAGACTGCGAGGGCGATGCGCTTTGTGGCGTGACGTTCGAGCGGTAGGAGCGGGACAAGATCCGGCGGGCGGCCTGGTGGAACTGAATCCGAGATGGGCCGAAGATGTACTTTCCACAGCGTCGAGAGACCGCTGAGGCCGATTATTACGCCCGTCGGTGTCGCGAAGAACCCCCGGCTGACGAAGCCGGACACGAAGTTCCTCGAAGCCGGCGTATACGGCGTTTCGCTCGTCATCAGTGCCGACGCGGCCAAGCCGGTCATCGCGATGATCGATGCTGAGATGAATGCCGCCTCGGAGCTGGCCAAGAAGGACAACCCAAGGGTCAGGGTGAAGGCCGCGGACAAGCCGTACAGGTGGGTCGCAAACGATGCCGATGAGCCTACCGGCAAAGTCCTCTTCACTTTCAAGATGAGGGCGAGCGGCATCGACAGGGAGACGAAACAGCCGTGGGAGCGTCGACCTCCGCGAGCTAGCGCGGAGCATGCTCGAGAAGCGGGCTCCCGCGAAGTAGCGTCGCCCCGCCCACCGGCTGTTTACGGACGACAGCCCCATCCTGACACCGCGTAGATTGCGAATCTCTTCACGGTCCGGCCGACTTTCCGGAGACGAGCACCGGCGGGGGCCCCGGGTCCGGACGAACTCAGTGGGCCGCCTGCGGAAGACCTCGTCGGCCCACGCCACGTGATGCGGCGCGGCAAGGACTGAACCTCGGGCGACGGTGATGTACTGCGAGATGGGCGTGACGCCGGTTGTCGCGAACGTCGCCGCAAGATCCCCGGCGTGGGCTGGTGCCGTCAGCTGTGATACAACCACGACGGATCAGCCCCGCGAAACGAAAGGACGTGTCGGTCCACGGCGAAGGAGAATCCACCGTGAAGACACTTCGGAACGCCCTGATCATCGTCGCCCTCGCCCTCATCGCGCCCGCGCCCGCCCACGGGAAGGACCAGTGGGTGGTCGCGTTCGGGGAGGAGCCCTTCTCGCTCAACCCGGCGAACAAGGGCGCGCAGCCCGCGGTGTCGGACTACGTGATGATCCATCTCTACGACGCCCTCATCGACTTCACCGGGCCCGACCTGGTACTGAAGCCGATGCTGGCCGTCCGCTGGGAGAATCCGAATCCGACGACCTGGCGTTTCACCCTGCGGCGCGGCGTGAAGTTCCAGAACGGTGATCCGCTCACGGCGGAGGACGTGAAGTTCACCGTCGACACCCAGCTCGCCAACAAGGGGAGCTCGATCAACGCGTACCTGGGACCGACGGAAGGTGCCCGCGTCATCGATTCCCAGACGGTCGAGATCACGACGAAGACCCCATTTCCTCCACTGATCTTCAACCTCACCCGCCTGAACATCTTGCCGCGCGCCTACGCGAGGCTCGGCATGGACGCGTTCGCGGCGAAGCCGTTCGGCTCCGGGCCCTACCGGTTCGTGGAATGGCAGCGCGGCCAGCGGATCGTGCTCGAGGCCAACCCTGATTACTGGGGCGGCCAGCCGACGCCGAAGCGGCTCGTCTTCCGCCCGATCGCCGATCCGAGCACGCGCGCCGCGGAGCTCCGTGCAGGCGGCGTCGACATTATCACCAGCCCGCCGATCGCGCAGATGAAGGAGCTCAACACCGGCGACACGACGATCCTCACGGTGCCGGCCGCGCGCGTCATCGCGTACCCGATCAACACGCTGCAGAAGCCGCTCAACGACGTCCGTGTCCGCCGCGCGCTGAACTACGCGGTCGACCGCGAGACGATCGTCAAAAGCCTTCTCGGAGGTCTGGGGCAGGCGACGGGGCAACCGTTCTCTCCCGGATGGCTCGGCTACGATCCGGAGATCCGGCCCGATTCGTACGATCCAGCGCAGGCGCGGAAGCTCCTGGCCGAAGCGGGCTATCCGAACGGCTTCGAGGTCCCCTGGAACATCTCGGTCGGCGTGTTCCTCGCTGACAAGGAGATCGCGGAGGCGGCGGCGGCGATGCTGGGTCAGGTGGGCGTGCGGATCAGGCTCGTGCCGACCGAGCGCGCCAAGATCCAGCGCGATCTCGAGTCGTCCACCTTCGACGGGATCACGGCCGGCCAGTGGGGGACAGTCGCCGAATCCGACATCATGGTCCGTTGGTTCTTCAAGAACCCCAGGATTTTCACGCCCGAGGTGGAGGCAAAGCTCAACCAGCTCATCGCGACGGCGGCGGGAGAGCTTGACCGGGACAAGCGCGGCAAGGTCTACCGGGAACTGGCGAGGTTCGCCCACGACGAGGCGCTCTGGCTCTTCATCCATCATCAGGATGAGCTGATCGCCAAGCGCCGGGACGTCCCCTGGCAGGTCGTGAGCGGCCGGGGTGGGAAGGCGCACATCTACTACTTCGTGCTGGCTCCCCGCTGAGGCCGGCGCGCCGAGTTGCTGACCGTGCGCGGCTACGTTGTCGGCCGAGTCCTCCAGGCCGTGGTCGCCCTGCTCGGCGTGACGTGCGTGGCGTTCCTGCTCGTGTCGCTCTCGGGCGACCCAGCGTTCATCCTGCTCACCCCGGAGGCCGGTGCGGAGCAGCGCGCCGCGTTTCGGGAACTCTACGGGCTCGATCAGCCGCTGCCTGCCCAGTACGCGCGGTACGTGAGCCACGTCGCGCGTGGCGACTTCGGCAGCTCCTTCGCGTTCAACCGTCCCGCAATCCAGGTGGTGCTCGAGCGCCTGCCCGCGACGCTGCTCCTGACCGTGACCGCCGTCGCCCTCGGCGTCGTCGTGGGGATGCCCGCCGGCGTCGCCGCCGCCGTCACGGTGAGCGGACCGCTCGACCGCCTGGTCATGGCCCTGGTGCTCCTCGGGCAGTCGGTCCCCACGTTCTGGCTCGGGCTCCTAATGATCCGAATCTTCGCCGTGAACCTCCGCTGGGTGCCGGTGTCGGGACACGGCACGGTCCTCCATCTTGTGATGCCCGCCGCCGCGCTCGGGCTGTACCTGGCCGCCCTGCTCGCGCGCCTCACGCGCTCGGAGATGCTTGAGGCGCTCGCCCAGGACTACGTGCGCACGGCCCGCGCGAAGGGACTGTCCGAGCGCGTGGTGACCGTGGCGCACGCGCTGAAGAACGCGCTCTTGCCGATCGTGACGCTCATCGGGCTGCAGCTCGGCGCGTTGCTCGGCGGCGCCGTGGTGACCGAGACGGTCTTCGCCTGGCCCGGCATCGGATCGCTGGTGCTCGACGCGATCTTGAGGAAGGACTATCCGGTTGTTCTCGCGGCGGTGGAGTTCGTCGCCGCCGGCTTCATCGTGATCAACATGGCGCTCGACCTGCTCTACGGCTACCTCGACCCCCGGCTGAGGACGGCGCGGACGTGAGCGAGGTGCTGGGGGAAGCGCCCGCGGACGTCCGAACGCTTGACGGTCCCGGAGACACTCCACGCTCGTCTCGGATTCTGCTCGCCGATCCACAACCGCCGCGCCGGCCGGGCGTTCGCGTGTGGCGCGCGGTGGGCCCTGGCGGCGTGGTCGTCGTGGCAGTCGTGCTCGTCGCGCTGCTGGCGCCAGTGCTGGCGCCGCACAGCCTCAGCGCGTTCGACCTCACCCACCGCCTCTCCCCGCCGATCTGGGACACGCGCGGCGACTGGACGCACCCGCTCGGGACAGACACGCTCGGCCGCGACGTGCTGAGTCGGATCCTCTATGGCGCCCGGACCTCGCTCGGCATCGCGGGCGCCGCCGTTCTCCTGGCCGCCGCGCTCGGCATCCTGCTGGGCCTCGTGTCCGGATACGCCGGCGCCTGGGCCGACGCGCTCATCATGCGCCTCGCCGAGATTCAGCTCTCGTTTCCCTACCTGCTCCTGGCGATCGCGGTGATGGCGCTCTTCAAGCCTTCGCTCGCGAACCTGATCGTCGTGCTCGTGCTCAGGAGCTGGGTCGTGTACGCGCGGCTGATCCGCGTGGTCACGCTGAGCGCCAGGGAGCGTGACTTCGTAGTCGCCGCGCGCGCTCTCGGTGGCCGGGCCGCGCGGATCCTCTTCCGCCACATCGCGCCCAACGTCGTCGGTCCCTCGATCGTGGTGTCGAGCTTCCAGCTCGCCGAGCTGATCATCGTCGAGTCATCGCTGTCGTTCCTGGGGCTCGGGGTGCAGCCGCCGACGCCGAGTTGGGGCGGGATGGTCAGCGAGGGCCGCGACTACGTCGGCAGCGCCTGGTGGATCTCGGCGCTCCCCGGCCTGGCCATCGTGGTCACCGTGCTGGGCGCCAACCTCTTCGGCGACGCGCTGCGCCGCTCCCTCGACCCGCGCCTGCGCGGCGTGAGCTAGAATCGAATCGCCCCCGGAGGACCATGATGCGCCTTGAAGTCGGGACCATTCAGATCCGTGACATCGAGATCGGCCGCGCTACCGCGCTCTCCGATCACACGCTGGTGATCGATCCCGAGGAGCTTCGCGCGCTTGTGCTGGAGGACTCGCACTTCGCCGACGTGCAGGTGCACCTCGTGAAGCCGGGCGAGTCCATCCGCGTGATCCACGTCCTCGACGTCGTGGAGCCGTGCTGGAAGGTGGCAGGGCCCGGCGGCGTCTTCCCGGGCTTCGTCTCGCCCGCCCTCACCGTTGGCGAGGGACGGACACACCGGCTCGCCGGCGTCGCCGTCGTCGAGGTCGGCGCGCCGGTGCCGGGCGAGTCGACCGTCTTCCGCCAGCGGCTCATCGACATGGACGGTCCAGGCGCGGAGCTGTCACCGTTCGGGCGGACGCTCAACGTGGCGCTCGAGTTCATCCCCAACATGGCGTGCTTTCCGCCCGGCTCCGAGCAGATCAAGGACTTCCTGACCGGCGGACCGGAGTCGCACGAGTACAACCGCGCGGTACTGACCGCGGGCCTCAAGGTGGCGGCGCGTCTCGGACACACGGCTCGCGAGGCGACGCCGGACGACATCGAGACCTTCGAGCTCTCACCGTGCGATCCTGCGCTGCCGCGGGTCGTCTGCCTGCTCCAAGAGGTCACTGCCACGCCGTTCTTGTACAGCGTACACGTGTCGCTGCCGCTCGGGGCTATGCTCCACCCCAACGAGTTCTTCGACGGCGCCGTCGTGCGCTGGAATCGCGGGTACGTCGGCTCTACCTACGGGGAGCAGAACCATCCCGTCCTCGTGGAGCTTTGCCGGCGCCACGGTCGCGATCTGAACTTCGTCGGGTGCATCGTGTTCGGCGGGGCGACGGTCTCGTCGGCTGAGAAGGAAGCCTCCTCGAGCGCGGTGTCGAAGATGGCGCGCGTCCTCCGGGCGGACGCGGCGCTCGTGGTCGGCCTGAATGGCTCGAACCACGCGGTCGATCTCATGCTGACCATCCAGAAGTGCGAGCGTGCCGGGATCAAGACCGCGCTCGTCTACAACGATGTCGGCGAGGGCCCCGACGATCCCGGGTTCATCTTCGCCGTTCCGGAGGCCGACGCGATCGTGAGCGCGGGGAGCCGGGTCCAGAAAGTGACGCTGCCGAAGATGGCAAGGCTGATCGGCGGCGAGCACCTCGTCGACCCGTACATGGACGCGCGTGGCGAGCTGACTGTGCCGATGCGCTATCTTTGCTGCTCGGTCGACACCACTGCGAACACGCGGCAGACCGTCAGGTTCGAGTAGGAGGAGGACGCGATGGCGACGCTGCGAGTCGTGCACTACCTGAATCAGTTCTTCGCGGGCATCGGAGCCGAGGACAGGGCCGACACGCCGCCCGGTCATCAGGAAGGACCGGTCGGCCCCGGGCGTGTGCTCCAGCAGGCCCTCGGGGATCGAGGAAACGTCGTCGCCACCGTGTACTGCGGCGACAACTACGCCGGGGAAAAGCCCGGCGCCATCGACGAGATTCTCGATCTCGTCGCCAGGCATCGGCCGGAGATCGTGATCGCCGGGCCGGCGTTCTCCGCGGGCCGCTACGGCCTAGCCTGCGGCGAGGTGACGTTCCGCGCCCGCGAGCGCCTCGGCGTGATCGCGGTGACGGGCATGCACGTCGAGAACGCGGCGACCGAGGTCTACCGAACGAGGCTTCACATCGCGAGCACGCAGCGGACGGCGGCCGGCATGGCCGACGGGCTCGCGACCATTGCCAGGCTGGCGCTGAAGCTCGCGTCCGGGACGCCGCTCGGCTCGCCGGCCGACGAGGGATATGTACCCACTGGGAGGCGCATCTTCGAGGTGGCCGAGCGCTCGGCCCCGCTACGCGCTGTCGAGATGCTGCTCCGCAAGGTCCGCGGCGAGCCCTACACGACCGAATGGCCCGTCCCGCGCTATCACCGTGTCCCCGCCTCGGCCCCGCTCCAGGGCACCGCGAAGGCGACCATCGCCTTGGTGACGACCGGCGGCCTTGTGCCACGCGGCAACCCCGACCGCCTGGAGTCGGGCTTCGCGACCAAGTGGCTCCGTTATTCCATCGCCGGCGTGGACTCGCTTTCGCCGGCGCGGTGGCAATCGGTCCACGGGGGCTTCAACACCTCGCGGATCAACGAAGATCCGCACCGGGTGCTGCCGCTCGACGTAGCGCGGGAGCTCGAGCGCGAGGGCGTGATCGGACGCCTCCATCCCGAGTTCTATTCCACGACAGGCAACACTTCCGTCATCCCAACGATGCGGCGCTTCGCCCAGGAGATGGGCCACGAGCTCCGGGCGGCTGGGGTTGACGGCGTGATCCTCACGTCCACCTGAGGGTCGTGCAACCGCGGCGGCGCCGCGCTCGCGAAGGAGTTCGACGCGCTCGGCATCCCGATCGTCCAGATCAGCGCCCTCGACGCGCTCGCGAAATCGGTCGGCTCGAACCGTATCGTGCGGGGCAAGGCCATTACCAGCATCGTGGGCGATCCGGACCTGAGCCCCGCGGAAGAGCGGCGGTTCCGCAAACGGCTCGTGATGAAGGCGCTCGAGGCGCTCCAGACGACCGTGGAGGAGCCGACCGTCTTCGCGTGACGATCGCCAGCTACTGCTCGCGACGGTGGTGCTCGGGACTTACGCCTGCCCGGCGCCGAAGCACTCTCATCGCGGACATCCCGTTCCGGCTGCCGATCGAGCGCGTGGACGAGGATGGCCTTGATGGTGTGGTAGCGATATTCACCGACGGCGGATAGCGGCGCGGAGATTATCGAGCACGACCCGACGCGGCACGCCGCCGAAGAACTCGAAGGCCGCGCGATGCAGGCGGCCCCAGGTCTCGATCGTCTGGTCGAAGACGAGCTCGGCGTACTGGTGGCGACTGAACGACAGCGTCATGACGAAGACCCACGTGCGGCGCACGCGGCCACTCTCGGGATCGAGGAACTCGCCGGCGTAGCCGAAGTCCACCTGCGCTTCCTCACTCGGCGAGACTTCGAGGCGCAGCGTGGCGCGGCTTCGCGACGGCGCGAGCCGGCGCAGGAAGCGTTTCACCGAGGAGTAGCTGCCGGTAAAGCCGTGCTCCTCGACGAGGAGCTGCCAGATCGCCTGCCCTTCCACGCCACGCTCGTGCAGGGCGAGCACGCGCTCGCGCCACGGCTCCACGAGCGATTGTTCATGCGCCGGGCGCTCGCTCGGCGCCGGCGTCAACAGCTCCGCGAGCGTGGCCGGGGCGGGCAGCGGGCCGCCGTCGAGCACGCCGTGACGAGCCGCCCACACGCGATACCGGGCGACGGTGTTGCGACTGATGCCGAGGTCCCGGGCGACCCGACGATTCGGCTCGCCCAGCTGCAGCCGCCGGAGAATCTCACGGATGTCGGCCACCGGACTCCTCCGTCTCGCCACTCGTCACCTCCTGGAGTTGGAGTGCTCCAGCGAGGATTTCTGGTGACGGCGAGAACGAGGAAGGAATCCAGTCACGCTCCACCGGGTGGCTCCCTATGGCCGACCCTGGGTGGCTCAGGATGGGTGACCCTGCCTGGCTCACGATGGGCGACCCCGGGTGGCTCAGCTTCCCCGACCCCGGTGGATCACTATGGGGTGGCCGCTGACAATTCTTGCCGCTGCTGCGCCGGGGCTGATCCGCGCCGAAATGGGGACGATTACCCCATGACAACCCCTGAGGGCTGGTCGGCCGGTCGGTCACGCTCTCGGGCATCGGGTTCGGCTTGTGCCAGACGATGTCGGAGCGGAGATAGAAGCCATCCGCCTGGAGGGCGAAGGCGACCCGCCATGGGATGCCGACGAGGTCCTTCGGCTTGAGGCCAATCGGGATCGTCCGCTCCGGGAGATGATTGGCGGTCTCGGCCTGTTTGCCCGGGTTGCCGGTCCCGAAGTAACGCGCGTTGAAGCCGCCGCGCGTGTCGCCGCTCTTGCCGTTCGCCGTGTAGCTATCCCCGAGGTTGAGCCAGAGAGTGGCGTCGGCCCTCATGACTCGTCGCACCGCTCGGAACACCTCGACCATGTGGGTGACGTAGAGCTCCGGCGTCGGCTCGAGGCCGAGGCTGCCGCGCCAGGCCCCGCAGGGGCAGAAGGCGCCGGCGCTGGCGCTACTGGACGCCGCTGCCCGGCGCTCGAGACAGGCTTGCATCGCCTCCGGGCTATGGGCCCCGGCAAACGGCAGGCCCGAGTGCGGCGTCGCGGTCCGACCCGGCAAGGCCTCCCCCCAGAGATGCGCGCACCCTACTTCCCCGGCCCCAGACCTGGGGCTCGGTGCCGTAGTCGCGCAGGCCCCAGTAGGGCGGGCTCGTGATCACACAGTGCACGCTCTCGGGCTCCAGCTCGGCCAGCCGGTCGAGCACGTGCCCCTGGAGGATCTCGGTCATCCGCGCTTCCGGTAGATCTTGTGGCCCCGCTCGCAGACGTGCCAGCGGGTGTGCTGAAGGCGCGTGTTCTTGCCCGAGCCCCGCGACTGGGGGTACTTGTAGCGCGTCTCCGTGCCGTCCATCGGGCACTGGAGCCAGATCGCGGCCCGTGGGTCAGCCTACGTCGTGTCGCTGGGCGCCGGGGACATCGACGCATCGACGCCGGGGACATCGACGCCGGGGAGACGTCGGCCCATCGCATCGACCACCAGGAGACGCTCAGCCATCGGAGCTTCCCGCGGCAACACCGTCGGCCAGCATGCAGACGTAGACGTCGGCCCATCGCATCGCGCGCCGGGGCTGAGGGCGCCGGGGCTGATCCGCGCCGAAACGGGGACGATTACCCCATGACAAGCCTCTCCTGGGCACTCGAGGCAGGTGATCCTTCAGGCGCGGCCGGGTGAGTTGATCGATGGGATTGCGGGGCAGGCGGTTGCGGAGCACGAGCCACTCGCCGAAGCTCGAGAGCATGGCCAGCCGGCCGCGGATGGTGGCCGAACAGCGGCCGGACCCGCGTCGAGAGCGGCCCCCGCCGGCACTCACGGTCGACGCCGGGGAGACGTCGGCCCATCGCATCGAGGGCCGAAACCAGCTGGCTTGCGAGGTGGCGTGAGCTGAGGTAGACGATTCGGGCCGACGGCGTGTGAGAGGGTCGGCCGACCCGCTGCTCGTCGTTACGTCGACGGCCTGAAGGAATGTATCTGGGACGGCGACCCTGAGAGCGAGTCGGTGTGGAAGCCGATGCTCGAGCGGGTGCTCCTGCGCCGGCCTGGCGTGCCACGCTGACCGAGGCCTCTGGCGCCACCCGGTAAGCTCGCGGATTCGCACGCCTCGGCGAGCCGGGCACGGCGCGTGCGTTGGACTCCTGCGGGTATGGCGGCCGATCAATTGCGCCCCAAGGTGACTGGTAGTAGCGTCCCCGTGCAGCCTGACGGGATCGAGACCCGGCCGGCGCGGCCAGTGTACCTGACGCCTCAAGAGGTGGCCGACATGCTCCAAGTGGACCAGCGCACCGTGCTCCGCTGGGCGGCCGAAGACCAAGCATGCCGACTACCCGCATTGGTCGCGTGATCCGGTTTGAGCAGGCTGCCCTGTTCCGCTGGTTGGAGCGGAGGCCCGCAAGAGCCCGGTTACGTCACCCGGAGAGAGGAGCGCCGACACGTGGCGAAGGTTCGACAACGCACCTGGAGGATTCCCGGCCAGCGCACCAAGCGCAAAGCCTGGGGGTTCGTCACCGTCGAGAACGGGAAAGAGGTCCGGCTCTTCAAGGCGGAATGGACCAAGGAGGACGCCGAGAACGCCTTGGCGGCGCGCCTCCTGAAGCTCGATCAGGAGCCGAAGCCGAAGGCGCCGGGCCTGACGCTCGCCCAAGCCTCTGAGCGTTACCTCGCCGCGAAGGCGCGGAAGCGGTCGCTGGCGAAGGACCGGCGCTACCTGGAGCACTTCAAGTCGGTGCTCGGCGCGGACACCGCGCTCGTTGACATCACCGCCAGCAGGATCAGCGCGTACAAGGCCCAGCGGCTGGCCGCACCGTCGGTGCGCCGTAAGGATGCGGAGGGCAACGGCACCCTGTTGTCGGCCGCTGCGGTCAACCGGCCGCTGGCCTTGCTCCGGCACCTGCTCCGCCTCGCCCATGAGGAGTGGGAGGTGCTGCCGGCGGTGCCGAAGGTCAAGCTCGAGAAGGAGCCCGAGGGCCGGATCCGCTGGCTCGGAGAGCAGGCCCCCGATGAGGAGGCCCGGCTGCTCGCCGCGTGCGCTAGGTCGAAGAATCCTGAGCTCGTGCAGCTGGTGACGATCGCCCTCGAAAGCGGGCTGCGGAAGGGCGAACTGCACGGGCTGGACTGGCAGCGGAACATCGACATGAGCCGGGGTGTCATCCGCCTGGAGGGCCGGGCGCGCCCGGATGCGAGGGGGACGAAGTCAGGCAAGCGTCGCGAGGTGCCGATGCGCCAAGCCGTCTACAACGTCCTGGCGGGCCTGCCCGCGCCACACGAAGGCCGTCTGTGGAAGCGCGGCGATGTCCGGAAGGCGTTCGAGAACGCCGTGGCGGCGGCCCAGCTGGACGACTTCCACTTCCACGACTGCCGCCACCACTTCGCCTCGTGGTTCGTCATGCGGGGCGGCAGCCTCCAGGCCCTTCAGAAGATCCTCGGCCACGCCACCCTGGCGATGACCCAGCGGTACGCCCACCTGTCCCCGGACTACCTCCGCAGCGAGGTCGCCAAGACCGAGCGTCGCCCCGAACCCGCCGCACAAATCGCACACGAAATCGCACATGGGCCTGTCGAGGTGGTGGTGGTGCCGCGCAAGTGCTAGACTTCCCACGCCACTCCCCGGTAGCTCAGTCGGTAGAGCGGGTGACTGTTAATCACTAGGTCGCAGGTTCGAGTCCTGCCCGGGGAGCCAACCTTACGAGGACTTCTGAGACACCCCCACCAGCTCGACAGCCTCTTGCGTTGATTCTTGCGCTAAACGCGAAGCTGGTTCAGCGCGGCGCTCGGTCTTGGCGACTTCGCTCCGCAGGTGCTCGGGGGCGAGGTGGGCATAACGCATGGTCATCGCCATGGTGGCGTGACCGAGAAGTACTGGCTACTACCGGCAAGCCGGACTGGGGCCGAACATCTATGCTTGCCTGCCAGCGCTGATAAAAGCCTCCCAGGATGGAACGGTGAGACTCTGAACCAAAAGCGGGCCAATCCGCGGAAGCGGGCGGGGCCTTTCACGCAAGCACAGGTATCCCTCGAAAGCGCTACCCCGGAGTTCCTTGGCCTCTTACCGGCCGCCGGCGGAGGTTTGTGCTCAGAGGGCTTAACTGGGGTGTAGTCCCTCGTGGCGGGTGAAGATTATCTGCAATCGCAGCCACCGTGGTAATCGACGAAGTCGCCGTTGGTGGCGTGCTCACATGGTCCAGAAGGCCTGTTTCGTCGCCGCCTCCATCTCGTCGCAGAGACGTTGATAGGTTCGGAGACCCATCCCTAACGGTCGCGTCGGCAACGGGTCGAGGATCGCGGCCGCCTTGACTTACCTCGGACCGGCCGCTAGAAGCACTCAGATGGACGCACGCCATCCGCACGTTTGGTCGCCATCCTTCTCACCGACGATCGGCTGGGGGCCGTGATGAAGAAGCTGTTACTCGCAAGCCTCTGTCTCGCGGTGGGCCTTGCCAGGGTGCCGGCCATGGCCGCCGACTCAGCGGCGGACGCCACCGCATCGGCC
>Ga0209157_1003500_pt1 | contig 12047 bp, 14 predicted proteins | sample GraSoiAngelo_135_FD_185892 | JGI IMG/M metagenome (GOLD analysis project Ga0209157, IMG submission 185892) | Grasslands soil microbial communities from the Angelo Coastal Reserve, California, USA - 14_0929_05_40cm (SPAdes) (version 2) | ecosystem: Environmental > Terrestrial > Soil > Grasslands ... | reverse complement strand
GATGTACGAGCCGAGCGGCCTCGTCATCTGCCGGTGCATGACGCCCGCGATCGTGAAGGTCGTGGACAACCAATGGTTCCTCTCGTACGCCGATCCCGCGTGGAAGGCGAAGGTCCACGAGGCGATTGCGTCCATGGACCTGTACCCGGAGGCGCTGCGGAAGTGGTTCGACTACGTGACCGACTGGCTCCGAGACTGGCCGTGCGCCCACCACCGCGGCCTCGGGACGATCCTGCCGTGGGACTCGAACTGGGTCATCGAGTCCTTGAGCGACTCCACGATCTACATGGCATACTACACGATCGCTCACGCCCTCCAGGGCGGCGCTCTTCGGTCCTCCGTCTCGTGGGCGCAACGCCTCGATGACGCGTTCTTCGATTTCGTGTTCTTCGGGAGGGGCAGCGCCAAAGCTGTCGCATCTCGCCTCGGGCTGGACGTGGACGTGATTGAGGGCCTCCGCCGGGAGTTCACCTACTGGTACCCAGTCGACTTGCGGAACACAGGCAAAGACCTCGTCCAGAACCACATGACGTTCTGCTTGTTCGCGCACACCGCCATCTTCCCCAAGGAGCAGTGGCCTCGCGCGTTCGGCGTGAATGGATGGGTTCGTCTGGCGGGGCGAAAGATGTCGAAGTCTCGCGGCAATGTGTGGTACATCCGTGAAGCCGTGCGGGAATGGGGCGCCGACGTGATCCGGCTGACCGTCGCGAACGCGGGAGACGGCCTCGATGATCCGAACGTCGACATGGACTTCGCCGCGCCCGCGAAGGTCCGTATCGAGGAATGGCTCCGGTTCGCCACCACGAAGCACGCGACCCGCAAGGACCACCATGGAATCGACGCATGGTTCCTGAGCGTCTTGAGCCGTTCGATTCAGGCGAGCCGAACCGCGATGGAAGGGATGAATTACAAAGCGGCGCTCCGGCACGGGTACTTCGACTTGCAGGCCTCGTGGTCCTGGTACGTCCGGCGGTCCGAAGGCCGACCGCAGGCGGACGTGCTCCGGCGATTCATCGACGTCCAGACGAAATTGCTCGCTCCCTTCGTCCCGCACGTAGGCGAAGAGATTTGGCATCGCCTCAGGGGCGACGGGTTCGTGGTGAATGCGCGATATCCGGAGGCGATTGCCGGCGAGGTCGATCCGCGAGCCGAAACGGCGGAAGTCCTCCTCCAGTCGACGCTGGCCGATGTCCGTGAGATCCTGAAGGTCACGGGGATTGCTCCGAAGCGACTCGCCCTCTACACCGCCCCTGCCTGGAAAGTGCAGGTCCACCGGATCGCGCGCGACCTCGCCAAGCGCGGGCCGATCACGATGAACGTGCTGATGGAGCGATCTCTCACGGAACCGGGCATGCGAGAACGGGCGAAAGAGGTCGCCGCGTTCGCGAAGAAGCTCGCGGAGGACCTGCGGCACGCGAAGCCGGACGAGCTCGACCGGTTTGGGGCCGTGGATGAGTTCGCGATGTTCCGGGAAAACCTGGGCTTCTTGGAGAAAGAGCTCCGTGTGAAGGTCGACGTGTTCCGGGCCGACGATCCGAAACGTTGGGATCCCTCGAAGAAAGCAGACCACGCTGTCCCGGGACGGCCTGCGATCTACGTGGAGTGAGTCCATGAAGATCCGGCGGCCCTCCAAGCCGGAGGTCCCCTTCAAGCGAAAACGGAGCCCACCGCCGCAAGCGACGAAGCTCCTGAGGTACTCACTCCTCTCCGGAGTTGTGTTCATGGTCCTCCTGGCCGTCGTGTTCCTCCCCCGGATGTTCCCGGATCAACCGCCGATTGAAATTCTCAGGAGTTTTCATTTCGAGACGCCGAACAACCAGACGAGGATCTACATCGACAGCGTGACGGTCTCGCTAGAACTCGCCAAGTTCCGGGCGAACTTCACCGTCGCGGAGAAGGGGAAAATCGTCGAATTCGGGAACCTAAGCCAAGGCCTTCTGGTCGGAGGGAACGCAACGTTCCGGTTCGTTGACGCAAGCCCCAACGGCCTGTTGGATCCCGGGGATTATTTCCAGGTGTCTCCGTCACCGACGGGTTGCTACCGGCTACAAATTTTTCAGATCGACGTCCGTCAAACTGTGGGATTTCTGGAATGGGGCGCTTGCCCCCAGCGCAACGTTTAACCGAAGTCGGCCAATAAGCGCCGCCGCGGGCCTGTAGCTTAGCTAGGTAGAGCGATCGGCTCTTATCGGCACGCTCCATCGGAACGTCCGAGGGACACCGATAGGTCAAGGGTTCGAATCCCTTCAGGCCCGTTCGCCTCCTCTTGGATGGCGCATGCTCTACTCGTGGATGGGGTACAAGGATACATATACTACGCGAATACATATAGTGACCGTCATGGTGCAAGGTGTAAAGGTTCCTCGGCCGAGATACGCGAAACCCGGAGCCAACCCGACGCTCGAGACGATCGAATACGTTCTCGCCGCCCTTCAAAAGGCGGATGGCCCTGTGAGCCGCAACCGAATCCTTGCGACCCTCGGCGCCTGGGGCCATTCCACGACGCGTCAGAGCCTGAATGCCGCGGTGAACTTCCTCGGGGACCAAGGCACGATCGCCGAAGGAAGTAAAGGATTGATCTGGGTCCCTGAAGCCCCGCAGGAGCTCCTCGAGGCGATTCGCAAGGGGCCACGGCTGTAATGGGCCTGCGGGCCGCGGACATCGTCTTGTCGTCCTCCGCCTCAAAGTCCCTCGAAAATCTCGAAACGGGGTCGGACCCAAACTCGGCGTCCATTGCGCGCAGGATTCGCGCCCTCAAACCGATCCTCCTTTCGGATTGCCTTCACGGCGAGGTTGTCAGGAAGGACCGGATTCCGAGGCCGCTGAAGCACAAACATGGAGTGGAGAATCTATTCGTGGAGGACTTGCCCTCGTTTTGGCGGCTCCTCTGCACGATTGTGCGTGACAGAGGGGTGCGGCACATCGTTATCGTAGAAATTGTCGATCACGAGATGTATGACGGATGGTTCGGAAGGCGGGACCGCTAGTCTGGGTGCGGATCCGTTCAGGCCTGTTCCCTGACTAGCTATCGCATAGGTACGAGTGCCGTCATAATGCAACGCGCGTCCAGGCACAGGCACAAGTTCAATGTTGTGTCGCTGGGTGTAGGTCATCTGGATCCGTCTGATCGTCTGAGGGGGGATACCAAAGCCCTTTTCCATGTCCATGACATCGGTGACGTGGCCCTGCTTGTCGGAGAGCGATTTGCGGGCCGTAACTCGGGGGTCCGGATCGGATGATCCAGCGCGCGGAGCAGGCTAACATCGTCGGCCTGCGGTCGAAGGATTTCGTCCAATGGGTCGGGGAGAACATCGACGCCCCGATGAAACGCGGCCCCGGTGGGGCCGTCCTCGAGAGGCTAAAGGCGGGCTTGGTGGGCGAGTTCTTCAACTGGGCGAAACGCAACTCGACCTGGCCGTTGGTGTTCGGCATCATGTGCTGCGCGATCGAGATGGCCGCGACCTCGGATCCGCGGTACGACGTCGAGCGGTTCGGCGTCATTTACCGGTCTTCCCCGCGGCAGTGCGACGTGCTCCTCTTGAACGGTCCGATCTCCTTGAAGCTCCGTCCCGTGGTGCGCCGCCTGTACGAGCAGATGGCCGAACCCAAGTGGGTCATCGCTATGGGCGAGTGCACGATTTGTGGCGGCCCCTATTACGACTCCTACTCCGTCGTCAAAGGGGCGTACACATTCGTACCCACGGACATCTTCATCCCCGGGTGTCCGGTCCGCCCGGAAGCCCTGATTGACGGGTTCCTAAAGCTCAGCGCGAAGATCAAGGCGGAACGGACCGGCTGGGTGCGGACGAAGAAGGGGCGCCTCGTCAGCGCGCGCGAGGGCCAGCTGATGGACATGCAGAAAGGCGAGTACACATATGAGGTCCCCCAAGTCCGAAGCTGAGCCCCGCGGGAAAGTCGGCGCGGTCGTTGATTGACGGTGCGGGCCCCTTCAGGCCCGTAGTATCTATCTACACAAAGGATCTGTAGGCTCCGCTCCATGCAGAAGCCGGTGTCCGGCGACTCTGGAGAACCTGGCGGGCCGTTCTACAGGATCTGAGCGAGCCGTTTATGCCGATCTGGAGGGATTGAAGTTTCGGCATGCTTCGTCCGTTCGACGACAAGGGGAGACCCCGGCTTCTTATCGTGGTCGTCTTCGCGTTGACCGTGGCTAGTTACACGGGCATCGCGATCTTTGCTACACTCGCAGGAGCGCCGACCGCAGCCGCTTGGTGGCTCGCCTCCGGCATCCTCCTCTTCATCGCTGCGATGGGGATTTACACCTATGCGATGACGCGAAGGGAGCGGGCCAAAACCAGGTGATTCCCTGCCGGAAGGGCTTTCCCGATATGGATGGATAGAGGTTTCGGCATGGCCCCCAACCTGCCCCTCCCACGCCGATTCCGTTTCGTGCTGATCGGGCTGTTCTTGGGAGGAGCCGCCGTCTCGCTCCTGCTGGCCTTTCGTATCCTCACGGGGCTGGCGTACACAGTGGGTTCGTATGTTGCCGTCGCGCTCTCCGTCTCCGGCGCGTTTCTGGCATTTCGATGGAACGCCAAAACCAGGTGATTGCGGCATGGCTAAACTCGGGACCTTGTCGTCCACGATCCTGAGCTCGCAGCGTAGGGTTTCTTATAGGGCGAAAACGAGGGCTACTCTATCCTTGTGATTGCCGGCCCCCCTGTAAAGATCACGAACCGGGGATTCCGGAGCATCATCAGATTGGTCCCTTCAGGCCCGAACCCCTCCTTGGGCCGTCAGCCGCTCACAACACCGACGAACAGGGTCCGGGCACACTCGACGTCCCTTAGGGCCGGAACTTGGGACCACCAATGCACCTCCCGCGTACCCCTCGGAAAAAGCAGGGACGCCTTTTCCTCCACGAGCGTGGACGCTGACACTTTCACCGACCCCTCCGGCATAGGGACTCATACCCCAAGCAACTCTCGTGGTTCGCACTGGAGAAAGTCCGCCCCGAGGGTCCTCCGAGCATTGTGGTCTGAGCGTGACGAACTTTTATCGAGGCAGGTATATATTCACAGACCGTGCTGCCCCGGAAGGACGAGGAAAAGTGCCTGGGAGGGGTTCGACCTCACCGATGACGATCACGTCAGAGGAACTCCTAGGACCACTGAATGAGATCGAGCGCAAGTACGCGCCGCCTAGACTCTTTGTCGCTGGAGGGCTCGAATTTCCATTGCCTCACCCGCGGGTTGCTATCGTCGGCACCAGAACCCCTTCCGATCAAGGCCGAAAGATCGCGAGGAAACTTGCTGGCGCGCTCGCTCGACAACGGGTGATCATCGTTAGTGGCCTCGCTCGTGGAATCGATACAGAGGCGCACAAGGCGGCGATTGACGCCAACAGGATCACGATCGCGGTCTTGGGAACTCCCCTCTCCCAGAGCTATCCCCCCGAGAACACCCAGCTTCAATCGATAATCATGAGGAGTCACCTCGCGGTGACTCAGTTCGATGACCGACATCCAACATCGCCCAGGAACTTCGTCCTTCGGAACAGAACGATGGCTCTGATTGCCGATGCCTCCGTGATCGTTGAGAGCGGCGAGGGCGGCGGCTCGCTGCACCAAGGCTGGGAAGCTCTCCGCCTCGGGCGACCGCTGTTCATCCACACCAACGAATTTGCGAAACCCAGGCTCGCATGGCCGCGGGAAATGGCGGATTATGGTGCGGTGGAGTTCAAGGAAGCTGGCGACATCCTCGACTCCCTCCCCACCGCGAGGCTCGACCTTGCCGTCGCTGCGTTTGACCAAGCTTGAATTTGCATCTCTTCTCTCATACATTCCGCGGGAGGGAGGAGGGGACCTCGGCGACCAATCTCGAGACATGATGCGCATCCTGAAGGATGGGCGTCTGATTGGTTCACCCCCCGTGCCACTCTCGGACCTGATGGTGAGTGTCATCAAGAGCGGAGTTCCAGAGGTGGCATACATCGCTTCGATGCTTAGCCCCGCAGCGGTGCTCGTCCCTGTGCCAAAGAGCTCTTTGTTCAAAGAGGGGTCTCTCTGGGTACCCGACCAGATTGCTATCTCGTTTGTCCGGTCTCGCCTCGGAGGGAGATCAGCCCACCTGTTGGCGCGGACCAGAGCGATAGCCAAGGCGGCGACGAGCGTCTCATCGGGGAGACCGCGGCCGACTGCTCTTGACCACCTTCAAACTCTTTCTGTCCAAACGGAACTCCGGCTCCCACTGGAAATTGTTCTAGTTGATGATTGTTGTGACGACCGGCTCAACCCTTCTCGGTTGCGCCAACAAGCTGCTCGAGTCGTACCCGTCCATCCCGATTAGAGGGTTCGCTGCAATGAGAGCTGTCACCAATCCTTTGGATTTCAAGCACACACTTGACCCGACGATCGGAACGATTACTCTTCGTTCGGATGGTCGCTGCCATCGTCAGCCTTGACCGTCATGACCGCCTGAGACATAGGCAAGAAGATTTCCTCGAAGTGTTCGAGTCCCTTCAGGCCGCTTGTCTTGAAGGGGTTTGCACCCTCGATCCGTGGGATCGAATGTCAGTTGGCCTCGCGAATTCTTGCCCTTGTCCCCACAACCCCGCGCCCATCCAAGCGCGTGAGGTCGTGAGTGATTTGTCGGCAGTTCAGGCCCCTCCCCAATCCGCCCGGATTCGCCGCGTAGCGCCAGCGCCCAACCCGTTGGCCTAGGCGACCTCGTTCTTGCCCTTGAGTCAACCCCTCGCGGGCCAAAGCTCACAAAAAAAGCCGCAACGGACGAAGCTTGGGGCCATGGGTGAGTATTATAGGGCCTTGGTGGTGACGGAGGAGCGGGTGACGAAATGGCCCGCACCAAGAGACGACGTCGAATACGACGTGCTGCGAGTGAGCGTCAACGTGCACACCAACTGACTCTTGATGCCCCGACATGGACCAACTTGAGTCGGTTGGCACGACTCCATCGCACATCGCGGTCAGCGATCGTGCGGATGCTCATCGCTCAAGCAGTGACAATCCAAAGAGCGGCCGAAGAGCGAGGCACGGAGTCTCGACGACCTGATGCCCGTCCATAGTCGACCTGTTCCCCGACACTTTGGACCTGGGTTCGAATCCCATCAGGCCCGTTCCAATTTGGAACTCGGGCGTTTGGCTTCGCCACGACTTGCGCGATGGGCGAGAATGACGAATTGCGGGACGCATCACCGAGCTAGCGGAGGTAGTTCCGGCCTCCGGCGTCAGGCTATGGCGCGAGCCGCCGTAGATCAAGCGAGGTCAGTCCGGACGAACGCCTGCGAATCTTCGGTCGCCACGGTGGCCCCTCGTGGCGAGGCCCACGAACCCGCGCCACATGCGTCCTTCGATTGGCAGCTAGGGCACTCACCGATGACGGCGCCTACAATCCCTGACATGCATTGTACCTACGGCCCCCTTAAGAACATCCGGTCTCTGATTCGACCCGGGGAACGACATGGACCGAATACGCGGCTCTCGGATTGCCTACGCGGTCATCGCTTGGGGCGTGGTCGTGGCCTTGTTGATCCAAGTCTCGCTCGTTGGCCTCTGGTTATTTTCCGGTCAGCCGACCTTGGGGATTCACAAGGAGTTCGGCCATGCCATCTTCCTCGGGGTCTTCGCCCTTCTGATCTTGGCCTACACGGGCTCCCTCGCGCCGCGGATGAAATTCGCAACTGCGCTGCTGTCCGTCATTACGGCGTTCCAGACCGAGGTCTTCGCGCTGCTGCCGGGCTCACCACTGCGCGCTTTCCACACGGTCCTGCCATTGGTGATTTTCTTCCTCGCGGCGTTCGTCGCCCACGCGTCCTCCTCATTCGTGCGTTCCCAGCTTGAGCAGCCCTCTCTGCCGCGGCCGATTGGGGGATCCCGAGTATCGTAAGGTCGTTTGGACGGCAGCGAGCCTTCGGAGGACCCGCCCACGGACGACTCGATCCCAGCCCGGGCGGTATCGCTCGTCGGGCTCCCGCCCGATTTGACCCTATTTTGTGACAGCCGAGACCAGCCCGGAATCGGCTTCTCCGTCGCGAACCTTCATCTCAGTCGACCACGTACGCGGCCCACGGATGGCTCGCAATCTGTACTTCCTCGGAACTGCAGGTTCGGGGAAGTCCACGATGGTCTACGCGTTCCAGCTGTGGATGAACTCTCAGGGCCTCGACTGCGTGACCGTCAACCTCGATCCGGGCGCCGAGGCGTTGCTGTACTCCCCGGACCTCGACGTGCGGGACTACGTGAACTTGGAGGAGGTCATGGCGGAACAAGGCCTCGGGCCAAACGGCGCGCAAGTCGCCGCCGCGGACATGGCCGCGATGAACGCCAAGGAGCTCGCGGACGTCCTGGAAACCTTTGAGACGAACTATAACCTGATCGACACGCCGGGCCAGATCGAGCTCTTCACGTTCCGCGCGTCCGGTCCGGTCCTGATCGATGCGTTCGGGCGCGAGGATAGCGCGCTCATCTATCTGAACGACCCGGCGCTCGTGAAGAGCCCCAGCGGCTTCATCTCGTCCGTCCTCCTGAACGCCACGGTCCAGTTTCGACATGGATTGCCCTTTATCAACGTCCTGAGCAAGGCGGATCTCCTCCCGGAGCCGGAGCTGGAGCGAATCGTGAAGTGGTCGCTCGACCCGTTCGCCCTCTACGAGGCCCTCTTCGAGGAAGCCGCGACCCCGAAGACCCTTCTGGACGTCGAGTTCCTGAAGAGCATGGAGTCCATCGGCGTCTACCGCCGCGTCCACCCGGTCTCCTCCGAGCTTACCTTCGGCTTCGAAGAAATCTATAGCCAGGTCCAGCAGACCTTCGAGGGCGGCGACGATCTGTCCAAGGACTGACTAGGGCATCCCGGGGTAGTCGTCACCGGATCACGAGAGGCCGTCAAATGCCTGGAGGACCTCGGGATACTTACTGCGGATCGCGTCGAGCACGACCGGAGTCGAAAGCTGTTCGACGCCGAGCTCGGAGACCGCCCGGAGGACCTTGCTAATCGTCTCGTCATCGACCCGGATGAGGCGTTCCTTGATCAGGTAATGCCGGGCAAGTTCCTCCTCCATCCGAGCGCGCCACCTTGCATCGTACACTCGAAGGATTTCCTCGGTCGCTTCCCCCTCGGCGGCATCCGCCGCGACCTCGCCCGCATACCGCCCCGACAGACAGCCGTTCAGGATGCCGCCCCCCGTGAGAGGGTCGATCAGCCGGGCCGCGTCCCCCGCCAAGATCACACCTGCAGCGACCGTTCGTTCCAGGGGCATCGACACGCTCACCGCACCGGCGACCTCTTCGACGATCTCGCCGCGAGCCAGGCTCGGAATCCGCTCGATCAACCGGTCGAGGTACTTCTTAGCGTCCGCGCGTTCTCGGATCTTCGAGAGGTTCACGCCGATCCCGACGTTGGCGACGTCCGCGTCTTTCCAGAACACCCAGGCATAGCCACCCGGCGCGCAGCTCCCCAGGTAGAAGTCGTTGAGCCGCGGGTCGCCTTCCACGCCGACCAGGGTGTATTGCAAACACGCGTCGATGTCCCGGGTCCGGAGGTGGGTCTCGAGCCCGGCCCACCGTCCCACCTGGCTCTCGAATCCATCCGCTCCGATCACGACGTCCGCTCGAACGTCGAACGTATCGCCCATGTGCTCGCAACGCGCGCCGATGACGCGTCCGTCCTCCCGGAGGAGCGCGACGGCGCTCGTCTTGATCATGATCTCCGCGCCGGCTTTCGCGGCCTCCCGTGCGAGGAACCGATCGAACAAGTCTCGCTCGAGGATGTAGCCGCACTCGTTCCCGGCCCGGGTCTCGTCGAGGACCAGCGTCGTGCCGTCCGGCGCGATGATGCGCGCACCGTCGACCTCGTGACAGATGAACTCCCGGCTCGGCGCGAGCCCGATCTCCTCGAGCCAGCGTTTCGCGACCCCTTCGCCGCACCGAACGGGTGTACCGATCTCGGATCGTTTCTCAATCAAGAGCACGTCGGCCCCGCCGAGGGCCGCGTACTTCGCCGCGGTGCTCCCGGTCGGACCCGCGCCCACGACGAGGACGTCGACCTGGCGGTCCATTGCTTCGGTCCGATTCCGTCGGGACTCATGAGGCTTTGGGAGGATTCGATCGGATGCCCTGAACACGGACGGATGCGGCGGTTCCGGTCGATTGCCGGCCCAAGCGCCTTAGACATGGGGCGCCCGCAACGGGTCGAACGGCGTACGTATTTGGTGGAGTTCCGTACTTACGTAGATCATGGAGCTGGAAACCCGCAAGGTCCAGAAGCTCGGATACTCGAGCCTCGGCGTATCCCTCCCGAAAGACTGGGCGTCTTCGAACGGCATTCGGCCCGGTGCGCTCGTCAGCCTCGCGATCGAGGACGACGGCAGTCTCCGCGTTCGCGTCGGTCCCCTTGAGGAGTATCCGGTCGCCGCGGAAGCGACGATCGACGCGGACGAATGGAGCGGGCCCGAGGCGCTGACGCGGATGATCACTGGGAACTACATCGTCGGCTGCAACACGATCCGGCTGCGGAGTCGTGAGGAGCTCTCCCCGAGCCAGTTGCAGGAAATTCACGAGGCGGTGCGCGGCCTCACTGGCCTCACGATCGTGAACCAGGGCCCCAAGTTCGTCACGATCGAAAACTTCGTCGAGCCGACAAGGTTCCCCATTGACGGCCTCCTCCGACGTCTCCACTATCTCACGTCTCGGATGGAGAAGCTCGCGCTCGGCGTCATCTCCGGCGATGCAAAGGGAAACATCGAGGAGGTTGCTCGGATGGAGCTCGAGGTGGACCGACTGTACTGGCTCGTCGTGCGGCAGCTCCTCCTCGCGGCTCAGAACCGGACAATCGCGGGGCGCATCGGGGTGACGGAGCCTCGTCACCTCCTCGGGGATCGAGTCGTCACCGTCGGCCTGGAAAACGTCGGCGACTTGTGGGAGGAACTCGCGGCCGGGGTCGGACCGTTCCTCAAGCCAACTCGCCGGATCCCGCGGGATTTCGCGAAGACGATTGGCAACCTGAAAGGAAAGCTCGAGGAGGTGATCGAGCTGACGATGACCGCATTCTTCGCCAACGACCTGGCGAAGGCCAACGAGGCCCTCGATCGACAGGCGGCATTGATTCGTGACATTCGCGCCGTGGCGACCTCCGGTTCCCGGCCGCGTCGTGGAAAGACAAACGGTCCGTCGCGTTCGAACGGTTTGATTCACCTCGTCCTTCGACCACTGGAGCACGTCGCGAAGTATTACGGGAGCATCGCGCAGATTACGATCAATCGTGCACTCGAGAGGCCGGTTCGACCGCGCCCCACCGGGGTTGAGGCTCCCGCGTCTGGAGAGCCTACAAATCACCCTTGATCGAACCGGGGTTCACCCGCGTGCCCTTCGGGCCGCGTAATCTTTGCGGAGTTCTTTCATCGTCCGGGTTTTCCCCGGTCCGGCTTGCGGGAGTTCGGACACGAGGACCACGTCCTCGACGTGGGCCAGCAACGGATTCAGGTTCTCCCTAATGGATCGCTGAAATTCGAGGCGGAGTTCCGCACGGAGCGCATCGGATCCGACGAGCCGTGGATCGCGGGGGACGACGTACACGACGAGGCGGTGCTGTCCCGAGCCGTCGAGGTCGACCGCGATCGGCTTCGAGTCATAGACGTTGTCGCTCTTGAGGACGTTCCGAATTTCCTCCGAGCTCGTCTTCACGCCGTTGATGTTGATCATGTCGTCGATCCTCCCGAGATGGCGATAGTAGCCATTGCCGAGACGCTCCACTTGGTCTCCGTGTCGCCGAAGTCGTTCTCCGTGTGGTCCTTTTGGGACGCCGTCGTAGTACTCTTCGTCGTTGTCGTAATTCAGCAGCTCGGTCGAGAGGCCGATCGATGGTGGGACGAGAAACAATTCCCCGCGGGAGGCCGGGCGGCCACCGTCGAGGAGCTCGAAGTCCAGGCCGAGTGCGGGGGTGGTGAATGTCGATGGAGCGCACGGCTGCACGACGGACCCGGTCATGTATCCGCCGCCGACCTCCGTCCCGCCGCAATATTCGACGATGGGGCGGTACCCCGCAAGGAACATCAGGTACAGCATCTCCTCCGGCGTG
>Ga0209157_1003499_pt1 | contig 12048 bp, 9 predicted proteins | sample GraSoiAngelo_135_FD_185892 | JGI IMG/M metagenome (GOLD analysis project Ga0209157, IMG submission 185892) | Grasslands soil microbial communities from the Angelo Coastal Reserve, California, USA - 14_0929_05_40cm (SPAdes) (version 2) | ecosystem: Environmental > Terrestrial > Soil > Grasslands ... | reverse complement strand
GCTGGGACAGGCCTTCGAGATCCAGTTCGCGTTCAATAAATGGACGCTGGGCGCGGACTTCTGCCGGGAGAAGCTGGGCCTGGCCGACGACCAACTCAACGATCCCGCCTTCAACCTGCTCAAGGCGTTGGGGTTCACCCAGGAGCAGATCGCCGCGGCGAACGACTACTGTTGCGGCACCATGACCGTTGAGGGCGCCCCCCACGTGAAGCCGGAGCATCTGCCGGTGTTCGACTGCGCCAACCGGTGCGGCCGGATCGGGCAGCGGTTCATCCCGGTGGAGGCGCACGTCCGGATGATGGCCGCAGCCCAGCCGTTCGTCTCGGGAGCGATCTCCAAGACCGTCAATGTTCCGCACGATGCCACCGTGGAAGAGGTGGAGGCCACCTACATGCTCGCCTGGCGTAGCATGCTCAAGGCCGTGGCGCTGTACCGCGACGGATCAAAGCTCAGCCAACCCTTGAGCGCCTCGACGGATTCCGGTCAATCCGGGGAAGCCGGGGAGGCGAGCGGCGGCGAGATCATGCAGGCGGCCGAGAAGGTCGCCGAACGAGTGCTGGTGCGCTACCTGGCCAAGCGGCGGAGGATGCCCGAGCGGCGGCTCGGCTACACCCAGAAGGCGATCGTCGGCGGCCACAAGATTTACCTGAGGACGGGCGAGTATACGGACGGGACGATTGGAGAGATCTTCCTGGACATGCACAAGGAAGGCGCGGCCTTCCGGAGCTTGATGAACTGCTTCGCCATCGCGATCTCGCTGGGATTGCAGCACGGCGTGCCGCTGGAAGAATTCGTCGAGGCGTTCCTGTTCACGCGGTTCGAGCCGAACGGACCGGTCAAGCTCAACGATCATATCAAGATGTCCACGTCAATCATCGACTACGTCTTCCGCGAGCTGGCCATCACCTACCTGGGCCGCCACGATCTCGAGCAGGTGGTTGAGGATGACCTGCGGATGGACTCGATCAAGAAGGATGCCCAGGATCCGGAGTGTACGAATGAGGAGGCCGACCCGCAGGCGCTGGCGTCCGCCGCGATCAATATGGAGGTGTTCCCGTCGCGTCGCGGAAACGGAAATGGTTCGACAGGCAACGGCCACAGCACTGACGGCATCGCCCACAAGCTGGAACTGACACGCGAGACGGTGACGCTCACCGCGACCGCGGTCCAGGTGGCCCGGCAGAAGGGGTATGAGGGCGACCCCTGCACGGAGTGCAAGCAGTTCACGCTGGTGCGCAACGGCACGTGTCTGAAGTGCGAAACGTGTGGCGCCACGAGCGGATGCTCATGATCTTCGGCTGACGAACGGCGCTCGTGTCAGTCCAAGGGGGGATGTCGGCCGAATGCCGCATCCCCTTTTGTGCTTTCTGGTATATGATGCTGATGTCCGGGGCTGTAGGATAGGTCGCGGTTGCTGCAATGAAGGGAAACAGGGTGGCGATTGAGCAAGACTGGCAGGCACGTGGGTTTAGTTGCGGGGTGCACGGCGCGATGAATAAAGAGCGCCAAGTTTGTGCACGCCACCGCTCGCTGCCTCTATGGGTATAAGGAGCAGTAGTTGTGAGTAACCCGGCTAAGAACCCATAACTCAGCATTCAACACTCACCTTCGGAGAAGACCATGCCGACCACACAGCAATTGGTGATCAACGCAGAGAGCAAGCCTGGCGCCCTGGCTCAAGTGGCGTCGGTGCTGGGGGCCGCCGGGGTGAACATCAAGGCTTTTTCCGCGCCGGAAGTCTCCGGCCGAGGGAAGCTCCGCCTCGTCGTCTCTGACTTGGAGAAGGCCCGCGCGGCGCTCAAGGCCGAGAAGCTCCGCTTTCGCGAGGAGACGGTCTTGGTGCTGAGTCTGGAGAACAAGCCGGGCGCCCTCGGTTTGGTGGCCAAACATTTGAAGGAGGCCCGGATCAATGTCATCTGCGGGTATTGCACCCCGTCACGAGAGGGACGGCGCGCGATCGTCGTGCTGACGGTCTCCAACACGCCAAAGGCGTTGGAGGTTCTGAGGGGGGAATCGCTCGACGAGTTCTAGCAGGATGCTGAAAAAGGCCCCCAACTTCGTTCTCGGTCGCTCTCACCGCTCAACGTACGGAAAAAAGTACGCCTCGCGGCTTTCGCTCCCTCCGGCCTTGTTGGATGACCTTTTTGAGCATCCTGGCGCGGGACGCGCGTGGGTGTTCCTGCTTCTCCTGCTGGCTGCCTCGGGGTTCGGCGGGTGTGCGGGAAGCCCGGCGCGGCATGCAGGGTATCCCGTCGGCTATGTGGAGCGAGGGGTCGCATCGTGGTACGGCCCCGGGTTTCACGGCAATCGGACCGCCAATGGGGAACGGTACGACATGCACCGGCTGACAGCGGCCCATCGGACCCTTCCGCTGGGGTCCGTCGCTCAGGTTCGATCGTTGAGCAATGGTCGAACCGTCACGGTGCGTATTAACGACCGCGGTCCGTTCGCCAGGGGACGGATCATCGACCTGTCGCTGGCAGCGGCGGAGGGTTTGGGCATGATCGGCCAGGGCACCGATCGGGTGGAAATGAGGGTGATCGGCTATCAAGGCCGGCCCGGCGCTTTTGGCTCACTGAGGGTCCAAGTGGCCTCGTTTGCCGAGCGGATCAATGCGCAGGCGTTGGCCGGGAAGCTGAGAGGACAGTACCCGGATGTGCGCGTCGAGGTGGTGGAGCTCTCGGGAGGGCGGCGGTACCGGGTCCACGTCGGGCGCTTTGACTCTGAGCGACAGGCCCAGGCGGTTGCCGACCGGATCGAGTCCCAATTGCAGGTTGAACCACTCGTCGTGCGGGATGATACCTGAGAGGGTCCGATCCAGCCCGCGCGCCGGCTCATTCGGGACTCATGTCATTGTTTTTGCTACCGGTTTGATCAGTTTTCTTGCTCAATAGAGGCGGGTGTGATACAACTACTGCCCTGATGGTGGGTAGCGGGCCGACACCGGGTAGGGCGATCAGCCTTCTCCTTCGACTCCCAGTCTCTCAGCTTCCCACATTTCCCCTGGACACAGGCGGGCGCGTGCGGCGATCATCTGCGCGAGTCGGTTTCCCCCAATAATAGCCATGGATATCCTGATACTCTGCGGCCTCATTGTCTTGTCGGCGCTGTTTTCGGCGGCCGAGATCGGGTTCTTCTCGGTCAACGAACCGCGGCTGAGGGCGCTGGCCGAAGCGGGAAGCAAGCGGGCCGGGATGGCGATGCGCCTGCGGACCAATCCGCAACGCCTGCTCTTGACCCTGGAGTTCGGCGACAATCTCGTCAACATCTGGTCAGCCACCCTCACGACGATTATCACACTCCGTTTATTCGGGTCCGATGCGCTGGCGATCACAACCGGGGTGCTGACCCTTGTGCTGATGATCTACGCCGACATCGTGCCGAAGACCCTGGCGGCCAAGCACGCGATAGCCATCGTGGTCGCCATGGCCTATCCGATGTACTGGCTCGAGCAGATCATGGCGCCGATCCGGATCATTTTGGAGCCCTTAATCAACTGGCATACCGGAGGCAAGGGCCTCGCGGCCCCGTATGTGACCAAGGAAGAATTCAAGATCATGCTGGATGTCGGGCGTAAGGCCGGGGCCATCGAGACCGGAGAAGTCAGGATGATCAAGAACGTGTTCCAGTTGCATGAGATCACGGCCGAAGACGCGATGACGCCGCGCCTCTATATGTTCGCGCTCGACGGTGACCTGAGCTTGAAGGAGGCGCAAGAGCAGCTCTTCCAGTCGAAGTTTTCCCGCATCCCGTTGTTCGACGGGAGCCTGGACAACATCATCGGGATTCTCTACAAGACCAAGGCGCTGATGGACCTGGCTCAGGGGCATGATGATGTCCGGCTCAAGAAGATCGCGCATCCGGCGCTCTTCGTGCCGGCCGCGAAACAGGCCGATGAGCTCTTGAAGCAGTTCCAGCAAGAACAGCGACACATGGCCATCGTGGTGAACGAGTTCGGCGGGGTGATGGGTTTGGTCACGCTCGAGGACCTCCTGGAAGAGGTGGTCGGCGAGATCATGGACGAGACCGATATCACGGAGGAGCTGATCAAACGGATCGGAAAGAATCAGATCCTGGTGCACGGACGGACGGAGGTGCGGCGCATCAACGATTTTCTCAAGGTCAGCCTGGACGAGAATGCCAACACGATCAGCGGATTGATTCAGGAACAGTTGGGACGTATCCCGGCCGCGGGCGAAGAGGTGCGGGTGGGCCAGTGCCGCCTGGTCGTCCATGAGGCAGACCCCAAGTCCATCAAGAGCGTGCAGATCGTCAAGGAGGAGAAGGCCCCCGCGCCGGCGGGTTCAGCGGGGGTGGGACTTCCCGGATGAAGCAACCCGTTTCGCCTCGTACATCCGTTTGTCCGCGACCCGCAGAAGCTCGGCGGCGGACGTCACGGGTGGGAAGCCGGGAACCGTGGCGGTACCGAGGCTCAGGGTGAGGGGGATCGAGCCGGTCGGCGTGCTGACGCGCAGTCTGTTAAGGGCGTCGCGCAGCTTTTTCACGACGGGCGCGCTGCGGTCTTTGTCGGTACGAGGCAACAAGGCGGCAAATTCATCCCCGCCTACGCGCGCCACCATATCGCTCTCTCGCAAGCTGGCGCGCAGCGTGGTTCCCACCTGCTGCAGCGCCCGGTCTCCTGTCTCATGCCCGTACTGGTCGTTGATGGCTTTGAAGGCGTCCACATCCATGATGACGACCGTGAACGCCTCGCCGGATCGCTGGAACCGTTTCCATTCACGGGTCAGCACCTCATCGAAGAGCCACCGATTATACAAGCCGGTGAGCGGGTCGCGAATCGCCTTCTGATCCAGTTCGCGATTCTTCGCTTCTAAATCCTTCAAATGCCGCGCATGCGCCAGAAGCGCCAGCTTCTGGTCGGTGATCTCCCTCATGACGGTGTGGACGCCTGTGATCGTCCCCTCCTCGTTCCGCTCGAGATAAAAGTCGGACAGGAAATACCGGGTGCCGCCCGACACGCGAGCGTCCGGCAGGTCCTCTTCGAGGCTATGGTACGGCTTGCCGGACTTCAAGACGCGGTCATAGATCCGTTTCAGCTTGGTCCATCTCTCCCGGGGAATCAGGTTCGCAAGCTGCCGCCCGATGTGCTCCTCGATGGATCGCCCGTGGATCTCGGCGATCTGCTGGCTGACGCGTTCGACGATGAGGTCAGGGGTGAGATAGATCAGTCCGATCGGGATCGCGGCGTACAGGGTATTCAGTCGTGTGCGGATGCGCTCGCCCTCGGTCAGCGCCTCGTGGAGCACCTCCTCGACGCGTTTGCGGATGGTGATATCGGTGTGCGACACCACGGCGCCGCTGTCTTTCGACGACAATGGGGTGACGGACAGCAAAAACCAGTGCGTGGCGGTCGGTGAGGGCCAGCGGTATTCGAGCATGAATTGGTCCAGTGAGCCGTTCAGCACGGCGAGGAGGCCGCTTAACGTCTCGCGCCCCTTCTCGGCGTATCCGGACGGGGGCTGCCGGCAGGCCTTCACGTAATTGTCGCCAATGCCGGCGACGCGAGGGAAGCACCGGCCGTGGTCTTTCACAAAGCGTTCCCATGCCCCGTTGACCGCGATAATTCTGCCGTCTTTGTCCAGCACCGCGGCGTGCGCCGGCAATGCGTTCAGCACGTCCGTGATAGTCGCCTTCGTGCCACGCGAGGAGCTGCGTGGGCGTGGTGTGGTCATCAGCGCAACCTCGCGTTCACGTTTGTTCGAGCAGCGTGGCGAATTCCGCCTCGCTGAGCACCCTGACACCCAGCCGTTTGGCTTCTTCCACTTTGGAGCCGGGATCTGTCCCGGCGACGACATAGTCCGTCTGCTTGCTCACGCTCGACGTGGCCCGGCCGCCCAGCTGTTCGACGCGCCGCTTGGCTTCTTCACGGCTGAACCGCGCCAACCCGCCGGTGAATACGAACGTCTGGTTCTCCAGGGGCCTCTGACCATGCCCGGGCGTCACCTCGCGCTGCACGGGTGGCTCGATGCTCAACCCGAACTCCAGCAAGCGGTCGATCACGCGCCGGTTCTGCGGCTCCTGGAAGAATGAAGTCAGGCTCGTTGCGATTTCCGGCCCGATCTCATGGACCCCTTCGAAGGTCTCCCGGTCGGCCGCCATGACAGCGGCCAGCGTCCCGAACCGGCGCGCCAGCACGCGGGCGATGTGCTGGCCCACCTGCCGGATGCCCAGTCCGATCAGGAATCTCTCCAGGGAGACGCGCTTGCTGCGCTGAATGGCGTCCATCAGAAGCGTGGCGGATCGTTCCGCGAATCCGTCCAGCGTCAGAAGCTGCTCCTTCGTGAGCGCGTACAAATCGGACAGGTCGCGGACCAATCCCCGTTCGACCAACTGGGCGGCGGTCTTTTTGCCGAGCCCGTCGATATTGAGCGCGCTCTTGGACGCGAAATGCTCCAACGCTCCCTTGAGCTGGGCCGGACAGGCTGCCTGACCGGAGCAATAATAGTAGGCGCCTTCGCGGGCCACCGCCGAGCTGCACACCGGGCACTGCTCCGGCATCCGGAACGGCTCGGCGCGTCGCTCACCCGGGACCACGATGCGCTCCGCGATGGCGGGAATCACGTCTCCAGCCCGCTCGACCTTCACCGTATCGCCGACCCGGATATCCTTGCGGGCTACCTCGTCGGCGTTGTGCAGCGTGGCCCGGCTGATCGTCACGCCTCCCACCTCGACCGGCTTGAGCAAGGCCAACGGCGTCAGCGTGCCGGTGCGGCCGACCGAGACCACGATGTCCTGGACCAGGGTGATTTCCTTCCGCGGGGTGAACTTGTAGGCGATCGCCCAGCGGGGGCTCCGGGACTTCTCGCCGAGCGCCTCTCGCCAGTCGCGCCGGTCCACTTTGACCACGATCCCGTCGATCTCGAACGGCAATCGCTCGCGCGCCGCCTCGGCCTCGGCGTGGAACGCGATCACCTCTTCGACGGTCTGACATTGGCGTCGCTGGATTGGAACTGGAACCCCCCACCGGGCCAGTGACTCAAGCTCCTCCCAGTGCGTGCGCGGCAGGGACCCTGACCGGGCCATGATCTCGTAACAGGTGATGGCCAGCGGACGGGCGGCGGTGATCGTGGAGTCCAGTTGGCGGAGCGAGCCGGACGCGGCATTCCGCGGGTTCGCGAACGGTTCTTCCCCCCGTTCCGCAATGCGTCGGTTGAGCGCCTGGAAGTCGTCCAGTCGCATGTAGACTTCCCCGCGGACAACCAGATGGGCGGGCAGGTCCGGAGCGGTCTGGAGTTGGAGGGGGAGTGATCGCAGGGTCCGGAGGTTGATCGTGACGTCCTCGCCGGTGGCTCCATCACCACGGGTGGCCCCCCGCCTGAACATCCCGTTTTCATAGACCAGCTCGACCGACAGCCCGTCATATTTTGGTTCCACGGTGTACTGGATCGTCTCCACCCCGAGCTCGCGGTGCACCCGCTTGTCGAAGGCCCGCACCTCGTCGGCGCCGGCGACTGAGTCCAGGCTGAGCATGGGACGCTCATGTTGGACTTTCGACAGTTCCTCCAGCGGCGGGGCCCCGACGCGTTGCGTGGGAGAGTCCGGAGTGACGAGATCGGGGTAGGCGGCCTCCAGGTCGCTCAGCTCCCGAAACAGCCGGTCATACTCGGCATCGGAGATCTCGGGGCGATCCTTGACGTAGTAGAGATAGTCATGACGGCGGATCTCCTTCCGCAGCGCCTCCATGCGCTTCCCGGCTTCGGCGCGAGTCAAACGATGAGTCGGCTGGCCCATGGAATTACCCAGAGGGTTGGGGAGAGGGTCCAAGCTGAAGGCTGATCGCTGACTTCCAATGGCTTCGTCATTCGTGGATGAACCGTAGCATAGCGCCGGTTGAGGGTCAAACGGCGAACTATCTCGCTTCGCGGTGCCAACCGGTCCGCCCAGGACTGTTTCGCTTTGACTTTCGGCGGCACTGGCTCTATTCTTGTTGAACGCCGGCCACGGAGCGGAGGGTGGTCAGGACTCGGCTCGCAGAGCGGCACAAGGAACGAACGATGAGGAGAGGACAGGTGACACTATGAGAATCAGCAACGGCTTCCATCTGTTGACAGTCTGCCTTGGCGGCCTCGTGCTGGCAGGCTGTGTGATGACCGAGAAATACGACGCGGAAAAGGCGCGGTCATTGAATTTTCAGCGCCTGTTGGCGCAGGAGGAAAAGCGGACGGGCGAACTGGATAGCGAGCTCAAGCGCGTGACGCGCGACGCCGCGGAGCATGAGGGGCGAAACCGAGAACTGGAGGCGCAACTCAAGGCCGTGCGGGAGCAATTGGCCGGAATCCAGGAGGAGACCGATGCCTTGAGAGAGGCGGCAGCCTTGATGGAAAAGTCCAGGAACGATGTCCGCCGGTCTCGCCCGTCCGCCTTGCGACCCAGGCGAGTTGAGAAAGCACCGGTGGCGTCGGAAGCGGCTCAGCCTCCCCCCCCGCTTGCGGCCCAGAAGGACGAGACCCTCATGGGCGAGAAAGGTGAAGTCGGGTCGCCGCTGTACCACGAGGTCAAACCGGGCGAAACGTTATTCCGGCTCTCTCGGCAGCATGGGGTCGACGTCCAGCAGATCAAGAAATGGAATAGCCTCACGGATGACCTGATCGAGGTGGGGCAGAAGTTAATCGTGGGCCATCAATGAGCGGGCACCGATGCGGCACCATTCCTATTCGTTAAGCTTCGAGGAGTTCCGGTCGCTCGCCGCTCGCGGGAACTTAATCCCCCTCTACCGGGAGATCCTGGCCGACTTCGAAACACCGGTGTCGGCCTTCACCAAGATCAACCACGGCCCGTCCGCCTACCTGCTGGAAAGCGTCGAAGGGGGGGAGAACTGGGCTCGCTATTCGTTCCTCGGCAGTGGCTCCCCGATTGTCGTCCAGGAGGAGCGCGGGAAGCTCGTCGTGACGAGGGGCTCCGGAGTCCAACGCGTTCCGATCGGAGGCAAGTCAGGCGCAAATCCGCTGGAGCGGATTCGAGACCTGATGGCGGCCTACCGCCCGGTCGCTGTTCCGGACCTCCCGCGCTTCGTCGGGGGGGCGGTCGGATATCTCGGGTACGACGTGGTCCGCTCTTTCGAAGATATTCCCGCGCGCCGCAAAGACGAACTGGGTCTCCCTGAGCTGGCCTTCCTGCTCACAGACACGCTGCTGATTTTTGACAATGTGTCTCAGAAGATCAAGGTCGTGGCGAACGGCCACGTGTTGTCCAGCCGGGAATCCGAAATCAGACGGGCCTATGCGGATGCCACCGCTCGCATCGAACGCATGATCGCGCGCCTCAAGCGGCCGCTGCGTCGGACTCTCCCGAAACAGCGTCGCAAGCCGTTGACCTTCTCGGCGAACATGAGCCGGGCGGATTTTGAAAAGATGGTCATGCGGACCAAGGAGTATATCCGGGCGGGGGATGTGGTCCAAGCGGTGGTGTCCCAGCGATGGGATGTCCGGATCCAGACCGCGCCACTCGAGATTTACCGGGCCCTCCGGGTCATCAATCCCTCACCCTATATGTACTATCTTCGGGTCGGCGGGGTGGAGCTGGTGGGGTCGTCGCCCGAAACGTTGGTCAGGTGCGAGGATGGGCGGGTCTCGGTCCGGCCGATCGCGGGGACGCGGCGGCGGGGCGCGACGGAGGAGCAGGATCGCATGCTCGAGCGGGAGTTGCTGGCGGACGAGAAGGAACGGGCGGAGCACGTGATGCTCGTGGACCTGGGCCGTAATGACGTCGGACGCGTGGCGCGGAAGGGTACGGTCCGCGTGGATGGATTCATGCAGGTGGAGCGGTACTCCCACGTGATGCACCTGGTGTCGCAGGTGAACGGGGAGCTCGATCCGTCCCTGAACGCGTACGATGTGATGAAGGCCTGCTTCCCGGCCGGCACGGTGTCAGGCGCGCCCAAGATTCGCGCGATGGAAATCATCGAAGAACTCGAGCCGACGCGGCGCGGGCCTTACGCCGGCGCGGTGGGGTACTTCAGCTTCTCCGGCAACATGGACACCTGCATCAATATCCGCACGATCGTGATCAAGGGTCGGCAGGCTTACATCCAGGCCGGGGCGGGGATCGTGGCCGACTCGGATCCGCAGCGCGAGTACGAGGAGACCTGCAACAAGGCCCGGGCCATGATGAAGGCCATTGAGATGGCCGAGCAGGGACTGGAATAGGAGCAGAGCCGATAGCTGATGGCTAATAGCTTATGGCAAGCAGGGGATCTGTCCGGCCATTCGCCATCGGCTCTCTCTCTCTCTGGCCATCGGCTATCGGCCATATGCCATCAGCTCTTGTGAGCCACCATGCTACTAATGATCGATAATTACGATTCCTTCACCTATAACCTGGTGCAGTATCTCGGGGAGTTGGGGGAAGACGTGCGCGTGTATCGGAACGACAAGCTCACGGTCGAGGAGATCGAGGCCCTGCGTCCGCAGAGGCTGGTGGTCTCGCCGGGCCCCTGCACCCCCAAAGAGGCCGGCATTTCGGTGGATGCCATCCGACACTTTGCCGGGCGCATTCCGGTGCTGGGCGTCTGTCTGGGCCATCAGTCCCTGGCGGTGGCGTTTGGGGGCGAAGTGGTGCGCGCCGATCGGCTGATGCACGGGAAAACCTCCATGATTCACCACGATGGCAAAACGATTTTTCGTGCTCTGCCGAACCCGTTCGAGGCAACCCGTTACCATTCATTGTTGGTGAAACGCGCAACCGTCCCGGACTGCCTGGAGGTGTCGGCGGAGACGGCCGAGGGCGAAATCATGGGGTTGCGTCACCGTACCCTGGGGGTGGAAGGGGTGCAGTTTCATCCTGAATCCATTCTGACAGCAGCCGGCATGGATCTGCTCCGGAACTTCCTCAAACTCTAGAAGCGAGTAGCGAGTAGCTAGTAGCGGGTAGCTAGAGAGTAAGAGATTGCTTGCTGTTCTCTGCTCGCTATTAGCTGCGCGCTAATTTCTATGATCACAGACGCGATTGCCAAACTGGCTGACCGGGCCGATCTCTCGGAGAAGGAAGCCGAAGAGGTCATGCTGGAGATCATGACCGGAGCCGCCACGTCGGCGCAGATCGCAGCCTATCTCATGGGGCTCAGAATCAAGGTCGAGACCGTGGACGAGATCGTCGGCTCCGTCAGAGCGATGCGGTCCCGGGCCACACATATCCGGGTTGCCGATCCGCTGGTGGTGGACACCTGCGGAACCGGCGGCGATCGGGCGAACACCTTCAACATCTCGACCACGGCCGCCTTTGTGGTGGCAGGCGGCGGCCTGACAGTGGCCAAGCATGGGAACCGGTCGGTGTCCTCCCGCTCGGGAAGCGCGGACGTGCTGGCCGCCCTCGGAGTGCGCATCGATCTTCCGACGGAACGCGTCGAGGACTGCGTGAATGAACTGGGCATCGGCTTCCTGTTCGCGCCGCTGTACCACGGCGCGATGAAACACTGCGCGGCCCCGCGGCAGGAAATGGGAGTTCGGACTCTGCTGAATATCTTGGGGCCGCTGGCCAACCCGGCAGGGGCCGCCATCCAGGTGCTGGGAGTCTACGAGGAAGGGTTGACCGAGTTGCTCGCGAGGGTGCTGCTCCGCCTCGGGACACAACATTGTTTCCTCGTGCACGGAATGGATGGACTGGACGAGATTACGTTGACCGACCGGACCCGCGTCTCGGAGGGTAAGGCGGGTGTGGTCTCGAGCTACCTTCTGGACCCGAGCGATTTCGGGCTGGACCGCGTCCGGCTGAAGGATCTGGCCGGTGGAACGGCCGAAGAGAATGCCCACACGACGCGGGAGATTCTGCGCGGGCGGAAGGGATCGAAGCGGGAGGTGGTTTGCCTGAATGCCGCGCCGGCTTTCGTGGCGTGCGACAAGGCGAGGACCTTACAGGAAGGGTATGAGCTGGCCGGGAAGGTGATTGACAGGGGCGGCGCGATGGAGAAATTGGAGCGGCTAATCGAGTTCACGAACAAATGAAGCAAGCCTGTGTAGCAGGACTCATCGCTCCCGCGCCTCTCGGAGTGACCCTTCCGGACTCTGCCGGGCGGAACAACTTCGGAAATTT
>Ga0209157_1003497_pt1 | contig 12062 bp, 10 predicted proteins | sample GraSoiAngelo_135_FD_185892 | JGI IMG/M metagenome (GOLD analysis project Ga0209157, IMG submission 185892) | Grasslands soil microbial communities from the Angelo Coastal Reserve, California, USA - 14_0929_05_40cm (SPAdes) (version 2) | ecosystem: Environmental > Terrestrial > Soil > Grasslands ... | reverse complement strand
GCGGTCGACGCTCGAGGACCTGCGACCGACCTGCGTCCTGAATGCGGCGGCCTACAACCTCGTCGACCGGGCGGAGGACGAGCGGCATCGCGCGTTCGCGCTGAACGCCGAGGCGGTCGGCGCGCTCGCGGCGGTCTGCCAGGCGCTTGGCGCGGTCTTCGTCCATTTCTCGACGGACTACGTCTTCGACGGCCGGAAGCGTACGCCCTACCTGGAGTCCGACTCGCCCGCCCCGCTGAGTGCCTACGGCGAGTCGAAGCTCGCGGGCGAGCGGCTGGCGCTCGAGCGCTGCGAGCGGACGGTGATCTTCCGCGTCTCGGGACTCTTCGGGGTCGCCAACAGCTCGAGCAAGGGCCGCACGAACTTCGTCGAGACGATGCTGCGGCTGGCGCGAGAGGGCAAGCCGCTCCACGTCGTCGCCGATCAGGTGCTGGGCCCGAGCTACACGCTCGACATGGCGCGCAAGATCTGGACCGTGCTCCCGAAGGTGGCTCACCCGATCTACCATCTCACCAGCGCCGGGCACACGAGCTGGTACGACTTCGCCCGGCGGGCCCTTGAGCTCGCGGGAGTCAGAGCCGACCTCACGCCCGTGACCGCCGCCGAGTTCGGGGCGAGGGCCCGGCGGCCCGCGTACTCCGTCCTCGCGCACGCGCACCTCGCCGCGCTCGGTGAAGACGACCTGCGATCCTGGGATGCTGCCCTCGCCGCCTACGTCGCCGAACGGCCGTCGTCCCGGTAGCGCTCCGCGAGCCCAACTCGGTCCATAGTCGCGCGGGCGATCCTCCGCTCGAGCGCCGGGTGCGAGTAGAGGACGATCTCCTTGAGGCGGCTGGGGCGCCGCTCCGCGAGGTTCAGTCGGGCGAGGCGTTCCATCGCCCCGATGAAGGCTGCGGCGTTGCCGGTCGCGGCCAGCGCGAAGTCATCGGCCTGGCGCTCGATCCAGCGTGAGAAGCCATTGCCGAGCGGAAGCTGGACCAGCCCGAGCGCCAGCGCAACGAGCGCCAGCCACGGGAGCCCGGCGGGATCGGCGGACCCGGCGAGCCCGCAGAGCGCGACGCCGGCATCGAGAGTGAGCGCGGCGAGCCCAAAGGAGACGAGCGTCAGCACGCCCTGGAGGAGGAGCCCGCGACGGATGTCGCCGTGGACATGGTGGCCCAGCTCGTGGGCGAGCACCGACTCGATCTCCTCCGGTGGGAAATCGGCCAGCAGCGTATCGAAGAGGATGATCCGTCGCGTGCGGCCGAGACCCACGACCGCGGCGTTGGCGGTGCGACTCTTCCTCGACTGGTCGGCGACGAAGACGCCGATCGCGTCGACGCCCGCCCGGCGCGCCAGCGCCAACAGCCGCTCGCGGAGCCCGTCGTCGGCGAGCGGGACCATCCGGTAGAAGAGCGGGACGATCCAGACCGGCAGCACGGCGGTCAGCGCGATCCGGGCGGCGAAGAAGACCGCCGCCGCGACGAGCCACCAGAGCGGCGTCAGCTCGAGAAGCGCGTAGACGAGCTCGACGGCCGCGAGGCCGAAGGCCCCGCCGATCAGCATCGCTTTCAGGCGGTCCGCGAGCCACCCGCCGAGCGCCTGGTGGAGGAGCCCGAAGCGCCGTGGCAGCCAGTAGCTCCGGAGCAGCGTCACCGGAAAGCTGAGCGCGCCGTGCCCGGCGCCGAGCAGGAGCGCGACCAGCGCGATTTGGCCCCACCGTGCCGACGTGGCCCGTGCCGCCCAGTACGCCATGGCGTGGCCCGCGCCCGTCAGAAGCGCCACGAGGAGATACGCGAGCGAGATGCCCAGGCCGAGGAGCGCCAGGAGGAGCTGGAGCCGATGGTAGCGAGCCGCGTCAGCCATGTGGCATTGTACACATCGGTCGTCGGGCCTAGAGTCGTCGAAATGCCTGCTACAATGACCGAAATCCGTCGAGTAAGGGAGCCATCATGTTCGAGTCCGTCGAGGAGGTCCAGCAGCGGTTCAGGGACGCGCGCTACATCGCGAGCCGCCGCGTGTCCACCGTCGTGTTCCTGGCCGCACGCATGGGCCGTCCGGTGCTCATCGAGGGGCCGGCCGGTGTGGGGAAGACCGAGCTGGCGAAGACGCTGTCCGAAGTGACGGCGCGCCCGCTCATCCGGTTACAGTGCTACGAGGGACTCGACGAGGGCAAGGCCCTCTACGAGTGGAAGTACGCCAAGCAGCTCCTCTACACGCAGCTCCTGCGCGACCGCATCGGAGAGTTGATCGCCGACGCGCCGTCGCTGCCCGACGCGGTGGCGAAGATCGCGGGCCAGGAAGACGCGTTCTTCTCGTTCCGCTTCCTCTCGCCGCGGCCGCTCCTTTCGGCGATCCTGGCCGAGCAGCCGGTCGTCCTCCTCGTCGACGAAATCGACAAGGCCGAGCCCGAGTTCGAGGCGTTCCTGCTCGAGGTGCTCTCGGACTTCCAGGTCTCCGTCCCCGAGCTGGGGACGGTGCGAGCCAAGCACATCCCGCTCGTGGTCCTGACCTCGAACAACGCCCGCGAGCTCTCCGACGGGCTCAAGCGCCGGTGCCTGCACCTCTTCATCGACTTCCCGGCGCCGGCGGACGAGCTGCAGATCATCCGGCTGAAGGTCCCCGAGGTCCCCGAGCAGCTCGCCCGTGCCGTCGTCGCCGCCGTGCAGAAGATCCGTGCGATGGACCTTCGCAAGCTTCCGTCCGTCTCCGAGTCGCTCGACTGGGCGCGCTCGCTGGTGATCCTCAACGCCCGAGCGCTGGACCCGGGGATCGTCGAGTCCACGCTCACGATGCTCGTGAAGCACGAGAAGGATCTCGAGCGCGTCAAGGGCTCGCTGGACAAGGTCCTGGCGGAGTAACCCCTGGACGAGAGGATCCTCGAGTTCATCGGCGACCTTCGCCGGGCCGAGATCCGGGTCTCGCCCTCGGAGGCGCTCGATGCCCTCGCCGCGAGCGCCGAGGTCGGCCTCTCCGACCGCGAGACGTTCAAGTCCACGCTGGCCGCGACGCTGATCAAGGAATTCCGCGATCAGCCGACCTTCGACCGGCTCTTCAACCTTTACTTCCTCGACCTCGAGGCGCTCGGGGAAGGGCTCAAGAAGGCACTCGGCCCCCAGGACCCGCGCGTGCAGGAGCTGCTCGACGAGCTCCTGGCCGACGACGGGATGGAGCTCGACGAGCTGACCGAGCTGCTCATGCGCGGCCAGGGGAGCGAGCTCGAGATGGCCATCCGCTCCGGTAGCCAGAACGCCGGGCTCGAGCGGCTGATGTACTTCCTGCAGGTCGGCTTCTTCTCACGCCGGATCTCGGACCGGTTCGACTGGTCCGCCATCGAGGGCGACCTCGAGCGGATCATGAAGGCGCTCGAGGCGCGCGGGCTCGACCCGGGCCAGCTGGCGCGGATCCGCAACTACCTCGAGCTGCGGCTCGAGGCCTTCAAGCGGATGATCCGCCAGCACGTCGAGCGCGAGCTGGAGCGTCGGGCGTACCGCCAGGGCGAGAAGCTCACGCGCGAGGTTCTCTCGGACAAGCCGCTTTTCGCCCTGACGCCGGACGAGATCGCCCAGATGAAGAGCGTGGTCGCGCGGCTGGCACGCAAGATCAAGGATGCGCTCGCGCTGCGTCAGCGGCAGGAGCACAAGGGGCGCCTGGACACGCGTCGGACGACGCGGAAGAGCCTCCAGTACGGCGGGGTGCCGATGGAGATCTTCCTCAAGCGGCGGCACCGCGAAAAGCCGAAGCTCATCACGATCTGCGACGTGTCGGATTCGGTCCGCAACGCCTCGCGTTTCATGCTGCAGCTCGTCTGGAGCCTCCAGGAGTGCTTCAGCCGGGTCCGCTCGTACGTGTTCGTCTCCGAGATCGCCGAGGTCACCCAGGCCTTCAGCACGTATCCGGTCGAGCGCGCCATCGAGTGGGCGCTCAAGGGCGCGCCCGTGGACTACCACTGCCGGTCGGATTTTGGATTTGCCTTCAGCCGGTTCGCGAAGACCGAGCTCGACTCGCTCGACCGGAAGACGACGATCCTCATGCTGGGCGACGCGCGCAACAACTACAACGATCCGCAGGCGTGGGCGCTGCGGCTCATCCGCGAGCGCGTGAAGGGGATCATCTGGCTGAATCCGGAGGGCCAATGGGGCTGGGGCATCGGTGACAGCGTGATGCCGCTGTACGCGCCCGCGTGCGACTTCGTCCGGGAGTGCCGGACCATCGGGCAGTTGGGTGAGGTCGTCGACAACCTCGTGCATCACTGGTGGCGTCGCGGACGGTAGTGCGTGCTCCCGCCCTGTACGCGCTCGCGCGCGGCTCGAGGGTCGGCGTGTGTTAGCCTTCAGGGCATGGGACACGCCGACCGCGAGCCGACTGGCGAGCTCGCCGAGCGTGACGCGAACGACCTGATCGCAACGGCGAGGGCGATGAGCCGCCCGCTGGCGATGATCGTGGCGACCTCCCTCCTGCTCGCCGTGGGATCGGCCGAGACCGCGGCGCAGCCCGACTGCGTGACGATCGAGGACTTTTCGAAGGCGAAGGTGGGCGAGTTTCCGACCGATTGGAAGCCCCGCAAGGACGCCGGCAAGGACGTCTACCGGGTCGCCGAGGAGCCGAACTTGCGCTTCCTGCATGCCGCCGCCCGCGGGCTCGGCATCCAGGCCGCAAAGCAGCACGAATGGGACCTCGGCGCGTACCCGGTGCTCGCATGGTCGTGGCGGCCGCTCGAGTTCCCGAAGGGAAGCGACGAGCGTGAGTCGAAGACCAACGACAGCGCGCTGGCGGTCTACCTGCTCGTGCCCTACTCGCGCATCAGGGGGCCCAACGCGGTCAAGTACCTCTGGAGCGAGAAGGTCCCGATCGGCACCCGACTCAACTCGAACATGGGCCTCACTCAGGTGAGGGTGTTGCGGTCAGGCGCCCCCGAGAAGAAGGGCGAGTGGGTCGAGGAGCGCGTGAACGTGCGCGACGACTACAAGAAGTACTTCGACGTGACCGAGACGCCCAAGCCCGCCGGCATCGCCGTGCTCACCGACTCCGACGACACCAACTCCAGGGCGCAGGGGGACTACGCGAACTTCAGAGCCTGTCGCCAGTAGGCGATGGCCCGCGAGGTTCTCGTGGTCGAGGACGAGCCGGACATCCGCCGGCTCATCGTCCTGCACCTCGAGCGCGACGGCTTTCGCTGCCGGACGGCCGCGAACGGGCCGGACGCGCTGCGGGCAGTGAAGGCGGCCGTTCCGGACCTCGTCGTCCTCGACCTCATGCTGCCCGAGCTCGACGGTCTCGAAGTGTGCCGCCGGTTGCGGAGCGATGCCAGCACGGCGGGCGTGCCGATCATCATGCTCACCGCGAAGTCCGACGAAGTCGATCGCGTGGTCGGGCTCGAGGTCGGCGCCGACGACTACGTGGGGAAGCCCTTCTCGCCCAAGGAGCTGGTGGCGCGGGTGCGGGCCGTGCTCAGGCGCTCGCGCCCGGACCACGGGCCCCGCGCGCTCTCCGTGGGTCCCGTCGCGCTGGACCCGGCGCGCCACGCGGTGACGCTCCACGGGCGGGCGGTCGAGCTCACGCCCAAGGAGTTCGACCTCCTGCACGCGCTGCTCGACGCCGCCGGGCGCGTCCTCTCCCGCGAGCACCTCCTGAACCACGTGTGGGGCTACGCCCGCGCGGACGAGATCGAGTCGCGCACCGTGGACGTGCACGTCCGCCGCCTGCGCGCGAAGCTCGGCGCCGCCGGGAGCCGGATCGCGACGGTCAAGTCTGTGGGCTATCGGTTCGAGGTGGAGTCGGCATGATCCGCCTCTTCGTTCACTTCATCCGGCGTAGCATCGCGCGGAAGCTGACGTTGACGCTCGTCGGCTTCGTCGCCCTCACGACGGTGGCCGCGGGCCTCTACCTGACCCGCGCCCTCGCGACGTTTGCCGTGGAGACCCTGGAGGCGCGCCTGGCCGGCATCGGCCGGCTCTTGCACGACGAAGCTCGGAGCCTCGTCTCGAGGAATGCGTCGCGGGCCGAGTTCCGCGCATTCGCGCTCCGCGCGGCGCGGCCGACCGCGTCACGAATCACCGTGATCGCGGCCGACGGGCGCGTGCTCGGAGACTCCGAGGTGGCGGTCGAGGACTTGCCCCGCGTCGAGAACCACGGAACGCGGCCCGAAGTGCGGGGGGCCCTCGCCGGCCAGGTCGGACGCGACCGGAGGACGAGCGCGACGATCAATGTGTCACTCCTCTACGTAGCGCTGCCCATCGTCGACGGCGGCCGCACGATCGGCGTCATCCGGGTGGCCCTGCCGCTGACGGCGGTGACGTCGTCGTACGCGGAGATCCACGGGGTCATGCTCGCCGGGGGCGTCGTCGCGCTCGCCGTCGCGTTCGGGATCGGGCTCTTCGTGGCGGGGCGTGTGACCAAGCCGGTCGTGCAGATGCAGGCGATCGCCCGCCAGATGAGCGAGGGCGACTTCACGGTTCGCGCCCCGATCCGCTCCCCCGACGAGATCGGGTCGCTCGGGCGGGCGCTCAACGGCCTGGCGGCGCGGCTCCGGGAAAAGGTCCACGATCTCGGGCACGAGCAGGCGAAGGCCACCGCGATCCTCGACGGCATGATCGAGGGCGTCATTGCCGTCGACGGCCGCGACGTCATCCTCCTGATGAACGAGCGGGCGCGCTCCATGTTCGGCCTCGACGCAACGCGCGGCGAGCGAAAACCCTTCCTCGAGGTCATCCGCAACGCGGAGCTGCACGAGGTGTTTCGCGAGAGCCGGGCGGCGGGCGAGGGCAGCGTCTCGCATCGCGAGCTCCGCCTCGCGAGCCCGATCGAGCGGCGCGTGCAGGTGAACGCCGTGCCGCTCCGCCTCGCGGCCGACGAGGTCGGGGTCGTCATGGTCCTGCATGACGTCACCGAGCTGCGCCGGCTCGAGCAGGTGCGCACGGAGTTCGTCGCCAACGTCTCGCACGAGCTGCGCACCCCGCTGACGGCCATTCAGGGCTATCTCGAGACGCTCCTGTCCGGCGCGCTCGAGGAGCGGGAGAACGCCCGACGGTTCCTGGACATCGTCTTCCGTCATACCGAGCGGCTGGGGCGGCTCCTGAACGACCTGACCGATCTTTCGAACATCGAGATGGGCCGCGTGTCGCTGAAGCTCGCGCCGACACGGCTCGACGAGGTCGTCGACGCAGTGCTGGCGATCATGAGCCCGAAGGCGGCGAGCGGGCGCGTCACGCTGCAGAGCCGCCTGTCCTCGGACCTGCCGTCGGTGCTCGCGGACCGCGATCGGCTCGTGCAGATCGTCATCAACCTCGTCGACAACGCCGTCAAGTACACGTCCGAGGGCGGCCGTGTGACGGTCCAGGCGCAGAAGCCGGCCGACGGCCAGATCGAGGTCGACGTGATCGACACCGGCATCGGGATTCCGCCGGCCGATTTACCGAGGATCACCGAACGGTTCTACCGCGTCGACAAGGCCCGATCGCGGGAGCTCGGGGGTACCGGCCTGGGGCTCGCGATCGTCAAGCATCTCGTGTTCGCCCACGGCGGCCAGCTCCGCATCGAGAGCGAGCCGGGCCGCGGCACGACGGTGCGCGTCACGCTGCCGGTCCCGACATCTCCTTGCAAGCCCTTTCCGGAGGCCACGGTCGCTTAGAATCGCGCGCGAGGAGCTCGTGACCGAACGAAGCGACGAGCGCCCGGGTGGCCCTCGCCCTCAAGCGGAGCGGAGTGACGTGCGTGAGGCCTCTCGAGGGCGGATTCCCCGCGTGGCGGAGCTTGGACTCCCGATTGACGCTATGCTGGCGCGCCCGATGTGACTCCTGGCAGCAAGTCGAGGGATATGGGACAAGCGGTGCTCCTATTTCGCCGTAGCCAGCTTGGTAAGCCGCCAGCTTGCTAAGAGAGAATACTATCCGCCATCTCGGACCACTCCTTGCGTCTGGTCGTGATTCGGAGATCTTCGACTACGGTCCCGGACTCGTCCTCCGCCGCTCCCGTCGAGGTCGCTCGATGGAGAAAGAGGCGAAGATTATGGCCTACGTGGCCCAGTACGGATATCCCGCGCCACGGGTCGAGGAGATCAGTCCCGACGGATCCGAGCTGGTCATGGAGCGCATTGATGGACCGACCATGCTCGAGGTCCTCTCACGACGACCGTGGCTGCTGCGTCGAAACGCCGTCGTGCTGGCCGCTCTCCACGAACGCCTCCACGCGATCCCGGGTCCAGAATGGCTTGAGCCATTTGTCGGTGGCGGCGACCGCGTCATCCACCTGGACCTCCACCCGCTCAACGTTATCGTTTCGCCTAAAGGCCCGGTCCTCATCGACTGGGCTAATGCGGCTCGCGGCGCGGGGCCGGCCGATGTCGCCCTCACGTGGCTCCTGATCACGGCCGCCGAAATCCCGGGCGGAGGCGTGCAGGCTGCGGTCGGTCGCATGGTTCGCGGGATGTTTGTCCGTTTATTTCTCGCCCACTTCGACCTCGCACTCGTCCGGACCGCCCTCCCCGCCGTTGGGGCATGGAAATGCGAGGACCGCAACATGCGCCCTGCGGAGGTGGCCGCCATACGGCGGCTTATCGCGAGGGAATCCAGCCGACGCTAAACGGGGGAAGTCGGAACGTGCGCTCGCCCGGCTTCTGAGCGGCTTTGGAGAGAGGACGGCGTGGTAGAGCACGGCCCCGCATTTGGCGCCACACCTGGAGAAAGCAACAGCCTACTCAGTCGCGCAAATGACCACGAAGGCACTGCCGAGCGATCAGCTCCTGCGCGCCCCGTTTTTCGAAAAGGACTCTTCCCCCCGCAATCAGGCGAACCAAGGGGTAGCTCGGGCCGCTACGCGAACCTTCACCGCCGGTAGGCCAATGCCGAGCGCTTCTGCGATGTCGGAGTTCGACACGCCTTCGACGTCGTGGAGGACCAGCGCTGTCCGATAGTCGGGCGGCAGCGCGTCGATCGCGTCCGTCAGGGCCTGGCGTAGCTCGGCCTGCATCCCCCGATCGTCGATCCGATCCGACCAGTCGTCCATCGGCTCGAAGTGGCAGCCGTCGCAGTCGAACGCGGGCAGGACGTCGTCGAGCGCGATCTCCTCGGCCTTCCGTCGCCGCGTCCGCAGCTTCTGGTACGCTGCAGCGACGGTGATCCGGTCGATCCAGGAGCCGAAGGCCGACTCGCCCTTGAACACGTGAATCCTGCGAGCGGCCGTCAGCAACCCATCCTGGGCGGCCTCTTCGGCGTCTTGGCTCATAGCGGTGATGCGCGCGGCCAGCCGGTACACGCGATCGCCGTAACGCTCGACGAGCTGGTCGGCGGCGTCCGGATCGCCCCGGCGCAGCGCCTCAACGAGGCCGGCGTCGACGTCCACCTGCGTACCCGACGCCTCAGGCATACGGGAACCACCTCCCGATCGTCTGGTGCTCGTCACCGCACGTCCGCCTGTTGCTGCGCGATTTCCCCGGCGTGACGTTTGCGCTGTCGCGGTCACGCCCGCGAGCCTCTCCTCCCGGCCGTCTTCTAAGACACCGGAGGTAACGCGACGTGAAGCAGCTCACGGTCAGTTCCGGCCGCGCGAACTGGAGCCTGTCCTTAACCCACCGGGCGGTGGTCGGCTGCGCCCGTCGCACTGGCCGGTCGGGTAGCCGGCAGGATCAATCGCGCCCTCTCTCCGCTGTCGTTCGTGCAGGACCCGATCACCGAGGTAGTCGGTGCAACGATCGATGGCACGTGGCTGGACCCGGAGCGCTGACGAAACGGAAAGGACCGTCGCGAGCGTCGACGTCGGAGCTCCCGCCGCCTTCACTCGGCGCGGCACCACGGCCTGAAGAAGGTCGAGTAGGCGATCCTTCGCGGCGCCTTCGATCAGAGCGTATTCATTCAAGTCCATCCAACCCATTGGAGACCAAGAGCACTGCAAAGAGATCGCCAACTTCAACCGTGCAGGCAGGATCGTCGAAATCGGTCCAAAGCCGCGCTCGGATTGTTTCATCGCGGAACACGGCGTTCCGTTGTGGAATCGCCGACCGTGGATCCCGGCGATGTGGCGGCGCGCGTCAGGCGAGCTCGTGCGTGGCTCGTCCGCGGTCGGGATCCATTCGGGCGTTGTGCCCGATATCGTCTGTTTCGTTCGAGCGTCAGCGGCCTTGTCCGTGATGGTACGCGAAATAGCGGGCGGGCCTTTCGCCGAGGACGAGAACGCGGTTGAGGCACTCGCGCCGGGTCGAGCCGATGAATCGCTCGGCGACAGGATTTCCTGGGTGGTCCCAGGAGCGTGATCATCGTGCCGGAACCTTCTTCGGATCTGAGCCGACAGATCGACCCCTGCCGTGTGGATAGGAAGCACAGGAAAGCGAGTCTCGGCCACTCGCATCCTGGTCAGGGTTACCATCGACGGTGCAGGAGGTGTCGCCATGACACGCGACGAGATCGTGCGGCGCGCCTTCAAGGCGTTTCGCGCCGACGCGGAGGCCGTGCCTCCTTTGACCCTTCGCGGTGGCAACGCCGTCGACAGCTACGACGAGGCCGACCCCTTCGACCCCGCGCGCGATGAGCCGACCGACGGATATATCGAGGGGTTTGCTTTCTGGGGGCTTGGCTACCTCGACGCGCAATCATGGCGGCACTATCTCCCTCGACTCATCCTCTACGCCTTTCAGCGTTCGGACGATCCGGCGATGGCCGTAGAAGCGCTGATCCGTTCGCTGCGGCCGCCGGATCGGTATCCGCCCCGCCTCGGGGTGTTGACCGCCGAGCAGGAAGCGGTCGTCCTCGCCTTTCTCGAGATGCTCGCGCTCGGCGACGGCACCGGTCATGTGCAGGATGACGCGCAGCAGGCGCTGGAGGAATGGTGGCTCCCCGGCGCACGCCACCGGCCGCGACCCGAAGATGTGGCCGCCCTCCGTACCGCACCGGTGACCTATCACGTCGTCGAGAGAGCTGGGTACCGCCTGACGCTCCCCGCAGCCTTCACGAGCAGCGGAGCGCGACACATCCCAGACGAGCACCGGACCGTCGAGGTGTGGAGCGGCCTGCTGTGTGGCGACGTGCCCACGATGGTCGCCGTCAATCTCACGCCGCTGGCCGGTCGACATCTCCGCCGGGTCATGGAGCGGGCAGCGGCGGGTCTCCGAGCCGCGAGCGTCGAGCCGCGCCGCGTGCGCGTGCCCGGTGCGACGCGATCAGAGCGCCTCGACGGTATGACTCGAGGCAACAGCCCGGCGGAGCCCGAACGCATCACGATCGTCGCCGCCGTCGCTGGCCAGGAGGTTGTCTTGCTCACGGTTCGGAGCTGGCCGCGAGACGACGTCGAGGCTGCGATGGAGCTGATCGTTGGCGCGTTCGAGATCCTCGCGCATGACCCCGTGGAATCAGGCTGAATCAGATGTGCAAACGCCAAACGCCGAGAGCGCCAGAGGCCGTCACTGCTTTGGCCTCAACTGGTACCTCAACTCGCGAGGTGCGCGATGGCCAACTGGACCCGGCATTGGTACGAGAACAAGCTCGGGACACCGACCACTGCCGCCAGAATCGTCTGTGGACCGCCGCCGTGGGCGGCCTCGACTTTGGTCTCTTTCGAGACCACCCGCTGCACGCGCACTCAGAGCAGTTGTTCGGCGTCGATCCGCTCGAGGCCTCCTCGACCGAGAGCGTGAGCGCAAGCACCGCGGAAAACGACCCCACATCTCTGGTGACCGTCGCCAAGCATCTGCACGCGCGCGTCGTGACCGCCAGCGCGAACGCCGGGCCCAACATGGACATGATTGCGCTCTGACCCGACGACCGGCGCCCAACCCACCTGATCGTCTGTAACGAGGAAGGCGCGGACAAGCCGGGAGTCCAGCGCGTGCGCATCGCGGACGGTACGGTCGAGACCATTCTGACGGCAACGGTGTCCCGCGATCCCGTCCGAGGCACTGCGTGGGGCACGATCATCGTCGGCGAAGAGGCTGGCGCAACCGCGGACCGCCCGTCCCCGGGGATGGCAGGGCGGCGCCATCAAGATGCGGCCGTCTGGCTTTGGCTTCGGGCGTCTTGCCCGATCAGCGTGGCACAGCGTTTTCGATCGCACCCTGCTCGATCTCGCTCGGCTTGACGCGCTCTCTTCTGCGACGC
>Ga0209157_1003486_pt1 | contig 12075 bp, 9 predicted proteins | sample GraSoiAngelo_135_FD_185892 | JGI IMG/M metagenome (GOLD analysis project Ga0209157, IMG submission 185892) | Grasslands soil microbial communities from the Angelo Coastal Reserve, California, USA - 14_0929_05_40cm (SPAdes) (version 2) | ecosystem: Environmental > Terrestrial > Soil > Grasslands ... | reverse complement strand
TTTGGCAGCCGCTCATCGGCGTGACTTCAACCGTCGATACGAATCCACTTGCGTCTGCGGCTACTCAAACGACTAACGTGACAACGTGGAGTTCTGCCTATGCGGGGATCGATGTAAACAAGATTTCGCGGCGGTCTGACCTGACCTTGAGTTACCTCGGAGGCGGCTTAATTTCCAACGATGGAACTGCAAAAAACTCAGTCGTCCAGCAATTCGGACTGGGCGAGAAGTTAGCCTGGGGCCGTTCCACGCTTTCGTTGTTTGACGTTGTAAACCAATTGCCGGAGACGTCGTTTGGCTTTAGCCTGCCGGGTTCATCCGTGCGCCTCCCTGGGGGCCAGGGCGTGTCGCTGGAACCGATCTTTACTCCAAATCAATCCATTCTCACGAGCCGAGGACAACGAGTCGGCAACGCATCTGTGGTGGAGCTTGACACGGCGATGACTCCCAAATCGTCATTGACGTTTGTTGGAGGGTATTCACTGTTGCGTTTTCTTGACAACCCCGGCTTCCTCGATTACAGCGAGGTGACCGCCCAAGGCGGCTACGAGCATCAGGTGACTCGCCACAACTCAATGGCGCTGCTCTATCGTTTCTCCGAGCTGCGGTTCAGCGGCACCGTTCAGCCGATTGACGCGCACACCGCGCAGCTTTCCTTTGGACGAAGGGACAGGCGGTTTGCGTTCAGGATGGCCGGGGGCCCAGGGGTCAGCTTCCTTCGAACAGTGTCTCCGGCGGGCTCGACGCCGGCAACCAGTTCGTCAAGACAAGTCTACTGGACGCTTGATACTTCGATGACTTACCAAAGGGGGCGCTCGACGTTCGGACTTGCATACGATCGCTCGCTATCGGGCGGGGCAGGCATCCTGCCAGGCGCAATAACCGACCAGACGACCGGTTCCCTTAACAGCCAATTCTCGAAAGCATTTGCTGGTGGAATGACTGCGGGCTACGCACGGAACCAGGGATTGAATTCTCCTCTAACACCGGCCGCGCAGATCTACAACTATTGGTTCGGCGGCGTGAATCTTAGTCATTCTTGGGGCCGCTGGACAAACCTGGACCTGAGCTATCAAGTGCAAGTCCAGGATGCAAATACGAATTTCTGCATAGGAACATCCTGCGGCCGGAATTTGCTGCGGCAAACTGGTTCGATTGGCTTCAATTGGCGTTCGCGACCGATCCCAATCGAATGAGTGAATGGCAGATCGACCAGTTCGAGGAAAACGAATAGCGATGGCCACGAATCGAGAGTTCACCTTCGAAGACTACTGGGCGATTCTTCGCCGACGGCGCTGGTTACTGGTCCTCCCGGTGGCCGCGGGAGTGATAGGGGGTTTTCTGTTGAGCCTGGTTCTGCCTGAAAAGTATACGTCGCACACAATTGTCCTAGTCGAACGCCCGGTAGTGGGAGATACGTACGTCAAGCCGGTCATGACCGAGGATCTCAACCAGCGCCTGGCAAGCATGAAAGAACAGATCCTGAGCCGCACGCAGTTACAGCACCTCGTGGAAAAATTCGGTCTGTACAAGAAAGACGCCGGCACCTTACCTATGGAAGCGTTAGTCGAGCGGCTGCAGCAGTCTATCGCAGTGACACCGCTGAACCCCATGCAGGGCACACAATCTGCGGGGCTGCCCGGCTTCAATGTGGACGTCACGTTCCGGGAGGCGCGGGTCGCCCAACAGATTTGTTCTGAAATCACCTCGATGTTCATCAAGCAGAATTTGCACCTCCACGAGCAACAGGCCGAAGACACGACGCAATTCATGGCCAAACAATTGGAGGATGCCAAGGCCAAGCTCGACGACCAAGACGCCAAGCTGGCCGCGTTTCAATCCCACTATGTGGGTGCGCTTCCCGATGATGAAAAGACCACCCACGGGAACGACGCAGCAACTCGAGGCCGTTACACAGTCCCTCAACCAGGCCCTGCAAGACAAGGCATTTACGGAGTCTATGTTAAACCAACAAGTAGCAGCCAGGAAATCCTCGGCGGAAGGCCAAAATCCGCAGACTCTAGAACAACAAGTCGGCAAGCTGCAGGATCAGCTGCTTTCGCTGCAAGGGCACTACACGGAAGAGCATCCGGACGTGGTGAAACTCAAGAACGAGATCGCAGATCTGCAGAGGAAGATTCAGGAAGCTCCTACGGCGCGACCGGGCCAACCCATCGACCAGAAGGCAAGAGCAACCGTGATTGAGTCACCGGAAATCCAACAGCTGAGGGCGCAGTTGCACCAAAATGAGGTAGCCATCCGCCTGAAGACAGCGGAGCAGGAAGGCCTCCAAAAGCAAATTAGGGTATTGCAGGCCCGGATTCAGTTGAGCCCAACGATTCAGCAGGAGTTCAAAGCCTTAACGCGGGACCATCAAACCGCGCAGGATTTCTACAACGATCTGTTGAAGAAACGAAACGAATCGCAGATGGCCACAGAGCTGGAGCACCGTCAACAAGGCGAACAGTTCCGCGTGTTGGATCCGCCCAGTTTGCCGGAGCGGCCCTCCTTTCCCAATCGACCCCTCTTTGGCATAGGAGGCCTGGGGTTAGGTTTCGTTTTGGGTTTGGGCTTGGTGCAAGTAGCTGAGTGGCGGGACACATCGATGAGGAATAAGCAGGATATTGATATGCATCTCGGAGTGCCCACTTTGGCGCTGATTCCTTGGGCCAATCGGACGTCCGTCAGCAAGAACGGCAGGAGCAGTCACATTCCTGCGAAGCGAAGTGAGCTCGGTTTGCGCGCTTAAAGCTTGAGAGCGGAGAGTATGTACGAAAAGTTCTTCGGTTTGAACGAAAGCCCGTTCCGGATCAATCCCGACCCGCGCTATGCATTCTTGACCTTGAGCGCACGAGAAGCGCTGGCCGGCATGACGTACGGGATTCAGACTCGGAAAGGCATCATTCTGCTTACAGGCGAGGCAGGAACGGGAAAGACGACGCTGCTTAACATGCTGATGAAATGGCTCCACCATCAGCGAGCCGCAACCGCCTTTGTATTCAACACCCAGCTAAACGTAAATGACTTGTTCGAGTATTTGATGGCGGATTTCGGGATCTACTCTGAATCGCGCTCCAAGGCCGAGATGCTTATGAAGCTTAACCGCTGGCTGCTGGATCGTCAGCAGGCGGGGGAGCCGGCAGTTCTAGTCGTGGACGAGGCACAGAACCTCACACCGCAACTCCTCGAAGAAATCCGCCTTCTCACCAATTTAGAGACTTCGACGGAGAAGTTGCTCCAAATTGTACTGTCGGGACAGCCAGAGCTGGAGACGAAACTCAGACATCCCCAACTGCGACAACTTCGGCAAAGGATTACGTTGTGCTGCAGAACCAGCCGGCTTTCGCTGGAAGAAACGCGTGGCTACATCGCACAACGCCTTCATATCGCCGGAGCGAACGGCAGAGCGATCTTTACCGCGGAAGCCATCGAACGGCTCCACAAATACGCCTGTGGGATTCCCCGCGTGATTAACGTTCTTTCGGACCATGCTTTGATCAATGCCTTCGTGGATGACCGAAAATTTGTTACCCCCCAAATGGTAGATGATGCAGCACGTGAATTCGAGCTCTTCGCCGGTGCGCCCGATGATCAGGCTGCCAATTCAATGTCTCAAGATAACTCGCGAGAGAGTGGCTCACTGCTCCAGGAATTCGCCAAGCGGCAGGATCGCATTCGTCAGCGTCCTTCCGTGTTTGTCGAATCAAAGGAACGAATTCTATGAGTCGCATCTTTGAGGCTCTCCAAAAGATTCAATCGCAGCAAACGCCAGTAGTACCAGGTGCAGAGACAATACCGCCCGAACCTGTGGCTTTTTGGACTGAGCAACGCGAAGAGGAGTTGCGCCCGACCTCAAGTTTCGCACCTTCCGAACCTTCCCCTCGTCCATCGTTGACCTCGTTCGCTCCCGGGCTAAATGCGTTGCGACAACGCTGCGCAAAGCCTGCCTGGAAGCTCCACAAGGATTCCCTCGTTTTGTTCAATGAGCAATCTTTCGACCGATGCGCCGAACAATTCCGCATTTTGCGTGCGCGCCTGTATCGCCTGCGTGAAAAGAAACCCTTTCGCACTTTGCTGGTTACAAGCGCCCAGGCTGGTGAAGGAAAGTCGTTCGTAAGCCTGAATCTTGCGCGCGCGATCGTGCATCAGCACGAACGGCATGCCTTGCTCATTGACGCTGATCTTCGCGCCCCCAAACTGCATGTGAGTTTGGGAACCCCCTCCTCTCCAGGGCTCAGCGACTACCTTCGTGGCGACGCCGACGAGTTTTCCATCATTCAGTCGGGCACCGGCGAGAATCTCTTCTTCATTCCCGCTGGGAGACCAGTCTCAAATCCGACGGAATTGCTTGGCAGCACGAGGGCGAAGAGTTTGTTCGAGCGGCTGAACACTCTGTTCGATTGGGTGATCGTGGACACGTCGCCAGTATTGCCGGTGTCGGACGCTACTGTGTTGGCGCCAATGTGTGATGGAGTAATCCTCGTCGTTGGCGCGGGCAGGACTTCCTCCGATCTGGCTCGGACGGCCTGTCAGGAGCTTCGGGAGAGCAGATTGCTGGGTGTAGTCCTAAACGGCGTTGAAGATGACGCCGTTGGCAGCCCTTACGCGTACTACGGGAGAAGCGAACACGTAAGGAGTTAAGCGTTGTTTCGCCGGTTTCGTTACTGAAAGAAACCGGTGAATGTGTTCTTGGAGAGGGTGTCCCCATCTCAGGTTAAGGGATTTGGGACTCTTAGGGCGGTAGCTTGTCTAAAATCGAGTTCTTTGTAGACCTTCGGCCTTCAAGGGACCTCGTTAACTTCAGAAGACACCATCGAGTTTTTCGCCGGTTCGTCCTACTCCACCTTTGCACTGCTCGAGAATCACAACAGCTGGATTAAGTTTGTTCCTCTTGAGCGTTTGGCGGATTTTCCAGCACTAACAACTGTCCTAGTGAAAGGATTCTCGGAGGTTCCACATCATGAAGCCAATTGCACATGCTCGAAGCACCAAAGCACTTGCTCTCAGCTCCGGTTTCTTGAAAGAGACGGCCGGCCCCAGGGAAGGATGTGAAACTCCTCTCCGGTATAGCCGTTCGTCCGACTTGCAGACTCGCGAGATCCTTTCCGAAGGAATGTTTCGAAGGGTTCTCCGCTGGGAACGCAAACGGGCGGAACGGTATCAAAAGTCCTTCATGCTAATGCTCCTGGATGCCTCGCAACCTCTCCTAACGGATCGAGGTCAAAGGACCTTGCCGGCAATTCTCGCGGCACTTTCACGCTCTACAAGAGAAACAGACATGGCCGGCTGGTATCAGGAGGAAGCTATTCTAGGCGTACTATTCACCGAAGTCTGCGAAGCTGACCGCCGTTCGCTTGAGAATCTGTTGCGGGCCAGCATTACCGAATCGCTCCGGGCAAAGCTGGGTGCAGAGCTGGCCGACTGGATTCGCATTTCATTCCATTTCTTTCCAGAGGGCTGGAACGAGCCGAATCGCGACAATGGGGCGGACGTCACGCTGTATCCAGACTTGCTCAATCAAGATGATACCAAGAAGCTTCCTCGAATTCTGAAGAGAGCGATGGATATTACAGGGAGCATTTTGGCTCTCCTGCTTTTCTCTCCTGTGTTTGCGATTATTTCCACCATCATCAAACTGACGTCGAAAGGGCCGATCTTCTATCGTCAAGAAAGAGTGGGTCAGTACGGACGGGAATTTACGTTCCTGAAATTCAGGTCCATGACGTGCGCGAACGACCCGGGCATCCATCGGGATTATGTGAGGCGATTCATCGCCGGAGAGATCGGTTCGAAAGCAACCGGCTCTGACAAGAATCCAGTTTTCAAAATTACGGCGGATCCGCGGGTCACGCGCGTGGGAAAGTTTCTGCGTAAGACGAGCCTGGATGAGCTACCCCAATTCATCAACGTCCTTAAAGGGGAAATGTCTCTGGTCGGGCCGCGGCCTCCGATTCCCTATGAACTGGAATCGTATAGGACCTGGCACCGGCGCCGCGTGTTGGACGTAAAGCCTGGAATCACCGGATTGTGGCAGGTCAAAGGCCGAAGCAGGACTTCGTTTGACGACATGGTTCGGCTGGACCTTCGTTACGCGGGCACATGGTCGCCCTGGCTGGACATCAAAATCCTGCTGCAAACTCCACGGGCCGCCTTTTTTGGCGAAGGCGCCTACTGAGATATGCAAGTGGAGCATGATGCTGATTTTTTCAAAGGATGCCTATGACAACGCAAGCTGACTCTGGGCGCAATAACTACGCTCCAGGAATCTCCATTCCTATTTCGGAAAGCCTGAAGTATCAGGCCCACAAGTCCCCCTCTGACCTGGTGCGCGTAGGCATATTTGGTTACGGTTATTGGGGTCCGAATGTGGTGAGGAACCTCCACGCTCTGGAAAACTGCCAGGTCGTGACCATCTGCGACAAGAATCCTGCCGCACTCAAGCGTGCAAACAGGGTCTACCCGGGTGTGCACCTGACTACGGACTTTTCCGAGATTATGACATCCCCACGGATTGACACGGTTGCCATCGTCACTCCGGTCTGGACGCACTTCGAACTTGCGAAAACCGCCTTGCTGAATGGCAAGCATGTTTTCGTCGAAAAGCCTTTTACATCGACTCCGCAACAAGCGGAGGAGCTCATCGAATTGGCGGAGCGGACACGGCTCAAGATCATGGTGGATCACACGTTTCTGTTCAGCGGCGCGGTGCGGAAAATCCGCGAGCTCGTTGACAACGGAACGCTGGGGAACCTTTATTACTTCGATTCCACTCGCGTAAACCTCGGCCTCTTCCAGCATGACGTGAACGTAATTTGGGACCTCGCTCCTCACGATATGTCCATCATGGATTACATCATTCAGGAGAAACCCGAGGCCGTCGTCGCCACGGGTGGAACGCATTTGAATTGCCTGGCAGACCTGGCCTTCATCACCGTGTATTTTCCAAATAAAGTAGTGGCGCACATCAACGTCAACTGGCTCTCGCCTGTAAAAGTTCGGACGACCTTGATCGGCGGTGAGAAAAAGATGCTGGTATGGAATGACCTGGAGGCCGACGAGAAGATCAAGGTCTACGACAAAGGCGTGCAAATCACGAATGGCCAGAGCGTCTATGAATTGCTGGTGAGTTACCGTTCCGGGGATGTATGGGCGCCACGAGTGGAACAAGCGGAGGCTTTGAAGCTCGAGCTCGAGTATTTCATGGACTGTATCAGGAACGATCGAACGCCCTTCAATGACGGTCTTGCAGGATTGCGCGTGGTCAAGCTCCTCGAAGCGGCTGACCAATCACTAAAGGAGAGAGGGAAAATCGTCCGGCTATGAATCACTATCAGTGCGTTGCTGCTGATGTACTTTTCGGAAAAAACGTAAAACTCTCCGAGTTTATTAACCTGTATGGAGACGAAACCAAGATCGGCGCATTCGTGGAGGTCCAGAAAAATGCCCGGATTGGCCGCCGCTGCAAGATCTCAAGCCATAGCTTTATCTGCGAAGGTGTGACGATTGAAGATAACGTCTTTGTCGGTCATGGAGTTACATTCATCAACGATTCGTATCCTCGCGCTACGGCACCCGAAGGAGGCCTTCAAACTGAGAAGGACTGGAGAATCGAGACAACCTTGGTGAAGCGGGGTGCTTCGATTGGCTCTGGAGCGACGATTCTGTCCAAGGTTGTTATCGGCGAGAATGCGATCGTCGGTGCAGGAAGCGTTGTAACTCGGGATGTGCCTCCAAATGTCATTGCTGCCGGAAATCCAGCGAAAGTTTTGCGCGCGATCCCTCGCCAAGATAACCGCTCGAATCGAAACGGACATATTCCCTTCTTGGATCTTGTAACGCCTCACCAGGAGCTTGAAGAGGAGCTTGTCTCTGTTTTCCGTTCTGCGTTGCGTTCAGCCAGCTTTGTGGGAGGCTCAATGGTCGAGGAATTCGAACATGATTTCGCTCGTTTTTGCGACTCACAGTTTTGCATCGGTGTGGGTAGCGGAACCGACGCTCTTCGGTTTGCCCTGATCGCTGCCGGCATCCAGTCCGGAGATATTGTCCTTACGGTTCCTTTAACGTTCATCGCCACAACCGAAGCGATTTCGCAGGCGGGCGGACGCCCCGACTTTGTGGATATCGACCCTCGCAGCTACACAATGGATCCGCAGAAACTGTTGCACTATGCGGAGACGCAGTGCGTGGTTGACGCGGGCACGGGCCGATTGGTCCATAGAGTTTCTCGTAAGCCGGTTACGGCAGTCATCCCCGTGCACCTCTACGGCCGGCCCGTCGACATGGACCCCATCCTGGAAATTGCTACGCGATTCAACCTCATGGTCATTGAGGACGCATGCCAGGCACATGGAGCGGAATATTTTTCAAAGAAAGAATGGCGTTGGAAGAAAGTCGGTTCGATGGGACGAGCCGCCGCTTTCAGTTTTTACCCAGGCAAGAACCTCGGAGCCTGTGGCGAAGCAGGTGCTGTTACCACGGATGACGAAGACGTTGCTCGGAAAATCCGCATGCTCAGGGACCATGGCCAATTGCGCAAGTATTATCACGAGATGGAAGGATACAACGGCAGGCTCGACGCGTTGCAGGCGGCTATTCTCCATGCAAAGCTGCGCCGCCTTTCTGAATGGAACGAGGGACGGCGCGAAGCTGCCGCGCGCTATCGTGAGCTTTTTGATTCTGCCTCCGCCGCCCTTAAGGTACCCGAGGATCCCGATTGGGTCCGGTCCGTCTATCACCTTTATGTTGTTCGCGCGCTGGATAGGGATGGGCTTCAAAAACATTTAGCCGAAGCGGGCATTAGCACTGGCATCCACTATCCTATTCCGCTTCATCTGCAAAAAGCCTACGAGTCTCTCGGCTATAAGAAAGGAGACTTCCCTGCTTCGGAGGAAGCAGCATCGGAAATTCTTTCTCTGCCATTGTTCCCGGGGATTTCCTTAGCCGAGCAGCAACGAGTCACGGAAGCCATATCGGAATTTGCTCCTGTTCAAACTGCCCAGTGAGGTCTTCCAGATGCAGACGACCATAACAAATCATACAAGCACTTTGTCAGAGCCTTTCATCCTTCGGCCAGAACCATCCATAGGCACTCTCAGTGGCCGCAAGATATGGATCGATCTTGAAAATTCTCCGCACGTGCCGTTTTTCCGCCCGATTATCGAGGAGCTCGGAAAACTCGGCCTGCAAGTGTTTGTAACTGCTCGTGACTGCGCTCAGACCCGCGAACTCGCGGACTATTTTGGACTCTCGTACAAGCTATTTGGACGACACAGCGGAAAGAACAAGGTGGCAAAGGCCGTGAGATTGGGCGTCCGGATGTGTCAATTGACACCTACGATCAGGAGTGAGAAGCCGGCCCTGGCACTCTCCCATGGGTCGCGGTCTTCGACGTTTCTCGCCTCAATCTTGCGTATTCCGTCGATCACGATCTTCGACTATGAGTACGTGAACCAGATTACTCTCCCATCCCTGAACTGGGTGATGGTTCCGGAAGTTCTTCCGGACGAATCTGTTCACTTTAGAAGAGACAGGATACTCAAGTATCCCGGCATCAAGGAAGATGTTTACGTTCCGTTTTTCAGGCCCGATCCGTCCGCGATGGGCCAACTCGGAATCAACGGCAAGGATATCGTGGTCACTGTGCGGCCACCGGCAACCAACGCTCACTATCACAATCCAGAGAGCGAGCACTTGCTGGTTGCGGCAATCGAGTTCATCGCTCGAAATCCAGCCGTCAAGATTATCTTGCTGCCGCGCTATCCGGAACAAGCGCGTGCTCTGAGAAAGGCCTGGTCCGAGCTCTTCGGTAACGGCCGTATGTTGATTCCTGAACACGTCGTCGACGGACTCAACCTAATCTGGTATTCCGACCTCGTCATCAGTGGTGGCGGCACTATGAACCGCGAGGCAGCAGCATTGAATGTTCCAGTCTACAGCATCTTTCGAGGAAAAATAGGAGCTGTTGACCGTTATTTGTCCGGCTGCGGACGCCTCGTTTTATTGGAAAACACCGAGGACGTGCCAAAGCGAGTGATGATTACTCGGCGAACCCGTCCAGCCAACCCCAACTCTGGGACTACCATTACCCTGCAAGCAATTGTCAGCCACGTCTTAAAAGTGTTAGAGCTTACTGCCGGACTGGTTAACTAAACGGCGAGATGCGATTCAGATTTTCATCGGCATTTTTTATAAACAAGGTTCTCGTTGCCCTATGACTGAGAGACTGATTCATGGCTGAGAATCATTCGCGTGTCATGGACGACGATGAGGCCAAGACAGCGGTCCGGAAGCTTCTTGCCTACTGTCAGATCAACGATTGGGCTGGTTACGACCCTTACGATGCGCTAAACAGTAGGATTCTCACTGCAGTGCCTTTCCTGAGGACCAAACTTCCTCGGCTTGTATTCACCCAAGCCTTGAAGCGGAGTCCAGTTAACATCCGTCCGTTGTTGCTTATTAAGAAGACGCAGAACCCAAAAGCGATCGGCCTCTTTCTCTCGGCGTTGCTAAACCTTTCAAAGGTTGGACTGATTGACCAGGAAAGTCTCATCGAGAAGATGATCGAGCGGCTCATTGCCATTCGGTCGCAAGGCCTTCCCTACTGGTGCTGGGGGTACAGTTTTCCGTGGCAGACGCGCACGATCATAGTGCCGGCTGGGGCGCCTAACCTGGTCTGCACCTGCTTCGTCGCCAGCGCGCTTTTGGATGCTTATGAGCAGCGCGGCGATGCGCGCTGTTTGAGTATGGCGATGAGCGCCGCGGACTACGTCCTCGGCGAGCTTTACTGGGCTGAGGGCGATACTGTCGCAGGATTCAGCTATCCCTTGCGCTCCTTGCGGGTTCAAGTTCACAACGCCAACTTCCTGGGCGCCGCTCTTCTTTGCCGAGTGTACAAACATACGCGAGAGGAAAGATTCCTGGAGCCCGCCCTCAGGGTTGCACGCTATTCAGCATCAAGGCAGCGTGCAGACGGCTCGTGGGATTATGGCGAGGCAACTCCACAACGATGGATCGACAACTTTCACACTGGCTTCAACCTCTGCGCACTGAACTCCATTTCTCGGGATGTCGAGACGCCAGAATTCGAGTCTCACATTCGGCGCGGCTTCGATTTCTACCGCGCCCACTTTTTCTGTGCGGACGGGTCAGTCCGATATTTTCACAACCGTAAGTATCCTGTGGACATCCACTGCGTGGCCCAGAGCATTATCACGCTCATGACACTTAGAGATCTTGACCCTGAAAGCATTGCCACGGCTCGTTCGGTGCTTCGGTGGGCCATGAATCATATGTGGGACGAGCGTGGTTTCTTCTACTATCGGATCCTTCGTTCTTGCACCATCCGCACTTCATATATGCGCTGGTCACAGGCGTGGATGCTTCTCGCGATGTCCACACTGCAATTCGAATCAGGTGTTCAGGCGGAGAACAGGCACCCGAAAATGTCAGAAGCTTTCGCTAGGGCCTATAATCATTAAATGGATGCTTTGATTGCCCCAGCTCAGCAGTAGTCTCTCGAGACGCCTTCCATGATTGAATTCATTTTCACCCTAGACTATGAGATTTACGGTGATGGGAGCGGGACGCTTAGAGAATTGGTATATGAGCCCACCGAACAGCTCCGGACAATTTTTCGAAAGTGGAATGCGCAGTTTGTGGCTTTCATCGAAGTTGCGGAGTTGGAGAAGATTGAAGCGCACGAAACAGATGAAGCTATTCCTCTAGTTAAAAAGCAAATACAAGATCTATGTCGGGACAATCATGAAATTGCGTTGCACCTGCATCCGCAGTGGTGCAACGCCCGACGCCAGCACGACAAGTGGGTTCTCGATTATGGAGAATATAATCTTTGCATTTTGCCTAGAAGGAGGATTTCTGAGATTGTTGATCGCTCTCTCCAGTATTTGCGCAAGATTGTCGGACAACCAGAATTCATCCCGTTGTCGTTTCGTGCCGGAAATTGGCTGTTCCAACCGACTGGAACTGCGGCAAGCGTGCTAGCGGAAAAAGGGATCCAAATAGATTCTTCGGTTTTCAAAGGAGGACTCCAGCACAACCATACGCTGGACTATCGCC
>Ga0209157_1003474_pt1 | contig 12092 bp, 9 predicted proteins | sample GraSoiAngelo_135_FD_185892 | JGI IMG/M metagenome (GOLD analysis project Ga0209157, IMG submission 185892) | Grasslands soil microbial communities from the Angelo Coastal Reserve, California, USA - 14_0929_05_40cm (SPAdes) (version 2) | ecosystem: Environmental > Terrestrial > Soil > Grasslands ... | reverse complement strand
CGGCGTCGCCTGCGCGACAGGCGAGGCGGCGCACGCGGAAGCGGCCAGAAGCGCAACGGCTAACTGGCATAATCGGCCTGAGCTGAGCCAGATCCTGACCGCCGTCATCCTCGCCGCCGGCCTAGGCACGCGCATGCGGTCGCGGACTCCCAAAGTCCTCCATCCCATCTGCGGCCGCCCCATGATCGACTGGGTCCTCGAGGCGGTCAACGAGGCCGGCGTGAAGCACGTCACGGTGATCGCCAACCCCCACCACGCCGACGTCGCCGCCCATCTCGACGGGCGTGTCGAGGTCGTTTACCAGCGCGACCCGAAAGGCACTGCCCACGCCCTGCGCCAGGTCCCCGCGGGCAACCTGCGCGGCCGCGACGTCCTGGTCGTCAACGCCGACTCCCCGGTCCTGACGGCCGCGAGCGTGCTCAAGGTCCTCCAGGCGCACCAGGAGTCTGACGCCCCGGCGACGATCGCCAGCGTCGAGGATCCGTCGCGCGACGATGGCCGCATCGTCCGCGGCAAGGACGGCTCCCTGGAGAAGATCGTCGAGCGCAAGGAGGCCACGCCCGAGCAGCGCGCCAAGGTGCACGAGATCAACGTCGGCCTCTACTGCTTCGACGGCAGCCGGCTCGCGGACGAGCTGGAGAAGGTCACCGACGACAACAGCTCCGGCGAGTTCTACCTGACCGACATCTTCCGCCACCTTCGGCCGGTGTCGGTGGTCAAGCTCGACGATGCCGCGGAGGCGATGGGGATCAACGATCGCGTCGACCTGGCGAAGGCCACCGAGGTGCTGCGCCGCCGCCTGCTCGAGCAGCGCATGCGCGAGGGCGTCACGGTCGTCGATCCGGAGTCGACGTTCATCGACTCCACGGTGACCATCGGCCAGGACACTGTCATCGAGCCGTTCACCGTGCTCAAGGGCGACACCCACATCGGCGCCGAGTGCCACATCGGCCCGCACGTATACATAGAGGACGCGAGGATCGGCGACCGCTCCGACTGCGGCCCGTTCGCCAAGCTCCGGCCCGGCACCGAGGTCGCCGAGGACGTGCACATCGGCAGCTTTGCCGAGCTCGTGCGCACGAAGGTCGGACCGCGCAGCCGCGTGCCGCACGTCTCTTACCTCGGCGACACCGACCTGGGCGCCGATGCCAACATTGGCGCCGGTACGATTACGGCCAATTTTGACGGGGTGAACAAGAACCGCACCGAGATCGGCGACGGTTCCTTCGTCGGCGTGGACACGATGCTGGTGGCGCCCGTCAAACTGGGCAAGCAATCGCGCACCGGGGCGGGCTCGGTGGTGACCAAGGACATCCCGGACGGCGCGACAGCGGTCGGAGTTCCCGCTAGGGTGGTACGGAGAAAGCCGGTTGATAGGTAGGCTGCAGACGGCGGTGGAGTACACGAGCGCCGAGAGCTCGCCCTGGGGCGAGCTCAAGCTCATCTCGGGCAGCGCCAACATGGACCTCGCCGGAAAGATCGCCGAGATCCTCGACGTCCAGCTCACCGACCCGCGGCTGCGCAGCTTCCCGGACGGCGAGATCAACGTCAAGATCGAGGACTCCATGCGCGGTCACGACGTTTTCGTGATCCAGCCCACCTCGCCGCCCGTCAACGACCACTACATGGAGCTCTTCATCATCCTCGACGCCCTGCGCCGCGCCTCGGCGGGCCGGGTGACCGCGGTCATCCCTTACTTCGGGTACGCGCGCAAGGAGCGCAAGACGCAGCCGCGCGAGCCCATCTCGGCCAAGCTGATGGCGAACTTCATCACCCTTGCCGGCGCCGACCGGCTGCTGCTGTTCGACCTCCACGCGGAGGCCATCGAGGGGTTCTTCGACGTGCCGACGGACCACCTGTCGCCGCACCGCATCTTCTCCGAGCACCTGAAGACGCTGGGCCTGAAGCAGATCACGATCGTCGCCCCCGACGCCGGGGGAGGACGCCGGGCCGAGGCCGTCGCCAACGACCTGGGCGCGCCGATCGCGTTCGGCTACAAGCGCCGGCCCGACGAGCAGTCGGTGGAGGTGATCGCGATCTCAGGCGACGTCAAGGGCCGTGACTGCGTGGTGGTCGAGGACATCATCACCACGGGCAGCACGGTCTCCCAGCTGGCAACCGCCCTGCGCCAGCAGGGCGCCAATCGGGTTCTCATCGCAGCGACGCACCCGGTGCTGAGCGGCAACGCGATGGACAGGCTGCGCAAAGCCGATGTCGAAGAGGTGATCGTGACCGACACGGTGCCCATCCCGTCCGAGAAGATGGACTCGCGTCTCAAGGTGCTGTCGGTGGCGCCGTTGCTCGCTGAAGCGATCATCCGGGTGCACGAGAACCGGAGTGTCAGCGAGCTCTTCCGCTAGGTAGTCCCCGGCGATGAGCGCGCAGAACTGGATGGAGGTCCTCCTCCTGGCGGCGTGCCTCGTGCTGGCCGGACTGGCCAGCGGCACGGAGACCGCGCTCACGTCGGTCGGGCGTCTTCGCGTGCGCTACCTGGCCGAGCAGGGGAGCAGGGCCGCGGCTACGCTGCAGCGGCTGCGCGCCGACCCGAACCGGTTCCTCTCCACGGTCCTGTTCACCAACACGCTCGCGCTCATCCTGGCCTCGACGGCGACGGCGCTCCTGAGCGAGGACGTGTTCGCGCAGTGGGGCGTGCCCGAGGGATTGCGACTGTGGCTCTCGCTCCTCGTCTCGGTGATGCTCTCGGTCTTGCTCCTGATCCTCGCCGAGGTCACGCCCAAGACGCTTGCCCTGGCGCACGCCGAGCGGGTGGCGCTCCTGGCGGCCGTGCCGGTGGACCGCCTGGCGACGTTCCTGAGCCCGATCCTGTGGGCGGTGACGATCATCTCCCGGGCTCTCACCGGCGGCCGCGCCGCGCGCGCCCCGTACCTGACCGAGGAAGAGCTGATCACGGCGCTGCACGTCTCCGAGGAGGCGGGCGTGATCGAGGAGCAGGAGCACCAGATGATCCACGGGATCATCGAGATCGGAGACAAGACCGTGCGCGAGATCATGATCCCGCGCACCGACATCGTCGCCGTCCCGCACGACGCCGGGCTGCGCGAGGTCGTGCGCCTGTTCAAAGAGCACCGGCACACGCGCATGCCTGTCTACGAGATCGACATCGACCACGTCATCGGCCTCATCCACACCAAAGATCTGCTCCTCTTCTACACGCTGTCCAGCTCGCAGAAGTTCGACATGGACAAGGTGCTGCGGCCGATCGAGTTCACGCCCGAGCAGAAGAAGGTCGACGAGCTGCTGAACGAGATGCGAACGAAGAAGCAGCACATGATGATCGTCGTCGACGAGTACGGCGGCACCGCCGGCATGGTCACGCTCGAGGATCTGCTCGAGGAGATCGTGGGCGAGATCCGCGACGAGTACGACACGGGTGAGCAGGACCTGTTGACCATGCTGAACGAGCACGAGGCGCGCGTGGACGCGGGCTTTCCTCTCGAGGAGCTCAACGAGCGCCTTCGCCTTGGCCTCGAAGAGTCCGGCGACTACGACTCGGTCGGGGGCTACGTGCATGCGATGCTCGGCAAGATCGCGCAAGAGGGCGACTCGTTTCGCTCCGGGCGCGCGAAGTGGATCGTGGAGAAGGTAAAGGGGCGGCGCATCGAGACCGTGCGCCTCACAAGCGAAGATTCGTGGCCGGACCCGTCGCTGGAAGGCTCGACACACGAGACCATGGAGGAGCGAACTGGCCACATATCGTGACCGCGCCGTCGTGCTTCGCAAGCTCGACTACGGCGAGGCCGACCGCATCTTCACGCTGCTGACGCAGACGCACGGCAAGGTGGGCGCGATCGCCAAGGGAGTGCGCAAGCCCTCCTCCAAGCTGGGTCCGTCGCTGGAGCTGTTCGGGCACGTCGACGTGCTGCTGGCGAAGGGGCGGGGAGAGCTGGACGTGGTCGCGCAGGTGTCGCGCATCCCCGGCTACCGGATCGAGGGCGACGTGGTGCGGATGGCGCACGCCGCCCTGATCGCCGAGCTGGCCGAGCGGGTGTGCGAGGACCGGCATCCGCTCGACGGGGTCTACGAGCTGGCGGTGATGGCCCTGGGCGAGCTGTCGCGCGAGTCGGACCCGCGCCGGGCGTCGGCGTGGTTCTTGATGACGGCCCTGGATCTACTCGGCTACGCGCCGCAGCTGGTGTCGTGCGCGTCGTGCGAAAAGCCGCTGGCGGCACGGCCGGCGCCGTTCTCGGCCGAGGCGGGAGGGTTCCTGTGCGAGGTGTGCGCCCTGCCGGCGATGGAGCCGGTGCCCCTGGCGGTGATCAAGGTCCTGCGGCTGATGGCCTCGGGTGACCTGGAGACATACCGGCGGCTGAAGCTCGACGCGCCGTTGATGAACTCGATCGAGGCCGTGCTGCAGATGCAGCTCGAGTACCACATGGACCGCCGGCTGAAATCGCTGGCGTTCCTGAACTCGCTCTCCCGCATTTAGCGGTCTCCCCTTCCCGCACAGCGGTCTCCCTCTCCCGCGCACCGGTCTCCCTCTCCCGCGCTAGCGGGAGAGGGTCGGGGTGAGGGCCGTGATAACTCGCTCTCCCGCGTCAGCGGTCTCCCTCTCCCGCGCAGCGGGAGAGGGCCGGGGTGAGGGCCGTGATATCTCGCTCTCCCGCGTCAGCGGTCTCCCTCTCCCGCGCAGCGGTCTCCCTCTCCCGCGCAGCGGGAGAGGGTCGGGGTCAGGGCCGTGAAATCTCCCTCCCGCGTCAGCGGTCTCCCTCTCCCGCGCAGCGGGAGAGGGTCGGGGTGAGGGCCGCCACTGCCGGCACTCGCGGCCTTCCCGCGCGCCTGAGGCCCGCGGCTGCCCGCACTCGCGGCGTTTCCCCGCGGGCGTAGCCGGAAGGGCCTTCAGCCCTGATGCGTCCAGTAGTAGAGGTCGCGAAGGCCGCCGATCATCCCCGTATGGAGGGCATCGTGGTCGGTCATGCAGGTGAAGATGCGCCAGGCAGGCCACATCTCGCCCCAATTGGTCTTCCGCTGCCGGTCGAGGTCCTCCTCGGTTTTCAGGTCAGCCCGCAGCGCCTCATAGCCCGCGTGCAGGAACTCGATCGCACCCGCAACGCTGCTCGGAATGACCAGCTCGGGGAACGTGAGCTTGGCTGCGCCGTACGCCCACTCGTGGTACATGAACCGCGTCGTCGCGAGGTGCGTGACCTGCCAGGCGATGGTCGTCACGGGCGCGGGATCTGGGTCGGGGATCTCGTAGTGGTACGTCCAGTGGCCGGGGCGATCCTCGTAGATCGTCCACGCGTCCTTGACCGGCTGCCAGAAGAACTCCTTGGCGGTCAGGCCCTCGAGCCTATCGCGGAGGCGGGTGTAGGCCTCGTCCATCGTGAAGAGCAGGGCGTCCCGCTGGCCCACTCGACGATTCTGCGCCCCTGCTAGGTTTGCCTCCGATGACTGTCGACCGGAACGAGCTGATGGACAAGGTTGTGGCACTGACGAAGCGCCGCGGCTTCATTTTTCCTTCGGCCGAGATATACGGCGGCCTCTCGGGCTTCTACGAGTTCGGGCCGTACGGCGTGGCGCTGAAGCGCGCCATCAGGGATTTGTGGTGGCGGCACATGGTCGAGCTGCGCGACGACGTCGTCGGCCTGGAGTCGACGCTGATCATGCCCGCCGCGGTGTGGGAGGCGTCAGGCCACCTGACCAACTTCGTCGACCCTCTGCGCCAGTGCTTGGGCAAGTGCAAGAAGCGCTGGCGCGCCGACCACGTGATGGGGGAGAAGTGCCCCGAGTGCGGCGGCGCGCTCGACGACGCGCGCATGTTCAACCTGATGTTCAAGACGTACGTCGGGCCGCTGGAGGACCGAGCGTCAGAGGTCTACCTGCGGCCGGAGACGGCGCAGGGGATGTTCGTCGACTTCAAGAACGTCATCAACTCGACGCGGGTGCGGGTGCCGTTCGGGATCGCGCAGCAAGGCAAGGCGTTTCGCAACGAGATCACGCCCGGGAACTTCGTCTTCCGCGTGCGTGAGTTCGAGCTGATGGAGATGGAGTACTTCGTCCGCCCGCAGGCCGACGACGAGTGGTTTTCCTACTGGCGCAGCGAGCGCCTGCGTTGGTACACAGACGTGCTGGGCCTGAACAAGAACCGGTTGCGCTTCTACGACCACCCCAAGGAATCGCTGTCGCACTACTCGAAGCAGACGACGGACATCGAGTACGAGTTCCCGTTCGGGTGGGGGGAGCTGGAAGGGATCGCCGACCGGACGGACTACGACCTGGCGGTGCACCAGGAGAAGTCCAAGCAGGACCTGACGTACCTGGATCCGGAGACGAACGAGCGCTACCTGCCGTGGGTGATCGAGCCGGCGGTGAGCGTGGAGCGAATCTTCATCACCCTGCTGCTAGACGCGTACGACGAGGACGTGGTGAACAACGAGCCGCGGACGTTGCTGCGGCTGCACCCGAGCGTGGCGCCGGTGCAGGTGGCGGTGGTTCCCCTATCGAAGAAAGAAGAGCTGATCCGGGTCGCCAAAGACGTCATCAAAGCCCTACGAGGTCAGTTCCGGGTCGAGTACGACCAGACCGGCGGCAACATCGGGCGGCGCTACCGGCGCCAGGACGAGATCGGCACTCCGTTCTGCATCACGGTCGACTTCGACACCCTGAACGACCAGGCGGTCACCATCCGGAAGCGCGACTCCACGGAACAGGAGCGGGTCAAGATCGCGGACCTCTCACCGAGGCTGAACTCACTGGCTGGCTGAGCCCAACCGCGCCGTCGGTTAACGCGGTTGAAACCGTTACTTGACGTGGCAGGCGTGCCATCGTGGCGCGTTGATTGACGATGCATTCGGTCAAGGGTACGGTGAGCGACATGGAGCGGACGTATCCTCTAAGCCCTCGATCTTCACGCGACCTCAGGATCGGCGACTACTGGACGGTGCCCTTGTCTGACGGCACGGTCGGATGCCTTCAGGTAACGGAGCTCCAGCAATCCGGTCCAGGCTCCTTAAAGACGCTCGTGGCGGGGGTGGTTGACTGGCGAGACGCGATGCCTCCGAGTCAATCCGATCTCGTCGGCCGCCGGGTCCTAGAGCAGGGCCTGACCCGAATCGAGGCGTTTACCGAAGTCGGATCGAGAGTAATCGGCAATACAGCCGAAACGGTCGGAAGGTCGGCTCTTGATTCGAATTACCGTGACTTTCACGTAGGGGCAGTCCATAACGTCTACGGGTGGCGTGCGCTCCCCAAGATTGTTGAGCGAGTCCTTCGGGAGAGGGGTTCTGGTCGTTGAACAGTGTGGGCCGTAGTTTCCGTAACGCGAACCAGGTGACGGTCCGAGGACCACACATCAAACTTGCCTGAACATCAGTGACGTTGGCGCCCGGCGGGACGACGAACAGCGATGGCGGAGTTCCTGATGCACGTGCCTGACGAACTCCTACGTGACGGCCGCCAGAGCTTGGTGTTCGAGGCCGGTCTCAAACAGGGCTCGGCCTTTGCCCGCGACGTGTCTGGTCGCATGGAGTCCGGGGTCTCGAACCGCTGATCGAACACGCCTAGACCCTTGTCACGGCGCGGCGCGGCGCACGGACCGATGTATCGCTACTCGTACAACACGTGACTCGGGCGGCAGCAGTACGGCCGCCGGCATAGATGCGCCGCGGCGCATCGTGGCGGTTGCGTTGCTACTTCTTGCGGTAGCGGAAGCTGAGGCTGTTCGAGCTCTGCTGCCCGTCGACTATGGCTACCACCGACACGTTTCCGGTGCCCGCCGGAGTCACGGCCGTGCAGGTCGTGGTGCTCGAGCAGACGACACTGGTCGCGGCTGTGCCGCCGAAGAAGAACGCGGTCTTGTTGACGGCGGTGTCGAAACCCCTGCCGGTGATTGTCACTGTCGTGCCGCCAGCGGCCGTACCGGTGCTGGGCGAGATCGAGCTGAGTGATGGGATGTAGCTGAAGGTCGCGGACCCACTCGCCTGCGCTCCGTCGACGCTGACCGTGACCGTCACCAAACCGACGCCGGCAGGCGAGTTACCTGTGCATGCGTTGGAAGAGGCGCAGGACACGCCTGTCGCGGCCACGCCGCCAAAAGAGAAGGTGGTCATGCCCGGGGCAGGGTCGAAGCCAGACCCGGTGAACATGACCGTCGTGCCACCCGCGGCGGGACCCGACGTAGGCGATATTGACGTCAGTGACGCCGGCATCAGGTAGGCGAACGTAGACGAGCCAGAGGCGGCGACTCCGTCCACGGTCGCCGTCACCGTGACCGTGCCACTGCCGGCGGGCGACGTCCCAGTGCAAGTTGTGCCGCTCGTGCAGCTGACGCCGGTTGCGGCCGCGCCGCCGAAGCTGAAGGTCGTGGTGCCAGGTGCGACATCAAAGCCGCTGCCCGAGAAGGTCACCGTCGTGCCACCCGCGGCGGGCCCTGAGGTCGGCGAGATCGAGCTGAGCGTGGCGCAGGTATTGCAGGCGGACCCGTATGTGAACTGGTCCGCCGTGCTGGTCGCGCTGGTCCCATCGGCTGTCGTCACCGTGATGTCCACAGTCGCGCTGCCGCTCGGCGCGACGGCACTGAGCTGGTTGGCCGAGAGCACCGACACCGAGGTGGCGGGAGTTGAGCCGAAGCTCACCGCGGCCCCGGGCGTGAAGTCCGTGCCGGAGACGCTCACCACAGTGCCGGACGAACCCAAGCTCGGGCTGATTCCGCTGACCGTCGGAGCCGAGAAGGTGAGCCGGGCCGCGTACGTCGCCCAGTCGCACCCGGTGTCGCCGTTGGCGCTGGACCCGGCGGCTGCGAATTCCGCCGCGACCCAAACGTCAGTCGGATTCTGAGGATCGATGGCGGCCCCGCTGTAGTCGCCCCAGCGGCTCGTCTGGTTGGTGCCGAAACACGGGTTCATGTTGTAGGTCGCGTCGCCGGGGCGGATGGTCTGGCCAGGCGCCACCGTCTGCACGGGGGCAGAGGCGAGCTGGCCAGTGATGCGAACGCCGATGTACTGAGTCGAAGAAGAGATGTTGTAGACGACATACATGTCGCCCGCACCGTCGAGGCCCAGTGCCGGGTAGTAGAGCCCCCCGCCGGTTGAGGCGATGTCGAAGTTCTGGGTCACGTTGGGCCCTGCAGTCATCACCTGAATCAGTCGCGAGCACGGTCGGGCCGAAGTGTCGGCGGGCGGAAGGCACGCATCATTGCCGCCTGTCCACAGAACGCCGTTCTCCCAGACCGCGGTCAGGAACCGATCGTCGTTGGTCGCGATCGAGCCGGGCATGCCCTGCTGATCTGCGGCCGGCGGTGCCGAAGTAGCGGCCAGGCCTGGATCGGACTCGTTCCAGAAGACGTTGCCCTGTAGTGGCGTGCCCGAGATGCGCACGACGCCGATGGCGCCAATGCAGTTTCCGCCCAGAGTGCCGCAGTCGGTGCCGTTGAACACGACGTATTCATCCGAGTTGGATGTGATCTGAACGGCCGGCACGGGGCTCGACCGGGACGAATCAGGTCCCATCGCCGCGCCGTTGACGGGGGAGGAGCCGGCCAGCATCTGTGATTTCTGAAATACCCAGGTCGACTGGCCTTGGAAAAAGGCGGCCTGGTAGAAGTCGTTCCACGACAGAACCACCTTGTCCGAGCTCACGCCGATCTTGGGCTGGTCGTGAGTAAGCGTCGAAGAGTTATCCGCGGCGTATTGGAACCACGTGCCGGTCGCGTCCGTGCTCGCGGAGACGGCGATCACCACTACGCTGGCGTACGAGGGCGGAATAAACGCGACACCCGACGCGAACCACCGCTGGCTCACCTGATCGAAGAGCACACGCGGGTCCGAGAAGCTGTATCCGCTCGGGACCTTGAAAAAAAGGTTGAGGTCGAACAGCTTGAGCATGCCGCCCTGCTTGTCCCAAACCGAGCCGCTCGAGTTGACCATCTCGACGACCTGGTTCGGGCCCGCCGCGATCTGCGGGTCAGGCGGCGTCACGAATTGGTCGGAGCCTAGCGAGAGCTGAAGGTCCAGGCCGGCGCCGGCGAAGGCGCTCAAGACCTCTTCGCTGGAGCCGGTAGTGGTGCTGGAAGTGGTCAGCGCTGTGGCGACCTGAGAGGGCGGTCCCGGCGTGGTTTTATCCGTAAGCCGAAGCACGGGCCTGCGCGAGACGGCGAGCCCTGCCGGCGAGCGTTCGGGAAGAGAGCGCACGAGAACGGCGCCGCTTCGCCCGATGGTGACGGGATGGAACTTGCCGGGGGCGGCCGCCTGGGCGGCAGGCAGGAATCCAACAACTAGCGCTGCCAGAGCCACCACCAATCCCGGAGTGACTCGACGCTTCATGCCGATCCCCCACGCCCGTTCTGGCCGGCGGCGAACGGCGCCATGATAGGCGATTTACCTCGGTTTGACCGCGTCGGCAACACGCGAGCTGCGACACACTTCCAGCCGTGGGCCGTGAGGTCTTCAGGACGTTCGAAGACGTGGTGAGATCGGTGGCTGAGCGAAAGGCCGCCGCCGCGAAGACCCGATTCGCCGGCACCGACCCCACCGCCGAGAAGCCTCGAGACGTGTACGTCGCCGCCTGTTCAGAGATCGCGCATGCGCTCGTCCCTGAGGGATTCCGCTATTTGAAAAGCAAGCAGGTGCTTGATCGCACGGTCGGAGCGTTTGTTCACCGCGTTTCCTTCCAATCCAGTGGTGACAACATCGCCGGTCAAAGCGTGGTCATGTGGATGCACGCCAATGTCCGGTGCAACGAGTTGGCAACGTGGCGTTCCCGTCAATCGAAGCCTCTCCGGACCGATGATTGGGTCGCCGGCGGGATGGTCCACCTCCTCACGCGCGAGCACGCCATGATCGAGTGGCAGCTTGCCGACCCGACGTCGCGGCCCGCCGCCATCGCGGACGCTAAAGACTTCGCCAGAGCTGTCGTGCTCGGATATTTCAAGCTTTTCGAGGATCCGCAGCGGACGGTCGCCGAACTTCTCAAGGCGCCGATTAACGCCTTCAGCATCGGCGATCAGATCGAGTTTGCGCTCTGCTTCACCGGACCGCGCGAGGCCAACCAGATCCTCCAACGCTTCGTGGACCAGCGAAGCGACCTACACAGCCAGATGCGTCGGGCGATCGAACGGGTCGAGCGAGAGGGCCTTCCTGAGTACCCATCAACTGGCTATCCCGACGTCGTGGCTTGGGTTCGTAAGGCCTATGGGCTCGAAGTTGTAATCGGCTAGCGGTCAAAGCACGTGCCGCTCTTGGCCGTGACCGGCGGGCGGCGAGGCATGGTACGCCGTAGTTTCTCTAACGCGAACCCGACGGGGGTGCGATATCCGCGAGTGCCTGCGGAAGCGGGAAATTGGACCATCGCAAACCCACGAGTGCCAGCGCACGTGGGTTTCGCACCGGCAGTGGTGGGCCGCAGCTCATATAACGCGAACCAGGGCATACCGCTCTCAGGAGCGAGGATTTCGGTGTGATTTGAGACCTTGCCTGTGTGCCAAACGCGCGAGAGTAGACTCACCATAATCACCGGTTCGGCCTCTTAGGAGACGAGTAACCGAAAGTGCGAATCGAGCAGGCCCAACTCGTGAAAGCTCCCCGGGAGCGGGTCTTCCCGGCGTGGACCGACTGCGAGGCTTGGCCCCAATGGGACCCCGGTGTCTTCACGCGAGTGACGGTCACGGAACGTGCTGGAAACACCGTACATCTCGACGCGGAAGTCAAGTTCATGGGGCTCAAGCGGAGGAGGAGGGAAAAACATGTCCTGACGCCGCCGGAGAAGGTCGAAGTGGAAGGCGAGATGCTGGGCGCGACCAATACGACCGTATGGAAGTTCGAGGTCGTTCCGGAGGGGACGCTTCTGACCGCGGTGCTTGAGATGCAGTTCAATGGATTGCTCAAGCTTTCGCAACCTCTCGCCGAATGGCGGGCGCGAAGCGGGCTCCGCGAATGGATGCGAGCCTTCGCGAGGTACGTGGAGGCGAAATAGTCGAACCAATCGGTTCGCATTTGTAGGGGCGATTGTTTGGTGGGCCGTAGTTTCCGTAACGCGAACCAGGTGCCGACAGTTATTGCAGCCACGATCAGCCTCGTCGCGATGTAGCCTGCACCCAGGTTCGTTGAATCTAGGTCTCGGCCGATCACATCTCATCTGCG
>Ga0209157_1003473_pt1 | contig 12093 bp, 7 predicted proteins | sample GraSoiAngelo_135_FD_185892 | JGI IMG/M metagenome (GOLD analysis project Ga0209157, IMG submission 185892) | Grasslands soil microbial communities from the Angelo Coastal Reserve, California, USA - 14_0929_05_40cm (SPAdes) (version 2) | ecosystem: Environmental > Terrestrial > Soil > Grasslands ... | reverse complement strand
AGGCCCGCCCGAAGGGGATGGATTGGAAGCCGCTCCTCAAGTTCTCGGGGATCAACGGCCTCATCGGCCTCGGCGCCGGCTTCTTCATCCCCCTCGTGCCGACGTGGCTCTTCCTGAAGTTCGCGGTGCCGGACACCTGGAGCGGCCCGCTCCTCGCCCTGTCCAACGTCACCATCGGCCTGGCCGCGACCGTCAGCGCCTCGCTCGCGAAGCGGTACGGCCCGGTCCGGGCGATCGTCATGGCCCAAGGCCTCTCGACCGTCTTCATGTTCAGCCTCGCGTTCGTGACGAATGCCGTGGCTGCGGCGGGTCTGTATATGGTCCGAGCGGCCTTGATGAACATGTCCGCGCCGATCGGGGATTCGTTCCTCATGGGGATTGTCGCGCCGGAACAGCGCGGCCTCGCCAGTGCGGTGAACTCGATCGTCTGGCGCTTACCGAACAGCGTGACGACTATTCTTGGGGGGATCTTGATGGCCGGGGGCTACTATGACATCCCGATCTTCCTCGCGACCGCGTTCTACGTCGCCTCTATCTCAACGTTCTACCTCGTCTTCCGGAACGTCCGGCCAAGCGGCTGACCAGACCTCCTGAGCGGACCAAGGTCCTTTGCGAGACCGTTATGTGAAAGTTAGGCGACACAGGCTTGCTTTCTTCAGCCGCAAAGGCACCGATTCCGGGGCACTACGATGAAGGGCCGCGAGGCCGCTACCGCAGTCCACCCTAAATTGCGACTTCCAAGACCTTGCTTTCGTTCGCACCCAGTCCGATAGTAATGACCTCAGCCTGGACCCATGATGCCAGCGGTGCGTACCAGAACACGTCATAGATGGTGCCCATGAGAGTCCCTTTGGCCGTGACTCCCTTGTCGGCGAGCCTCTCGACAGAGTCGGCATCCATTCGTTCCAACTCCAAGACGACGGGCGGTGATGAGCCAAGCAGAGCGTATCCCAGCGTGTGCTTGCGTGGGTAGGGGTATTCCTTCGAGGCCACGGCTCGGACAGGTGCCGAAAGCTCATAGGTCGGTTTCTGGGGGTCAATTAGACGGAGCATCGGTTCCGCCGGAGGAGTCACCGATAGGCTCACCGGGTTCATCCAGAACTGGAACCGGAGCCGACTGCCGACGTGAATGGAGGGAAGGGATTCCCGTTGAGACTTGTCGTAGACCAGCGAATCACTCCACTCGGTCTCCCCTATCTGGCAGAGTAGAGTTCCGTGACCCACTGTTTTCGACGACGCCATATTTTGGTCTGACGTATACCTCGGGAACGCTATAAGAGGAGTCCTCCAGGCCGCTCGCCCCGACCGGCCGAAGGGTCTTGACCCGGCGGCCGAGTGCATGAGAGAGCATTCCGAACTCCCTGAACGGACTCGATGTTGGGGAAAGTGCCGAGGCGTGGAGCCCTGCCATAATGGGACGGGAACACGCTTCCGATTTTGTGATACCGCTTCGGAAAGTCTTTTGACCGGTGACTTCGTTCTCTCTCTGACATGAGACTCGTCTTACTCGGCCCGCCCGGCGCGGGCAAGGGAACCCAGGCCGCGAAGCTCGCGGCGTACCTCGGCGTGCCGCACATCTCGACCGGCAACATTCTGCGGCACAACGTCGCCGAACGCACCGACCTGGGGAAGAAGGCGAAGGCGTACATGGAAGCGGGCCAGCTCGTGCCCGACGACATCGTGATCGCGATGACGGAGCGCCGGCTCAAGGAGCCGGACGCTAGGCAGGGCTTCATTCTCGACGGCTTCCCGCGGACGATCGCGCAGGCGGAGGCGCTGTCCAGGATCACGAAGCTGGACGCCGCGGTGAACTTCTTCCTGGAGCCGGAGGAGCTGATCAAGCGGAACACGGGCCGGCGCGTCTGTCCGAAGGACGACACCGTGTACCACATCTTCACGAATCCGCCGAAGAAGCCCGGGATCTGCGACAAGTGCGGCACCCCCCTGATCATCCGGGCGGACGACCGGGAGGACGTCGTGCGCAAGCGGATCGAGACGTACGAGAGGCAGACGGCCCCGTTGATCAAGTACTACCGCGACCGCGGGCTCCTGCGCGAAGTGTATGCGAGCGGCCTGATCGAGGAGATTTTCCATCGGGCGATCGAGGTGCTCCAGGAGTCCGTGCCGCCTCGGGAGCGATAACTGTTATATCGGCGTCGCGATGCGACCGCTGCGCCCGAGTGGGGTAGCTTGGACATCCTAGAAGCCTGCGGAGCTTCAGACCTGGGTTCGAATCCCAGCTCGGGCGTCTCTCCGGCCCCTTCCGCGAATGGTTCCTCCGCTCCTTGCGATCGCCACCAGGCTCGGTCAGTCATCGAACACGGGAGTGGATTTAAGCCGGATCACGCCATCGTTCGATATGCTTGGCATCCCCCCACCCGAGCTTGCGATTAGTTGCGCTTTTCGTTGTCGGGCTCGCAATCGGGGCTTCCCTAGCGTACTCTGTGATGGCATCCCGATCTTCGCAGGATAATGCCGGCCGCACGACGTTGCGATCGGAACTGCGGGCCTCAATCCTGTCGAGCGTCGACTCCCTCGTCGCCCCCGAAGTGCGCGGAATTCGTCCCGTCTCCATCGGATCCCAGGACCCAACGCCGCTTGCAGCGGTACCCATCGTTTCCTTCGAGGGTCTGCATTTCGGCACGAACGGCCCGTACTCGAATCGCGTGACCCCTCCCGACGTCCAAGTCGCCGTCGGTCCGAGCCACACGGTCGAGATGGTGAATCTCCTCGGTCGAATATCCACGAAACAGGGTGTCGAGGTGCAGACATTTCCGCTCCACACCTTCTTCGGCGTCCCGTCGACGGATTTCATCAGCGACCCGAAGATCCACTTCGACATCGCAAGCGGCCGCTGGTTCGCCTCCATGACCGACGTCACGACGGGCCGCGTCCTGCTCGAGGTCTCCAAGACAGACGACCCCGCGGGATCATGGAATGCGTACAGCGTCTCCACGACGACGGGGTGCGCGGACCAGCCGCTCCTCGGATTCACCGATCTGGTCGTCGTCGTTTCGGCGAACGACTTCTCCTCCTGCACGAGCGGCAATCCGTTGTATCTGGGCGTCCAGTATTGGGTCCTGAACAAGACGGATCTGGTGAGCGGGGCCCCGGCCCGGACGATGAGCTTCGGTCCCGACCCGACGTTGTTCTCCGTGCACCCTGTCCAATCGCTCGGCTCCACGGATACTCAGTTCATGGTGTCGACGGGGAGCGGCCCCACGAGCACGCTCACCCTGTTCACGGTCATCGGCGTTCCGCCGGGCCTCGTCCTCGTGTCCAAGCTGAATCTCGGAATTCGATCGACCGCGGTCCCGCCGAGCGCGCCGCAACGCGGCTCGAAGTCGACCCTCGACACGGCCGACAATCGGGTCCAGGATGCGATGTGGGCGGACGACCGCCTCTGGCTCTCGCTCGACGATGGATGCCTTCCCGCCGGTGACAATCCAGTCCGGTCGTGCGTCCGACTGATCGAAGTCGACACGGTGAACGGGACGATCGCGCAGGACTTCGACGTCGGGGTCTTGGGGAAATACCTCTTCTACCCCGCCCTCCGAACCGATGCGGACGGCAACCTGGTCGTCGTCTTCGGCTACTCGTCCGCGACCGATTATCCGGAGATGCGGGTCGCCACGCGGTCGGCGCACGACCCGCCGAGCACGATCGGCGCGCCGCAAGTCATCCGCTTGGGCGAGGGTCCCGAGGCGAGTGGCTGTCCGAACAATTCCGTGTGCCGGTACGGCGATTACTTCGGCGCGGCGCGGGATCCCTCGGACCCGGGCATCGTCTGGGTCGCGGGGGAGTACGGCACGGCGACCGGATGGGCGACGTTCATCGCGGCGATGGCCCAGACCGTGCAGCTCACCCTCGCGTACTCCGTCCAAGGGGGCGGCTCGGCATACCTCCCGCCCACGCTCGCGTATGTGCGGGGTGGGCAGAACCTGACCGTCCCGTTGACGACCGCTCCCACCGCCTACGCGGTCGATGCAGGGACGGCGTGGTCGGTGTCCGCCGTCCTCGGCGGCTCCGGCGCGAACGAACGGTGGGCGACGAACGACACCGTTTCGGGGATCGCGACGGGATCCGAATCGCTCACGTTCCATTACTCCCATCAATTCTCCGCGTCGTTCGCGTATCGCGTGACCGGCGGGGGTTCCGGGTACGCGTCGCCCTCCGTCAGCTACACGCAATTCGCGCAGGCCATCACGAATGCCGCGAACTTCACCGATTGGGTCGACGCCGGCGGCGCCTACGCCTTCCCGTTGTCCCTCGGTGGCTCGAATGCGTCGGAGCGGTGGCAAGCGCCGACGGCGAGCGCGAACGGGACGGTGGGTGCCGCGGGCACCATCGAGATCGCGTACCGCCATCAGGCCTTCTTGACGTTCGGCTTCCAAGGACCCGCCGAATCGACGATGTCTCCGGGATCGGGCTGGTACGATGTGGGTGCTTCGGTAACGCCGTCGGTCAACGCGGCCTCAGGATGGGCGGTCGGGGCGTGGGTGGGCACGGGATCCGGCGCCTACTCCGGGCCGCAGGCGAGTCCGACGATTCTTGTCGCGGGGCCCATCTCCGAGGTCGCCATCCTCTATCCGGGCCTCACGATCATCGCGGGCGCCGGCGGTTCCGTCTTCTACTCCTTTGGATCCACGTCGGGGACCGTCCCGGGCGGATCATCGCATACGCTGTACGTGCCGTCCGGCACAGTCGTCACGCTCGCGGCAAGTCCGTCCTCCTCGTACACGTTCACGCAATGGAGCGGCGCGTCGTCGAGCAACCGGACGAGCACGAATGTGAGCGTGGTGGGCCCCGCGCAGGTGACCGCGAACTTCTCCCTCTCGGCGGCTGCGGCGCTGGCCTACTATTCCGCGATTGCCGCGGTCGGGATCATCGCCGCCTTGGTCCTCGTCGCGGCGGCCTTTCGGAGACGACGTCGGCGGTCCGAGCCCCCTCCCCCGCCTCCCGAGCCGCCGCTGCCTCCGCCCCCGCCGCCGTAGGCATCCCGACGGAAGGCCCGACAAAAGTATATGCCGCTCCCTGGTAACGCATCCTTGCCCACCGGAGGCGGGATGATGCCGCTCCAGATCGGAATCGACGCGGAGACGGAGGAGCCCGTGCTCCTCGCGGAAGACGCGCTCCTCCGACACGTCGTGATCCTCGGCGCGACCGGCGCCGGGAAGACGGTCCTCGGGAAGGCGTTCCTCGAGGAGGCGGTCCGCGCGGGCGTGCCGGTGATCGCCGTGGATCCGCAGGGCGACCTCGCGTCGCTGGCCCTTCGGCCGACGTCGGAATCGGCGGAAGCGCATCCGGTCCCAGCCGAGATCGCCGACGAATACTGGTCGTGCGCCGCCGTGTCCATCCTCACGCCCGGATCGACTCGCGGGACGCCCGTGGCGTTGAATCCGCTCAAACGACCGCCGAGCGCCGCGACGTCGGAAGATCTCATCATCTCGTTGGACGCCCTCGCCGAGAGCCTCGCCGCCGCGATGGGATACGATCCCGGCGCGGAGGTTGGGGCCCGCGTGAAAGACGTCCTGTTCCTCACCTTGCAAGGGGCCATGAAGTCGGGCCCTTGGCCTTCGGACATCCCGAGCCTCGTGCGGCTCCTCGAACGCGATCCCTCGCCGGACGCGGCGAAGCTCCTCACGAGCCGGGAGCGGGCCGCGTTGGTCCGTCGCGCGGAATCGATGACCGTCGGCGCGAAGGGCCTCCTCTTCACCGCCGGCCCGGCGCTCGATGTCGAAGCCATGCTCCAGGCTCCGAGCGGCCGCGTCCCCGTGAACGTCGTGTATACGGGAGGCCTGCGGAACGCGCGCGAACGCGAGCTCGTCGTCGCGACCTTGTGCAAGGACGTCGTCGCGTGGATGACGGCCCGCCCGAGCGGCGACTTGAGGCTCGTCGTCTACATCGACGAGGTCGCGGGTCTGTGTCCGCCGCATCCCCGGAATCCGCCTGCGAAGAAGTTCCTCTCCCTCCTGTTCCGGCAGGCGCGCAAGTACGGCGTCGGCGTGATCGTCGCGACGCAGAACGTGACCGACCTCGACTACAAGGCGCTCGGCCAGGCGAGCACCTGGGCCCTGGGTCGGCTCATGGCGAAACAGGATCTGGACCGCGTACGGCACGTCGTCGCAAGCGTCCATGCCGGACCCGCGGAGAAGGTCCTCGCGGCGATTCCCGCCCTGCGTGCGGGAGAGTTCATCCTCCTGTCTCCAGACAACCTCCGGTCGGCGCAACGCCTCGCGGTCCGCGGCTTGGCGACCCGCCACGAAGTCGTCCCGGAGGAGAAGTTCCGGGAGATTCTCGCGACCGGGGCCATTTCGGAATCGGATTCGACGGCGAGCGAGCGGGCTTCCCGCCGGCGACGGACGGCCGCGGCGGCGACCCGGGCCGCGAAGGCGATCAATCCGGTCGAGGTCGAGGAAGGCACCGGCGCGCGCGTCCTCGGCCTCTTCGACGACGGGCCTGGCTTCTACGGTCCCGAGGAGATCGGCTCGAAGATCATGATCGACGGTCGGTTCCTCGCGATCCTCCTCCGCAAGTTCGCGGAGCACCGACTGCTCCGCGTCGAACGCATCGATGGCCGAGACGTGTACTGGGACCCGACGATCGGCTTCGATCCACGCCGCGGAGCGCCGAAGCGACTCGCCCGATTCCCCCTCCGCTTCCCGCTCGTGAAGGCGACGAAGCGCGCGCGGGACCGGCTCCGCCGACGGATGCTCGTGATCACGAACGAGCGGATCGTCCGGAAGGATTTCTATTACCTGCCGCTCTGGCGCGTCGAGGCGGAGGTCCCTTCGGGCGGCCGAACGGAAGGGCGGGCCGTCCGCCAGTTCTACGTGAACGCGGTGACGGGAGAGCTCGGCCACGCGGTCTACGGTCGCCTCACGTTTGAAGAGATCCCCCGGAAGGATGCGGTGCGACTCGAGCCACTCGTGGCGGAGTCCGTCCTCGAGCACGTGACCGCCGAAGCGGTCAACGATCCGATTCCGATCGCGAAGGTCGGACCGTCGCAAGCCCAGGAGATCGTGCGGACGACCCTCGGCGCGAAGCCGACGGAAACGGAGCCCGAACTCGTCCTGCTGCCGATGTGGCGATTCGACGTCCGCTCGAACGGCGCCGGTCGCGGACGCACGATGTGGATGGAAGGGACCTTCGGTTCCGTCTTCGACAAGTCTCCGTGAGGCCGTCGATCACATGAGGCCGAGGGGCCCGAGCTTCTCCGGCAAGTATGTGTCCGTGACGTAGTCGAGTCCGTACTTCGCGAGCGCCTGCTGCTCGGCCTTCTTGTTGATCTGGAGCATCGTCTGGATCTCATTCCGCCAGAACTCGTCGTTGAACCGGGGGTCCGACATTTCCGCGTTGAGGGCCCCGACGTCTCGCGGGGTCAGCGCGTCCGTCGGCAGTTCGTAGTTCAGGATGTCGCTCGCGGTGATGCCTACGAACTCCGTGGTGGGCGTCGCGAGATATTCCGAGATGTGCGCGGTCTTGATTGCGCCGTAGGCGACGGATGCGTGGATGCGGAACGACCACGGATCGCCATCGGTGAAGGTGGCGCAGGGCAGCTTCAATTCCTCGTTCAACCGCTTGAGGAGTCGCCGCGTGCTTCGGCTCGGCTGCCCTTTCAGATGGACCAGGATGCATTTCGCGTCCTCGTCGAATCCGTTCTCCACGAGGCGGTCGAACATACCGCCCGTCTCGATGGCGAGGATGAACTTCGCGTCTGCCTCGACGAGCTTGACCTTCTCCTTCTCGACGTTGTACGGAATCGTATACCCGGCGTCGCCGACGTCATCGCGGCAGTTAATCCGCTTCCGATCGCCGTTCCGGGTGATTTCCTCGATCGTCAGGTTCCCGATGACGCTCGCCCCGCTCTCCTCCGGGCGGAGCTTGAAGTCTTCTCGGAGGAGTTGCGTGATCACCTCGAGGTCCTCTGCGAGGAGGTTCGATTCCTCCTGCGCATGGAACTTGGCGATGTCCCAGCCTTCGGAGATGTAGTACATCTCCCTCAGGGTCGAGGACTTGCTCTCCCGGATCATGTCCCGGATGAACTCGAGGACGTACATCGTCCGCAGGAGCATGAGGGCGCCCTTGAGCTTCTTCGCGCTGCGGACGCCCATCAGGTTGCCATACTTCCAGACCGCGTGCTTCGAGTCGAACCGGATGTTCGCCTTCGTGCGGAGCGGGATCTTCATCTTGGGGATCTGGCCGCCGTCGAGTTCCTCGTAGATCTCCTCCGCGATCCCGTAGAGTGCGTCCACCGCCTTGTTCGAGGCGGGCACCCCGCCTTTCTTCTTACTCGTCATCGAGCGCCTCTTCCGTCTCGTCGTAATCGATCTCGCCTTCTTCCTCAGGCTCCGCCGCGGGAGCCTCCTCTCCTTCGAACTCCGCGTAGTTCAGCTCCCAATCGCCGGGCAGCGGTTCCGCGCCGATCACGAGGCCGGGGTTGATCCCGCTCACATAGATGTCGGACTCGTCATACTCCGCCTCGTCGAGTCCTTCCAGGACGAATGTGATGGAGGCCTTCGCAACGCTGTCGATTCGCTTCAGCTCCCAGGTAATCTTGCCGTCGTCGCGGACCTCGGCGGGCTTCGGGTCGATTGACTTCGGGTTGATGCCGCGCGGCAGGAGCAGATGGAGGTTCAGCTTCTTGCCCGCCGCGGTGAAGTTGTGGACGTTGAGTGTGACCGTGTGCTGCTTCTGCTTCTTGTCGTACGCGATATCCTCGTCGACCCAGACGACTCCCATGATTTTCGTGATCGTGGCGTCCAGGACCGGGACCTTCTTGTTCACGATTTTCGCAGACTTGTCCGCAATCCGCGGCAGAATGAGTTGGACGATCTCGAACTTCTCTTTCGTCTTTGCACGGTGGGCCTTCTTCGTGAGATGCGTCTTGAGGCGACGCCCGGCCTCCTTTAGCGCGAGGTCCAGCTCCGTCATGATCTCGTCGGCGGTGGCCACGGCCTCTTTCGACTCGGACGTGTACGGCACCTTCGTCGAGCAGAGGTGTACGAGGACGATCGCGGGGCCGAACGGGAGGCCTTGTCCGCCGCGTTGCTCCAGGCCGTACCGCCTCCAGTCGACGTTCGCGACGGCCTGCGTGAGAGCACAGCCGCCCGCCTGATACAGAAGAGGCACCCGGTTCGCGAACCGCAAAACCTCGATGGGTTGGTCGGGCGGAAGGTCTCCGCCGTAGACGATCCCGACCTCGACTTGGAATGGGTTTCCCGAGTAGACCGCGGGATCCCGCGTGAGAGGCGGGGCATAGAACTCCGGTCGAAGGTTTCCGAGGACGTTCTTGAGACCTCTCTTGATGAGCCGTTCCCCAATCGGGCTGAGGCAGTCCGTCGGAGGGGACATCAACTTCGCGGACTGCATGGCATCGTGGAGCGCCTTCGCCTGCTCCAGGACGAGGGACTTCGGCTTCGTGTCCGGGTCGAGGCCGGCGGAATCGCAGATTTCCTTCGCGACGCGGGAAGACACCCGCACGAACTCCTCCTCGAGGAACGCGGCGAGCTTGTAGGACTTCGTCTCCTTCATCATGGCCATGAGCGTGCCAAGCTCGATTCCATGCGGATGCGGAGGGATTTCCTTTGTCTTCGGAGGGAGATCCTCCGTGACCCTCTCGAAGACGATTTCTTCGCCCTCCGGCGGCCGATATGTAATGCGTGCATGCGGATTCACGATCGCGGTGGCCTTCAGGTATTCAGGGATCGACTGCTTTCCAGCATTGTAGCGGCCCTTCAGAGGGATTTCGACCCGCGTGCCATGGGCCCGCTCCCATACCACGAAGTCTTCTTCGACCACGTTCGGCCGGTTCTTCTTCGTATCTAGGATGAGTTCGATTTCGTAGGCGACGTCTTGCTCCGCGACCTTGGATCGAATCTTCGTTGGCTTGCCGGTCGTAATCTGACCGTACATGACGGCTCCGGAGATGCCAAGACCTTGCTGCCCTCGACGCTGCGCGCGACTGAAGAATCGGGATCCGTATAGCAGGCGTCCGAAGACGTTTGCCACTTCCTTCTTGACGATGCCCGGTCCGTTGTCTTCCACGACCACGACGAACTCGTCTTTGTCGATCTTCTTGACCTCGACGAGGATGTCCGGGAGGATGTCCGCATCAGCCCCCGCATCGAGCGAATTGTCAACCCCCTCTTTGACCGCGGTGAGGAGGGCTTTCGTCGCGGAGTCGTAGCCGAGGATCTGCTTGTTCCGCTCGAAGAACTCGGAGATGCTGATCTCGCGTTGTTTCTTCGCGAGTTCCTCCGCGATCGAGATCGATGGCATACCATCACAGGGGACGGTTGAACAGAACGGTGGGCGTTCCCATCCCTGGGCCCCGCGTATTTGAGCCTGCCCATTTAAGGCTTCGCAGCCGATTTCGCAATGCCGTTTCTATGGAGGGAAGGGTACATCAGGCGCGCGCCCGGAGGTGGCTGAAAGTGTCCGCCTTGCGCAGGTTCATTCCTCGAAAATGGCCCCGCACTTCGGGCACTTCACGTCGTTTTCGTCGACATCCGCGCCGCAGTTCGTGCATGTGAACGCGGCCGCCTTGGCCGCCTTCTCGCCCGTTGGCGGTCCCGCCTCCTCGGTCTTGGGCTTCGGCTTTTCCTTTGGGATTTCCGCCTCGGCGCCGAGCGTCCGGGTCCGCTGCGCTCGCGCCCGGACCGTGTACCACCACATGAATAGGATCACGTAGTAGAACGTAAACGGCAGGATCATCGAGAACGCGGTGAAGTACACGAACAGGCCGTAGAAATTCGCGACCGGCGCCGCCAGCGGGCCGAAGTCGAGGTTCGTGAACGTCCAGTTCGCGTCTTTGTCCCAGACGGAGAATCCGTAGCCGTAGATCTGGCCGCTGAGATTGACCCGGGTTTCGTACCACGTGCCCTTGGAGGTGTTGCTGAAGCTGTCCGGGCCGGCGCTGAAGTTCATCGGATGGTCCGATGTCGCATAGGCCACGAGGCCCGTGATCGTGGTCAGGTTCATGAAAACCGAAAAGTTGCCCGGCGTTCGGACGACCGTCGTCGTCAGCTCCACACGAAAGGTGAACTCGCTCGGCGGATCGGCGTGGTACGGCACCACGGTCCCGTTCGTCAAGGCCATCGTCGGACTCATGAAGGGACCCGGGGTGCTCGCGAGCGGAATCGCGTCCGCCTGGGAAAGGAGCACGTTGGTCGACAGCGCCCCGCCGACGAGGACCGCGATCAGGATGACGGGGAGCGCGTTCAGCGCGAAGCGCTTCACGCTCCGTTCGCCGAGATAGTAGGGCACGAGGAAGACGGCGAGGGGCGCGACGATGATGACCAGGCATCCGAGCCCGCCGGCGGTGAAGGGGAGCAGGTAGGCGACGATGACCCCCAGGAGGACCAGGTACACGACCCGGAACCAAAGGGTCTTACGGAACCGCAAGAACAGGTTCCATACCCGCACTGGGAGCTTCTCGGGGCTCACAGAACGATGCGATGCGGCCTTCTTGATAAATAGTTATGCCGGTCCCCATGGAGGAGGCGGTTCGGGAATCGAATTCCAGCGGCCGAACGTTCAAATAGATTCCTCAAAATAGCACGAGACTTCCATCGAGGGCCGAGGGATGACCAAGCTCGTCGTGGCGATCGGCGGGAACGCGCTTCAGCCGGCCGGCGAGACCGCGGACGCGGGGGCCCAGCGCCGCCGGATCGAGGCGACCGCCTCGCTCCTGGCCGACGTCGTCGGCGCGGGTCATGATCTCGTCTTGACCCATGGCAACGGCCCGCAGGTGGGGAACATCCTCCTGCAGAACGAGGAGACGCGGCACCTGGTCCCCCCGATGCCCCTCGATGTCTGCGGTGCCGAGAGCCAGGCCCTGATCGGCTACCTCCTGGCGCAGGCTCTGCGAAACGAGTTTGCGCATCGGAAGATCGATCGAGACGTCGCCTCCATCGTGACGCAGGTCCTCGTCCACGCGGACGACGCGGCCTTCGCGAATCCGACGAAACCGATCGGCCCGTACTATCTACGGGACGACGAAGTCCTGGTGAAGAAGGCGAAAGGCTGGAAGATGGTGTACGACCAGCGGGGAGGCTGGCGGCGGGTCGTGCCGTCCCCGCGGCCGGTGGA